>ERZ1106915.132-NODE-132-length-120338-cov-44.332208_pt1 | contig 120338 bp, 102 predicted proteins | sample MGYA00403653_ERZ1106915 | MGnify/ENA primary metagenome ERZ1106915 (study PRJEB35170, sample SAMEA104062404) | human gut metagenome | biome: human gut; feature: human-associated habitat; material: faeces | place: Denmark | collected 2012-06-06 ...
AATCAGTTGCATAGATTTGAAAATCAACAAATTTATGGGGTAAGGGGGAAATGCGCTTTTAGAGAGTACTTCGTTTATAATTTTTTAGTCTAAAAGAGCGTGTAAAAAATGATTTCTCGTTTTTTCACACGCCCATTGTCATGAACAAAAGGTTCTAAACTTTACTTAAGGATATGCTGTTGATAAAATAAATTCAAGCGACAGTTGATAAACAGTTTTACTATGTTTGATGGAGGAGAAAAATTTATGAAAATCAAAAAAGTACTGGCAATGTGCCTGATAAGCGCAATGGTGCTGGGGTCCTTCGCAGGGTGCGGCAAGGACGAGGGCGAAAGCACAGTCAGCGTGAATCAGGAGGATCCTGCATGGAAGGAAGCCATGACCACGCCCTATGGGAAATATCCGGAAACAGTGAACTACACCCTGGGGAAGACGGTAACGAATTTTGACGTGCTGGATGGGACGAAATATGAGGGCGATGACGATGAAAACAATGCATGGACCAGATATCTGAAGGAGAAGCTGAACGTACAGAACACGAACCTGTTCGAGGCGAATGACGGGGATGACTATGAGCAGAAGGTGTCCATGGCCATCGTCAGCGGCGAGATACCGGATATCATGGGGGTGGGAGATTACGATACATTAAAGCAGTTGTATGAGAACGACCTGATTGCGGACCTGACAGAGGTCTATGAAAACTGCGCCAGCGACAAAATCAAGGAGATCTATGATTCCTATGACGGCGTGTGCCTGAAGACAGCCATGTTCGACGGAAAGCTGATGGGACTGCCTACCACGGAAATCTCCCACGGGCCTGGGATCCTGTGGCTGAGAAAAGACTGGATGGACAAATGCGGCCTGGAAGAGCCCAAGACCATGGAGGACATCTATAATATCCTGGAGCAGTTCCTGGTACAGGATCCCGGCGGGAACGGCGAGGGCAAGACAGTGGGCCTTGTAATCGATCCGGAGATAGCAGGCGATTCCGGCGGAAGCTATATGGCCAACAATATCTTCACCCTGTATGGGGCATTTCCGAAGCAGTGGATTGATGACGGAAGCGGCAATGCCATCTACGGCTCCGTGCAGCCTGAAATGAAAGGTGCCCTTGAACAGCTTTCCAAGATGTACAATGAGGGGTTGATTGACAAACAGTTCGTCACCAGGACCGGCGATGACAGAAAGGGTCTTCTCAACAGCGGGAAGAGCGGCGCCTTTTTCGGCAACTGGTGGGGTGCATGGGAAGTGGCTGACAGCATGACTTTGAACAAAGAGGCAAGGTGGGAGCCTTACATCTGCCCTGTGGGTGCTGATGGGAAAGTGACCATGTTCACGGGCAATCCCAACAGCGGTTATGTGGTGGTGAGAAAGGGCTTCGAACATCCGGAGCTGATTGTGAAGCTGGCAAACATGCAGTTCGATTATTCCCGTTATGAGGAAAAGGATGACGAGGCCTATAAGGAGCTGGCAGATTACAGCGAGCTGAACGCGGGCGGAACCATACTTGACATGAACATTGACTATTATGATGCCTTCCCCAGGAGCAGCAAGAAGGTGGTGGATGCGCTGGAGAGCGGAGATACCAGTCCGTTGAACCGTCATGACATGGGTACATACGTGAACAGCAAGAAATATCTGGACAGCCTTGCCAATGGGGAAGAATCCACATCAGCCGGATGGGCTTCCTACAATTCCATGACAGCCGCGAGCCTTGTGGCCAAGACGGAAGTCAATAAAGTGACCCCTGTGTTCTTTGGGAGCACTAAGTCCATGCCATTGAAGTGGCCCACCCTGGACAAGATGGAGCAGGAAATGCTGTTAAAGATAATAACAGGCGAGAAGCCCGTGGACTACTTTGACGAATTCGTGACAGAGTGGAACAAGACAGGCGGTGAACAGATTACTGAGGAAGTGAACCAGGCTATCAAACAATAAGAAGGAGCGATCAGGCATGAAGCGCAAAAAAGACCAAATGGCTTTGCATCTTATGATGCTTCCGGGTATGATCTTGCTGGCAATATTCTCGTTTACACCAATGTTTGGAATCATCATGGCATTCCAAAACTACATGCCTGCCAGGGGGATCGCGAAATCCCCCTGGGTAGGCATGGACAACTTTATATTCATGTTCCAGATGCCGGACAGCAAGCAGATTTTCATCAATACCATCACGATTGCGGTGGGAAAGATCATCCTGAGCACCTTCGTGACGATTGTTTTCGCGCTGCTGCTGAATGAAATCAAGAACAAGTTCATGAAGAGAAGCATCCAGACCATCGTGTATCTGCCCAACTTCCTTTCCTGGGTCATTCTGGCGACGGTTGTGGTCAATATCTTTTCCTACGAGGGGCCGATCAATGCAGTCCTTGAAATGCTGGGGATCGAACCGATTCTGTTCATGGCCAGCAATAAATGGTTCCGCTCTGTCCTGATCGTGACGGATGTCTGGAAGGGCTTCGGATATGGGGCCATCATTTACCTGGCGGCCTTATCGGGAATCGACCCGGGATTGTATGAAGCGGCAGCCATCGATGGCGCCAACCGGTTCAAGCGGGTATGGCATATCACTTTGCCCGGAATCCTGCCTACGATAATGCTGGTGACCATCATGAACCTTCCCAATGTGCTGAACGCCGGCTTTGACCAGATATTCAACCTGTACAACCCTCTGGTCATGGAGACGGCGGACATCATCGATACCTGGGTGTACCGGGTAGGCCTGGTGGAAAGGCAGTACAGCCTTGGTACCGCAGTGGGGCTGTTGCGCTCGATCGTGGGAATCATTTTGATGCTGTCAGCCAACAAAATCGCGCAAAAAGTGACAGATTACAGGATCTTTTAGGAGGGGCGGAATGATTGAAAAGAGAACCTTTGGTGGCATTGTCGCCGATATCATCATATGGATCATAGTGGGAGCGCTGGCACTGTCCTGCCTGATGCCCCTGATGAATATAGTCGCCATATCCCTGAGCGACAACGCCGCAGTGTCAGCCAACCTGGTGAATATATTCCCGATTGGCTTCAATATAAGTTCCTATCAGGAAATCATGGGAGATAAGCAGTTCTGGCGTTCCTTTGGCATCTCTGTCTTAAGAGTGGTCCTGGGATTGTCTGTCAATATAACGCTGCTTGTGCTGACAGCCTATCCGCTGTCCAAGAGCCCCAAGTTCTTCACCGGACAGAAGGTATATATGTCCTTAATCCTGTTCGCCATGCTGTTTTCCGGCGGCCTGATTCCCACCTTTATGGTGGTGAATTCACTGAAGCTGACCAATACGATCTGGGCGCTGATATTGCCGGGAGCCGTGCCGCTGGGGAATGTGATTCTGCTGATGAACGCCTTCCGGGGAGTGCCCAAATCATTGGAGGAGGCCGCCATGATTGATGGGGGGTCCCAGTGGGTGATTTTGCTGAAAGTATTCCTGCCGGTGGTAAAGCCCACTCTGGCAGCAGTCACGCTGTTTACCATAGTGGGGCACTGGAACGACTATTTCTCAGCTTTGGTCTACATTACCGATACGGCGAACTATCCCTTGCAGACATATATTCAGCAGCTGAACGTGGATATTACGGAGGTGACCGATCCTGACAAACTGGAGCAGCTTGCGCGCATTTCCAGTAGGACGCTGAACTCGGCAAAGATTGTGGTATCTACCATTCCGCTTCTGATGATTTATCCCTTTATGCAGAAATATTTCGTGTCAGGCATTGTGGTGGGATCTGTCAAAGAGTAGAGAAAAACAGGAGGTGTTTTAATAAAAGAATGGATTTTACAGGCGTATATCATAAAGCATCGGAACAGATGTGTTATCCCTTAAATGAGGATGAACTGATTGTGAATCTAAAAACAGGATATGATGTGAAACGTGTCTTTATCTATTATGGCGATCCCTTTGAAGCGGGAATCCTGGGCGGAAAAGAGCAGTGGGCAGGAAAAAAAGAAGAGATTTGTTTCAAGAAGCATCTGAGGCATCATCTGTGGTGGACTACCACATTGACACCCAGGTTCAAGCGGTGCAAGTATTATTTTGAGCTTCATACGGAGGAGGAGACATGGTATTATTTCGAGAACGGATTCCTTAGCGAAGAGCAGATTGGAATGGAGGGCAGGATGCTGCAATGCTTTGTCATGCCCTGGATGAACCCTGCCGATGTGAACAGTACGCCTGACTGGGTAAACGATACGGTATGGTACCAGATCTTCCCGGACCGGTTCTGCAACGGGACACCTGAGAAAAACGGCGCGGATATCGAAAAATGGCGCACGGGGCCTGTCTCCAACGCAGAGAGGTTCGGCGGAAACCTGGAAGGGATCCGAAAGAAGCTTCCCTATTTACATGACCTGGGGATATCGGGTATTTACCTGAACCCTATTATGGAAGCGGAGTCCACCCACAAATACGATACAAGGGATTACACGAAGATCGACCCGCAGTTTGGCACCAATGAGGAGTTTGCCCGGCTGGTAAAGGAAGCCCATGCCCATGGAATCCGCATCATGGTGGATGCCGTCTTCAACCACTGCGGCAGGAGCTTTGGCCCATGGGCGGACGTGGTGGAGAAAAAGAGCGGATCCCCCTATGCCGACTGGTTCATGATACAGGACTGGGATGCCTTTGAGAGGCATGGGGATACCAGGGACGGGAGATTCTATTCCTTTGCCTTTACGGACAGGATGCCGAAGCTGAATACCAACAATCCGGAAGTAATCCGATATTTCTGCCAGGTCTGTAAGAGATGGATCAGGGAATTCGACATCGACGGCATCCGGTTCGACGTGGGAAATGAGGTGTCCCACCGTTTCCTGAAGGAGCTCAGGAGACAATTGAAGAGCGTGAAGCCGGATCTCTATCTGCTGGGCGAAATCTGGCATGATGCCAGTCAGTGGCTGGGGGGAGATGAATACGATTCGGTGATGAACTATCCGCTGACCAGCGGGATCCAGGATTTTTTCCTGGATCAGGCAGCAGAGAAGGATGAATTTGAGTATATGGTGAACCGCTGCTATACCATGTACATGCAGCAGAATAATAATGTGATTTTCAACTTGTTGGATTCCCACGATACGGAAAGGCTTATGAACCGATGCCAGGATTTGGATATCTTTTACCAACAACTTGCAATTTTGTTCACCATGCCGGGCAGTCCTTGTATTTATTATGGGACGGAAATTGCCTTAGAGGGCGCCCATGATCCGGACTGCCGCAGATGCATACCCTGGGACGAGATTGATTCTGCCGAAAATCAGAAAAAAATCGAATTAATGAAATCGCTAATCCGTATGCGTATACAGGAAGATGCCTGCAGAAGCCTGTACTTTGACTTTCCGCATAAGTATTCCCAGAAGCGATGTGTGGAATACAGAAAGCTGAATCTGGATGGAAAATGGATAGAAGTGTTGCTGAACTGTGGCAGCGAGCCGATTGAGATACAGGGCCAGGGGGAAATCCTTTTTGCCAGAAGATGCGAAGGGAACAGTCTGGATGTGCGGGGGACGTTGATCCGGCGGCTGCCATCTACGGTGTGATGAAGACAGTGCTTTTCATCCCCATCATCATCGGCTTGCCGGTGGCGATGGGGATGTTGTGTTCCAGTCCTCTCCAGACCGGGGCGACGTAGGACTGTCGTTTGGTGGATGTTGCCACGTTGGCTGGGATGGTGTTGAGCCGGACACTAGTGCGCTCTGTCCCCCATCAGATACCGCAGATAGCAGATGGCCGCGTTCGTCCAGAGCATATTGGCTACAATGCAGCCATAACCGCCTTGCTCACTATTGACTGGAAAGAGCCGCCGCAGGTCTCAGAGACGGACTACAGGCAGGAGATATTTGACTTCCTGAAAGAGGTGCAGATTTCCTTTACACAGAAGGAACAGATTTACAGGCTGGTAGAAAAGTATGGGAAAAATCCATTGATCATACAGGAACTGTCAGCGCTGGATTTAGGCCGGGAAGTTTATGAAGTTGTCAGCGTATTACTTTGGGCGTATGGAGCAAATGGGATGTAAGTATGGCAGATTAAGAAAGGAAGGGAAATACTGTGGCGTATTGTACGAAAACAGACTTAAGGAATCAGGTTATTTATTCCATATATGTGAGAAATTACAGTGAGGAAGGTACTTTCCTGGAAGTAGAAAAGGATTTGGACAGGATAAAGGGATTGGGGGTAGATATCATCTGGTTTCTGCCAATCTACCCCATAGGGCAGGAAAAGCGGAAAGGCATCCTTGGCTCACCCTATGCCATTGCCGATTACAGGAAAGTGAATCCGGAACTGGGTACAATGGATGACTTTAAGCATCTGGTGGAGGGAATCCGTACAAGGGGAATGAGGGTGATGCTGGATATTGTGTACAATCACACATCACCGGATTCGTGGCTCGCCAAAAACCATCCCGAATACTTTTACAAGACACCGGAAGGGGAGATGGGAAACCGGGTGGGGGACTGGGGAGATATTGTCGACCTGGATTATGGGAATAAGGAATTATGGGACTACCAGATTGATACGCTGAAAATGTGGGCCGGCATCGTAGACGGCTTCCGCTGTGATGTTGCGCCGCTTGTTTCCCTTGCGTTCTGGCTGAAAGCCCGGGAAGAAGTGGCAAGGGTCAATCCGGAATGTATCTGGCTCAGCGAATCTGTAGAACCGGAATTTATTGTGGACATGCGGGCAAAGGGAATGACGAACCTGTCCGATTCGGAGATATTTCAAGCCTTCGATATGTGTTATGATTATGATATTTTTAAATATTTCAGGCAGTACCTGAATGGGGAAGGTACGCTGGGAAGGTATGTGGAAGCAGTCAATATGCAGGAATACATTTACCCTGCCAATTATGTAAAGATGAGATACCTGGAAAATCATGATCAGGACAGGGCCAAAGAAATCATCCCGAAGGAATCGGCGCTCCGTAACTGGACGGCATTTCTTTATTTTCAGAAAGGGGCTACGCTTCTTTACGCCGGGCAGGAGAACCAAAATGAAACCAGGCCGGATCTGTTCAACAAGGACGTTATAAATTTGGATGGAAGCCGTGACATTTCAGATATGTTGAGGCAGCTCTATCAGATAAAAAAGCTTCCGGTTGTTGCGAAGAGCAGTTACCGTTTATCGGCTGATGAAGGTTTGGGCGCAGCCATCGGCGAGCATAAGGAGATACAGGGAAAGGGCAGGCTTTTGGGAATATTCAGCTTTGAAGGGAAATGCGGACAGGTAGAGGCAGGGATACAGGACGGAACTTACACAAATATGGTGAATGGAAAGGAGATTCGGATAGAAGACGGAAAAATTGATTTGAAAATGTGCCCGGTCATCATAAAAGAAAACGGAGAATGAGCCTATGAAAAGAGCATGTGGAACAAAAGGCCTTTGAAAATGTTCTTAGGATAAGAACGCCTTCAAAGGCTCTTTTTGTTGTATAACGGACTGCAGTCTGGAGGAAGATGCAGATGAAAAGCAAAGAAGCGATAGAGAGACATATCAAAGAGCTATTGTCAGAGATGACAGTGGAAGAAAAGCTGGATGAGCTGGATCCGAATATTATGGGGATCGATTGGGAAAAAATCGAAGAACCGATGCGCAGGGAATGCCTGGAAAAACTGGAAAAACGGCGGGCAGATGCAAGAGTTTATAATGCACTGCAGAAATATGCAAAAGAACAAACACGTCTGGGAATTCCGTTTTTGTTCCATGAGGAGGCCCTGCATGGGCTGCATCGCCGTGACGCAACGATCTTTCCACAGCAGCTGACTCTTGCCGGTGCTTTTGAACCGGCACTGTGTGAGGATATGGGGCGGATGGTTGCGGCAGAGACCCGCGCGAAAAATATACATGAGGTGCTGGCTCCGGTGCTGGATCTTGCCCGCGACCCAAGATGGGGGCGGACGGAGGAAACCTACGGAGAAGATACCTATCTTTCCTCGAAGCTTGGTGCCGCGGTTGTGCGGGGATTGCAGGGAGAGGATCTTGCAACCGACCATACAGTAGCGTCAGAACTGAAGCATTATACCGGCTACGGAAATCCGATCGGCGGATTAAACTGCGCACCGACTACAATGGGACGGCATGATGTATTTTCCTATTGCATGCCGGTCTTTGAGGAAGCATTTGTAAAGGCGGGTGCAACGGATACGATGTGCTCGTACAATTCGATCGATGGTTTTCCGGTTGTATCGGATCATGAAATTCTGACAGACGTGCTGCGGGGAACCTATAAAATGCCAGGCTTTGTACGCTCTGATATGACGGCGATCATCATGCAGCATACGGCGCATCACAGTGCAGCAACGCCGAAGGAGGCACTGCAAAAGGCGGTCAAAGCCGGCGTTGACGTGCAGTTTGCGGATTATTCTCACGAAGAATATCGGAGACTGATGAAAGAAATGCTTGCAGATGGCAGCATTACGATGGAGGAGCTGGATACCTCGACTGCCCGGGTGCTGCGTGTGAAGGACATGCTCGGACTGTTTGAAAATCCTTATGTGGATGAGACGCTGGAATCTAAGGTGGTACACTGCAAGGAGCATCAGGACAAGGCATTGGAAATCGCACAGAAAACAGTTGTCCTGTTAAAAAATGAAAATAATATGCTGCCGCTGTCCAGGAGCATTCGGAAAATAGCGGTGCTTGGACCCAACGCAAATCTTCCGGTTATGGGCGATTATTGTATGGAGCCGGATTACCATGCAGTAACACTGCTGGAGGGGATCCGGGAGGTGCTGGGCGTTCCGGCGGAGAATGTAGAGACAGCTGCCAATGCCTCACATCCGGAAATTGTCTACGACAAGGGCTGCAATATTCTGGGTGCAGAGATCAAGCCGCTGGAGCGATGGTGGTTCAATGCAAAGCCGCGTCCGGCGGTGGGTATCACGGAGATCGATTACGGTTTTACAGCGGAGTATTTCAACGGTGCAGATTTTTCGGGAGAACCGGTTCTGACGAGACTCGATTCGCAGATCAACTTCAACTGGATCTACCATGCTCCGGATGATAAAGTAGATTCCAGACAGTTCTGCGTCCGCTGGACGGCAACGATGTGCAGCCCGAAGAGCTTTGAAGGAAGGATCGGGTTATCCAGTCCGGACAGTATGCGGCTGTATATTGACGGAGAACTTGTTATTGATGGCTGGGGAGAAGATAAGGAAGCAAGCCAGATGGTTCCGTTTTTCTTTGAGAGCGGCAGAAAATATGATGTGCGTGTGGAATTTAGAAATGATGCGAGAGGCGTGCGGGTGATTTTCGGCTACGACCACGGAGAAGAAACCATCGACCGTGCGATCCGGTTCGCAAAAGAAAGCGATCTGGCGATCGTGGCACTTGGGGATTCGACAGAAACCTCCGGAGAAAATTTTGACCGGACGACGCTTAACCTGCCCGGAAAGCAGCTGGATTTTCTGAAAGCAGTGTATGAAACGGGTACCCCGGTGGTGCTGGTCATGAATACGGGACGTCCGGTTTCCTGTACCTGGGAGCAGGAGCATATCCCTGCGATTCTACAAGCAGGCTTTAACGGGGAAAAGGGTGGACTGGCAACGGCACAGGTTCTGTTCGGGGATGTGAATCCATCCGGACATCTGACAATGAGCTATCCGCGCAGTGCAGGCCAGATTCCGTGCCACTATTCCCGTAAACCTGCAGGCGGGCGAAAATACGTTGAGATGGACTGGAACCCGCTGTATCCCTTCGGCTATGGGCTGTCCTACACGACATTTTCCTTTGAGAATCTGAGGCTGTCCGCTTCCGAAATTCATGGGGACGAATCGCTGGAGGTACTGTTAGACGTAACGAACACAGGCAGCCGTGCCGGAGCAACGGTGGCGCAGATTTATGTCGATGACCATTATACATCCGTGGTACGCCCGATTATGGAGCTGAAAGGATTTCAGCGCGTGGAGCTGGAAGCAGGAGAGACAAAGACGCTGCACTTTACGCTCGGATTTGATGAGCTGCGCCTGTTGGACGCTTCCTATCACTGGGTGGTGGAACCGGGCGACTTCACAGTGCTCGCGGGGGCGAATGCCGGGGATCTGCCGCTGAGGGCGGATTTCAGAGTAGTGTGAGGACAGGACAAGTGCCGCGTGTGACAGTTTGGCAGAGGAAAGTTAAGGCGTACCGCATGGCAAACGGAGGAAAGCAGAGTGCGTGTCTTGTCAGTGCATTGCTTCAGGTGAAAACTTCATAAGAAAAACGGGAACTGCCGGGAAACGATTTCCGGCAGTTCTTTTATCGTATAGGAAACTTCGTTTCCATACGATAAAAATGCTCCGCGAGGATGCGCACTCGGCGCAAGGGTAGATGGTTGCCGAGGCAACCGCGCCTCGGCGCGAGAATGTGCCAAGGCACATTCTTTTTTATATCGGAGACTCCTGCGAAGTGCGCTCTTTTTTCCGCCTTTCTTCCAAAACCCCCTTGACGCTTCTGGAAAAAGAAGTATAATTACTTCAAAAGTGAATAGTTCAAAAATGAAATAATTAAGGAAGGAGAGTCGACGGATGAATCTGAAAATCGAGTTTGCCAGAAAAATGGCCCTTGCCTATACGGCGGTATGCAGACCGCTGTGCCAGGAAATGAAGCTGCCGCAGACCGCCTTTGATATCCTGATGTTTTTGTACAATAATCCGGAGTATAAAACGGCACGCGATATTGTGGAAATCCGCAACATCAAGGCGAACCTGGTTTCGGTAAATGTGGAAAAGCTGGTGCAGGACGGCTATATTGAGCGGCAGGCAGTAGAAAAGGACCGCCGCAAAACGGAGCTGATCTGTACGCAAAAGGCGCTGCCGGTTCAGAAACGGGGCAGAGGGCTGCAGCAGGAGTTTGCAGAGAGGCTGATGACGGGCTTGAGTGACGAAGACCAGAAAAAGCTGGCGATATATTTTTCACAGATGGAAAAAAATCTTGATCAGATTATAAAAGGAGACGAAAGATAAGATGCAGTTACTGATCACAATATTGGTTACATTTTTTGCGGGAATGGGCGCAGGTCTTGGTACCGGCTTTGCAGGGATGAGCGCAGCGGCGGTCATCAGCCCGGTTCTGATTACGTTTCTTGGGATGGATCCGTATATGGCGGTCGGCATCGCGCTGGCGTCGGACGTGCTTGCGAGCGCGGTTTCCGCTTATACCTATGGAAAAAATAAAAATCTGGATATCCGAAACGGACTGATTATGATGGTAAGCGTGCTGGCATTTACCGTGGTTGGCAGCTATGTTTCCAGCCTGGTTCCTTCCCGGACGATGGGCAGCTTTTCTGTGTTTATGACGCTTTTGCTCGGCATTAAATTCATTGTACGCCCGGTTATGACAACCAAGGAGGCAATGCAGGGCGTTTCTGCGAAAAAACGTGCGGTACAGTCGATCGTCTGCGGGCTGCTGATCGGCTTTATCTGCGGCTTTGTCGGCGCTGGCGGCGGCATGATGATGCTGTTGATTCTGACCTCCGTGCTGGGTTATGAATTAAAAACTGCAGTCGGAACGAGTGTGTTTATCATGGCGTTTACGGCATTTACCGGATCAATTTCGCATTTCGCCATCGGCGGTGCGCCTGACTGGACGGTGCTGATCCTGTGTATGGTATTTACGCTGCTGTGGGCACGGATTGCGGCTGTTTTTGCCAACAAGGCGACGCCGAAGACCTTAAACCGTGCGACCGGTGTGATTTTAGTCGTTTTGGGGATCGTGGTCCTCGGGTTTCAATTTTTTGCATAATAAAGAACGGCGGGAGTACGATTGCAGCAGGTACGGTGTGATGAAGATCGCGATTCAGATTGCGTGAGAGATTCTGTTTATGATACAATCAAAAGGAAACGTAATTTCAATTGTGATTTCAACGATGACCCGGAAACGAGGAGACCTATGGAAACCAGAACAACTACCCCTATAACGACGGTAATGGTGCTGCTGGAAGAAAAACTGCGGCAGCAGGTGAGGCAGGACAAGCCGCTGCTTGTGGCGATCGACGGACGCTGTGCTTCCGGAAAAAGCACGCTGGCAAAAGATCTGCAAAAGCAGCTGGACTGCAACGTGATCCACATGGATGATTTTTATCTTCAGCCCCATCAGCGCACGACCAAGCGCATGCGGGAGCCTGGTGGAAATGTGGACTATGAGCGGTTTGAAACAGAGGTGCTGCAGCCAATGCTCACAGGAGAGGCATTCTCCTATCGCCCCTATGACGCGCACGCGGTCTGTTTTTTGCCCGAGGTAATAGTTTCTCCGAAAAAAGTGATGATCATCGAGGGTTCCTATGCCTGTCATCCGAGACTGCGCAGAAGATATGACCTGCGCATTTTTCTGACGGTTGACCGACAGGAACAGCTGGAACGGATTCGGAAAAGAAACGGAGAAGAGCGGGAGGAAATGTTTGAACGGATCTGGATTCCGTTGGAAGAGCGTTATTTCTGGAAAGCCGGCGTGGAAAAAACCTGCGATATCAGTCTGGATACGACCGGGCTGTTCGAGGGCTGAGTGCGGCTCGCACTTGGATTTTTACGAAATGAGGAATCTGAAAGATGAAATGGATAGTTGCATCGGATATACACGGCTCCGCAAAGTATTGCAGGGAGCTGCTTGACGCATATGAACGGGAAAAGGCGGATCGGCTGCTTTTGCTGGGAGATCTTTTGTATCACGGTCCGCGCAACGATCTGCCAGATGAATATGCCCCGAAGATGGTGATCGCCATGCTCAATGCGAAAAAGAATCAAATTTTGTGCGTGCGCGGAAACTGCGATGCGGAAGTGGACCAGATGGTGTTGGAATTCCCGATTCTGGCGGATTACTGTATGCTCGACCTTGGAACGAAACTGGTGTATGCTACACATGGGCATCTGACATCGGCAGAGCAGTTGCCGCCGCTTCGGGAGGGCGATCTGTTTTTACAAGGGCACACTCATGTGCCGATGAATGAGGTAAAAAGCGGGATTCGCTGCATGAATCCGGGATCGGTGTCGTTGCCAAAGCAGGACAGCTGGCGCGGATATATGATTTTGGAAACAAATCAGGCGGTCTGGAAAGAATTGGATGGAACGATTCGGGAAATGGTTGAAATTTAGTTTTTTTGCAACCTTAAGAATTTCATCATCCGGATTTTATTTTTCTTTTATAAATTTTAGGACATTTTTAGGAACTGGACATAACGAGGACACATTTATTCGGTATTCTATTTACAGATAGATGAATGACTCACTATCTCCCCCCTCATATAAACACAAAACGGCAGCCCTCCTATCCTGGCTGCCGTTTTGTGTTGTCGTTTTTCAAAAGAATCCGTCTAATTGCCTTGACGGTATATGGGAATCCCGTTAATATATTCAAAGAAAGAAATGTCCGTGACTGTTTCAAATACATGTAGAAGAGGAAGAACCGATGAAAAATTGGGAAGACGTAAAAATTGCACCGGAATTTAATGAACAGGGCGTAGCCTGTTATCGGCTGACCGGAGCTGATTTTTTGAATGAATACTATATTATTTCGGAGGCGGAGACGAGAAAGCTGCTCAACACGCCGGAAATCGTAGGCTATGAGGTCTATAACTGCCTGATTTCTTCTACCTCCCAGATGCTGTATTATCTGAAGGAGCAGAAAAAAGTGACGACGGCAAATATCCTTTCCATCCTTAGGGGTGCGTTGAACTATCCGCTGGAAGAAAGCTGCTACCGGGAGCATATCCGTGTGCATGACATCAGCTTTTTATCCAGTGAACGCGTGTTTGAAAACGAAGAAATCGCCGGGTTGGAAATCAAATACAGCAAGCTGACGATGGTGCCGGACAGCACGCTGATGATCGGTGATATCATCGCAAGCGGCGAGACGCTGATCCACTGCCTGCGCTATGTGACAGATTTTTACCGCGAGCACGGTGCAAAGCTGCGCAACATCATCATTTTTACGATTGGCGGTACAAAGGGAATCGATATTTTAGAAGATCTGACCCGCGATATCCGCGAGTTCTGGCCGGAATTTGAAGGCTTTATTACGGTATATTATGAAGGAATTTTTGCAACCTACCAGGACAAAGGCGTTTCCGGCATCAATCTGCCGGATGTGGACTTTTACTGGAAGGGCGGCATCGTTGCGCCGGAATTTCGCCGGGAGACGCTGTCCATGTGCAGCCCGCTGTTTGAAAAGTGCATCATTTATGACGGCGGCGCAAGACGCTATGAGATCCACGAGCACGTGGAAGAGGTGCTGGAATTCTGGGAGGGTATCCGGGAACGCGCAGACCAGATCAATTTTCCGAAGCTTCTGGAAGAAAAGCTCGGCTATGAGCTGCCGATCGACTATGAGGACTGGATTGCGGCAAACCACTACGGCTTAATCCGCCCGGAGGACGCCAGATGGCTGTATCGTCAGGAGCAGGGCTATGTCGAAAGCATGAAAAATGTGACGGTGAAGGAGCTGGCGGAGCAGAGAATCGCAGAGTTCACCGGCGCGTTGAGAAAATACATTCTGTAAGGAAACCGTGGGCGCTTATTTTTCACACAGCTATTCATGACAATAGAATGCTCGCAGAACGTGCATTCTATTGTTTGTGCCGCAGGCGTCACAAAGTAGCTATGATCGCAGAGCCGAACTGGACGTTCGCCTCGCGATTCCTTCGGCGCAAAGCGCCTGCGGAATGGAGATTTTTATGGAAACAAATCAGAATATCAGGACAGCGACGTCATCTGATCTGGACTGTGTTGCGGCGGTGGAGGCGGAATGCTTCCCGGCGGCGGAGGCGGCTTCGAAGGAAGAATTTGCAGAGCGGATCGCAGCATATGGCAATCATTTCTGGCTGCTGTTTAAAAACGGAAAGCTGGTGTCCTTTGTGGACGGTATGGTGACGGATACGCCGGATCTGGCGGATGAAATGTATGAAAATGCAGCACTGCACGACGAAAACGGTGCGTGGCAGATGATTTTTGGCGTCAATACGATTCCCGAATGCCGCAAAAAAGGCTACGCGGGACAGTTGATTCGCTGCGCTATTGAGCAGGCAAAAAAAGAAGGGCGCAAAGGGCTTGTCCTGACCTGTAAGGACAAACTGCTCCATTATTATGAGAACTTTGGCTTTGTCAACGAGGGCGTTTCGAAATCGGTACACGGAAATGTCGTTTGGTATCAGATGCGCCTGACGTTATAAAAAATTAACAAATTCTTTCCCAAAACGCATGATTTTTTGACAAAATTGTTGTATACTGGTGATTGTGGAACGCAGAAAAACAGATCACTCAGAAATGAGGAGTTTTATGAACGACGAAGAATACTACAATTTTGTGAGGCCTTATGCGGATGCGATGCAGATGCTCCTGACCCGGCTGGATGTGCTTAACCACAACCTTTACGGTAAGTCAGACAGCCGCCCGATTCATTACATCCAGAACCGGATCAAGAAGAAAAAGAGCCTGGAAGAAAAGTTGATCCGGCGCGGAAAAGAACCGACCGTAGACAACGCTAAGGACTATCTGCAGGATATCGCCGGTGTCCGTATTATTTGTTACTTTGTGGACGATATTTATAACCTTGCCAAAAGCTTAAAGCGGCAGGCTGACCTGATCGTGATCCGCGAACAGGACTACATCAAAGCGCCGAAACCAAATGGATATCGCAGCTATCATCTGATTGTCGGCGTTCCGGTCTATTGCATGGATGGGATGGAATATTTTCCGGTAGAAGTACAGCTGCGGACATTATCGATGGATTTCTGGGCAAGTATGGAACACCGCATTTCTTATAAAAAAGAACGGGCGGATAAGGAGGAGCTGACAACAGAGCTGTTAGGCTACGCAAACCAGCTGCAGGAGATCGAAAAGAGCTTCGAGAGTCATAATGAGATCGGTAAATTAAAAGAACCGGAGAAGATGGAAAAAGATATGGCAAAGCCGGAGAATACGGACAGTCCAATCATTTCATAACGAAAAGGAGAACAGACATGGAAAAGAGAAAATTTGAAAAGCTTGGAATCGAAACATCACTGCTTGGCTTTGGCTGTATGCGTTTTCCGGCCACACCGGACGGTAAAATTGATGAGCCGAGAGCAGAGAAGCTTTTGGATCGTGCCATCGCGGCAGGCGTTAATTACATCGACACCGCGTATCCGTACCATAATGGTGACAGTGAACCGTTTGTTGGTAAAGTGCTGCAGAAATATGACCGCAATTCCTTTTATCTGGCAACAAAGCTGCCTGTCTGGGCAATTGAGAGTGTAGACGATGCAAAACGCATTTTTGCAGAACAGCTGGAGCGCCTGCGCACAGATCATATCGATTTTTATCTGATGCACGCAATGAGCAAAGAGAGATGGGATAAAGTGAAAGAACTCGGAATTGTGGAGTTCTGCGAGCAGTTAAAGGCAGAGGGCAAAATCCGTTATCTGGGCTTTTCCTTCCACGATACCTACGAGGCATTTGAAGAAGTGCTGCGCGGCCGTGACTGGGATTTCTGCCAGATTCAGTATAACTACATGGACACCGAGGAGCAGGCAGGGGATAAAGGCTACGCTTTGGCAGAAGAGCTTGGAATTCCGATGGTGATCATGGAGCCTGTAAAGGGCGGCAGCCTTGCAAACTTCTCTGATGATATCAATGCAAAGTTCAAAGCGATGGATAAAGATGCCAGCATCGCATCCTGGGCATTTCGCTGGGTTGGCAGCCATTCCAATGCAAAGGTGATCCTGAGCGGTATGTCGAGTGAAGAGCAGGTTGAGGATAACCTGAAGACCTTCTCGAACTTTAAGCCGCTGAATGAAGCAGAAGAAAAGATGATTTCTGAAATCGTATCAGATCTGCAGGGCAGAGTACAGAATGGCTGTACCGGCTGTCGGTATTGTATGCCGTGCCCGGCTGGCGTAAACATTCCGCAGAACTTCGCACTGTGGAACAAATACCACATTTACGGAACCTACGACCATGTAAAAAATGCATGGGAAAAGGATTTGAAGGACGAAGAAAAAGCGAAATGCTGCGTGAAGTGCGGCAAGTGTGAAAAAGTCTGTCCTCAGCATCTCTCCATCCGCAGGGATCTGGAGCTTGCACAGAAGGATCTGGACAGCGCGGCAGCGGCACAGGAGTAAGCGGACTGCAGTAGCTGCGGCACAGAAATGGGCGGACAGAGTTACGAATAAAGAGCGGTATCGTTTTTTATAGACAAAATGGAAAGCAGGCGAATTGCACAGCTATAGAAATGTAGCGATGCAGTCCGTCTGTTTTTGTTTTTCGGAACACTATTGTTGTGCATGTTTCAATTTTGCAATGTATAAGGTTGATTTTGAACTTTGGAAATGAAGAGGAATCTTATATAATAAAAGCATAAATCCTGCAGCTGCATTTTAATTGCGGAAGCGATGTTCTTTCCGGTACTGGGACGGATTTTGACCGTTATACTGGGTAAATGCCTTGTAAAACAGGGATGGGTCGCTGTATCCGCAGTCCTGTGCAATTTCCTGGATCGGGCGCTCCGTGAGCACCAGAAGACGGGAAGCTTTTTGCAGTCGAGTGATCGTCAGATAGGTATGGGCGGTAACGCCGATTTCCGCTTTCAGCCGTCGATTGATGTAGGCGGCGGAATAATGGAACTGTTCTGTCAGCGTCTGCGCGGTGACGGATTCCGATGCATGTTCGGTCAGAAAATGCATGACAGAGGACGTCAGGAACGTGTAGGCGCTCTCCTGTTCATACAGGGTGTTGGAAAGGCGCAGAAATTCGCTCTGGATATCAAACGGGTTTTGCGGCGCCTGATGAAACAGACTGCAGAGCTTTTTCAGAGACGGAAGTAACAGCGGTGCAGAAAAGGTTCCGCAGATCGGCAGCTTGATTCGATGGAGCAGATCCTGCGTATAATCCGCCTTGAAATGGAAGTAATAATACTCTGCACCGGGGCTGGGACGATCCGCATCCTGCAGCAGATTTTTACGTTGAATATACCACTCGCCTTCCTGGACACTGACTGAAACGTCGTCTTCGATAAAATGCAGACTGCCCCGGAGTATAAAAATCAGAACGAAAAAGTCCACGATCCGGGAGATGTGATATTCGTTCGGTTCAAATTTTTTATAGTCGCAGTCAGTCAGATAAGGCATGGGAGCAGGATTTAGAAAAATGTAATCCGTATTCATCAAGGAAATCCTCCGAAGCGAAAGATTGCGCAGGCAGCCTGCCAATTCAAAAATACAAAAACGGCGCATGCTAGTTAGGGGTAGAATTCTACTGACAGTATAGCATAACGGAGGAAAAAGAAAAGAATACAAAGGGAGGAAAAGAAAATGAGAGGTGCAAAATATCGTGCGCTTACTGCGCAGCAGATCAAACCGGAGGGCTGGCTTTTGCGGCAGCTGGAAATTCAGGCGGAGGGGCTGAGCGGACATCTGGATCTGGTATGGCCGGATATACGGGAGAGTAAATGGATCGGCGGAGACAAGGAAGGCTGGGAGCGCGTACCGTACTGGCTGGACGGTTTTATCCCGCTGGCATATCTGCTGGACGATGAAGATCTGAAAAAGCGTGCAAAAAGATATATCGATGCGATTCTGGCAGCCCAGAAGGAAGACGGTTGGATCTGCCCCTGTGAGCCGGAAGAGCGCGACCGCTACGACCTCTGGGCGGCATTTTTGATCTGTAAGGTTCTGGTGCTGTATCAGGACTGCAGTGGGGATGAAAGGATTGAGGAAGCGGTATACCGCGCGTTAAAGCAGCTTCTTCCTCATATTGCAAGAAATACGCTGTTTAACTGGTCGGCAGCACGCTGGTATGAATGTCTGATCCCGATACTGTGGATGTATGAGCGCAGACCGGAGCCCTGGCTTTTGCAGCTGATGGAGCTGCTGGATGCAGATGGTATCGATTACGAAAAGCTTTATACCTATTTTGATTTCCAAAAGCCTGCTTCGAAGAAATACTGGACGCAGACAAACCATGTGGTAAATACCGCCATGGCATTTAAGTGCCGCGCACTGATGTCCTGTCTGACAGAGGAAGATCCGGATGAGTTCGCTCTTTCCATGTATCAAAAGGTGATGAAATACAACAGTATGGCGACCGGACATTTTACCGGTGATGAGTGCCTGTCCGGTGATGCGCCGATCCAGGGCAGCGAGTGCTGCAGCGTTGCGGAGATGATGTATTCCTGTGAAACCCTGCTTTCTATTGGAGGAAATCCCTTCTGGGGGGATTTACTGGAGCGAGAGGCATTCAATTCCATGCCTGCAACGACGACGCCGGATATGTGGGCGCATCAGTACCTTCAGATGACAAACCAGATCTCGGCAGCGCGAATCCCGGATGCAGAGAATCCGTATAATTCCAATAATAACGAAGCGAACATGTTCGGGCTGGAGCCTCACTTTGGCTGCTGTACCGCAAACTTTAATCAGGCGTGGCCGAAATTTGCAATTTCCGCAGTGATGAAAAATGAACGCGGTCCGGTTGTACAGAGCCTTGTGCCCTGCTGTGCACAGGTGGAAACACCCAACGGAACTGTTCAGGTACATATTGTTTCTATGTACCCGTTCCGTGACAATGCAGTGATTGAACTGAGCTCGGACAAGCCTGCCGAAACCTGTCTGCAGATCCGTATTCCCGGCTTTGCAAAGAAAGCGACAGTCAACGGAATAGAAGCATGTCCCGGAACTTATTTCGAGCAGAACATTTTGGTTGACGGCGTAACATGCGTTACGGTGGAGCTGACCTTTGAAGCTATTTTACAGGACCGCCCTTACGATGCAAAGGTGCTGGTTCGGGGACCGCTCCTGTTCTCCCTGCCGGTAAAGGCAAAGGTGAACCGTATCGAATATGTGCGGGACGGCGTAGAGCGCAGGTTCCCGTACTGTGATTATGAGATGCTCCCGGATTCTGAGTGGAATTATGGCTTTTACAGTGAAGAGTTTGAAGTGAGGTTCGAGCCTGTCACAGACACTCCGTTTTCTATTGAGAACCCACCTATCAGGATCAAAGCGAAGATGGTTCCGGTTCCGTGGGAAGAAAAAGGCGGCATTTGCGCTATTTCCCCGATAGAAAGAAAAGCGCTTGGGGAGGCAAAAGACGTGCTGCTGCAGCCCTACGGATGCACGAACCTTCGCATGACGGAAATGCCGTATATCAAACAATAGAATGCACGCTCTGCGAGCATTCTATTGTCATGAATAAAAAGAAACAGAACAGACCGCCCTTTCTGCAGTAATGGGAAAATTGCTGCGGGAGGGGCGGTCTGTTGTGAAAGAACGAGAATTTTGAGGACGGAAGGCAACTGATTAAAGGTATGACTTTAGTTTTTTTAACAGGATATGAACTTGAGTTCCGGGGGCGGCATCCGAAGGAAATTTTCCGGTATTGATTTTTTCAAGTTTTTCAGCATTTGTAATGGCAGTATCCAGGTATGGATATAAAATTTGATACATGTCCATTCGATTTTTTTCATAGCTTCCAAGCCCTTGGAAAGAAAGGATTTCAGTTAATTTAGGCCAGTAGGAGCTTCTGTGCAGGTCAGCTTGCAGAAAACTGAAGTGAAGAAGAAACCATAATTCAATGCATTGGTTAGACCAGATGGCATGGTAAGTAGTCTCGTCTGTTGATTCGGATACACAAAGCTGGGCAGTTTTGTTAATGTGTTCAGCTGGAAAATCATCTGTATCATAAACGATCCAGACATGTCGGTAGCCATTGGCAGATGCGTCTGAGAGCTGCTTAGCTTTTTGAAACAATGTTAATGTGTTATTCCCGATACCATGAATGTTAAGTTGTATTTTGTCGGGATAGGAACTGTTAATGATATCTCTTATTGCGCCAAAATATGCAGGTTCCGTCTCGGTTCCTTCGGTAACAATTAAATGATATTCTGGTTGGATTTTCTTTGGCCTGTCTTGACGGGCTTTCATCCAGCTTTTATCGAGATCACTCTTTTTCGGCGGTTTCAGACTCATGAAAAATCACCTCCAAGCATATTGGAGAGATAAGGATCTGCTCCATAGCGCCCCTCGAGGTATTGTTTATCATAAGCGGCCGTATTTTTTATTCGATCGTTATCTTCTCCGCGAATTTCGTGAAGGGAATAGATTTCGCTTTCATGTGAGGGCGTTTCAGCCGCGAACCAGATTTCATCACGTCGAAAGACCGTATTTTTTAAGGTATACATATCATGGGATGTGAATAAAATCTGGGCACCGTATTTATTGATTTCCTTACTTTTAAACAAGGAAATTACATAGCGTAAAAGTTTTGGATGAAGTTTGGCATCCAATTCATCAATAATTACTAGGCGACCTTCCTGAAGCGCAAGCAAAAGGACCGGAAGAGCAGAAATAAGTTTTTTTGTTCCATCCGATTCCTGCGAAAAAGGAAGTTCGTACTCATGAGCATCCAAAACTCGTTTCATGAATAGCTGATGGTTATCCTCGTCGTAGCGATAATCGGTGATATCGATATTCATATCATTGAGCGCATGAATAAATGCTTTTTTATATGAAGTGTTGTTGGAAAGCATAAGCTGGCGTTCGACCATGGGATTTGCATAGCTGCGAATAATGCAGCTTTCAAACCAGGTCATGACTTCAGTGATGACGGAAATATCATAATTGATAGCCAGGAAAGAAAGATACGGCATTTTAGGGTTAACATTGGTGTTGATACTTTTTCTGGCAATTGTGTATCCAAGAGAAATCTCATTTGTATCCCGTTCAAAAATTTTAGCAGCTTTTTTCCCTGTAATAGCTTTACGGTAAAGAGATTCAAAGATAACTTCGTCTTTTTTCAGAGAAAGATAGTAACAGTATTCGTTTTTATCAATTCGAAAGAAGATACGGAATTCTGTGGGCTCATATCGAGAGGTTTCGTCAAAAAGAAATGGGAAAGAGGCAACCTCTTGTTGAAGAATAAGATCTTGTCTGTTTTTTCCTAATTCCTTTACCGGATTTACAACGGTAAAGATGAGACATGAGAGTGCCTGAAGTAAATTTGATTTTCCACCGCCGTTTGGACCATACACGACACTGACAGGGAGAAGATCGGATGCGGGCGCTTCAGTAATCAGGGTATCTTTGAATTCTGGAAGGGCAGTAGCCTGAAAATCGAGAGTGGTTTCAGATTTATAGGATTTAAAATTTTGGAACGTAAACTGACATAACATAATAGGACCCCCACTTTCTTTGTAATATCTTTATCTTATATAGTCTATCCTATAAAAAAACGAATATCAAGTTTTATATTAAATATTAGAAAATAAATTTACAAATATATATATAAAACTAAAATAGAAGCAACCTAAAAAGCTAAAGAGCTAAAAAGCTGAATTGGGTAAAAAGCTGAATTGGATGGATGCGGTGACCTTCTTGATTTTAAACTATCAGTTCAATGACAATCCATTCGATTGATGATACCCTGTTTAGTTGGAAACTTTGTATTTATATCAGTAAAAAAAGTATAAAAATATTGACAACAAAAAAAGAAGAATTATAATTATAGTATAAAAATGATGAATAAAAACCAGGTGATTGCAGAATTGCATTGTTAGAGTGGTTTTGAAATGTAAATAAAGTTTAATTTCAATGTTTAAATTGAACACAAACACAAGGTGTAAAATCCGGATTTAAAAATGAAATGGGGGGAATGCGATGCTGGTATTTGAATTGGCATTCAAAATGCAGTTTTTTGAAAAGACTGCATATGAAAAGAGTTCCGAAATGATTGCTCAGGTAATCGATCGGGCGCTGTGCAAAACTGAGAAATATGCGGTTTTCCATGAAAAGCAGGAATTTAAGTTCTATGTGTTCGATCGACCGTATCAGCCGGAACCGGATAAAAGTTATCTGCCGGGAAAGCTTTACACGATACGGATCAGGACGGTGAAACCGGAGTTGGCGGAGTATTTTTTGAATCAGCTTCCGGGAAGCAGGACGGATAAACTGCATATTTTAAACGGTGAGATCCGTGTAGTTGTCCAGAAAATGTTAGAAAGGATCTACAGTTTGACGCCGGTGATTATACGGGCAGAAGGGGAGTACTGGCGGTGGAATCATTCCGTAGATGCGTTTGAAAGACAGCTGAAAGAGAATTTGCTGAAAAAGTATTACAGCCTGACGGGGGAAAAACTGGACGAGGATTTTGAGTTATATCAGATGCTGGAGTTTTCAAACACGAAGCCGGTAAAAGTCCCGTATAAAGGAATTACATTGTTGGGCGATAAAATCAGTCTGACGGCAACGCAGGACCCGAGAAGTCAGCAGCTTTTGTATATGGCGTTGGGGACGGGAGCGGGAGAACGATGCAGCCGTGGAAGCGGTTTTATGAATTACAGATATCTGTAAAGGGGGAGAAGGATGCTGGAAGAACTTCGGGAGTCTTTTCAGGCGATGTTGGAAGAAAAAGGGGAGCGGTTGATTCTGGATGAATATCTGCCGAAAAATGGAACATACAGACTTCTTTTTCTGACGGAAAGTGGGTATTGGATTGGGGATACGCTGGAGATTCAATACGATCGGAAAGAGGGAAAAATTGCAGGCAGTGAGTCGAAGTATTATGATCTGATCTGTTATCTGGATTATTGGAGCAAACTGATCGATATGAATAAGCCAGTGGATTCCAAAAAGGTGATCCATTCCAATCAGTATTTATCCTTTTTTGTAAAAAAAGACAGTATTTCAGGAGAAAAACTGACGGACGAGGTGATAAACGGATATTTTGATGTTTTGAAAAGTCCGGAGAAAAAATATAAAAAGGGAAAAACGCGGGAATTGTATGGAAGCGTAAAAGAAAAACTGGGGGAAGTCGATTCAGAATTGTTGGAAAGAATCCGGAAAATTGTGTTGGAAAGACAGGCTTTTGGCGGGATTGATTTTTCTAAAAAAGATTACTGTAAGTTGTTTTTTGTCTGGGAAAATGAAGATAAAACGAGAGCTGTTTATCAACAGGAAGGGATTCGATATCTGCTTCCCAATCTGTATAACAGCAATGATTTTAACAGAAAGCAGGATGGAAAAATTCTGGGACTTCCCAATAACAATATGGGGATGAATTCCAAAAAACCATATCTGCATCATTATTCCAGAAAAGTAACAGTACCGTATCTTTTGGATCAGGATGAGACGTTGTTGCAGATGCAGCTGTTTGATTATTTGTCCGGTTTTGCAGCAAAAGATAAGGTAAATGTTTATGTTTGTCCGGATGATGCGATCAGAATAAAAGCGTTCAGAAATACAGAAGAGCCTCCGGCAGTTTCGGGAGGATATTACCTGAGACTGAAAAAAGGGAAAGAAGTGGAAATACATGATTGGGACATTGTCTGCAATTATGAACCGGAGCTTGAACGGATATTTCAATTGAAAAATTTAATTCATGTGGCGACTGATGAAGAAAAAGGACTGAGCAGCTATGAAAAAAGTTATACCAGATTATGGGAAATTCGTGGAATTATAGATCAAAGTTTTTTTCAGGGAAGAATGACTGTAAATTTTTTTACCGCTGCCAAAGATTTAGACATGGGCCACATCGGAATCGAACAGATTTTTCTGGAAAACAGACGATGGTTATTCGCCTGGTTCTGGTTAGGACAAACAAATGGTGTGGAAACGTTTTGGGAGCGGATGACATGGCAGCTGATTCGAAATGCGCTTCAGCAAAATAGTGAGAATGTTAGAAAAACTGTAAAAAGACAACTGAATGTCAGATGGTCGCTTTTGGATTATTTTCATGAAGACAGGGGGATGGAAGAACGTATGAATCAGGTCAGGAAAGAATTGAAACAACATTTAACAACAAAGGAAGAATGGGATTTTTCTTCAAAGGACGAATTTTGTTATGCGGCAGGGCAGATGGCGGCATATCTGCTGGATTTATCGCAGGGAAATTCGAAGCCGTGTTCGTGGCTCAATAGTATTTTGGAAGTGAAAACGTCGGACATTGTAAAATCGAGATTGTATGATCTTTTCCGAAAGTACAATTACAAGGTGGAACGTTTCGATCCAAAGTATGGAAAGGCAGTTCAGCTGATTGGGCATATTATGGGAGTGACGGACAAGTTTGTGATCCATCAGGAAATGGTGGTGGCTGGATTTATGGATTCCAGTCTGATTTATGAGAAGAGTGAAAAAGCAGTTGCGCAGGAAAACAGGGGAGAAAAGAAATGAAGAAAAGAGTTTATGGTGTATTGGGTGTTGCAGCATTGATGGCGAACTGGAATGCAGATTTTTCCGGATATCCGAAACGGACAGCAGGAAATGAGATTTTCGGGAGCGATAAAGCGTTTAAGTATCCGATGAAAAAGATGTGGGAAGAACAGGGATATCCGGTTTTGTATATAAAATCCATGAAACTGGATGGAAAGAAGCAGGAGCTGCTTCCGAGAACATTAAAAGAACGATATGAATATATTTTTCAGGTAAAAGATCTGAAAAATGAGAAAACGCCGGAAGTATTGCAAAAGTTATTTCAAGCAGTCGATGTCAAAAATTTTGGCGCGACATTTGCAGAAGCAGATAACAATATTTCTATTACCGGAGCAGTTCAGTTTGGGCAGGGAATGAATGTTTATGAGGATGCAAGAATTGTAGAACAGCCGATCTTATCTCCGTTTCGAACCGCTTCAAAAACAGAGGAAGAAAAGAAAAATTCTACGATCGGAACGAAGATCTGCTGTGAGGAAGCGCATTATTTTTATCCGTTTGTGATCAATCCGCTGGCATATCGGGGATATGAAGAACTGGGCGCAACGACAGGCTATTCGGAGGAGGATTATACGTTGTTTAAGCAGACCGCACTGACTGCAGCGACGGCTTATTCCACGAACGCGAAAGAGGGATGTGAAAATGAATTTGGTTTATTTGTTGAAACGGACAAAACCCTATATCTGCCCAATTTAACAGAATATATCAAATTCGAAAAAGAAGAGGATAAAAATAAAATCAATCTTTCAGAGTGTGAAAAAATCCTGAGAGACGTTATGGACAAAATTCAAAAAATTGAAATTTATTATAATCCTGCAACAACCAAACTGGAGGGAATCCCGGAACAGAGTCTGCTCTTTCATATCGTTACCGGAAAAGAGGTGGTTTGATGCAGGCACTGAAATTCCGGCTGAAAGGGAAACATGCTTTTTTTAAAATACCGGCAGTAAACAGTTATTATTATTTTACTTATGCTCAGATTCATAAAGTTGCATTGCTCGGTATATTTGGAGCGATATTGGGGTATGACGGCTATCAGCAGATGCAGAAAGAGGATCGATTTCCGGAATTTTATGAGCGGTTGCAAGCGTTAAAGGTGTCAGTAATTCCATGTGTAAAAAATGGGATTTTTCTGAAAAAAGTGCAGACGTTCAACAATTCGATTGGCTCCCTTGAACAGGGCGGGAACCTGATTGTTCAGGAGCAGTGGCTGGAAAAACCGGAGTGGCTGATTTATGTTTTGCTCGACTGTGAAGAAAGCGAAAAACTGGCCGAAATGCTGGAAAAAAAGCAGAGCATTTATATTCCTTATCTGGGAAAAAATGATCATTCTGCTGACATTCTGGAGGTTGAAAGAGTGGAAGTGGAAACAACAGATCCTGCAGGTCAGCGGATCGACAGCTTATTTCCGGAGGAGAGTTTTCTGATGGATGAGTTGGAGGCGTACAGTTTTAAATACCGGGAAACACTTCCAGTAGGGCTGAAAGAAGAAACGAATCAATACGAGTATCGGAAGTTTGCTTTTTCAGATGAAATTGTAGAAGAAGCGAAACAAACAGTCTTTCAGGTACAGGGGAAAAATATCATATTTTACTGAAAATAAGGCTGCAGGAAAAAAGAAAATTTTTACTGCAGCCTTATTTCCTAAAGAGGGGAAAGATTGAAAAATAAAATTTTTCGATCGTGAGATTTGTGTCTGCGCGCACTTGACACAAACTCGATATGCACAAAAAGCGTGCGCAGAAATGAGCGGAAAAGATGAATTTAAGTGTAATTTTTCACGGAGATTGGGAGGTTTATGCACACAGAGATCCTGTTTCCGGGAAAAGAGAATTATTACAGGAACATATCGCGCGCTGTGAGAAGTATCGGATCAGGATAAGTCAGGAAAGAAAGCTGCTGAAAATAGAAGAAAATTTTTTGACTAAGTTAGGTCTTGACAAAGATGATTTTGCAGGAAAACTTGTAAAAGAAATGATAGATGCTGTGATTTTATTTCATGATTTGGGGAAAGGAACACCGGCTTTTCAAAAGAATAAGATGGGGAATCCAAACACGATACCGACCAAATATTGGGGAGACGACAGCAGTCATTCTTTTTTATCCGCGTTTTTGTATCTGGATTTTTATTTATATGAAATTAAAAATGGTTTCAATAAAGTGGAAAAAGAGCAGAAGAAAGCGTTGATTGCACTTGCTTGGGAACTGTCTTATGTAATCGCAAAACATCACAGCAATTTCGAATCTATGGAAGCATATCTGAAAAACTTTCAGTTGAAAGCAGAGGAACTGCTGAGAAAGTGGAAAGAAGAACCGGTTCCGGGATTTTCCCAATTGCGCTTTTTTTACGAGATCCCGATAGCGAAAAGTATAAATCAATACTTTATGTGCAGAAAAGCGTTTGGGAGAACAGAAAACGATATTGTACACTATTTTTTTATCCGTTTGGAATATTCGATTCTGGTAGCCTGTGACTACTATGCGACGACAGAATTTAACAGTGGATTTGAGATGGATTGTTTTGGAAAGGCTGACGCTTCCAAATTCAGGGAGATTTATGAGCGTTCGCCTCTGATGGAATCGATTAGGAAGTATGGAAAAGAAAGTTATCCGAGAAAGAAATGGGATGGTAAAGAGAAGATCAATATCCTCAGAAATGAGCTCTTTTTGGAAGCAGAAGAAAATCTGAAGGCTGCAGAAGAAGACAGTATTTATTTTGTAGAGGCGCCGACTGGAAGCGGAAAAAGCAATCTGGCATTGAATCTGAGTCTGAAATTTTTGGAGCATGCGGATAAAGTATTCGAAATCTATCCGTTTAATACGCTGGCGGAACAAAACAGACATACGCTCGAAACTATTTTTGGAAAAACAGAGGCGATAAATGATATTGCAGTTGTGAACTCGCTGACGCCGATCAGAGGAAGGGGAAACGTAGAAGAAAATCCGGAAAAATATTATAAAGAAGCGCTTCTGGATCGTCAATTTCTAAATTATCCGTTCATTCTTTCCAGCCATGTTACCTTTTTTCGTACACTTTTCGGAACTGGAAAAGAAGATATTATGAGTTTTTTTCAGTTATTGAACAGCGTCGTTGTACTGGATGAAATACAGAGTTACCGGAATGCGATATGGACAGAAATTATGATATTTTTAAACAGCTGTGCAGGGCTGATGAATATGAAAATTATTATTATGTCTGCGACGCTTCCGGATTTATCTCAGCTGGTGGATGGAAAATGTAACGTAGTGAAACTGATTCGTAATCCTGAAAAATATACGCTTCACCCGACATTTGCGAACAGAGTAATCTGTAATTATGAACTGCTGCAGGAAGAAATTACGTTGGATCGGCTGCGGCGGCATGTTTTGGAAAATATGCAGTTAAGGGAGAAGAGCGGGGCTAAAATACTGATCACATTTATCAAAAAACAGACAGCTTATGATTTTTTTCATAGAATGAAAGAGGCTCTGGGAGAACAATCAGAATGGCAGTTAAAATTGTTGACGGGAGATGATTCGATTTATGAAAGAGAATCGATTTTGAAACCAATTCGGGAAAATGTATGGAAAAAGGTAATTTTGATTTCTACACAGATAGTTGAAGCCGGCGTTGATATTGATATGGATATCGGATATAAGGATATTTCGAAACTGGACAGCGAAGAGCAGTTTCTTGGAAGAATTGCAAGATCTGGAATCAAAAACGGAATTCCTGGAATTGTGTATTTTTTCAACTTTGATCAGGCGGAGAAAATTTACAGAGACGATTATCGGATGGAAAAGTCCCTTACATTGGGAAATGAAGAGATGCGGACCGTATTAAAAGAAAAGCGATTTCAAACTTATTATGAACAGGTGATGCATTATTTGAAAGAAATGAAAAATCGTAAAACATCGGAAGAGGGTTTGGAATATTTCTTTTCAGAATCCCTAAAAAAACTGGACTTTCTCAAAATACAAAAGCGAATGGAACTGATCGAGGAAGACTGCTGGCATGTAGATATTATTTTGTGCCGGAAACTGGTGATGGAAGATGGAACGGAAAAAGATGGCAGGAAAATCTGGGAGCATTATAAAGAGTTGCTTTCTGATTATCAAATGGATTATTCGGAGAAAAAAGTAAAGTTATCGGAATGCCAGAGTGATCTGAATCTGTTCCGGTATCAGATTAAACGGAATATTCAGATTCCTTATAATGAGATGATAGGAGAATTATACTGCGTTTATGACGGAGAGCAATATTTTCAGGATGAGAAAATAGACCGTGAGAAGCTGGAAGGAGACCATATGTACTTTATAGATTTATAGAAAGGGGGATATATATGCGAGTAAACGGTACATTGATGAATTATTATTTTCATTGTAAACGGCAATGCTATTTGCATGGAAATCGTCTTAATCTGGAAGATAACAGCGAAGAGGTTCAGATCGGAAAAGCACTTCATGAAGAAAAAGCGCAGAATGAAAATACGGAAATTCAGCTGGAAAATATTCGCCTGGACAGACTGACAAAAGAATATTTGACAGAAATCAAAAAATCGGATGCTGACCCGGAAGCAAGTAAATGGCAGCTTTTATATTATTTGAAGAAGTTAAAGGAAAAGGGGATTATCAGAAAAGGGAAATTGGAGTTTATTGAGAAAAATAAGGAAAGCAAGAAAACTTTGATTGTAGAATTAGGAGAAAGTGAAGAGGAACAGTTAGAAAAGTATATTGTCGAGATTGAAATGCTGGTGCAGCAAAAAGAGGTGCCGCCGCCAATCAATGGAAAACAATGTAAGAAGTGCGCATATTATGAATATTGTTATATTTAGGGGGGAGAATATGGGGACGACAAAATATATTATGTCAATGGGCGAATTATATCGGAAAGATAATTCACTTTGTTTTCGGAAAAATGGACAAAATGTTTATATTCCGGTTGAGAATACAAAAGAAATTTATTGTCTGAATGAAGTGACAGTAAACACAAAACTTTTGGATTTTTTGAGCCAAAATCATGTTGTTATTCATTTTTTTAATTATTATAACGGATATTCCGGGACTTTTTATCCCAAGGATCAATATAACAGTGGACGGTTGCTGATTAGACAGGTTCGTGCATACGAAGAGCAGCGGATGCAAATTGCAAAAGCAATTGTAACAGGAATCGGGAAAAATCTCAGTTATGTGTTATATCATTATTATAAGCATGATAAAAAAGAGGTAAAACCTGCGATTGACTGGTTGAAAAAGGAACTTCCTGAAAAAATTGAAAGAGCCGAAACCATACCGGAACTGATGGCTTATGAAGGGGAGGCATGGATTCAATTTTATGGGTCGTTTCAGTATTTTCTTCCAGAAGATTTTATGATGAATAAACGGGTAAAACGTCCACCGGATAATCCGATCAATGCGTTGATTTCCTTCGGAAACACATTGTTGTATACAAAAACTATTTCAGCAATCTATCGGACACATTTAGATCAGAGAATCAGTTTTTTACATGAACCATCAGAAGGAAGATTTTCACTCAGTCTTGATTTGAGTGAGGTTTTTAAACCGGTGATTGTATATCGGACGATTTTTGATCTGATCAATAATCGGAAGATTCAGGTAGAAAAACATTTTGACAAAAAGGTAAATTATTGCCTGCTAAACGAAGAAGGGCGCAGGATATTTATTGAAGCATTTGAAAGCAGAATGGAATCGGTATTTATGCATCCGGTTTTAAAGCGAAAGGTCAGTTACCGAACGGCAATAAAACTGGATTGTTATAAGTTAATTAAGTTTATTTTGGAAGGAAAAGAGTTTATCCCGTTTTTGCTTGAGGAGGGGAAATAGAATGAGAAAAATTTCGTACAACTACGCTTTTGTTTTCTATGATGTAAATGAAAAACGGGTGCAGAAAGTTTTTAAAATCTGTAAAAAATATTTGTCACATTTTCAGTTTTCTGTGTTTAGAGGAGAAATAACACCATCGAAACTCGTCGAGTTGAAAACTGAGTTAAATCGTGTAATTGATAAAAATGAAGATTTTATTTGTATTATCAAAGTGATGAATGATGATGTCTTTGGGGAGGAGGCTTTGGGAAAAAAGGACATTGTAACGGGCGAAACTCTGATCCTGTAGGAGAAGCAGAATCGTTGAAAGTAAAATAGGGGAATTGATTTACCAGGTGATTTTTTGTGTGTTCCGTTATAAACCCTTTAGAAATAAGGGAAAATGAGCATATTAGGAATGGCTATTAAGTTTGACTTACACTTGGAAAAAATTTGAAAAAGCTGGTATTTTCAAGGAATTTGAGATATAGTAAAAACGGAAAAGCTGATAAAAGCGTTGGATTAATAGAAACATGAGATGTATTGAAATCCGATGATGACAATTTTATGTCTTTATCATCCAGGATTAATAGAAACATGAGATGTATTGAAATTGATGATAAATTAAATAGCAGCCGCCGCAGAGGAGATTAATAGAAACATGAGATGTATTGAAATATCGGTATATGGATACCATAAGAAAACATCGTTGCATGATTAATAGAAACATGAGATGTATTGAAATAACAAGCTGTATCGGAGGTAATGGCAGAGAGCGGCGATTAATAGAAACATGAGATGTATTGAAATACAAAGTCCTCTTTTGTGTCTGTAGAGATCGTGCTGGATTAATAGAAACATGAGATGTATTGAAATAAGCCTTTGGATTTAAACAATAAACACGCGTTTGGTGATTAATAGAAACATGAGATGTATTGAAATGCCCACTTTGTCTGCTCCAGCGGGATAGGATCGCCGGATTAATAGAAACATGAGATGTATTGAAATTAGTATTTTTGCATTCATTAAGTTTTTAAAGATGTGATTAATAGAAACATGAGATGTATTGAAATAAAAATAGTCCTGATCTTGTCTGGTTCCCATTTGCGATTAATAGAAACATGAGATGTATTGAAATAACATAGACCGGTATATCCCGATGCTTCAAAGATTCGATTAATAGAAACATGAGATGTATTGAAATGCATACAGCTCGCCGGAATAATACTCTTCTGATGGATTAATAGAAACATGAGATGTATTGAAATAACGTAATCTTGTCCGTCTTGATTTGGTTACTGATAGATTAATAGAAACATGAGATGTATTGAAATCGGCTGTGACGGGTACCTCCTGTTACCCCAGCGCCGATTAATAGAAACATGAGATGTATTGAAATGTATCAGCAGCCACAGCAGATGCAGCAGGTAAAGATTAATAGAAACATGAGATGTATTGAAATGTGGGCGGACCATATGCGATAATTCCGCATTTTGGATTAATAGAAACATGAGATGTATTGAAATTGTTTTCAATCCGTCACTTTCTGAGCTTGCAACCGTGATTAATAGAAACATGAGATGTATTGAAATGATAATCAAGGTGCCATAGACTGGGCACAGGTTGGATTAATAGAAACATGAGATGTATTGAAATTTCCCCCAGCCGCCGCGCTCCATAATATAGGCATCGATTAATAGAAACATGAGATGTATTGAAATTTGCGAGAGGGCAACAGAGGAATATATGCATTAGCGATTAATAGAAACATGAGATGTATTGAAATTTATTATTATCTTCTGGCGCCTCACTGTCGTGATCGGATTAATAGAAACATGAGATGTATTGAAATAAATAGCTGTCCTCTGCCAGTGTAGGACGTCCGAAAAGATTAATAGAAACATGAGATGTATTGAAATACGGATATGAACGAGGACTTGGTTGAACCTCGCCCGCGATTAATAGAAACATGAGATGTATTGAAATGAATGCATGGAAAAAGGCAAAGCAGGATAAAGTTAGATTAATAGAAACATGAGATGTATTGAAATGAGTCCAATTTGGCAGTATTGGGATCGTCCTTGCCGATTAATAGAAACATGAGATGTATTGAAATCGAATAAGGAGCTGACGGAAGGCTACAAGATTACGATTAATAGAAACATGAGATGTATTGAAATGACATTCAGCCTCCTTCATTCCCCACTTTATCAGAGGATTAATAGAAACATGAGATGTATTGAAATTTACTCATGAAGATATTCCTCTGTCCCAGAGAAAGCGATTAATAGAAACATGAGATGTATTGAAATTTGAGTATTTCGTCCCGGAAGAAGGCACGAAAACGATTAATAGAAACATGAGATGTATTGAAATGGTTAATTAGGCTTTCCGGATTATTCCGAATACTCCGATTAATAGAAACATGAGATGTATTGAAATTATCCGCATCACTTCCCCAGTAGGGCAGCTTCCAGACGATTAATATAAACATGAGATGTATTGAAATTACTCTATGATTTCTTTGTACGATCTCGGAGTTCTGATTAATATAAACATGAGATGTATTGAAATACCTTTCGCTTTGCCAATTCAACAGCGGCCTTTGTGATTAATATAAACATGAGATGTATTGAAATTCTCAACCAGGCTCTCCTGCTCTAATGTCACAGTGATTAATATAAACATGAGATGTATTGAAATTGCTGGAGTGTTACGCACAGGTTGTCCAGGAGACAAGGATTAATAGAAACATGAGATGTATTGAAATTTGTCTTTGCCTGCCGTTCCGGCTTACAGATTCCGATTAATAGAAACATGAGATGTATTGAAATTCCTCTGCGACGGGCAACTGTGGAGCATCCTCTGCGATTAATAGAAACATGAGATGTATTGAAATGAATTTTTGTCGACAGCGCGAGTGGCGTATGAACAGATTAATAGAAACATGAGATGTATTGAAATATGGAGTTGGCTGTGCCAATCTTGTTGATACCGGATTAATAGAAACATGAGATGTATTGAAATCAGAATTTGCATTTCCTCCATTGGGAGGAGTTTTTACGATTAATAGAAACATGAGATGTATTGAAATACGATATTTTTCCCTTCATATACATCCGGTGACTCGATTAATAGAAACATGAGATGTATTGAAATTCTCCCAGCCACGCACGCGGCACGCTTCTGTAGTCGGATTAATAGAAACATGAGATGTATTGAAATGCAAACACATCTACCAACTCTCGCATCTGTTTTCCTGATTAATAGAAACATGAGATGTATTGAAATCTGTACTTTTTCAAGCGTTCTTCCTGTTCCCCGAGGATTAATAGAAACATGAGATGTATTGAAATTCCATTGTGATCTGGTTCTTTTCCAACTCATTTTGATTAATAGAAACATGAGATGTATTGAAATGTACATCGCCGATCATCACGGCTCCTGTCAGGTCTATGATTAATAGAAACATGAGATGTATTGAAATATCTGCTGCTGCAGCCATGTTGCGCGCGCTGATCCGGATTAATAGAAACATGAGATGTATTGAAATAAACTTCTGGATGGCACATAGTACATTCGATCGCTGGATTAATAGAAACATGAGATGTATTGAAATGATAAAAACGGTCGTACTCCCCGCAATTGCAGGATGGATTAATAGAAACATGAGATGTATTGAAATAGATGTTCCTTATCCATCGTGATCTGATGGGATACCTGATTAATAGAAACATGAGATGTATTGAAATTACGGTAGTTGTGTTGTCGGACGGGGCAGCAGCCGCGATTAATAGAAACATGAGATGTATTGAAATTCGATAAGCGTTCCAAAAAGGCAAAATATGTATTAGATTAATAGAAACATGAGATGTATTGAAATCTCTAACCACGCACGTTGTGGCAATGCTTCCAGTATGATTAATAGAAACATGAGATGTATTGAAATAACCACCTTTTGAATGTCTGTACAATTCCCATCTCTGGATTAATAGAAACATGAGATGTATTGAAATGAAGACAGTAGAGTGGTGTCAGGGATATGGTTTGAGATTAATAGAAACATGAGATGTATTGAAATGCAAAAAACATCCGGATATCGTACTGGTGGACAAGATTAATAGAAACATGAGATGTATTGAAATTCTGGCAGAAGAGGGTACGCATACAGATATCGAAGGATTAATAGAAACATGAGATGTATTGAAATTTCAGTGCCGCTGTAGTGGTTGACCTGCACCACGGGATTAATAGAAACATGAGATGTATTGAAATTAAATGATGCGGATGTCGGGGAAGCGACGAAAAGCCGATTAATAGAAACATGAGATGTATTGAAATGATGATTGCAATAGTCCCCGTAATCCAATCCAATCGATTAATAGAAACATGAGATGTATTGAAATGAATGCAGTAGAGTGGTGTCAGGGGCATGGTTTGAGATTAATAGAAACATGAGATGTATTGAAATCATGATGGACATAAACATGAATCGGGTACAAAGAGAGATTAATAGAAACATGAGATGTATTGAAATAGCGTTCTGGTTGTCCCTGCTCCATTCGGATATGGATTAATAGAAACATGAGATGTATTGAAATAAATTTTCTTTTATGCTAATGAATTTCGCACCCGTGATTAATAGAAACATGAGATGTATTGAAATTTGCCAGTTCGTTGTCAAACTGTATCGCGTCTTCGGATTAATAGAAACATGAGATGTATTGAAATATGTCTTTGCAATTCTTTGCCAGCTATATCCGGTTTGATTAATAGAAACATGAGATGTATTGAAATATAGATATGGAGAGCGAAACGTATAACGTTGTCGTGATTAATAGAAATATGAGATGTATTGAAATGTGCCTCCGAACGCTTTTCGCGGAGGGAACCGCATAGATTAATAGAAACATGAGATGTATTGAAATGTTATCGTATGTGACCCATTCCGGAGAAGGAGAGGGGATTAATAGAAACATGAGATGTATTGAAATATCGTGGACAGCGGCGTTTCTACGTTGGTCTGCCGATTAATAGAAACATGAGATGTATTGAAATAACATACGGATTAACCACTGTTTTATCTTATCCGTAGATTAATAGAAACATGAGATGTATTGAAATGAATATATTGAAAGTATGCGCCGCTCCATGACAGAAGATTAATAGAAACATGAGATGTATTGAAATTTGTTCCAGGCAGATGCCATGATTGCCAGAACACGATTAATAGAAACATGAGATGTATTGAAATTACTTTGAGTTCAGGAAAAACGTCTTGTTCCGTATAGATTAATAGAAACATGAGATGTATTGAAATTCGCGGTAGCAAGAGAAGAGAGAATAAAGCGCAGGAGATTAATAGAAACATGAGATGTATTGAAATTACAATGCCTGAGCGTACTCTAGTGTCTGCAACGGATTAATAGAAACATGAGATGTATTGAAATATTGCCAACTGCATCTTCTCACGGCTCTGCAGTTGCAGATTAATAGAAACATGAGATGTATTGAAATTCTCCTGCTCTGCATCAGCTCTGCAACCAGCTCTGGATTAATAGAAACATGAGATGTATTGAAATCCTCCAGTATTTTGAGGTATCATATTTAAATAAAAGGCAATATTTTAAAATTTTACATCAAAGGCTCTACGGGATATCAAAAATCTAGTATGGTAAAAAGAGAGGACAAGAAATGCTGAACATTTTTTATGGAGATATGAAAGAAGCTGTTTACAATACGGCAGGTTATTTTAAATATGATTATGAAGATGAATGGATTGTAGATCCTTTTGTAAAGGAAATGATTCTAGACGTGGACAAATCGACCGTAATGGACAGCGGGGTAATAGACAGTCCCGTTTCTGGAAAGATACCGCCGGTTGGATTATCGGGTGGGGTAAAGACTTTGATTCTTGTTAAATTCGAAAAAGATAAGGTGTTCAATGCGTCTACCTGCGGCGACAACTGCGCAAAGTGGCTGTTAGAAATAGCAAAAGAGGAGGATCGAACGATTAATCTGCGTCATTTGATGAATTTTGGAAAGAAACCATTCAAGATTCGTATTTTAAATACAGATCAGATCGTTCATTCGATGGAAGAGCTGGTACCGATAGCAGGAGAATTTGTATAACGGAGAGTTAGGGTATGAAGGGAAAGCATAGGATTGTCGTTTCAACGAAGCGACAGAAATATGAATTTGAATTACGGCGTAATTTGACGATACTTCGTGGAGACAGTGCGACTGGGAAAACGACATTGATTGAGATGATACAGGATCATGAAAATGATCCGTTAGGAAGCCCGGTAGAGTTGATCAGTGATAAAAAGTGTTATGTGCTGGAGGGCGCTTTATGGAAAGAACAATTGGCTGGAATCACTGACAGTATTGTTTTTATCGATGAAGGAAATAGCTTTGTAAAAGCAGAAGAATTTGCAGGTGTCATTCAAAATACGGATAATTATTATGTTATTGTGTCGAGAGAGTCTCTTCCGGCGTTGCCCTATAGTGTGGAAGAAATTTATGGAATCCGGACTTCTGGAAAATATGGAACACTGAAGCAGATCTATCACGAGTTTTACAGAATATATAACTTAGATGAAACGAAAGGTGAGATAGAGCCGGAGGCTGTTGTTACAGAAGACAGTAATTCGGGATATCAGTTTTTTGACGCAGTGTGCAGAGAAAACGGTTTGACGTGTGAAACCCTGAATGGGAAATCCAATATTTTCCGTTATTTGAAAGTGCATAAGAATAAAAAGATTCTTGTCATTGCAGATGGTGCTGCGTTTGGTTCTGAAATGGATCGGGTTATGCGATTGATGGAGAGCAGAAAAAATATCGTATTATACTTGCCGGAATCATTTGAATGGTTGATTTTATCAGCAGGAGTATTAAAAAATGCTGCGATGGAGAAGATTTTGAAGAATCCATCTGAATATGTGGAAAGCAGGAACTATTTTAGCTGGGAGCGTTTTTTTACAGCGCTTTTGATAGAAGAAACAAAAGGAACTTATTTGGCTTATTTCAAACGAAACCTGAACCCGGTATATTTAAATGAGAGCATAAAAACAGCAATTTTATCCCAAATGAAAAAGATAAAGATAGATAGAAAAAAATAATGTTTCCCCAAAAAACATCCCCAGCGTTACCGCGATTATCATATAAACCGCGACGCGCTGGGGAATATTTTTCCAATAACAGGTATTCAAGCATTTAGCCGTCTTGCGCAGGCACAGACACCTGCAATGTCGAGTTTAGCGACCAGCACTCTTCACTCACATCAGCGATGCATACTGGGACATATAGAGCTTGTAATATTCTCCTTTTTGGGCCATCAGCTCATCATGTGTGCCTTTTTCCAGGATCGTTCCCTTGTCCACATACATGATGCAGGAAGAATTTTTAATTGTGGAAAGACGATGTGCGATGATGAAGGAGGTACGTCCCTTCAGCAGTTCATTTAAGCCCTTCTGCAGGATGATCTCTGTTTCGGTATCGATACTGGAGGTTGCCTCATCCAGGATCAGGATCTTCGGGTCAGCCAGAAGTGCGCGGGCAAAGGAGATCAGCTGGCGCTGTCCGGCGGACAGACGGCTTCCCCGTTCATTTACCTGTGTCTGATAACCGTTTTCCATTTCCATGATGAAGTCATGGGCGCAGACCGTTTTTGCAGCCCGGATGACCTCTTCATCTGTAGCGCTGAAGTTGCCGTAGCGGATGTTGTCCATGATTGTGCCGGAGAAAATGAAACTGTCCTGCATCATGACACCCATCTGTTTGCGGAGAGAACGGATGGTAACGCCTGCGATATCGACGCCATCGATTAAAATCCGCCCGGAATCTACGTTATAGAAGCGGCTCAACAGATTCACCAGGGTTGTTTTGCCGGCACCGGTGGGGCCTACCACTGCAAACGACTGCCCCTGGTTTGCGTGGAAGGAAACATCCTTTAAGATCGGAACGCCGGGCTCATAGCTGAAGGTAACGTGGTCGAAGGCAACATCTCCGTGGATCGGAGGCATTTCAACCGCATCCTCCCGGTCTTTGACCACAACCGGCTCGTCGATAGTTTCAAAAATACGCTCCAGATAGGAGATCGCGGTCAGCAGAGAGTTATAAAAGCCAGCCAGCGTGTTGATCGGTGCCCAGAAACGTCCGATATAAGCAGTAAAAGCGACCAGCACACCGACGGTAATGCCGGTTTCGCCGTTGATCATCCAGCTGACACCGAGCACATAGATCGCTGCAGTTGTAATTATTGAAATGATATCGATGCTGGGACCCATCGTAAAGTTGAACATAACGGCGCGCATCCAGGATTTCCGGTAGCTGCCGCTTAAGTTGTTGAAAATACCGCTGTTCACGTCTTCCCGGACGAAGGATTGGGTAACACGGATCCCGTTGATACTTTCAGCAATGTACGCGTTTAAGTTGGACTGCTTATTGCTTTGAACCTGCCATGCGGTACGCTGTTTTTTCTTGATGACAACGATAACGATCGCGAGGATTGGAAGACCGCAGAGACATACAAGCGTCAGCCGGACATTTAAGATCAGCATGAAAACGATGATAAACACCAGGTTGCACAGGTCGGTGATGGTATTTAAGATACCGTTGGAAAGCAGGTCGCTGATGCTGTTGACATAGTTTACAACACGCACCTGAATTTTACCGTGGGGGCGGTCATCATAGTAGGAGAACGGAAGCTCCTGCAGATGCTCAAAGATATCATAGCGCATGTCGTGAATGATCTGCTGTCCGATCTGGTTAGTGTATTTGATCTTGTAGCGAAGGCTGAAGGCACTGTAAAATGCGGCAAGCAGTGTCAAAAAGCTGTAAAATGCGATTCCATTCATGTCCTTGTTCGGGATGCAGACGTCCATGACCTTCTGAAAAAATTGCGGAATCAGCATGGTAAAAGCGGAAGCGGAGAGCATCATGAAGCCGACACTGACAAACCGTTTCCGGTAAGGAATCAGATAAGCGAGCAGACGTTTTAACTGATTGACGTCAAATTTATCTTCCAGGACTTCGTCCACATCATATTTATTTCGTGCCATGAGTTCTCACTTCCTTTCGTTGGCTGTAACCTGACGGTATTCTTCCTGTTCTTCTCTGGAAGGAAGCTCACCGTACTGATGATGGAACGCGCTTGCATAGTAGCCGTCATTTGCAAGCAGCTCCTGATGCGTTCCGTGTTCGATAATCCGGCCGTTATCCATAACCAGGATCTGATCAGCGTCTTTAATGGAAGAAATACGGTAGGCGATGACGAAGATCGTGCACTGGCCGTTTAATTTGCCGAGCTGCTGCTGGATATAGCTTTCTGTTTCCATATCAACGGCGGAAGTAGTATCGTCCAGAATCAGGATGGACGGTTTCTTTAACAGGGCGCGCGCAAGGGAAATGCGCTGCTTCTGACCGCCGGAGAGTCCGACACCGCGTTCGCCGACGATGGTATCATAGCCTTCGGGCATAGCCTTGATGAAATGGTTGGCATCTGCCATGACAGCAGCTTCGTGAATTTCCTCAAATGTACAGTTCGGACGACCGTATGCAATATTCCCTTCAATTGTATCAGAAAAAAGAAAGATATCCTGCATTGCCATGCCGATGTTGTCACGCAGATCGTAAAGGTTCCAGTCCTTGACGTTTACACCATCTACCAGAACCTCACCGGAGGTCGCGTCGACAAAACGGCACAGCAGGTTCATGATGGTGGATTTGCCGGCACCGGTGGAACCGAGAATGCCGACTGTCTGTCCTTTTTTCACAGAAAAGCTGATATCCTTTACGATATCCTCATCATCTGCCGTATAGGAAACATCTTTAAATTCAACATTTCCTTCCATATGTTTGCGGGAAACCGGCACAGGAGGCATTTTTACAAGAGGCTCTTCCACATAGGTTGTGTAAATTTTTTCTACGGAGGTGATAAAACGGTGGGTATCATTGACCCACCAGCCTGCCATACGCAGCGGAGCGTTTAACATCCACAGATAACCGTTGACGGTTACGAGGTTACCGATTGTCATTTCTCCGGTAATTACCATCCAGCCGCCGTAGAGCATCAGGACAACGTTTAAGACATATGCCAGAACTTCGAAGATCGGAAGGTATTTCATCCAGACCTTTGAGGAGTTCAACTGTGCGTCCATGTAGGCATCGTTTTCCTTATTAAATTTTTCAATTTCAAAGTCTTCCTTGGCAAAGGCTTTTACGACACGGTTGCCGCTGACATTTTCCTGAACGAAGGCATTCAGGGAAGAAAAGCAGTCGCGGATGCGCTGGAATGTCGGTCGAACCTCTTTGGACTGTTTTGCTGTGGTGATGGCTGTAAAGGGCAGAACGATCAGCATGCAGAGCGCCAGCTTCACATTTACCGTAAAGATCATGAAGAGCGCAAAGCAGAACAGCAGGATATTTTCGTAAACCTGATAGATAATGTAAGCAACGAAGTGGCGGATTGCTTCCATGTCGCCGGTTTGACGGCTCATCAGGTCGCCTGTTTTTTTCTTGCTGTAAAAGGCGAAGTCCTCTGTCAGAAGGCGGCGGTAAACAACGTCCCGCATGTCGTAGAGCACGCCCTGCGAGCATACTTCGAAAATAACCTGATAAAAGAAACGCAGGGCACCGCGGACCAGCGTAACTAAAAGCAGGATGAGAACAAGCTTCCAAAGCAGGTCATACTGACCGCCCTGAATGACATCATCTACGATCATACCGGAAACGTAAGGGTTTACGATGGCGAGAACGGAAATGAAAGTCGTCAGGATCAGGCCGCCCAGAAGCTTGAAGCGGTACTTTCTGAGAAATCCCCAGAACCATTTCATTGGTGTCATATTTCCTTTTTTCCTCCCTTAAAAAAGTATCCATGGGCTTTGATAGATCATGGATAAAAAAAGTGTATCGCAAAATATTTTATTTGGAATGTACAATCTTGCAGGTTTCATGTAAAATGTTGTTAAATGGTAACTGCGAGGAAACTGAACAGTTACGTTAAATGTTTTTGTGGGATGTTGCAGGAAAATAAAAGATAAATTTCAGGCATCCGGGAAGGAAGCTGGTGGATATGGAACGGGAAAACACGGTATTTGCGGAGGAGTTAAATCCGACCTTCTTGTTTATGTGGAAGGGAACACGTGTTGAGGATGAGCCGAACTATCACTGCCATGAGCATCTGGAGCTGTGTTATATCCAATCCGGGACAGGAAAGCACAGAATCGGCGATACTATATATGAAGTAAAAGAGGGTGACCTGCTGGTCATCAATGAAGGAGTCTATCATCAAAGCCTGGCGGGAGAGCATAAAACGCCGGTTGCGGAATTTTACGTGGGGCTGACAGATTTAAATCTGGCGGGGCTTGGGCGCAACCACTTTCCACTACCGGGGAATTGCCCGGTATTTCGTACGGAGGGAGAGCTGCAGCGTAAGCTTTCCAAGCTCTGTATGGCAATGGAGGCAGAGCAGGAGCTTTGCCGGATCGGGCGCTATTATATGATGAAGACGTATGCCATGCAAATGCTTCTTTTGCTGCTGCGGGAAGAAGAAGAGACCGGTAAGCCGCAGAAGGCAGGCGGATGCTCCTTTGAATCCGCGAACCGGAAATATCTCGTGGAGAAGATCACGGATTACTTTGAGGATCATTATGCAGAGAAAATCTCTCTTGACCGGATCGCTGGCAATATGTATCTGAGCACCTTTTATGTGTCCAGGATTTTCAAGGCGGAAACAGGAAACACACCGATTCATTATCTGATAGATATTCGTCTGACCAAGGCCTATAACCTGCTGACGCAGAATCTGGAAATGAGCATTCAGGAAATCGCGGCGCAGGTCGGCTATGAGGATGCCTATCATTTCAGCAAGCTGTTCAAGAAAAAATATGGGGTGGCTCCGTCTGCAGCGCGGCGCAGGATACCATAAAGCAGCAGAATACGCCCATTCGGCTGAATACGGCCTGTCATAATTCATGACAATAGAATCTCGCAGAGCGTGCATTCTATTGTATTAACAAAAAAGGAACTGGGGACAGGAGATCATGGAAAATCCGATTATTTTTACGGCGGAGATCATCGGGACGATCGCTTTTGCATCGTCCGGGGCAATGCTGGGTATCCGCAAAAATCTGGATCTGTTCGGGGTACTGGTGCTGGGACTGTGTGTTGCAGTCGGAGGCGGCATTGTCCGGGATATTATCCTGGGGCGGACGCCGCCGGGAGCATTCCGGGATCCGGTTTATGCGCTGGTGGCGCTGGGAACCTCCGCTCTTTTATTTTTACTTGTCTATGGAAAGCAGGAGATCATGACGAGCCGTTATCTGACGATTTATGAGCAGGTTATGAATTACTGTGATGCGGTTGGACTTGGGATTTTTACTGTCCTTGGCGTATATACCGCACACGGCGAGGGCTATGACGGGATCTTCTTTTTAGTATTTTTGGGCATGATGACAGGTATCGGAGGCGGTCTGATCCGGGATATTTTAGCGGATACGATGCCGTTTATCCTGTATAAGCATATCTATGCGATGGCTGCTTTTGCGGGCGCACTGGTGTGTGTGCTTTTGATCCATATCCATCTGTATCTGGCGCTGGCAGCAGGAACTGCGGTGGTGATTGTGATCCGGGTGCTTGCGACACATTACTGTTGGGATCTGCCGCGGCCGCTGCATGAAAAAGATGCACACACGAAAACAAAAAATCTGTCCGAAAATAGTAATGCCGACGATACTTGAGCAGAATCGACACTTTTGCTACCATGAAAAGAAATTTTGTGATAGAATTGGTAAGACTGAGCTGGAAACGTAAAATGCCGCCTGTGCGGCAAAAGGAGGACAAATGGAAAACGTAAGACGGATCTATGTGGAAAAGAAGACCGGTTACGCGGTTAAGGCACAGGAACTGAAGGAGGATCTGATCGGTTATCTGAATATGTCAGGGATCGAAGATGTCCGGATGTTCATTCGTTATGATGTGGAAAATATCAGTGATGAGGTTTTTGAACAGGCATGCCGTACTGTTTTTTCCGAGCCGCCCGTGGATATTCTGTATCGCGAGACGATCGAAATCCCTGCAAACGGACGCGTATTCAGCGTTGAATATCTGCCGGGACAGTTTGACCAGCGTGCAGATTCTGCCGTACAGTGCGTTCAGTTTTTAAAAGCGGAGGAGCAGCCGATTATCCGTACCGCAGTTACTTATTTGATTACAGGAGATCTGACAGACGAAGAATTTGACAAGATCAAGGCTTACTGCATTAATCCGGTGGATTCCAGAGAGACCGGTATGGAAAAGCCAAAGACGCTCGTAAACGAGTTTGCAGAGCCCGCAGATGTCAGGATTTTAGACGGCTTTACTACGCTGGATGCAGACGGATTAAAGCAGCTGTACGATTCTCTTGGTCTTGCGATGACCCTGCAGGATTTCAAGCATATCCAGAAGTATTTTGCAGGCGAGGAAAAGCGAGACCCTTCCATGACGGAGATCCGTGTGCTGGATACCTACTGGTCTGACCACTGCCGTCATACGACGTTTTCCACCGAACTGAAAAATGTCGCATTCGGAGATGGTTTTTACCGGGAACCGATGGAAAAAACCTACCAGAGTTATCTGAATGCGCGTGCAGAGATCTTTAAAGACCGTCCGGATAAGTTTGTCTGCCTGATGGATCTTGCACTGATGGCAATGCGTAAGCTCAAAAAAGAGGGCAAGCTGGAGGATATGGAGCAGTCCGATGAAATCAACGCCTGTTCCGTTATTGTTCCCGTTGAAATGGACTACGGCGATGGTCCTGTCACCGAGGAATGGCTCGTATTTTTCAAAAATGAAACCCACAACCACCCGACCGAAATCGAACCCTTCGGCGGTGCGGCAACCTGTCTGGGCGGCGCAATCCGCGACCCGCTTTCCGGCAGAGGTTATGTATATCAGGCAATGCGCGTGACCGGTGCAGCGGATCCCACCGTTCCGGTTGCGGACACCTTAAAGGGAAAGCTTTCCCAGAAAAAGCTGGTGCGCGGCGCAGCATCCGGTTACTCTTCCTACGGCAACCAGATCGGCCTGGCGACCGGTTATGTAAAAGAAATTTATCATCCCGATTATGTTGCAAAGCGTATGGAGATCGGCGCGGTTATGGGTGCGGCTCCGAGACGCAACGTCATCCGTGAAAACTCCGATCCGGACGATATCATCATCCTGCTGGGCGGACGTACCGGACGCGATGGCTGCGGCGGCGCAACCGGTTCTTCCAAGGTGCATACGGAAAAGAGTATCGAAACCTGCGGTGCTGAGGTGCAGAAGGGTAACGCTCCGACCGAAAGAAAGATTCAGAGACTGTTCCGCAGAGAAGAAGTTTCCCGTCTGATTAAAAAGTGTAACGACTTCGGCGCAGGCGGCGTTTCTGTTGCCATTGGCGAGCTGGCAGATGGTCTGACCGTTGATTTGGATAAGGTTCCCAAGAAATATGCCGGTCTGGATGGCACAGAGCTTGCAATCTCCGAATCTCAGGAGAGAATGGCAGTCGTTGTTTCTCCGAAAGACGTTGATACCTTCTTAGGCTATGCGGCAGAAGAGAACCTGGAGGCAGTTCCGGTTGCGGTTGTAACCAAAGAACCCCGTCTGGTTTTAAACTGGCGCGGCAAGAGTATTGTAAACCTGTCCAGAGCATTTCTGGATACCAACGGAGCACACCAGGAAACCGATGTTTTTGTAGATGTTCCGTCGAAAGAAGATAACTATTTTGAGCAGTATGCAGTTCCTGCTGTAAAGGAAGCCGTAAAAGCCGGCGATCTGAAAAAGGCATGGAAAGCGCTGCTGTCGGATTTAAATGTCTGCTCCCAGAAGGGTCTTGTGGAAATGTTCGACTCCTCCATCGGCGCAGGCAGCGTGCTGATGCCTTATGGCGGTAAGTATCAGCTGACTGAGACCCAGGCGATGGTTGCCAAGCTTCCGGTTCTGAAAGGAAAGACCGATACGGTAACGATGATGGCATACGGCTTTGATCCGTATCTGTCCTCCTGGAGCCCTTACCACGGCGCAATTTACGCGGTTGTGGAATCCATGGCAAGAATCGTAGCGGCAGGCGGCGATTTCTCCGGAATCCGCTTTACCTTCCAGGAATATTTCCGCCGCATGACCCAGGATCCCGAACGTTGGAGCCAGCCTTTTGCGGCGCTGCTGGGCGCTTATGACGCGCAGATGGGATTCGGACTTCCGTCCATCGGCGGTAAGGATTCCATGTCCGGAACCTTTAACGATATCGATGTACCTCCGACGCTGGTTTCTTTCGCTGTGGATGTTGCAAAGGAAAAAGATGTTATCAGCCCGGAATTAAAACAGGCTGGAAACCGTCTGGTTCGTTTCTCCATTCAGAAGGATGCTTACGATCTGCCGGATTATGAGCAGGTAATGGCACTGTATGCAAAGATTACCGAGCTGATGGGCAAGGGCGTGATCGTTTCCGCATATGCACTGGACAGCTATGGTGTGGCAGCAGCCCTGTCCCGCATGGCATTCGGTAACGGACTTGGCGTTGCAATTGAGGAAACGGTTTCTGCAGGGGAGCTGTTTACAAACGGCCTTGGCGATCTGGTGGCAGAAGTTCCGGCAGACCGTCTGGCGGATATGGATGTTGCTTATACGCTGCTCGGCACGGTAACGGCAGAGCCGGTATTTACCTATGGAAACATGACCCTTTCCGAAAAAGAGGCGCTGGATGCGTGGAAGAAGCCTCTGGAAAAGGTATTCCCTACAAAGGCAGTCAAGGACACGGACGCAGTAGAAACCGGCCTGTATGAGACGAATCACATTTATATATGCAAGAATAAAGTAGCGAAGCCTACCGTATTCATCCCGGTATTCCCCGGAACGAACTGTGAATACGACAGCACAAAAGCATTTGAACGCGCAGGTGCACAGGTTGTAACCCATGTATTCAGAAACCTGAGCGCAGAGGACATCCGTTCTTCCGTCGATGCGTTTGCAAAAGAGATCAGCCAGGCTCAGATCATCATGTTCCCCGGCGGCTTCTCCGCAGGCGACGAGCCGGATGGCTCCGCAAAGTTCTTCGCAACTGCATTCCAGAACGAGAAGATCAAAGAAGAGGTTATGAAGCTTCTGAAGGAAAGAGATGGCTTATGTCTTGGTATCTGTAATGGATTCCAGGCGTTAATTAAGCTCGGTCTGGTTCCTTATGGCGAAATCGTCGGACAGAAGGACGATTCTCCGACCCTGACCTTTAATACGATCAACCGTCACATTTCCAAGATGGTATACACCAAGGTGGTTTCCAACAAGTCTCCCTGGCTGCAGGGCGCTGAGCTTGGAAAAGTATATGTCAATCCGGCATCCCACGGTGAGGGACGTTTCGTAGCTCCGAAGGAGTGGATTGATAAGCTGTTTGCAAACGGACAGGTAGCAACCCAGTATTCCGATCCGGAAGGAAGGATTTCCATGGATGAAGAATGGAATATCAATGGATCCTACAGCGCGATCGAAGGCATCACCTCTCCGGATGGACGTATCCTGGGCAAAATGGCGCACTCCGAGCGCCGCGACAGAAGCGTTGCACAGAATATCTACGGCGAACAGGATCTGAAGATCTTCGAGTCCGGTGTGGCATACTTTAAGTAAAAGGCTGTAAACAACAATAGAATGCACGCTCTGCGAGCATTCTATTGTCATGAATAATTTCGAAGACCTCACAGAAGGGAGAAATCTCTTCTGTGGGGTCTTCGTGGTTATGGGGTAGTACCTTTTAAGGTAGTACGAAGATAGGACTATTATGGAACAATGCGATTTGGATACGGAAGAATCCTCCGTTTTGGAGCATAAAGAATATGCGGAAAGCATCGGAGCGTCGAGAGATACGGTCAAAATTCGAAAAAAGTCTACCGTATATGGCGTGGAATTTGTTATACTGGGAATGGAAGGACAGGAGCATATTCATTATGCGATGCCCATGCGGGTAATGGGGTATGATTATGCAGCTTATCAGAAGCAATATGTGGACAATGCGGCAAAGTATAAAACAGCAAAGAGCTTGACAGAAGAGGAATATCTGTCAAAAATGAAAAAGGATGATCGGCTGGTTCCTGTTATAACAGTTGTTGTTTATTATGGGGAAAAGCCGTGGGACGGTGCGGTGTCTCTGCATGGGATGCTGCATATTTCAGAGGAAATGAAGCCATTTGTCAATGATTACCGGATGCACCTCGTGGAAGCGAGAAAAAATGATCTGAAGCTGCATAATATCAACAACCGGGATCTGTTTAATCTGCTCGGTATTCTGTTGGATCGGAATGGAAAGCTTCAGGAAACAAGAGATCGGGCGATAAACTACGCCAGAGAGCATCGAGTGGAAAAGACAGTGATTATGACTGCTGCGGGTGCGGCAAACTGTAAAATAGATTATAATAAAATTGCCAGGAAGGGAGATGCTGATATGTGCACCGTGTTTGAAGAGACGAGGCGTGAGGGGATAGCAGAAGGAGAAGCAAAAGGAATTATTGAGACTGGATATGAATTTGGAATTTCAGAAGAAGAGATTCTTGCAAGATTACAGAAAAAGCTGAACATTTCTCTGGCAGAAGCGCAGGAGTATGTAAAAAAGTTCGGCAGAAAAAGTAAATCAGAAGATTCCGATGCAGAAGAAAATGGTTAAAATATAAAATTTTTCTGCATGTGAATAAGAGGAGAAATGAACAAAATTAACCATCAAAAAGAACTGGAACACCTGATCGATAAGCTTCCGGATCATCACCGGCGGCTGTTTTTGCACAGCTGCTGTGCGCCGTGCTCCAGCTACTGTCTGGAATATTTGCGGCAGTATTTCGACGTGACGGTATTTTATTACAATCCAAACATCAGCTTTTTGGAGGAATACCGGCATCGGGTGGAGGAATTAAAACGTCTGGTGAGCACGCTGAATGAAGAGGCGAAAGGGTCTGAAATGCTGAACCAGATCGCACTTTTGGAGGGCGCTTACGAGCCGGAAAAATTTTTCGAGGCGACGAAAGGGCTGGAGGACTGTCCGGAGGGCGGAGAGCGCTGCTTTATCTGCTACGAGCTGCGGCTGCGGGAAGCGGCGAGGTTGGCGGCAGAGGGCGGTTATGATTTTTTTACAACAACGCTGACGATCAGTCCGCTGAAAAATGCGCAGAAACTCAACGAAATCGGCAGCCGACTGGCGGAGGAATATCATGTGGCGTGCCTGCCGTCGGATTTTAAGAAAAAGGGCGGCTATTTAAGGTCCATCGAGTTAAGCCGCCAGTACGACCTGTACCGTCAGGATTATTGCGGCTGCGTTTTTTCAAAGCGGGAACGCGATAAAAGGATTGTACAGGAAAGCTGAAACAGATATACTAAAAAGCAAAGTACGAAACATGGGCTTTCGAAACGCAAGACGATCAGAAACGGTCGATGAGTCCTAAAACAGGGCGCGGATGTCTGTCAGTGCGTTGTCGATGACATCGAACTGCCAGACGCTGTGTCCGGGAATCCTGTGCTCCGTCAGATAATAATGTCCGTCAAAGGAAGAGATATAATAAGGCGTTCCGCCTCCGGCAAAGTTGTCATAAATATCCTCCCAGCTGCCGGAAGAAAGATCGTTTAAATCCTGCACGCGCAGGATCGTCGCATAATCCTGATTGCCGGTAAGGTCGGTGGAAACGGTGATGTAAAACCAGTCCTGAATGTGCGTCAGCTGGATCATGCCGGAGATTTCGGCAGGAACCGGGAAACGTTCTAGGATTTTCAGGTCTTTTTTGCGGGTGCGCAGAATCGACTGATTGCCGGAAACAAAGTACAGGTCGTCGCCGTCGATTGTAAAGGAGCGGACATAAATCTGATCCAGCTCTGGCACAGAGAGGATTTTTTCGAGGGCGACAGATGAGCTGTCCGGATCGGGACGGTAAAAGACGTACAATTGTCCGGTCATGGAGCTGAGTACATAAAAACGTTTTTCCGTTTCATCATAGACGACGTAATGCGGGCGAGTGCCGATTTCGTTGAAAAGCTGGGTAAGGTAAAACTGTCCGTCCTGTTTTTCAAAGATGAGGACGCGGTTGTTTTCGGTGTCATCTGCAAGATAAACGGTGCTGTCCCCTGCGATGGTGTGCCCGCGGTTGATCTGATCGGTCATCACATACCAGTCGGTAAGTGGAGCATCCGGCGTTTTCGAGGTCAGAATCTGATTGTGATAGCAGTCCACCAGAAAATAATCGTCACCGATTTTGGTAATCTGCGTGGGGACACTTAAGGATGGCTGCACATTTTTGACAGGTTCTGAGGAAACGGCTTCAACAGCTTCCGACCAGGAGAGCACCTGAGTGGAAGCGTTTTTTACGATTTTCAGGATCAGGGCTGCCGCTGCAAAAATCAGGACAGCGAGCAGGATCAAAAAGATTGTAAGTTTTAAATGGGATAAATTTCTTCGTTTCATGTCCCAAAGTATAACATAACAAAAGAAAGGATACCACTATGAAAAAACTGTTGCAGGAATTTAAGGAATTTGCGCTGAGAGGAAATGTCATGGATCTGGCAGTCGGCGTTATCATTGGTGCTGCGTTTCAGGCGATCATCAATTCGCTGGTAAACGATGTGATTTCACCGCTGATCGGTCTGTTTGCAAACACAGATCTGACGTATCTGTCTGTGATGGTCGGGGATGTGGAAATCCGCTATGGTGCATTTTTGACCGCAGTGATCAATTTCATCATTATGGCAGTGATTATTTTCCTGATGGTAAAAGGGATGAACGCGCTGGCTGGTCTTGGCAAAAAGAAGGAGCCGGAAAAACCTGCTGTGAAAATGTGCCCTTATTGCAGAAGCAAGGTTGCGGCAGAGGCAACCCGCTGCCCGTACTGTACATCTATGCTGGAAGTGAAAAAAGAAGATAAAAAAGAAGAAAAGAAATAATAGAATGCACGCTCTGCGTGCATTCTATTGTTTACGGTTCCGTCTTCGGAATCTGTACGCCGTCTGCATCCATATAATAGGAGTGCTTCCAGATCAGCTCGGAGATGGGAACTGGCTGATAGCCCTGATCCTCCAGATTGTCGATCAGGTCGGGAAGCGCCTGTGCGGTATAAACAGTTCCGGCATGGAACAGGAGGATAGAGCCGTTTTGGAGTTGGCGACTGTTTAAAATCCGATGGAGGATGTCCTGTGCCCCGTAGTCTTTCCAGTCCATGGAATTGATGTTCCACTGCACCGGATAACCGCCGGATTCCTGGATGAGCCGGATAGCAGAGTTGTCATAGTTTCCATCTTCAAAACGAAACAACGTCGTTTCAGAATCGGTAAGGCGATCAATTCGCTGCGTGAGATTTTCCAGTGTGAGGGTCTGTTCCCGGATGGAAAGAGATGCCTGCGTTGTCCACAGACCGCCGATATCGTGTCCGGCGTTGTGAATCGTACAGAGCAGCTCCGGATAGTTTTTTGCCCAGGCGTCGGAAACGAAAAAGGTGGCGTGCACATTTTTTTCTTTCAGAATTTCCAAAAGCTGCTGCATGTCTTGTGCACTGTAGGTGCAGTTGAAGGTCAGCGCGACTTTTTTCTGGTCGGTTTCGACACGGCAGATGGGCATAAACGTGCCGTTTACAGAGGCGGACGCCAGTGTTGTTACAGACGGAGGGGCGAGAAAAATGCACGCGCGGGCAAAGGCGAGGACGCCGAGCAAAAACAGGGCGGTCTGGAATGCAGACGAGCGGGAGAGGCTGTGCAGGGAGGGAAAAACGGCATAGTGGCGCAGTTTATTTTGAATCAGATGAACGAAATCTCGGATCATGAAGGCTCCTGCCGGATTTTTGTTACAACTTATGAACGCAGGAAACGGAAAATCTCTATTTCACAAAAATTTCATAACCTTTTCGTGTGCTTTCTGGTACACTATAAAGACAGGCTGCAGGCATTTGGCTGCAGAACAGAAGAGAAATGAAAGGAGACTGTTATGTTTTCCTGTATTTTATTTGACCTGGACGGAACAATCAGCGATCCGAAACAGGGAATTTGCGGTTGTGTGCAGTATGCGCTCAGAAGCTTTGGGATTGAAGAACCGGAGCTGGATCGGCTGGAGCCGTTTATCGGACCGCCGCTTGCAGAGAGCTTTATGAAATATTATAACTTTACGGCGGAGCAGGCGCAGGAGGCAGTTGAGAAGTACCGGGAGCGGTTTTCTGTAACCGGCAAATACGAAAATGTGCTGTATCCCGGAATGGGAGCGCTTTTGCATGATCTGAAGGCATCCGGGGCGACGCTGGCGATTGCATCGAGCAAACCGACCGTTTATGTGGAGGATATTCTGGTGCATTTCGGAATCCGGGAATATTTCGACATCGTGGTCGGAAGCGAGCTGGACGGAAGAAGAGTGCACAAAGAAGAAGTGGTTGCAGAGGTGCTGTCCCAGCTTGCAGCGCGGGGCGAAAGCGATCCGGATAAGATGGTGATGATCGGCGACCGCAGCTTCGATGTGGAGGGTGCGAAAGCGATCGGTGCACACTGCATCGCGGTGTCATATGGGTATGCACAGCCGGGAGAGCTGGAAAATGCCGGTGCGGAGATCATTGTCCGGGATGTGGAAGGACTGCGAAGCGTACTGCTGGGCGGCACACAGGCAGGAAGCAGCACGCAGGCAGGAACCGGCACGCAGGCAGGAAGAGACACGCAGACAGGAAACAGAGCGCAGGCAGGAAGAGACACGCAGGCAGGAAACAGCGCGGCGACTGGCTCGAATTCCCTTTCAGAGCGCTACCGCGGCAGCACTGCCAAAATGAAGACCAAATCCGGGCAGTTCTGGAGTGCAGTTGGAACCAGCGCACTGGCGATGTTTGCCTATTATGTAATCAGTCTCCTAATCAGCAGCGTAATTTTGACGGCGGTATCGATTGTGTATGCCATCGGGCTGCAGGAGCTGGAGGGCTCTTCCTACAATTTCTGGCTGAATGTGGCTAGCGCACTCTCGACGTTCGGTGCATTTATAATCTGTTACGGAATCTGGCACAAAAAGATCCGGTTCCATTCGACAAAAGAAATCGATAAACTGTCCATCGTTCCGATGGTGATTTTGGCGGCGGCAATTGCAATCGGCATGAACGGTGTTCTGACATTGACAGAATTGTATCGGTTCTCTCCGACCTTTCAGAGGGTTTCGGAGATGCAGTTCGATACGCCGGTGTGGCTGGGAATCATTTCCTACGGCATTCTTGCGCCGCTGGGCGAAGAGATCGTTTTCCGCGGCGTGGTCTATGGACAGCTGCGCAAGGTGTTGAAAGTGCCGTATGCGGTGGTGCTTTCCGGACTGGCGTTCGGTCTGTTCCATGGAAATCTTGTTCAGGCGGTCTATGCGACCGTAATCGGCTGCCTGCTGGCGCTGGTGTATGAATGGTATGGAACGATTGCAGCGCCGATGCTGTTCCACAGCGTTGCGAACCTGTTTGTGTATGTGATGTTAGAGCTGTTGCCCTTTGGCGGCGTATTTTTAAGCGTTCCGTCCTGTGTGCTGTTTTTGGTGCTGTCAGCAGGAAGCCTGTTTTTATTGTGGATGCTGCAGGGAAAGACGGCATTGCGGCAAAAAGGATGAGCAGAGAAGAAGTTAAGATTAGCTGGTGACGGCGCCTGCATTGCGACGAGAAGAGGATCCTTTGTGAGATGCGCTGACCAAAAAGAGCGAGGAAGCTATACGATACAGCTTCCTCGCTCTTTTATGACAATGGAAGGTTCACGGAGCGTGCATTCTATAACAGGACAAATACGCAGCCGCTTATCCTTATTCATGACAATAGAATGCTCGCAAAGCGTACATTCTATTGTTCATGACAATAGAATGCTCGCAAAGCGTGCATTCTATTGTTTACAGCAGCTGGATTCCGTGGGCTTCCGCTTCTTTGCGGATTTCCTCTGGCCAGATGGAGCACTGTACTTCTCCGATGTGCGCCTTGCGCAGGAAGAACATACAGATACGGGACTGACCGATACCGCCGCCGATGGTGTAAGGCAGCTCTTCGTTGAGGATTGCTTTCTGGAACGGAAGTTCTGCGCGTTCGGGGCAGCCGGCTTTTTCCAGCTGGGACAGCAGGGCCTCTTTGTCCACGCGGATACCCATAGAGGACAGCTCCAGGGCGATGTCCAGAACAGGATAGTAAACAAGGATGTCGGCGTTTAATGCCCAGTCATCGTAGTCGGGTGCACGGCCGTCGTGGGGCTCGCCGTTTTCGAGCTTATCGCCGATCTGCATGATACAGACAGCGCCCTTTGCTTTGGTGATGAAATATTCACGCTCCTTGGGCGTGTTGTCCGGGAACATGTCTGCAAGCTCCTGGGTGGTGATGAAGAAAATCTCACGGGGCAGAATCTCTTCGATGTAATCATACTGGATCGCCATGTACATTTCCGTTTTGCGCAGCGCCTTGTAAACGTCGCGGACGGTTGCCTTTAAGGTTTCCAGGTTGCGGTCCTTTTTATCGATGATCTTTTCCCAGTCCCACTGATCGACGAAAATGGAATGGATGTTGTCAGTCGTTTCGTCGCGGCGGATGGCGTTCATATCCGTGTAAAGACCTTCGCCAAGAGAAAATCCGTATTCCTTGAGGGCGTAGCGTTTCCATTTTGCAAGGGACTGTACAACCTCTGCGCGGTAATCGTTCTGCTCGAGAATGCCGAAGGAAACCGGGCGCTCATAACCGTTTAAGTTATCGTTCATGCCGGAAGCGGGATCGACGAATAACGGAGCAGAGACACGCAGAAGGTTTAAATGACGGACCAGAAGACTCTGGAAAAAGTCTTTCACCGTCTTAATACCGATCTGGGTATCGTGCAGGTTCAGGGCGGAGGAATAATTCCCCGGGATGATTAAGTGTTCCATATTACCTCTTTTCTGCCGCAGGGCGGCATATTTCAATAATCTTAGGAAGCTGTAAAAAAGTGCAGCGGACGTTGGCTTCTGACAGAAGCTCAGGGAATCAGGAATCAAACGTCTTATCGTGCAGGTACAGACAGCTGTAGCTGTTCGTACCTCCGGTTCCAACACTGGTACAGCGTTTTCGAAATAACGATACCACTCACTTGCCTGTGAATCCGATTGCACAGGTATAAAAGCCTCAGCGTAGCCCGCTACGCCTGCGTTTTTATACCTGCACACTCGAATCCACATCCTACGCGATTGGTATAGTTATTTACGAAACGCTGCACCAGTTAAAAATTATAGCATAAAATCAGCCGGGTGTCAGGATTTTTTTCCCAAACGCTTCTGAGCAACTCCGATTCCGATAAACACAAGCAGGCAGATCAGGCTGACGATCAGACCGGCAGTCAGACCTGCAGGGCGGTAGGAAAGCTCAATCGTGTGGCTGCCCTCCGTCAGCGGAACGGATAGAAATACACCATCATACACGTCGTAGTCTGCGGCTTCTCCGTCCACCTTCATTGTCCAGCCGGGTTCGTCCGCGATGGATAAAATCAGCCGACCGGCTTTGGTGACGTCGACATGTCCGGTCACATGGCTGGAATCATAAGAATCTACCGTAAAGGGCTGCTCAGAGAGCGTCTGCAGTGTGCGGGACAAAACTGCTTCATCCAGGCGCACAACAACGGCATTCAGCACGCTATCTTCGTCGTTGGTCAGTGTTACATGGTCGCCGGTTTCGTGACGACCGAGATCGAGAATATAGTCATATTTGACTTTTTTATACGTTTTATTGACGCTGGCGGAAGAGATCGAAACGGTATCGATCTTGGAGCTTTTACAGTAAGCGTAGTAATGCCCCTCCGTGTATACATCAAAGAAAACCTGATTGCCGGATTCCTCTGATTCGATGGAAACAAAGAGCGGATCAGAGGTCGAAACAGAAGCCGCCATCTGATTTTGTACCTCGAACGGGTCGGAGGTCTCTTCAGAAAACTCAGCGGAAGAAAGATTCTGTCCATCCTGCAGGATAAATCCGGCGGGCAGCGTCTTGTTGTTTTTGTACAGGTAAACGCCGTCCTGCTCGTCGATCAGCGTGTAGAGGCTGGAATCCTCTGCATCGGAGCGGGAAAACAGGTAGCGGACATTTAGAAGTGCTGCGGAAAGCGGCGTCTGACCGTCAAAGCAGTAAAATACCTTGCTTTCGCTCATGCCCATGCGGTCGTACCAGTCCTGAACCGCCGCGTTGGAGGTGGAGGAAAACAGCGACGCCGTCGGATAGCCTGCCAGCGCACCGTCATTTTTAGTGACGCGGCTGAGCTTTTCGTAGCGGTAAAAACCGGAATCTTTTTCTTCATTACGAGCAACTAACTCCCGGTAGGCGGGAATGCTTTCCAGATAGCTGCTGCGGCTGGTGGTGGAAACGCTCGTCAGCGCCATGTTGTAGGTGGATTCAAAAGCGATCAGCGCCAGCACGGCGATTGCAATCGCGCGCTGATACGGGAAGCTGTCGGCAGGCTGTTTTTCTTTCCCTTTTTTCCAGGCATAGAGCAGCAGCGCGTAGGCAGCAAGCAGGCAGGCGCTCAGCACAAAGGTGCCCTGGGTAAAGGCGTCGTCCTCCACGAGCTTTCCTGCCAGCAAAAGATAACCGAGCCCGCAGGCGAGAGAGGCAAACAGCTCGCGCACGGTAAAGCCGTCGAGCTTTGAAAACGCCTCATAGCACATCAGCAGCACGAGCAGGATGTACAAAAAGGACTGACGCGCCGGAAGCGAATCCGGGTAGTTGAAACCGTGCCAGATGAAATTCAGGGTATTGACCGAGAAGCTGACGATGAAAAAGGCGCATAATACCAGTCTGCCGAGCTTTTCCTTCAGAGGGATTTTTCGGTTGACGATATAGAGCGGAATCAGGAAAAAGACTGCGCTGGAGCAGAAAATATTCGGCCAGTGATCCAGACCGGTTTCCCGGGATACACCGGTCGCATGCCGCGCGATTACGTCGAAGAAGGAAAAGTACCAGTTGATCTTTTCCGGAAAGTTGAATTCGGAAAATTCAGTCGCATGCAGGGCAGCGATTTCCGGGATCAGCAGCACAGCGGCGAGACCGCCAGCCAACAGGGAAAATAAAGCAAAACGTCCGATTGCGCCAAGCAGCCTTGCGCGGAACGCTTTCCAGCCATCAGAGCCAAACAGGTTCGGTACGAGCACGAGAAAGTACAGGCACAGGAAGATGCAGACCATGATGGAAAGGTAATAGTTCGATAAAATGCACAGCCCGAGGGTGATGCAGTAGAGGCTGTATTTTTTTTCGAAGACCAGCTTTTCCAGACCGAGAACGATCAGCGGAGCGAGGACGAGGGTATCCATCCACATGACGTTCCAGTTATATGCGGCAACGAAGCCGGACATCGCATAAAATGTGGAAAAGAACAGGACAGAAAGGTCGTTTGTGTGGAATTTTTCTGTCAAAAGCCAGGAAAAGGTGAAGCCGCACAGACCGATTTTGAAAACGACCATGTAGCTCATAAATTCGATTAAATATTTTTCGGGCAAAAGGAGCATCAGCCAGTTGAACGGGCTTGCGCTGTAGTAGCCGTAAAGAGACAGGTAATTGGAGCCCATACCGATGCGCCAGGAGTAGTAGAGCGGTTCGCCGTCGCGCACTTTCCGGACAAATTCCTCCAGAAAGGGGACGTACTGATGGTACATGTCGGAGTGCATGAAGCTCTGATCTCCGAAGGGATAAATGCCGTTGCCGATAAAAATCGCTATCATGGAAAGAAACGGCAGCAGGAAGGAAAAGAAACAGATCTTTTTTTTCATAAAAAAGGAAATCCTCCGCGGTTTAGTCAAAAAGCAGGTAATACTGCAGGGTCTGATAATCATAAAGCAGATCTTTTTGCTTGGATGCAGTGGTAAAGGTTCCGTCGGACAGCGTTACATGGTTGGCTGAAATGACGGGTACTTCCGTGCGCAGCTGCGACAGGAAGTTATCGTAAGCGGATTTTGGAAGCCCGGCGGCATCCAGCGTCTTTGCTGCAAGATAGTTTGCGCTGATTTCCAGATCGTTTTCCGTTTCGATATTGAAGTTTGCCCAGATAAAGAACGGAACCTTGTAGCGCAGCGCCTCTTCCTCGTCGGTTAAGTCCGTATCATCTTTGCCGTTTAGCTTCCAGACCGGACGTACGACAGAATCAGCAGGCTGATGATCTCCGAAAAAGACGATTATGGTAGGCTCCTCCTGTGCTTCAAAGTAAGAAATCAGGTTCTGGATGGCGCTGTCGGACAGCCTGATCAAGGACAGGTACGCCGGAAGCAGCTTGGAATCCGAGCCTTCTACCGTGATATCGGGAGAAAAGTTGTCGTAATCCGCCCAGTCGCTGTAGGAGGAATGGTTCTGCATCGTCACGTTGAATAAAAACAGCGGCGTGTCCGCATCTTTTTCCTCGTAGAGCTTTATGATCTTTTCATAGTTGCCTTCGTCACTGACATATTTGCGCACAAGGGGAGAATCTGTGAAAAACTCCTGAAAGTGCATCTCGTCGAAGCCGAGCCTGGGATAAACGAGATTTCTGTCCCAGCCGGCGGCGCGGTACGGGTGCATCGCAATCGTATAGTAGCCGAGGGAGGAAAGATAGGAGGCCATCGAAGGCGTCTCTTTTTTCACATACTGCTGATACGGGATACTTCCATAAGGAAGAAACGCCATTGAAGCGCCGGTCAGGTATTCAAATTCTGTGTTGGCAGTGTTTCCGCCCTTGACGGAGACATTTAAGTGACCGGAAATCGTGTTATCCGCGCCGTCGAGCAGGCTGTGCACGAAGGGCATATAATCCTCGTTCGTTGTAAAATCGCCGAGCACGGACGGATCGGAAAACGCCTCGTTCATGATGACGATGATGTTCGGCTTTTGTGCATTGTCCGAAGGTGTTCCATCGGCTTCCTGAGAGCCGGTATCATAGGATGCCAGCAGCTCCTTGGCGTTTTCTGCGCTGTAACCGGAGGGCTTATCAACAGAAATGTACTGAAGCTCCATTAAAAACGCAGTTACAGTACCATTTTTAAATTGAATCGTCGTCGGAGTGAAAAGCTTGTTGTAAAGGTGAAGCTTCTGCTCGACGATGTCCTCACTGTGCAGCATTTTCGTGTAGCCAAAGCATAAAAGACCGCAGGAAAGCGCGAGGCAGACGCGGGCAATCCGGGCTTTTTTATTTTTTTTCGGAAAGCCTTTTTTCAGGAAAAATTCCAGAACCAGAAGCAGGACAAAACAGATCAGCACGATTACTGCGGTGCGGTTCAATTTGTATTCGTAGTTGTCCGCGACGCTGGCAGCGGTCGAGATCGAAAGAATGTCCCACGGCTGGATGGGCGCGCCGCGAAATTCCAGGACGAAATAGTTTGCAAGACCGTAAACGGCGCAGAAGGCGGTTTCGATGCCGAGTGCGCGGCTGATCCTGCCGGTCAGTGCAAATAAAAACAGTGCTGCAAATTCAAACAGTGCCAGATTCATCCCCTGTATATACGGTTTCATGGTCTGGAACGGATTATGCGTGTACCATTCCAGCAGATAAAAATTCAGAACAGGGCCGATCAGCAGAAAAATCCAGGGACTGCTTTTTTTCAGCCAGACAATCCATTTTTTCATAAAACTCCTCTTTTCGTGTAAGGTAAATTCGTTTTCTGTTCCATAATAGTCAGGACTTTGAGGGATGTCAAGGGAGGAAAACGCATATATATAAGAAACAGAAAAAGCTTTCGTTTTTCTTAATAAAGTTTAAATAGGAAAAAAAGAAAGCCTATGTTACAATAAACCAACTGGAGGAAATGCGGACATGGACGATAAAAAAAGGGATCTGATCCCGGTGGCGGCGATTGCTCTTTTTCTGGTAATTATCATCGCGCTGTGCGCAGTACGGCTGCATCAGCGCAGGGAGACACGGGCAGAGATCGCAGAAACGGAAAGCACGCAGATATGGTACAGCGAGGAACAGGCAGAGTCTGCAGAATCAGAGACGAAGGACGCAGCGGATCAGACGGAAGAAACAACAGCGGGGAAAAAGCAGACGACGGAAAGGGGACAGCAGGAGGATGAGACGCTGACAGAGCATCCGGACAGCAAACTTCCCGCAGGCAAAGGGAAGGAAAGTCAGGGGGCCAAGCAGGAGGGCAACCTCCGGACGGTGAGTGGAAACGATCCGTTATCCGGCGCGGAGAGTGCGAACAAGACAAACGAAGAGATGCTTCTGGAGATGTCCGGTTACTGGGAACAGGATAATATGGACGCGGTGGAGGATCTGGCGATGCTGCCCTGGTATATGAGGATGTCGTCGGATATTTCGGATGCAAACAGCTTTTATTATTATGGCGAGCGCAGCAGCGCAGGACAGCCGGACGGAACCGGAATCGCCTGCTATGCGGATAACGCCTATTACTACGGCGAGTGGTCGAATGGCAAACGCGAAGGCAACGGCAAGTGGGTGCGCTTTTACGTTTATTATGACGATGACACCACGTCGGACCGCGCGTACCGCGAGCATATGTATGCCGGAGAATGGAAAAACGACCTGCCGGACGGTGAAGGACAGGAGCATTACGAGCTGGATATGAGCAAGGCTGCCAAAAAGGAGCGCTACATCCAGAATGTGATCGGAACGTTCCGCAGCGGCTTCTACAGCGGAGAAATGTACCTGACGACGTTAAATTGGGACGGCAATCAGGAAGAGTGGAACGGCTTTGCGGACGCGGGAATCTGGAGCCCCTACGGAGCCGGTTCGAACCGCAAGGAGGTACCGGTCTGCCAGGATGTGGACGATGATAACAATTACCTTTGGCTGTCCGTGCGCGACAACAAGAATCGTGGAATCTATGAGCTGATGCCATAGTTCACTCGTACCTTTCTGGGAGCAGATTTCGTGCTTGCAGGAAAATCTGCCCCCGGGAAGGTACGAAGGGAGCGCCGTTTCATGAGCAAAAATGAGCTGCGAAGCAGCGGAAAGCATCGAAGATGCGATTTTGCGAATGGCGCGGGTGAACTTTCACAGTGCACGGGTGAATGGTACGAAAACGGCGCCATAGAATGCCGTAAAATGCTTGACAGAAGTTTCAAAAGCTCGGTATAATAATTGAGTTATACGAAAGAGAAGCGTTCGGCAGCCGAAACAACCGGCTGCCGGAGCGGTGAGCGGTCATGGCGGAATTGGCAGACGCGTTGGTTTTAGGTGCCAATGGGCAACCGTGTGGGTTCGAGTCCCACTGACCGCATGCGAATGGAAGAGAAGAAAAGGGATGCCGGATCGGCAAACAGGGCTTTGAGGCTGCTGTTTTGCCGGTCGGCGTCCCTTTTCGGCATTCTATTGTTTGGCGGAGTGAATTGACGGGAAGGAGCGATTGACCAGGCGGTGCGGCTGGCTGGCAGGTATGATGGATCAGGCGGTATGAGTGTCTGATGAGCTATCGCGGGATAGAAAGCACCTGTAGCAAATCACTCAAAACAGCTTTCGAAGTTTGATTTTTCGGTATCTGGTTGTGATTTAAAAGTGGGGAGATTATGATGAAGATACCAGGGTCACAAACATGAGCGGATTGCGAATGTTTGAAGAATTGTGCAGCTGCTTTGCAGCGGAGCAATTCGTGGGATCTTTCAGAATTGACTTATGTCAGACAACAGACAGGACGCTGCCTGCAAAAGGAGGAATATCATGGAGGGGACTTTAGATTACAGATGGCAGAAAAACGGCATGGCGCTGGGGGGAATCGGCGCGGGAAGCGTGGAAATCTGCCAGAACGGAGAGCTGCGGGAATGGGACATCTGCAACATGGGCAAATGGGGAAGCCCGGATGTGCGGAAACAGAAAAAGCTATATGATTACGACGCCCATGTGCTGCCGTTTACGGTTCGTGCCAAGCTTGCAGGAAAGGAGCCGGTTGTACGCAGACTTTGTCATGACCGGGACAACGGCGAATTTCGGTCACTGATGTATTCGTGGTACAAAGAAATCGAAAAAATCCGCTGGAATCCGGATTTTCCGGTTTGCAGGCTGCAGTATGAGGACAGCGGACTTCCTATAAAAATTGAAGCAGAGTTTGCGTCCCCGTTTGTGCCGGGACAGGAAGCACTCGCAGGCACACCGGGCTTTTATGTGACCTTTACAATCACCAATCCTTCCGATCAGGAAGCGGAGGTTTCGATTCTTGGTAAATTGAAAAATCCGGTCAACCGCGGAATGGAGCAGAGACGGCTGAGAAATCAGCTGACGACTGAAAAAGGCTGTGCACAGATCGTGATGAAAAGCGATTCCAAAAAAGCGAACGCATCCAATGGCAGTCTTGCGTGGAGCGTTTCGGCGGACGAGGTCAGTTGGATTTTAGGTGAGTTTGAACCATATTTTAAGAATTATGTCATGAACAGCAGATTCGGCGTAACGGAGGAGTCCTATCTGTTTGATTTTCGGGATACCGGAAAGCTTCCGAACCTCGGAACGGAGACGCTGCCGGAGTTTGGAACGGAGCTGACGGAAGAAGAAATTTCCCTGATGGACGAACAGGAGCTGGATGCGCTTTTTGAAAAGCTTTTGCAGATCGCATGCGTCAGACATCCATATGAAAGAGTGCATCGCTTCGATGAAGCTCTGCTGACACAGCCGGAAATAAAGCGGGAGTTTATCCTTGCAAGCATTCGTCAAATAAAACGAATTTTTCCGGATGAAAGCGGACAGGAAAACTGGGGAGACTCCGCCCTGTGCGGCAGCTGTAAGCTTGCGCCCGGCGAAAGCAGAGAAATCCGGTTCGCAGTCGGCTGGCATTTTCCGAACCATTTCGGCGATTCCGGACGCTTTGAGGGGCACTGGTACGTAAAACGTTTTTCGGACGCGGGCGAGGTCGTTTCCTATCTGGATCGGGAGCGCGATGCGATACTTCCCACGGTGAAAGAATTTTCTACATTACTGAAAAGCACGAATGTTTCAAAAGAGCTGGCGGACGCGTGGTCGGATCATTTGAGCACGCTGATCAAATGCTCCTGGTGGACAAAGCGGGGCGAGTTCGGTATGTGGGAAGGCTACGGCAGCTGCGGCTTCCATACGACAGACATCACTTATCAGGGTTCATTTGGTATTCTGGCATTGTTTCCAGACCTTCAGAAAAAACAGATGGAGATGGGTGCAAAATTCCAGCGCGAGGATGGACGTGTGCACCATTTCTTTACCCCAGACCTGTCCGGCGTGGATGACGGCTACGACCGCGTGGATATGAATCCGCAGTTCGTGCTGCTGGTGTGCAGGGATTACCTATGGACGGGCGACCGCGAGTATCTTGCGCGGATGTGGCCGCATATCGAAAAGGCGATGGACAACACGCAGCTTCTGGACGGTGACGGAGACGGTTTACCGGATCATGATACGCGGGCAAACACCTATGATGCGTGGGCGATGCAGGGCACGCCCGCTTATATCGCAAGCCTCTGGCTGGCAGCGTTGAAGGCGGCAGTGCGCATGGCCCAGGATCTCGGGGCGCAGGATCGTGCAGCAGCGTGGGAAGCGTTGCTGGAAAAGGGCAGCAAGGCTTTTGTGGAAAAGCTCTGGAACGGCAGATATTTCAGTCTCTGGGCGGACGGTGACAAGCGGGACGACTGCTGCATGACGGACCAGATAGACGGACAGTGGTATGCCCGTCTGCTTGGGCTTGGCAATTTTCTGCCCCAGGATAAGATCGACACTGCGACAGACTGCATTCTTTCGGAAAACTTCCGCCCAGAATCCGGTCTGGTCAACGCCTCCTATCCGGCGCAGGCAACCCCGACACTGTATACCTGGAAAAATGTGCAGATGGAGAGCAACTGGTCCGGCATCGAATATTCCTTCGCATCATTCCTGCTGGAAAACGGCAGATACAAGGAAGCAGCTCAGATCGTGGAAACGGTTGAAAGAAGGCACACGCAGAATGGCAGACGCTTCAACCACGAGGAATGTGGGGAACACTACTATCGTGCGCTGGCATCCTGGGCAGTGTTACAGTCTTTGACTGGTCTAAAGGCAGATATGCCCAGAGAAAAGCTCAGCTTTTCGCCCGCCCTGCCTGAACTCACCGCGCCGTGGTTTGTGCCGGGCGCATATGGCAAACTGAGCATTGCGGATAACAAAATCCGTATCGAATGCCTGGGCGGCAGCATGAAGTTAAAACAGCTTGGGATCCGCACCGGAATGGAAAAAGCGGTGGTGACGACTATGGGTGCGTCAGCAGAGAACGCCGCAGGCGCAGCACCCTGCGTGCAGACGTATGCGGATGGATTTTTGACGCTGGAGTTTGCGAATAGATTGGAGCTTTGCAGCGGGATGGGCGTGGAGCTTGCGGTGCTGCAAAACATGTATTCGGTCTGACGCAAACATTTCTTTGACAAAACGATATATCGACAGGGTGTTGACAAAATATAAAAAAGTGCTATAATTTATTTCAACAATAAAAGGGAGTAGCCAGCACCGAGAGGTGGTTTGAAACCGTCACCCCGACAAGCAGCCAGATGATAATCGATTTGCTGCAGATGTCCGTATTAAATGAAACGCGCGAGACTTTTATTGCAGCTGTCAGGCTGTAATAGAGGCTTCGTTTTTTTGTTTCGTTGGAAAGGGTGTCCATAGGAAACAAAACCCTCCGGGGGAAAAGCACTTTTCCGGAAAAGTCGCCTGACAGCGACCGAAGCTATTTACTTTACGAGTCCACCAGACCGGTGGAGAAAAGGAGAATGAGTATGTTTACAGGAATTAGTTTAGGAGCTGTTGTTGCCATAATCGCAGTGATCGCGCTGCTTGGAATTATCGCTTCCGGGTATGTGAAAGCACCTCCGGACACGGCGTATATTATTTCCGGCCTGCGCAAAAAAATCATTATCGGGAAATCGAGTATCAAGATCCCGTTTCTGGAACGTCTTGACAAGCTGAGTTTAAAGCTGATCCCGATCGATGTGAAGACAGAAGCAGCGGTGCCGACGGCGGATTACATCAACATTCAGGTGGACGCAGCAGTTAACGTCAAGGTTTCCAGCGAGCCCGAAAAATTAAAGCAGGCAGCAGAAAACTTCCTGAATCAGAACACCCAGTACATTGCGCAGGTAGCGAGAGAGGTTCTGGAAGGCAACATGCGTGAGATCGTAGGCCGCATGCGTCTGGAGGAAATGGTCAGCGACCGTCAGAAATTCGCGGACCTGGTAAAGGAAAATGCCGAGCCTGACCTGGCTGCCATGGGTCTGGACGTCGTCAGCTTCAATGTGCAGAACTTTACGGATTCCAATGGTGTCATTGATGACCTTGGTATCGACAACATTTCCCAGATCAAGAAAAAGGCAGCGATTGCAAAGGCTGAGGCAGAAAAAGAAATCGCGGTAGCAAAGGCGGAAGCGGATCGTCAGTCCAACGACGCGCGGATCAATTCCGAAAGAGAGATCGCCATCAAGAACAACGAGCTGGATATGCAGAAGGCAGAGCTTCAGAAAAACGCGGACAGCAAGCGGGCGGAAGCAGATGCGGCATATGAGATCCAGAAAGAGGAACAGCGAAAGACCATCGAAGTAACTGCGGCAAATGCCAACATTGCAAAAGAGGAACGTCTGGTGCTCTTAAAACAGCGTGAAGCAGAGACGATGGAAAAATCGCTGGATGCACAGGTTAAGAAAAAAGCGGAAGCGGAGAAATTCGAACGTCAGCAGAAAGCGGAAGCAGAGCTGTTTGAACGCCAGAAAGAAGCGGAAGCAAAGAAATTTGAAACGGAAAAGGCTGCAGAGGCGCAGCGTGCGAAGGCGGAAGCAGATCTGTTCTCTAAAGAACAGGAAGCCAAAGGTATCCGCATGGTCGGCGAAGCCGAAGCAGAAGCGATTCGCGCCAAAGGTGTTGCGGAGGCGGAAGCGATGGAAAAACGTGCGCAGGCTTATCAGAAATACAACAACGCGGCAATGGCGGAAATGCTGATCAAGGTGCTGCCCGATATCGCAGGCAAGATCGCAGAGCCTCTGACCCAGATCGACAAGATCACGATCATCGGCGGTTCGGACGGATCAAACGGTGTGGACCAGGTAGCAGGAAACGTACCGGCAGTGATGACAAAACTGTTTGAAACCATGAAAGAAACCGTGGGCATCGACCTTGCGGAGGTTGTAAAAGCAGGAACCTATGATGCAAAAGTGAACCGCAATATCACGATCAACGCAGACGGAGCAAAGCAGGCAGCGGAAGTGTTGAAGCAGGAAACTGCTGCAGAAGCATCGGCGGAAATCGCAGAGTAAACAGCTTGGATTGTATTGAAAAAATGTTTTAAACGCATATAATAGAGATATGATAATTGGTGCGGCATACTATAAGGGGAGGTGTTAAATATAGCAACTTCGAGTATTAAAAAGAACTTTTTGGTTTCTGGAGAAAAACAGGCAGAATTGTTTGCGGATGCGATTGAAAGTTCCTATATGGAATCTCTCTGCAGAAAGACGGAAAATGAGTTGAGAATTACCCATCTGCGCGGAGCAGAAGACATCAGAAAGTTTATGGCGAAGAGAAAAGAGGTAAATGCTTAACGAGGTTACAGTGTTAAACATTCGTGAGTATTTGGCTGCAACAGAAAATGGAAGATTTGGAGAGGAGGAATTGAAAGAACTTCTCTCCGAATTTTCCTGCAGTAAAAACGCCGATGTTGAACGATTTTTAAAGGAACAGGCGATAGAATTTACAAAGAAGAATCAGTCAGTAACGTATTTGGTATTCCACAGTCAGGATGCTTCGCTGGTAGGCTACTTTACGCTGGCGATTAAACCGATTTGCGTCAGTGCGAAGAAGTTCAGTAACACGACGAAACGTAAAATAGCCAGAGTCAGTGAGCAACGGGAAAATGAACTTACATATACACTTTCTGCGTATCTGATTGCTCAGCTGGAAAAAAATTTTAGAAATGGGGCAAATCGGAAAATTACAGGAAAGCAGTTGCTTCAGGCAGCTGTTGATACCATTCTGAAATTACAGTATATGACCGGAGGCATGGTATTTTTTCTGGAGGCAGAAAATGAAGAGCATCTGATGCAGTTTTATGAAGTGGAAAATGGATTTAAAAGATTTGCAGTAAAAGAAACGAATCATAGAGCGAAGAAATCGCAAAAACTGATTCAGTTGCTAAAAGTTCTGTAACAGAAACTCCCGGCAAAGCCCCTAAAAAAGGCTCTGCCGGGAGTTTTTTACGTCCGATCCCAGGCGACAAAAGTGCCACGACATATTCTTTTTTACAGAAGCGCTTACGCGTCCTTTCCCTGCCCCTGGGGTGCATTGCGCAGGGTATCCTTCTGCATCCATTTTCCACGCTTATAATAGAGGATAAACAAGATCGATGTAATGGTCCAGGTCAGTGGATAGGAAAATGCCACTGTTGCGACCTCGTGTCTGAGGGGAACGGCAATCGTGATCCAGAGGATCCTCAGGACACAGACTCCAAAGCAGGTCAGCAGCATCGGGAAAAAGGAATCCCCGCAGCCGCGGCAGGTACCGGAAAGGATTTCGATGCAGATGTAAGTGATGTAGGCGGGAGAAACGACACGCATCATGCCGATGCAGATGTTGATGACATTGGCATCGCGTGTGAATAAAAGCAGGATCGTTCCGCCGAAATTCAAAACGATAAAGCTGAGGAAAAGGCTGGTCACGGCAGCAAGACCGAGACAGATGCGGACACTTTTTTTGATACGGTCGTATTTTCCGGCACCGAAATTCTGCCCGGCGAAGGTTGTGATGGAAACGCCGTAAGCACCCATAATCATCCAGAAAATACTGTCCACTTTTCCATAAGCGGTCCAGGCTGCGATCGTATCGGTTCCGAAGGAGTTGATGGAAGACTGGATCAGCAGGTTGGAAATAGAATACATTGCGGACTGCAGACCGGCAGGCAGACCGATTTTGATGATATCAAATAAAAGATCGCGGTGAAACCGGATTTTGGAAACGATCAGGCGATAGGAATCCTGGGTGCGCAGCAGGGCGATCAGGGTCAGGATCGCGGAGAAAAACTGGGACGCAATCGTTGCAATCGCAGCTCCGGCAACGCCCATGTCGAGCACTGCGACAAATAAAAGGTCGAGCACAATGTTGACCAGACAGGAAGCGATCAGGAAATAGAGCGGCCGTTTGGAATCGCCGACAGCGCGCAGGATACCGGAGCCCATGTTGTAGATCATGGACGGAATCGTGCCGAGATAATAAATTTTCATATAGGTCAGGGAAAGGGAAAGGATGTCGTCCGGCGTTCCCATCGCGGTCAGGGCAAAGCGTGCGGAAACAAGACCGAGCAGCATAATTACAATGCCGCCTGCAATTGCCAGTGCAATAGCGGTATGAACGGAATCACTGACCCTACGCCGGTTGTCTGCGCCGTAATACTGGGAAATGATAACAGTTGCACCGGAAGAAAGCCCGACGAAAAAGCCGACGAGCAGGTTGATAATCGTGGAAGCAGAGCCCCCAACAGAGGCAAGCGCTTCCTTGCCGACAAAGTTGCCGACGATGATCGCATCCGCAGTGTTATAGAGCTGCTGAAAAAATGTTCCAAATAAAATAGGAAAAAAGAAAATCAGAAGCTGCTTCCAGATGACTCCTTCAGTGATCTGATTTGTTGTGTTTTGTGCTGCCTGCTTACTCATAAAGTAAAAAAATCCTCCGTTTTTAAATACTACACAAGGTCAGTATAGACTTGTCTGCAAAGAAACACAAGACACTATGTAAAACATCGAAAAAATGCTATACTTAGTGTACAGTTCACGAAGGGAGCGCCGCTTTATGAGCAAAAATAGAAATCGAACCAGACGGATTTACGGAATCATTCTGACATCGTTTATTATCATATGGATAGGAAGCGTTTCTCTCCAGATGCTGAGCAATCGGCATAATGCCTGGATCGCCAGCGAGATGATCCTGCAGCAGCTGGAGGACGTGATCGAAGAAAATAAAGAAAGCTATCAGACGCTTCTGGAAACCCTGAAGGAAGAGTATACGCTGCGAGCAGAGACAGTGGCAAATCTCCTTGAAATGGAAGGAAGACTATATCAGACCACAGAGGAGTACCGCAAGATCGCAAAACAGCTGCGTGTGGACGAAATTCACATTATCAATACGGGCGGATGTATCGTGGCAGGAACAAATCCAGAGTATTTTGGCTACAGCTTTTCTTCCGGCGAACAAATGGGATATTTTAAGCCCATGCTGACAGATAAAACGCTTTCCATGTGTCAGGATATGGTACCGAATACTGCAGAAGGCAAAATGATGATGTATGCCATCGTCTGGAATTCTTCCGGCACGGCCATGATCCAGATTGGCATTACCCCCAGCCGACTGCTTGCAAAAATGAACAGTGCCAGCGTGGAAAATCTGGTTCGGCAGATGCCGATTACCTCCGGAATGAATATCTTTCTGCTAAATGCCACCACAGGAAAAATGCTTGCAACCACGCGGCAGGATGTATTGCTCTATGAGCTGCAGGATTCCGACCGGCTGGAAGAAGGAAACCTGCAGGAAGGAAAGCGGTATCGGACCAGTGTGAAAATCAGTGACAGACAGCAGTATCTGGTCTATGAAAAATATGGGGAATATAATCTTGCAGTTTCCTACGACATTTTAGAGGCGAACCAAAATCTGATCTATGTTGCAGCAACCATGTTTCTGGTATTGGTGCTTTCTTTTTTGATCATTTTTTATATTACGGAGCGCTCGATCGCTGCGATTGATAAAAATGAAGAGGAGTTAAAGCAGGCGAAGGAGGCGGCAGAGCGTGCAAATGCAGCAAAAACCGGATTTTTGTCCCGAATGTCACATGATATCCGGACACCGTTAAACGGCATTATCGGAATGATCGAAATCAGCGACCGCCACAGGGAGGACAGAGCGCTGGTGGATGCAAACCGTGCGAAGGAAAAGGTTGCGGCAAAGCATCTGCTGGAGCTGATTAACGATGTACTGGAATTTAACAAGCTGGATGAAGAAAACCTTCAGCTTACGAAAGAGCCGTTTTGTTTAAAAGAGCTCTGGCAGGAAATTATCACGATCGTGGAACCCCGGGCAGCAGATAAGGGAGTTCTTTTAAAGTATGAAGAACAGATAGAAGGTACAGCAGTCGGCTGTGTGCTTGGAAGCTCTCTGCATGTCAGACAGATCTTTATCAATATTTTGGGAAATGCGATCAAATATACGGATGCCGGAGGATATGTCCTGTGTCAGGTGACTATAAAGGCTATCGGGGAAAACCTGATATCCTGTCAGACAGTGATTTCGGATAACGGGATCGGCATGAGCACAGCATTTCTTCCCCATCTGTTTGAACCCTTTTCCCGGGAAAATACCGATAAAAAAAGTGTAACCCAGGGAACCGGACTGGGAATGTCCATCGTCAAGCATCTGATCGACAAGATGGACGGAACTGTTACGGTGGAGAGCAAAAAAGGAGTTGGAACCATATTTACGGTCACGCTCCTGTTTGAAGGGCTCAAGGAACAGGAATGTAAGAAAATCGAAGAAGAGGATCAGAACGTGGATCTTTCCGGAATGCGTGTGCTTCTTGCAGAGGACAATGAACTGAATATGGAGATTGCGGAAACCTTTCTGACAGATGCAGGTGTACAGGTCACAAAGGCATACAATGGAAAAGAAGAGGTGGAGCGATATCTGGAGCAGCCGGCAGGTACCTTTGATGCGATCCTGACCGATCTGATGATGCCGATCATGGACGGCTGCGAGGCGGCACGGGCGATCCGCAGCAGCGGCCGTGCAGATGCCGAAAGTATCCCCATCATTGCTTTGACGGCCAACGCCTTTTGGGAGGATGCAGAACGGGTGAAGCGGGAAGGAATGAATGAGCATCTGCCCAAACCGCTGGACGTTGGGAAAATGCTTTCCGTATTGGCATAATACAGGAAATAGGGGCTGTGACGGAAGCATTTTTGGAAAGCTTTCCGGCTTGTCAAATACCCGGTTCTGACATACAATACTGATATGCGGCAGGAAATGGGGCCTTTTCGAACATGGAAAAGGAGATAGTGTGAAAAGTAGGCGTGATCGCTTATTTTTCACACAGCTCTTTGTGCCGCAGGCGTCATAAAGTAGCCAGGATCGCAGAGCAGAACTGGAAGTTCTGCTCGCGGTTCCTTCGGCGCAAAGCGCCTGCGGAATGGAGGATAAAATGCCGATATTTCAAACAGTTGCTGCGGCATGCCGCGCCGCAGGAGAAAAATTGAGATCCTGGAAACAGAAAAAAAGAACAGACCGGCTTTGGAGAGTGGTTTTATGGGGAATTCTGTGGGCAACGCTATGCCCGACGCTAGGGGCCTGTGGGGCACAGAGGGAAGAACTTTTTTTGTCGGAAAAGGAAAGCATAGCCTATGGGGATGGAAACCGCAAAGTAGAATCAAAGGTCGAAGACACGGACCAAAACCGCGAGGCTGAACCAAATGCCGGGAATACAGACCAAAACCGCGAGGCTGAGTCAAATGCCGGGGACACGGATCAAAACCGCAAGGCTGAGCCAAATGCCGGAAGCACAGACCGGACAGAGCTCTCCGATGCTTCCTCAGAGGAAGCAAAAACCCTTGTGGTGCACATCTGCGGAGCAGTATCCGCTCCGGGGGTCTATGAGCTTCCGGCAGGCAGCAGAATTATAGACGCCGTGGAGGCAGGAGGCGGTTTTTTGCCGGAAGCGGATGAAGCATGCTGCAACCTGGCGGAAGAAATCGTGGACGGTTGTCAGATTTATATCATGACAAAATCGGAAAGCTGCGCCGACGGACAGGCAGAAAAGAAAGCCGGGATCCAGACTTCGCCGGACAGCGATATGCAAACGACAGACATAAATGTGCGAAGCAACAGCACTACAGCTTTGGAGAACGGTCTGGTCAACCTCAACACAGCGGACGTTGCTGCACTCATGACGCTGCCTGGAATCGGGGAAAGCCGGGCAAAGGCGATCATAAGCTATCGGGAGCAGCAGGGAGCGTTTACAAAGATTGAGGATATCATGAAAATCAGCGGAATCAAGCAGGCTGCATTTTCAAAAATCAAAGACAAAATTACAGTTTAATCATAGACAGAAAGAATCCGGACAAACAGCGAGAAACGGATTGTCCGGTCGGGAAAAGGGAGAAACATGGCAAAGAAAGTTTTGGTTGTGGACGATGAAAAGCTGATTGTAAAAGGAATCCGGTTCAGCCTGGAGCAGGACGGAATGGAAGTGACCTGCGCATATGACGGAGAAGAGGCGCTGCTGTGTGCGAAAGAGCAGAAATTTGATATGATTCTGCTCGACATTATGCTGCCAAAACTGAGCGGAACCGAAGTATGCCAGCTGATTCGGGAGTTTTCGGATGTTCCGATTGTAATGCTCACAGCCAAAAACGACGACATGGACAAAATCATGGGACTGGAATACGGCGCAGATGACTATATCACTAAGCCCTTTAACATCCTTGAGGTAAAGGCGCGCATCAAGGCGATCATGCGCCGTACCTCTGCGAGAGGACAGATCGCAAAGCCGGAAAGCATTCTGGAAAGCGGAGATATGCGCGTAGACTGCGAAAGCCGCCGCGTCAGCATTTCCGGCAGAGAGGTCAATCTCACTGCAAAAGAATTCGACCTGCTGGAGCTTCTGATCCGCAATCCGAGTAAAGTCTACAGCCGTGAAAAACTGCTGAACCTCGTCTGGGGCGCAGACTATCCCGGGGATGTCCGCACCGTAGACGTCCACATCCGCCGCCTCCGCGAAAAAATTGAAACCAACCCCAGCGAACCCCGCTACGTCCACACCAAATGGGGAGTGGGGTACTTCTTCCGCGTATAAGCAGAACCGGACCAGACGATGAAAAGCGGCAAAATCTCTGCTTGCAGAAGATTTTGCCGGTTGTCAGCGGATGACCCGGTGAGCAACGCGAACCGGGCTTTTGCGAAGCAAAAGGTCCGGTTTCCCGTCGGCAACGTTCCGGACGCCAGCTTGCAGAAAAGTTCGCCGGTTTTCAGACGGTAACCCGGTGAGCAACGCGAACCGGGCTTTTGCGAAGCAAAAGGTCCGGTTTCCCGTCGGCAGCCCCATCCTTTTACACCCCTTTCCCCGGAGGTATCCATGAACACAAGCAGCAAAACCCCCGGATTATTCCGGCGGCTCACTTATAAAATTCCGATCTTCCGCAGCCTGAAGGCATACATTTTCCTCCTGATGCTGATCATCGGAATCGTGCCCAGCGACATCATGCGGCTGGGCATTCTGAATAATTACGAAGAACGTGCGGTGAATCTGCGCGGCTCGGACGTCGCGTCCCAGTACCGGATTATCGCAAACCACCTGGTCAATTACAACTACCTGCAAAATCCAACCTCCGATGTCGTCAATGCCGAGCTGGAGCAGATGTCCAACCTGTATGACGGCCGTGTGCTGATTATCAACAGCAATTTCCGCATTGTGAAAGACACCTACGCCATGAGCGAGGGAAAAACGATGATTTCCGAGGAGGTGATCAAGTGCTTCCGCGGGGAAAGTACGACCCGCTACGACAAGACGAACGGCTATATCGAGATGACGGTTCCGATTACGGAGACGGTAGATGGGGAAAAAGGGCAGACGAGCATCGTACGCGGCGTGATTCTGGCCAGTGCATCGACAGACAGCATCGCGACGACGCTGGACATCCTGAGCCGGAAAGCCCTGATTCTGGAAATCGTGATGGGAATTATCATTATCGGCATCGTCTTTTTCTTCTCGCACATCCTGATTATGCCCTTTAAGCGCGTAACCCAGGCGATCAGTGAGGTCAAGGACGGTTTCACGGACGAGCCGATTTCCGTACCGGATTATCTGGAAACCGAGCATATCGTGGATGCCTTCAACCAGCTGCTGGGCAGAATGAAGGTCATCAACGATTCCAGGCAGGAATTCGTATCGAATGTCTCTCACGAGCTGAAAACGCCCATGACCTCGATCAAGGTGCTGGCGGATTCCCTGAATCAGCAGCCGGACGTGCCGGTGGAGCTGTATCAGGAGTTTATGCAGGACATTACGGAGGAAATCGAGCGGGAAAATAAAATCATCAACGATCTGCTTTCCCTTGTAAAAATGGACAAAACCGAAGGCTCAATGGACATTTCCGCAGTGGATATCAACGAACTGTTGGAAACGACGCTAAAGCGCCTGCGTCCCATCGCCCGCAAACGGGACATCGAGGTGGTTCTGGAAAGCCTGCGCCCGGTTACGGCAGAGGTGGACGAGGTCAAAATATCTCAGATTTTCACGAACCTTGTGGAAAATGCGATTAAATACAATAAAGAACACGGCTGGGTCAAGGTGCTTCTGGACGCGGATCATCAATTTTTTACAGTAGAGGTTTCCGACTCCGGCATCGGTATCCCGGAGCAGGATTACGAGCATATTTATGAACGTTTTTACAGAGTAGATAAATCGCATTCCCGTGAAATCGGCGGCACCGGTCTTGGACTTGCCATCACCAGAAATGCGATTCTGCTGCACCGTGGTTCGATCAAAGTGAGCAGCGTGGAAGGACAGGGCACGACCTTTACGGTGAAAATCCCCTTGTCCTACATCAAGTGATTTCAGAAAATTTGGAGAAGATTATGTCAGAGATCAGAAAAATGCGGGCGGCTGTGCTGCTTTTGGGCTGCCTGCTGTTGACCGGAATATTTGCAGGGTGCGGGAAGAAAGAAGAGACGCCTGCAAATACGGTCAGCGTTTATTATATTAATAAAGAAGAAACAAAAATCACGGCAGTGGAAAAAGAGCCGGAGGGCGACACCCTTTCCAAACAGGCGGAATGGGGTATTTCCCAGCTGAAGGAAAATCCGGTAGAACTGTCTTTGCGTTCGCCGATCAGCGGTTTTACGATCAACAGCTGGAATGTCAAAGATGATCAGCTGGTGCTGGACATGAGTGTGGAATATAAAAAGCTGTCTCCATCCTCAGAAGTGCTGGTTCGGGCTGCAATTGTGCGCACGATGACGCAGCTGGAAGGAATTTCCTATGTTTCGGTGACGGTCGGCGGAGAAGCGCTGACGGACAGCCTCGGCAACGTGGTCGGTCCTATGACGGCGGATCTGTTTATCGACAATGCAGGAAATGAAATCAATGCATACGAAAAAACGCGCCTGCTTCTTTACTTTACCAATGAAAGCGGCGAGCGCCTGATCGGCGTCCAGACAAAACCGGTTGTATACAGCAGCAACATTTCCATGGAAAAGCTGGTGGTAGAGCGGCTGATTGCCGGACCGGATGCAGAAAACGAAGAGCTTTACCCGGTCATCAACCCTGCGACAAAGGTGCTGGGCGTGACGGTAAAGGATGGGACATGTTATGTAAACCTGGATAACGGTTTCCTGACACAGACCTACAATGTTTCCGCAGAGGTTCAGATCTATTCCATTGTCAACTCTCTGGTAGAATTGTCGAACATCAACAAGGTGCAGATTGCGGTAAACGGGAATACAGATATGATTTTCCGGGAAAAAATTTCACTGTCTAACGTGTTTGACCGGAACCTCGATCTGGTTTATGAAACGGAGGAATTACAATCATAAAAAATTGCAGAAGACCGCTGTGCGCGGCAATCCTGATTTTCCTGACCCTCTATCTGGCAGCGCGTCTGCTGCCGGAGTGGGTGGGAACGGACGCTGGCACAGACACGTCAGAGAAAGCACCCATTGGCGGGCGCACCTCGCTTACACAGCTTGACACCTGGCTGGAAGTCATGGATGGCGAAACCCTGTGCCTGACGGGCAAAGTCACAGACTGCTGGCAGCCTGTAGATGGAACCCAGGAAAACGCCAGCTTTTATTTAAAAGACCTTTCTATTGAGGCAGATGCCTCATCTTTTGTTTTTTCGGGGGATTCGGCGGAAACGACCGATAACCTGTCACAGATATCCGGTTCGGCAGATGCGGATCAGATGTCAATTCTCATTTCTTCTCAGAAAACAACCTCACAAATCAATGAAATGCAGGAAATATTCGGGAAAAACGCGAGTGCGTTGTGCTATTTGGAGAAAGACACAACGCTGCCGAAGGCAGGCAGCTATGTTCGGGTTTTCGGCGAAGTGTCGCCATTTTTGCAGGCAACGAATCCTGGAGAATTCGACGCAGCAGCCTATTATCGGAGAAAAGACTGCCTGTTTGCGCTGAGAAAAACAAAAATTACCGCTCAGACAAAAAACTATGGACGGCTGGAAGAATTTCTTTCACAGCTGCGCTATGAATCGGAGGTATTGTTCCGGAAGCTGCTGGGGGAAAAGAACGGAGCGACCGCATCCGCCATGGTGCTCGGACGGAAAAAAGGAATGGACAGCGAAGTAAAAGCGCTATACCAGGACGCAGGAATCAGCCATCTGCTGGCAATTTCCGGACTGCACCTGTCCCTGATCGGCGCAGGACTGTTCGGACTTTTGAAAAAAGTACGGCTTCCGGTTACTTTGAGCGCCGGAATTTCCACATGGATTCTGATTGTATACGCGCAGCTGACCGGAATGGGCATTTCTACCCGGCGCGCCCTTGTCATGTTTTTGCTGTTTTTGGCGGCGGGACTGCTAAAGCGCACGCCCGATCTGCCAACCTCCCTTGCGGTGGCGGCGCTGCTTCTGCTTGTGCCCAAGCCACAGCGGATTCTGGATGCAGGCTTCCAGCTTTCTTTTTCGGCAGTGCTCGGGATTGCAGGGATGATTCCGGTTTTGCAGGATGGTTGGGAGGACGCAGCACCTTCGCTGCGAGTCACCAATCGAGTCACCGATGGAGTTGCCGGCTGGAACCTTGTTCGGGCTGCCATCGCCCGGGCCTGCCGCTTCCTCCGTCAAAATATCCTTGCCGGTCTGGGCATTACCATGACGATGCTGCCGTTTCTGCTGATTCATTTTTATGAATGGAGTCCATGGTCGGTACTGCTGAATCTGGCAGTCATTCCGCTGATGGGAATCTTGCTGCCATGCCTGATCGGACTGCAGCTGGTCGCCCGTCTGACTGCGCTTGTCCACTGCCTGGAGTTTTCCCAGAACCTTCTTTGCGCAGCCATCGAAGCGATTTTTTCCTGCTATGAGCAGTTGTGCCGGTTCACAACGGCGCTTCCGGGCAGTATCCTGCACACCGGATATCCGACCTGGCAGGCACTGGCCGTGTATACAATCGGACTGATCGCTTTGGCTGTGTCAGGCAAAAAACTCCGTCCGCACCTCCGGCTTGCAGCAGCTGTGTGTCTGATGGGGATTTTCCTGATCCGCCTGCCGGGTGAACTGAACGTCACGATGCTGGACGTCGGGCAGGGAGAGTGCGTTGGAATCGAAACCCGGGAGCATCATGTATATCTGGTGGATGCCGGAAGTACGTCGAAGAAAAAGACCGGACAGTACCAGATTATTCCATGGCTGAAATATATCGGGACGCGGAGCGTGGAAGGAATTTTCATCACGCACTGGGACGAAGACCACATCAGCGCGGTAGGGGAGCTGTTGGAGTGGTCGAAAAGCAGCCGGGTCAAAATCCGGCGCATTTTTCTGCCGGATGTGGCGTTGAAGGATGAAGTGCTGGAAACGCTGCTGCAGCAGATCGAAGAGGCGAACGTCTCCGTGGAATATCTTTCTGCGGGAGAGCACATGACCGACGGCGCGCTGCAGATCTCCTGCCTGCACCCCTATGCGAAAAAAGTGCCGGAGGATCGCAACGATGCGTCGCTGGTGTTGCGCCTGTCACAGGGCGATTTTCAGATGCTGCTGACCGGAGATCTGGAAAAGAGCGGCGAAGACTGGCTGGTGGAGCAGGCGCGACCCGCCGTGGAGCAGCCCCAGCCCGCTGGGCAGGAGCAGGCACTCCCGTGCGCACCGTCAACCCAGCCTGCTGCGCAGGGGCAGACGCTCCCGTGTGCGCCGTCAACCCAGTCTGCTGCACAAAATTCCCTCCGCTGCACCATCCTAGACGCCGGGCACCACGGCGCGTCCAACGCGACGGGAGAAGCACTGCTGGATTTGGCACAGCCGGAGCTGGTCCTGATTTCCTGCGGCAAAAACAACCGGTACGGGCATCCGGCGCCGGAAACGCTGAAACGCCTGGAAGAGCGGGGAATCCGCTGGTATTCCACGGCGGAGGTCGGCGCAATACAGGTGCATGTTGGAAAGAAAAAAGTGAAAATAGAAACTAGTACATCGTTTTCGAAATAACTATACCACTCACTTGCCTGTGAATCCGATTGCACAGGTATAAAAGCCTCAGCGTAGCCCGCTACGCCTGCGTTTTTATACCTGCACACTCGAATCCACATCCTACGCGATTGGTATAGTTATTTACGAAACGCTGTACTAGTCGGATTGGACAAAAACAAGTCATGCAGGACTAAAAAATACGAAAAAGCGTCTGTACAATAAAATGAAAAAAACTGCAGAAAGAGCAAAACCAACTATAAAACAAACAAAAATACACATTTTAACGAACATTAAAAATAGAGAACAAGAATATACGATATAACAATGTAAAAATGATTAAATTTTGATCGGGGGGGGGTAAAAGCCGGAAAATAGTGGGGAAAACAGAGTATATTCAGGCGAACGGAATTCCTGGAAAAACATACCAATTCAGAAGGGAAAAACCCGAAATACGACATACAAGAGAAGATTTCATAACATTTTTTAACACTTTTAATAGAAAATTAATAAAAATGGAATAAATATTTGCCACGTTGTCTGCTTGCAAAGAAGACGTTAGATGGCATAATAAAATAACTGGCAAGAAGTTTGTAATATCGACAAAAAACATAATTGTCGGAGTAGAAATACTTTAGGATGAACAGAAAGAAACAAGTGGGGGACAAGATGAAGAGAAAGCAGGAGAAGCCGGCATATGACCGGATCGCTGCCGGAGAGCGGCTGCGCTGTCGGAGGCTTGAGCTCGGCTGGAGCAGAGAGCTGGTGGCAGAACGGCTCGGTGTCGTCAATAAATATTATGCGGATATCGAGCGGGGAACCTGCGGCATGAGTGTGGAAACACTGATTAACCTGTCCCGCTTGTATGGAGTGAGTCTGGATACGCTGATTTATGGCGAGAAAGAGAAAAAATCCGCAGTCAGTCAGGAAGAACAGCTGATGCGCGGACTCAACGGGATGCCTCAGAGTGTACAGGATTACTGCCTACGGATGCTGTGGCTGTTTGCCGACGGACTTCGGGCAGCACAGGTGGAAGCTGCATCAGAATGCGAGACAGTACCGGAGATCGTAAAAAGCAGTTCGGACAGCAAAAAAAACTCCGGAAGTGAGGGCTGAGATGCCGGAGAAGAAAAATCAGTACATAGATATTCACTGTCATATTTTGCCGGAGGTGGATGACGGCGCGAGAAATCTGGAAGAGAGCCTGACGATGCTGCGCCAGGAAGTAAAGCAGGGCGTTGCAGCAGTTATCCTGACTCCGCATCAGAAACCGAACAGACGCAGCATTACCGCTGCTTCCGCATTGGAACGGACACAGAAGCTGCAGCAGGCTGCGAAGGAAAACGGAATCGACATCAGACTTTACAGCGGCGGTGAGATTTTTTGCTGCATGGATACCATCGAGCTGTTAAAACAGGGCAAGGCGGGAACCCTTGCCGGATCAGATTATATTCTGACAGAATTTTCACCGGACGAAGAATGGGCGTACATCCGGAATTGCCTGTATGACTTGCTCTGCGAGGGCTACCGCCCGATTGTCGCCCATACCGAGCGCTATCGGAACGTGGTAAAGGATTTCAACCGGGTCGAAGAATTAAAGGACATGGGCTGCCGGATCCAGATCAACGCAGGAGAGCTGCCAGGACTGCTGGGCGGACAGCTAAAGCGCACAGCACGCAGTCTGATAAAAGAAGAGCTTGCAGATCTGATCGGAACGGACGCCCACAGAGTAGTGGGAGACCGGTCTGTATCGATGGCGGAAGGAGCCTCATGGCTGCAAAGACACTGCAGCCCGGAATATGCGGCACGTCTGCTCTATAAAAACGCAGCACACATTCTGGACAATACAGATATGGAAGACATCGAATAGAAAAAGGGGAACGAGACATGGAAAATCAAAACCAGAGAAGCAACGAGGAAACCGAAATCGATCTGGTAGAACTTTTTTGGGTACTCTGGAGAAAGCTTCCGCTGATGATTGCGGTGGGACTGTTTACAGCACTTCTGGCCTTTGGGGGAAGCAAATTTCTGATGACGCCCACGTATCAGTCTGTAACAAAAATCTATATTCTGAACAAACAGGACAGTAGCAACACAAATGTAACCTACAGCGACCTGCAGGCAGGCACGCAGCTGGTTAAGGACTATTCGGAGCTGATCAAAAGCCGTTTCGTACTGGAAGCGGTGATCGAGCAGTTGAATCTGCCGTTAAGTTATGAGCAGTTAAGCGGTAAGGTTACAGTGAGCACGCCCGCAGACACCCGAGTGATCTCCATTGCGGTGACGGACAGCAATCCGGTTGCGGCAATGAAAATTGCTAATGCAATCCGTGAAACAGCCTCGACCCATATCCGCAACGTTATGGATATCGAAGCAGTGAATATCGTAGAAACAGCAAACGTACCGACCCATAAGGCGAGCCCCTCCGCCGGAAAGAACACGGTGCTGGGCGGAATGCTTGGTATCCTGATTGTAGCAGCCATCGTCATCCTTTCCCACCTGATGAACGATACGATTCAGACGGAAGAGGATGTGGAAAAATATCTTGGAATTTCCACCCTTGCGATGATTCCGCTGAATGACGCTGACAGCAGGAAGAAAAAGAAAAAATATAAAAAACAGGCGACAAGCGGAAAGTGAGGTGACAGGGAAACATGCAGAACGTAGTAATTCGCTCCATCGAGCGTCTGGATTTCAGAACAAAAGAAGCCTATAAAACATTGCGTACCAATCTGAGCTTTGCAGGAAAAAATGTCAAAGTGATTTCCCTGACCAGCTGTACGCCAAATGAAGGAAAGACAAGCGTTTCCTTCCAGTTATGTCTGTCCCTTGCAGAAAGCGGCAAGAAGACGATCCTGGTTGACGCAGACCTGCGCAAATCTGTACTGCGGGGCCGTTATAAAGCAAACCGTGAAAAATACGGACTGTCCCATTACCTGAGCGGACAGATGGAGCTGGATGATGTATGCTGCAGAACCAACGTCAACGATTTCGATATTATTTTTGCAGGACCGATACCGCCCAACCCCAGTGAGCTCCTGGGAGGCGATGCGTTCAAAAATATGCTGGAGGTGCTGCGGATGAAATACGATTATGTCATTGTAGATACCCCGCCCCTTGGCAGTGTCATCGACGGCGCGGTTGTAGGTGCGATCTGCGATGGAACGGTACTCGTTGTCGAAAGCGGAGCCATCAGCTACAAATTTGCCCAGAATGTAAAAGAACAGCTGGACAAGGTAGGCTGCCGGATTCTTGGATGCGTCCTGAACAAGGTCAACACCAAAAAGAATCCTTATTATGGAAAATATTATGGCTATTACTATGGCAGCTATTACGGCTACGGAAATAGCGGTGCAGACGAAGCACAGGACGAGCTGATGCTGGATGCGGGTTCCCAAACCGACGCGACAGCTTCTGAGACAGGAACTGCTGCACCGCAGCAGAGCACAGAAGAAAAGGGGGATGCAAAGTGAGTACAAAGGGTCTGACCATCGGATTTTTTATTGCAGATGCAGCTTTGATTGCGGTTTGCGCATTCTTCTACTTACAAATGGACCGGACAGCGCCGGTGATCACATTGCCGGATACCGAGCAGACCTATACAACCGGCACAGATACCGATAAGCTGCTGGAAGGCGTAACCGCTTACGATTCCCATGACGGGGATGTGACAGCCTCCTTACTGATTGAAAAGGTGACAGAAACCGGAAATGGCGAAGTGATCGTAACCTATGCAGCTGTGGATTCTTCCAATAATGTGGCAGAACAGTCACGGATTCTGAAGACTGCGGGACATCCTGCATCGGACACTGAGGACTAAAATACATGGGGAGGAACCGGTTAAAAAGACTGAAATTTCATAGTCAGCTATGTGTTGCAGCACTGACGATTGTTCTGTTTGCAGGATATGTCAGAATAAGTGGTTCCATTCTGAATGCACTGATTGCTGCAGCAATCGCTCTGGCCTGCTGCATTGTCCTGAAAGGCACGGATGTCGGAATCCGCAGCGTCAAGGATCTGATCCGGAGGAATCTCCCGGCAGTACTTGTTCCGGCACTTACTGTTTTCAGAACGCAATGGGGACTGAAAACAGTTTTTATGGCATTGCTTTTGGGAGTTGTACTGCTTTTTGTCTGGAGTTTTTTGGCAAAGCGCTGGATATGCCATGAAGTGACGCCTGGTTGGACGTTGCTGATCTACGACAGCGAAGAGAACCTGCGGCGGGCGGATGCAATTGCCAAAAGCAGACCGGATCTCATAGAAAACGCAGGAACCTATCGTTATCGCGGCAAACAGGATACGCCTTCGGAGCCGAGAGCGAGCAGCCGCATCGATTTAGCAGAAATCGATCATCTGGTGCGGATATTTCGAATCCCGCAGATGGTAATCTGCATGGAACATGGCGAAGAGGTGCAGGAATACTGCCGGGAAAACGGAATTCTTGCATTCCTGCCGGAAGATGTAGAAACAAATGGAACCCTCCTTTATCCGGATAAAATCCGATGCGTCAGACCGAAGCTGCAGAAATGAACTGGTGAAAACGGGGTAGAGAACAAATGATCAGTATCGTTGTGCCTGTATACAATGCAGAAAAATATATTGCGACTACAATTGAAATGGTACAGCGCCAGACCTATACGGACTGGGAGCTGATTTTGGTGGACGACTGCTCGAAGGATCACAGTGTGGATGTAATGAAAAGCTGTATTGGAGCAAATTCGGACAAAATTCGTCTTATCCAAAAAGAAGTTAACGAGGGTGCCGCGATGGCACGCAATACGGGAATCGATGCAGCACGCGGCAGATATATCGCTTTTTTGGATGCAGACGACATCTGGTATCCGGGAAAATTGGAAAAGGAACTCGCTTTTCTGGAAAAGCATGATGCAGCCTTTGTGTTTTCCTCTTATGAATTCGGAGATGAAGACGGCGTCCCGACCGGAAAAGCAGTCCATGTACCAAAAACCTTAACCTATCGGCAGGCACTGAGCCGTACAGTTATTTTTACCTCAACGGTTCTTCTGGATACACAACAAACCGGGAAAGAGCTGATTCACATGCCAAAAATCGGCAGCGAGGATACAGCAACCTGGTGGAAAATTTTAAAAGCGGGCTTCACAGCCTATGGTCTGGATGAATCCCTTGCGATATACCGCAGACCGCCCCAGTCCCTGTCCTCTAACAAAGGAACGGCAGTGAAACGGATCTGGAACCTGTACCGGACAGAAGCAAAGATGTCCGTTGCGACAGCGTTTATCTACATGTTCTTCTGGGCATGGAGGGCAACGGTGCGCAGAGTGGTGGCGGACACGATCCGCAGCCATGTGGAATCCGTCAAACGGTTTGTAACGCTGGAATTATCACTGGTGGGACTGATCGTACAGACCTTACTGTTCGCACATGTCTGGTTCCAATGGTATTACCCTTTGATCAGCAGCTTCCGGTTCAGCCAGGAAGGTTTTGCGTTCGGTACGGGCTTAAAGCTTTATTTCAGAGGACATTTACTGATCCTTGCAGTTTATCTGGTTGTCCTGCTTTTTTTGAGCAAGATCATGGGAGCCTTGAAAACCGGTTATCTCAAACCGACAAACATCTTTGCTTCCCAGATGACTGCGCTGGTCATTACCAATATTGTGATTTACTTCCAGCTCTCTCTGATGAGAAACTGGTTGATCCCCGGAGAAATTATGGCATTTCTTACGGTGGTACAGATTGTTGTAGCGGGTATCTGGTCGTATTTGAGTAACTGGATTTATCTGTCTGTATTTCCTCCGATCGAAACGCTTGCAATCGAAGGAGAAGAAAGTATCAATTCCGTGGTTCGGGCATTTGATACCAGACGGGATCGGTTCAAAATCATGAGAACCCTGAAATTGCAGGACAACAATCTGGAAGAAATTAAGGAAGAATGCCTGCGCTGGTACGGTGCTGTTATTCTGGGATCGATGGAAGAATCGATCCGAAGAGAGCTGCTGGAATTTTGCTACAGCCATTATATCCGGGTTTATCTTTCACCGGATATACCGGATATTCTGATGCAGGGAACGGAAACGATGGATCTGTTTGATACGCCGCTTCTGGAGCTGAAGGAATATCCGATCAGCTTGGAAATGCGAGTTCTCAAAAGACTGACAGACCTGGTGATTTCAGGCGGACTGATGCTTTTGCTTTCCCCGATTCTTCTGGTTCGGATTCTGTACGGCAAAGCAGTCTGCGGCACTGTTTTTGAAAAACAGGAGTGTACAACAAAGGGTGGAAAGTCCTTTTTCTTACATACATTTGTCAGGAAAGATGGAAAGACAACCTGGATGACATCCTTGCCGATGCTCTGGGATGTTTTCCGGGGAAAAATGTCTGTTGTCGGTCCGCGTCCGTTGACCAAAAAGGAAATGGATGCGCTGATTAAGGAAAATCCCAGATATTTTTATCGCCTGAGAGTGCAGGCAGGTCTGACCGGCTATGCACAGGTTTATGGTAAAAAAACGTCCGTACAGGAAGACCTGCTGAAGTTGGATCTGATTTATATTCAGCATTTTTCAGCACTGATGGACATGAAACTGATGCTGCTTTCTCTGCAGGGAGAAAGTCGGCAGTAATAGCTTCAGGGTGGAGGTAGTGGTTGACAATGAAAAAAATGAAACATGACGTACCGATCAGACTGGTCAAAGTGTTAATTCTGATTCTCATGATGGTAGCGTTTGGCTTTGTATGGTATGGATATTATGCCGCACGGGCACAGGTACATTATTATCGCAGGGGCGACTGGGTCGTGATCCTGCTGTTTGGAATCCTTTACTACGGATTCTGCAGATCCTATGACGCGTTCCACATTTCTATCAGTCCGATTTCTGAGATTATTTACAGCCAGACGCTGGCACTGATCATTTCCAATTTTATCATGTATGTGGTTATCTGGCTTTTGTCCCTGTACATGCCGAATGCCGTGCCGCTTCTGATTACGTTTGGGGTACAGTTTTTGATTTCGGTGCTGTGGACTTTTCTGGCACATCAGTGGTACTTCCACAATTTCCAGCCGGGAAGGACAGCCGTGATCTATGACCTGCGTGAGGGCATGGAATCTCTGGTCGGCGAGTACGGAATGGAGAAAAAGTTCCATATCGAAAAGGTACTCGGCGTAGAAGAATGCCTTGCAAAGCTCTCCGTACTGGATGAAATGGATACCGTATTTTTATCCGGCATCCACAGCCATGAAAGAAACATTATTTTAAAATATTGTATGTATCAGGATATTCAGGTTTATGTGATTCCGAGAATCGGTGACGTTATCATGGGCGGAGCCAAGAAGGTTCACATGTTCCACCTCCCGATGCTGCGCATCGACAGATACCGTCCGATTCCGGAATATACCATTGCAAAAAGAGCATTCGACATTCTGTTTTCCGGAATCGCAATTGTTATTGCATCGCCTTTTATGCTGGTAACCGCAATCGCGATTAAGAGCGACGGAGGACCGGCTCTCTATAAACAGAAGCGCCTGACCAAGGACGGAAAGGAATTCAACGTCCTGAAGTTCCGCAGCATGCGCGTCGACGCCGAAAAAGACGGCGTTGCCCGCTTGAGCACCGGCGACAAGGACGACCGTATCACACCGGTTGGCAAGGTCATCCGCAAGATCCGTTTTGACGAGCTGCCTCAGCTGTTCAACATCCTGCGCGGCGACATGAGCATCGTTGGTCCCAGACCGGAGCGCCCGGAGATCGCCAGACAGTATGAAGAGGAAATGCCCGAATTTCGGCTTCGCCTTCAGGCAAAGGCAGGCCTGACCGGCTACGCCCAGGTCTACGGCAAGTACAACACCACGCCGTATGACAAGCTGCTGATGGACTTAACCTACATCGGAACTCCCAGCCTATGGGAAGATTTCAAAATCTGTCTTGCTACAGTAAAGATCCTGTTTATGCCGGAGAGTACCGAGGGGGTGGAAGAAGGACAGGCGACGGCGATGGGGAATGGACATAGTAAAGGAAGACAAGCAGACTAAAATGTTAAAACGAAAATAGGGAGGAAAATATAATGAGTGAAATTGCGACTTCTGCCATGAATAAAAACAGTTTGTTATATGCGGTTAAATATGAACCCAAAAATGAAGGACCGGCGTGTGTGGATAATCGTGGTGAGAAAATACAGAATACGCCTATCAAGCCAATTAAAACGCCTGTTAAAGCAATGCAAGAAGAGTAGATTCTGGAGAAAAATTAAATGGATTCCAAGATTTTAATTATAACCTTTTCGGATAATGCAGATCATCAGGATATTAGTTTTGGAATATTTGAAAGTTTATATAAAACAAAGAAGTACGATGTTTGGATAATGGGAATTGATACACCGAAAGTTCCTATTATGTATACGCAACATACTTATTTGGTAGATTGTCCTAGACGTCCTGGTATAGAAAAAAAGACATTTGATTTAAAGACCCTTGGCAAGATCATCAGATGGATTAATAGAGAAAAATTTGATGTGATCTTTTTTGAAACTTTACATGTTTGGAATCTACCAATTATGATGCGCTGTCATAAGAATACTAAGATTTTTCAGATGATACATGATCTGATTCCACACAAAGGAGACAAACAAGAAAAAAGCGTTCATTTGATGAATAAGGCAGTTTGTAGGTTAGCAGATTATATTGTTTTGTGTAACGAGAAATATGTCTCAAAGGTTACGGAAATTTATGGTGTACCACAGGAGAGAGTTCGCTTCGTTGATATGTGGCGGAGATTTCCGAGGTACACAGAACCTCACTATTCAAGACGGGCTTTATTCTTTGGACGAATGAATCCTTATAAAGGAGTAGATAATCTGCTGGAAATTGCAAAAAAATGCCCTGAGATTCAGTTTGATGTCGTGGGTCGTGTTGATCCTCAAGTACAAGAACTGGTAGATGAATTGAAAAAACTGCCGAATGTTATGATAAATAATGGATATGTAACAGATGGTGAAATGGCAGAAGCATTCATTAAGGCCGATTGGATTGTACTTCCATATAATTCTGCAACGCAATCTGGTGTGGTTATAGACGGCTACCGATATGGACGTCCATGTATAGCATTTAACGTTGGTGCAATTGCAGAACAGGTATGCGAAGGAGTTAGTGGATACCTTATTCCAGAGGGTAACAATGTAGCATTTGCAGATAGGTTAAGAGAAGCAGTCTGCATGAGCGAAGATGAGTATAAGAAGATGTCACAGAATGCCTATGAATATGGAGTAAAAAAGTATTCAGCAGAAGGAGCAATTGATCGTTTCGTGAAGGTAATTTCTTGATAACAAGAAAGGGGTTTATTTATGAATATTGTTCTTTTGTCCGGTGGCTCCGGCAAGCGCTTGTGGCCTTTGTCCAATGACATTCGCTCCAAGCAGTTTATCAAGATTTTCAAAAAGGAAGATGGCACCTATGAGTCGATGGTGCAACGTGTCTATCGCCAGATTAAGAAGGTAGATACGGATGCAACTGTGACCATTGCTACCAGCAAAACGCAGGTTTCTGCAATTCATAACCAGTTGGGCGAGGACGTGGGTATCAGTGTAGAACCTTGCCGGCGTGATACGTTCCCGGCCATTGCCCTGGCAACGGCCTATCTGGTGGATGTGATGCACGTTGACCCTTCCGAATCCGTTGTTGTTTGCCCGGTTGACCCCTATGTTGAAGATAACTACTTTGAGGCACTGAAAGAACTATCGGAACAGGCAGATAAGCGTGAAGCCAATCTTGTGCTGATGGGCATCGAACCGACCTATCCCAGCAAAAAGTACGGTTATATTATTCCGGAAAGCGCGGATCATGTGGCTGCGGTTCAGACCTTCAAAGAAAAGCCGACTGCGGATGTGGCAGAGCAGTATATTGCGCAGGGCGCACTCTGGAACGGAGGTGTCTTTGCCTATAAGCTGGGTTATGTGATGAACAAGGCGCACGAACTGATGGACTTTACGGATTATCAGGACTTATTCGATAAGTACGATACACTGAAGAAAATCTCCTTTGATTATGCGGTGGTGGAGCACGAGCCGAAGATTCAGGTCGTTCGTTTTGCTGGCATGTGGAAAGATCTCGGCACATGGAACACACTGACCGAAGCGATGGATGAATCTATCGTGGGGCGAGGAATGATGAATGATACTTGCAAAGATGTTCACATTGTGAATGAGTTGGACGTTCCAATTTTGGCGGTGGGCTTGCAAGACGTAATTATTTCTGCATCGCCGGATGGCATTCTTGTTAGCGATAGGGATGCAAGCGGTGGGATTAAACCTCTGATAGATTCGTTTGAACAACAGGTGATGTTTGCAGAAAAATCGTGGGGAAATTTTAAAGTTATGGATGTGGAAAAATCGTCCATGACTATCAAGGTTACATTAAATGCAGGGCAAAAAATGAACTACCACAGCCACAAGAACCGTGATGAGGTGTGGGTTGTTATTTCCGGCGAGGGAAAGACTGTTGTGGACGGTATGGAGCAGAAGGTCAAGACAGGCGACGTGATCACCATGTCCGCCGGATGCCGCCATACGGTTATGGCAGATACAGAGCTGAAGCTGATTGAGATACAGCTGGGTGAAGAAATCAATGTCCACGATAAGCAGAAATTTGAAATGGAATACTGACACAGCGCAGGAGGCATCTATGCCAAATAAGAATGAGCCTCTTTTGCTCCGACCGTCTGGTAAGGATTACCTTTGGGGCGGTAGTCGTTTAAATGATGACTTTGAAAAAAATATCGACCTGATTCCGCTGGCAGAAACGTGGGAATGCTCCACGCACCCCGATGGACCCAGCTATGTGGTGGGTGGTGCATTCGATGGGCAGGAGCTGGCAGAGGTGCTGAAAACGCATCCAGAGTATCTGGGCGAACGCCATAAGGGTGAAAACACGCTGCCGATCCTTATCAAATTCATTGATGCCAAGAAGGATCTGTCGGTGCAGGTGCATCCTACCGATGCCTATGCGCAGGAGTATGAAAACGAGCAGCTTGGCAAGACGGAAATGTGGTATGTGCTGGACGCCGGACGGGATGCCAAGCTGGTCTACGGGCTAAAGAAGGGTTGCACAAAGGAAGAAATCCGCAAGGCGATTGCGGACGGAACAGTGATGAAGTACCTACAAAAGGTACCCATCCATAAGGATGACTTGTTCTTTATCCAAGCCGGCACTATCCATGCCATCGGGGCAGGGGCGCTGGTGGCAGAAATTCAGGAAAATTCCAACCTGACCTACCGCTTGTACGATTATGACCGCATCGGTAAAGACGGTAAAAAGCGGGAACTGCATATCGACAAGGCGCTGGATGTGGCAAATCTTCATAGCAGCGCAGAGCCGAAACAGCCGCTGCGTGTGCTGAAATATCGGCAGGGCGTGGCGTCTGAGCTGCTGACCCGCTGCAAGTATTTTGAAGTGTACCGTATGATTGTCAACACCGAACGACGCCAAACTGTGCATTACCGGGCGGATGAATTGGCTTTTCGTGTGTTGCTGTGTGTCAATGGGTGCGGAACCATTTCGTATGAGGACGGGACCATCCCGTTCTATAAGGGCGACTGTGTTTTCGTTCCGGCAGATTCCGTAACTCTAACCATTCATGGGCAGGCACAGTTCCTTGATGTAAGAGGCTGATACATGGAAAAATGGAAGACAATAAAATCTGAACCGCTTGCAGACAGCAGATGGGGCAAGGTGCGAAAAGATTCAGTGGACTTGCCGAATGGTCAGCACATTGATGATTTCTATGCCATTTCGCTCAACGATGCAGTGGCCATTGTGGCACTAGATGATGCCGGAAATATAGTTCTGAAAAAGGAATATCGGTATTGACTTGTCCGTGACCTTATTGAAGTTCTTGCAGGAGGCTTTGAGAGAGGCGAAGATGGCTTGACAGTTGCCAAACGGGAACTTCTGGAAGAAACTGGATATGCTTCGGACGAATGGCAATATATCGGAGCAACGGTAGAGAACTCGGCAAAGCTAACGAACTATATGCATCTATATTTTGCCAATCATTGCCGAAAGGTTAGCGAACAGCATTTTGACCCTACGGAAGAACTGGATATTCTCGTTGCTCCGTTAAAACAGGCGGTTGAGATGGTGATGAATAACGAAATATGCTACAATAGCTCTGCACATGGAATCCTTTGGGCTGCAAGAAAGCTCGGAGTGTAATAAAAGGTGACCGGAAATGGATATTAAGAAAGAATTTGAACGCTGGTTGGCAAATGCCACCGCCGATGCAGATGTACTGGCAGAACTGAAAACGCTGGATGATGCAAAAACCGAGGACGCATTCTATTGTGACCTTGCATTTGGCACGGGCGGTCTGCGTGGTGTGATCGGTGCGGGCACCAACCGCATGAACATTTATACCGTGGCTAAGGCTTCTCAGGGTCTGGCGGACTATTTAAAGAAGAACTTTGAAAAGCCTTCTGTGGCGATCGGTTACGACAGCCGTATTAAGAGCGATGTGTTTGCTAAAGTCGCCGCTGGGGTGTTTGCGGCTAATGGTGTCAAGGTGAATATTTGGTCTGTTCTGATGCCTGTTCCTACCGTGTCCTTCGCGACCCGTTATCTGCACACTTCTGCGGGTGTCATGGTGACCGCTTCTCACAACCCCAGTAAGTACAATGGCTATAAGGTCTACGGTGCTGACGGCTGCCAGATCACCACCGAGGCCGCAGCGGAGATCCTTGCCGAAATCGAGAAGCTGGATATCTTTGCGGACGTCAAGACTAGCGATTTTGAAGCAGGTGTGGCAAATGGTAGTATCCAGTACATTCCGGATGAGGTCTACACTGCATTCGTGGAGCAGGTCAAGAATCAGTCTGTCCTGTTTGGCGAAGAAGTCAATAAGAATGTAGCCATCGTGTACAGTCCGCTGAATGGCACCGGTCTGAAGCCTGTGACCCGCACCCTGAAGGAGATGGGCTACACCAACATCACTGTGGTCAAAGAGCAGGAGCAGCCGGACGGCAACTTCCCGACCTGCCCATATCCCAACCCGGAGATCAAGGAAGCAATGGAACTGGGTATGGAGTATGCCAGGAAGTGCAATGCTGACCTGTTGTTGGCAACGGACCCAGACTGTGACCGTGTGGGCATTGCCGTCAAGAACAAGGCAGGGGAGTACGAGCTGCTGACTGGCAACCAGACCGGTATGCTGCTGCTGGACTATATCTGCAGCCAGCGCGTCAAGCACAGCAAGATGCCCGCCGACCCGGTCATGGTCAAGACGATCGTCACCATGGATATGGGCGAGCAGATCGCTACCCATTATAGCCTGCGTACCATCAATGTGCTGACCGGCTTCAAGTTCATCGGTGAGCAGATCGGCAAGCTGGAACAGCAGGGCAGGGCGGACAGCTATGTGTTCGGCTTTGAGGAGAGCTATGGTTACCTGACCGGCTCCTACGTCCGCGACAAGGATGGCGTGGACGGTGCCTACATGATCTGTGAGATGTTCAGCTACTACGCTACCAAGGGAATCAGCCTGCTGGACAAGCTGGACGAGTTGTACAAGACCTACGGCTACTGCCTGAATACCCTGCACAGCTATGAGTTCGACGGCAGCGCCGGTTTTGCCAAGATGCAGAACATCATGCAGGTATTCCGGGGTGACATCAAGGAATTTGGCGGCAAGAAGGTCATCAAGCTGCTGGATTATGCCCCCGGTCTGGATGGTCTGCCCAAGTCCAATGTGCTCAAGTTCCTGCTGGAAGATAACTGCTCCATTGTGGTGCGTCCCTCTGGCACTGAGCCGAAGCTGAAGATCTACATCTCCGTCAGCGCAGAGAATAAAGAAAACGCAGAGAAAATAGAAGCGAGGATTGTGGAGGACGCTGAAAAGAGGTTGGCTTGCTAAGAATAGGTTCTCATATAATTGCTCATTACACATAGAAAGCTATAGAAAAAAGGAAAAATTAGAATGGGAAAGAAAAAAGTGATTGCAATTGATGTAAAGGAAATTACAAAGCCAAAAATTGAGAGCTTGGGACTCATTCTTTTAGAAATGATTCCGAAACTGAACGATTATAATCTTCTCCTTTTATCAGATGTTGCAATACCAAAAAAGTTTGTACCATCAAATGCTAAGGTTGTAGTACGAAATGTTCCATATAGTGGTGGAAGTGATTTGATTAAGTATCAGTATTGGATGAAAAAGCAATGTGAACAGAATAAGGCGGAATGGTATTTTCAAATCAATCACTTTTCTCTTTTCAAAATTAAGGGAGCAAAGCAAATTGTTGTTGTACATGACCTATATCCGCTCGAACAATTAGAAAAGACGTCATCGAAATTAAAGATTACATATTGGGTTTCGCTCTTTTTGACAATGCTGAACGCAGATACAATATTTACTGTATCGGAGTTTTCAAAAAGAAGACTAGAACATTTTTTTTGGAAGAGCCGAAAAGTACAAGTAAACTATAATGGCATCGCTGCAGCGCACATATCAAGAAATGTAAATATAGTGGATGGAAAATTTATGCTAATGCTAGGGCGTGTTTCTTATTGGAAGGGAACGATTCGAGTCGCAGAATTCTTTAAAAAGTACTTCAAAAATAGCGATTATAAGTTAATTATTGCAGGGCAGGCTAAAGATAAAAATGATGAAGATTTGATGAAAAAAATAACCAATAGTGAAGAGAACATTATTTGGTTAGATTACGTTGATAACGATACGCGTGATTGGTTGCTGCAAAATGCGGAGCTGTTTTTATACGCATCAAGATATGATGGATTTGGCTTACCACCTTTGGAGGCAGCGAAGGTTAAGACAAAAGTGCTTATGAACGACATTCCGGTTTTAAGGGAAGTAACATTGAACAAGGGTAATTATGTTGATTTTTATGGTGAAGATGATATGTTATACAAATCTATTTGTGAAACGATAGAAGATGACAGTCGAGAACAAATTGAGGAAATGTATACAGTGGCTGCAGGCTATACATGGGATGCCTATGTGAATCGTATCAAAGATACAATTGAGAGAGGCTAATCTAATGAAAGTATTATTTATATTGAATGCGTTCGGACCACTCTCCGGAGCGGAACATGTCCTACTGGATTTTTTGAAGAGTGCACCAGAAATTGATCCGATATTACTTCAGATTGGTCCAAAGAAAAATGATTTAAGTGAATTTGCTGAGATTGTGCCGCAAAATCAAAGTCTTTATGTATTTGTAGATGAACCATTAATGTCCGGTGTTTCGAGACAATGGCTTATGAGGATAAGAAGAGACTTGATGTGTCGGAAACTACAAAAGAGCAAAATTATTTCAGATTTAAAAAGAGATAATTCTATTGAACTGGTTTACTTCAATAATTCTTTTGAAGCAGCAGTCTTTTTTCCACTTTTTCGAGAGAAAAAAACAATAGTACATATTCATGATATGGTTGATATGTTCCGTCCGGCACATAAAAAGTGTGTCTTAGAATCCTGTGAAAATGCAGAACATATTTTGACCGCATCTGATTCCTGTCGAAAAATGCTGATAAAAAACAGAATAGACTCGTCTAAGGTTTCAACAGCGTACAATAGCATTGCAATAGGAAAGAGAGATTATGTTCAAAATGATAGCGATAATATAACGATTGGGTTTGTTGGAAGTGCAATAAAGAGAAAAGGGTTTGATGTATACATAAATATTATCAATACCTTAAAAAGGCAGGATACGCTTAGGGGAAAACAGATTAAAGCAATTGTCATAACAAATAGTAAAAAGAAAGATGCTTTTTTAGAGGACTGCTTGTCAAAATTGGATAGAGATATTGCGTGCAATGTCTACTATAGTATTCCAAGAGAGCAAGTATTTGCCCAGTATAAGATGATGGATCTGCTTTTGGTTCCGAGTCGGTTTGATCCTTTGCCGACAGTTGTTCTAGAGGCTTCTTTAGAAGGTGTACCAGTTATAGGAACCGGTAAGGATGGTATTCCAGAGATGCAAGTCGATAAAGATATGCTGTTTGATGTTGGCAATGTTGCAGGTGCTATAGAAAGAATTGAAAAATGGTTCGGTCTTCCCTTTGAAGTGAGAAAAGAGAAAATGGATAAAGCACAGGCGTATATAGAGCGTACATTTACTGCGGAAAATAAAAAGAGAGTTGTACTCAACAGCATGAGGGATGTTCTTGAAACGTGATTGAAATGGAGGAAAGCGCGGTGGCGTATGATGTTAACCAAATAAGCGAAAAAGTTAGAGAGACGCTTGATGGATGTCCAGAGGTCGTAGCAGCCTTATTAATGGGGAGTTGCTCCAGAGGTGAAGAAACATATTTCATTAATGGACGTGGAGAGCGAGAACTACTAAGCGATTACGAGATGCTAATAATCGTTCATGATAAGGTGGACACGAAAGTAAGCGATGACAAACTCAAATTACTCGCTAGAGAATTGAAGGGAAAATCATCATCACCATGCTTTGAACTGGAATGGTCATATAAAACGGAACATCAGATAGAAAAACTAGATAAACGGTTTATTTTCTTTGAAGCGAGGGAAAGTGCATGTACTATTTACGGGAATAAATCGGCCATAGAGTTGTTTCCGGTGATAAATATTAAAAACCTGAACTTCTGCGAGTTAAATACGGTTATAATACACCGACTTTACCATGTCTTGAGAGATCGTTTGAACGCAGATGAACATTATCAGAAGTATCTAATCGCTAGAAATACGTTAGATATTCCAACTGCTGTTTTGCCGTTATGCGGTATACTACAAAGTTCTTATGAGAAACGAAATAAATCATTTAATGAGTATGCACTGCAATATGGATTTCCCAAAGAACTCATGGTGCGACTTTCCGATTATCTCCAAATGAAGAAAGACTATAATGCAGATCAATATGAAAAATATTCTCTGGAGTACATGAAAAAACAATTCGTAGCGGATATGAAAATGCTCTATGAATTCCAAAAAAGACAGCAACATAATCACGCATTCAGAGAAAATAAGAGAATGCTTATCTCGGCTGTGTACCGAAGAAATATAAAAATGTTAAAAGCAAGTCTATGCTGGGAAAAGTTGAATGAATCTTTGTATCAAAGGATGATTCGGATGTTAGAGAAAGATAACATATCAAGCATAGAACTGAGAAAGCTCCAAAATGAGATATTTGAGTTGTTCAACTACAGGTGAGGAAAATAGTATGGAAAAACCAGTTTGCGTTGTTTTTGCAGATGCGTTTGCATATAGCAGTTATATACAATTAGGTGGATTAGGAGAAGAGTTTTCTGTTCAAAAGATTAAGCCGGGGATTGCATATAGCAGTAACCTTCATTATTTACTTTTTGATGGGAAAACACCAGATGATGTTGGATTCTTTACGGATTATTGTTGGAAAAAAGCCGAGTACAACAATCCTGGTAAAATGAAGAACAGCTTGGATCAAATAGATACCCTAAACAATTTGTATAGAGCATTTGAGCGGAAGCTTACAAAAAAGCATGATAACATTCCTTTTGGAGAAAGAGCATTTTTTGAGTGTAAAGGAAAATACAAATTTATGGAATCAGGTGAATGTACTGTCTTCGGGAAAAAAGTTGTTAAGGCATATAAAAAAACAGCAGAAGCAAGTTTTGACGAGGCTGAAGAGCAGGTCACCAGAGGAGAAAAGGGCATTGTTGTTGTTTTAGAGATTCTGGATCATGTTGGACATGAAGTGGGATCAGAAGGAACAAAATATATTAATGCTGCGAAAATGGTAATTGAGCGAACAAAAAAATTATTTAATCATTTTAAAGAGAAAAACCCTGATGGCACTTGCATCTTGATTTCAGACCATGGAATGGGAGATGTTCTAACGGGTGTTGATGTCCTTAATCCTATGAAAAGGCTTTTTGGGCTCCCTGGGGAAAAATATCAAGTTTATAATGACTCGCTGTATTTACGGATTTGGGCGGATAGTAACGATATGCTTTTGAAGATAGGAAGCTATTTGAATAAAATCGATTGCTTATATCAAATCGATGAATCCAATAGACAAAAGTACGGCGTTACAAAGCATGAATTCGGAGACCTTATATACGTTCTGAAAAATGGATATTATTTTAACCCAAATTGCTTTGGCGTATCGCTGAGAGGTGGAGTAGCAGGATTGCATGGCTATATGGAACCGTTGGATCAAGTGTCGGGAATTCTTGTTACTGAGTTTGGTTCTGGAGAGATGATTGATGCGATGAATGTCTTTAACACGGTAAGAGATGCAATTGGCAAATAATGATGGATCAGGGGAGATTGCAAATTGTATAAAATAACGATAGGCACATTTGTGCTTGCCATGATTTTGCTGGTGCTTATTACGCTAATAAGGCATAAGTTCTATCTAAACACTAACACCAACATTGATAAAATTCTTCTATTTGCAATTATCGTTCGCTTTATATGGATAATTGTCGTAATTGCATTAGAAGATAGGATGACATTCTTTGTCTATGATGATGAAACCTATTATAGAACTGCAATGGGTGCGCCATACGGAATATATTCAAATCTATATACATATTTTCTGAGATGGATATATAACACTTTTGGTCAAAGTAGTCTAAATGGAAGAATTGTTAATCTTGTGTTTTCTGTTATGACAATTTATCCGTTAGCATATTTGGAGAAATCATTTAATGATTTTACGGATTTCAAAGCAACGACTTTTTTTGCATTGTCCCCGTTTCAAATATTTATATCCTTCTTTGAAATTAAGGATATTATATTAATATTTACGTTTACTGCGTCATATGCACTTATAAAACATCTGAAGATAGCAGTGTCTACTGTTGACATTATTGAACTGGCATTCTTGTGTTTTATTAGTGAGCAAATACGTTCCGGAATGGGAGTCATTCCGATTGTTTTGCTAGTTATAGACAAAGTGAAAAAAGGTATTGGAGCAACAAAGCTACAAAGAATGTTCTCGTGCATAATTATTGTGGGTATATGTGTAGCTGTGCTTCTATTTTATTTTGGAGATTATATATTAGAGCAAAATACAAGAATTGAAAAATACCAGAAGTGGATATTTACTCAGTTTTCTTCAGAATCAATGTATAATCAGTTTGTAATAACAGGAATTCAAGATATTTGGAAATTGCCTTTTTGCTTTATCCTTTACGCCTTCCAGCCATTAAACGCCCTTGATGGTTCGAAGCGTTTCTTTGGTGAATGGGGTATGTTTGCAAAATTCATTGATGTACCCGTGCTGCTGATGGCACTTAGATGGTTGACTGTTTATATAAAAAAGGAAAAGCTCTTCTCATTGCTTTTTTTACTACCATATGCATTTGTTAGTGGTATTAATTTGACGAATGCGCGACAAGGTTTTTTCCTTTATCCTATTATGTATTTAATGTGTTTCTATGGGGATTCACAGACCGATTCGTATACGGGGAAAAGCGCATTGATAAGGATGCTTAATAGTAAGGAAGTTACTGTATTCATGTGGATTGCCTTATATGTGGTATGGCTTTTTGTGCTTATTGTGAAAGTTTGAGGACAAAGATTCATGAACAAAAAACTTATTGGAAATACGGCATGGTATTTTGTCGGTACAGTTATTAGTGCAATACTGGGGTTTATTTCATCGCCTATACTAACACGTGTTTTGTCTACAGAAGTCTATGCTCAATATGGAATGATTACTTCGTTTACCACTCTAGTAGCGACATTTGTCTACTTGGGGCAAGATGAAGCATTCATGCGATATTTTGATAGGCGAAAAGAGCCTTTTTGGAGCTTCTTTTGGCGGTGTATTAGATTACCACTTGTTCTGTGCATTATAATACTGTTTTTGTTATTGGAGCCAAATCATATAGTCCTATCATGGGTGTTTGCTTGTGATATACAAAACAAGATTGCAATTCTAATTGCTGCTTACATCTCGATGCTTGTTTTACAAAGATTTTTGATGTTGACAGCACGAATGGAAGAAAGAGCAGCGAATTATTCAGTTTCGAATATTGCGACAAAAGTAATGTTTTTTGCTGCGCTGTACGTTTTCTACTTTATGGGACAAGTCATTGCACTATCAGAGCTAGTGCTTGCTCTTATGGTAGGCGTTTTGTGTGCGCTTGCTATTAATTTAGTAGTGGTTGTAAAGGTTAAACATGGTGCAAATCCAGAAGGAGAAGATATTACATCGAAGGAATTGTTTTCCTTTGGAGTTCCATTTGCAATTAGCTCAACAATGTTTTGGGTAGTTCCTTTACTTGAAAAGATTATTATAAGAGATTTGACCAACTGGACGGTGCTTGCGATTTACACATCAGCAGCCATTTTTGTGACAGCGATGGGATTGATTAAGACTACTGTTAATAGCATTTGGGTCCCTTATGTATATAAAAACTATACAAATGAGACCGAGTTTAAGAAAATTTTTAGACAAGTTGGCGTTTCGCTGTGCTGGCTATGCTTGATGATTTTGGCAGGATTGATAGTCGTTAGACGATGGGTTGTTTTTATTTTTGACAGTGCCTATTACGATTCTATGTTAATTGCCCCGGCACTGGTGTGTGGAGCCTGCTTCGACTTACTGACGTGTATATATTCTATCGGAATCAATATAAAAAAGAAAACACAGTTCCATATTATAGTTCCGTTTGTTCAACTGGCTATCTCAATGGCGACTCTGTACATTGGACTGCCTAGGTGGGGACTTATAGCTACAGGTATTTCTTATTTACTTAGCATTGCCATAAGCCGTATTGTGCAGATGGCAATCGCACTACATTATTATGGAATAGAGGGTGGCTATGGGAAATTAGCAATTATGCTTGGAATATACATTGCTGTAGGAACCCTTTCTTGTTTTGTGAGTAGTATTCAATTTGACATTCTATGCGGATTGTTTTTAATTGTGTTTGGTACAGTTATTGCGGGAAAAGATTTGTACGCAGCACTTGCATATGTACTTCCGAATGAGGTGAGAGAATAATGAAATGTACAGTTATTGGAATAGCAGGAGGAACGGGTTCAGGTAAATCGACTTTCACTGCGAGGATAAAGGCTGCTTTCCCTGACAAGGTTGCTGTTCTGTATCATGATAATTATTATAAAGCGCATGATAATATTCCCTTCGAGGAGAGAAAGACGATAAACTACGATCATCCTAATTCGCTTGAAACAGATTTATTAATTGAACACGTTAAATCACTAAAAAATGATAAGTCGGTTGATGCTCCAACATATGATTTTACGCAGCATACCAGAGCAGAGGCAACATTACATATTGAACCCAAACCAATTATTATTATTGAAGGTATTCTCACTTTGCAAAATGTAGAACTTGTGAATCTTATGGACATTAAAATTTTTGTGGAGGCAGATGCAGACGAGAGAATATTGAGAAGAGCAATTAGAGATGTCAAAGAACGTGGAAGAGACTTAGAAGGTGTAGCAGAACAGTATTTACAAACAGTCAAGCCCATGCATTACTTGTATGTTGAACCAACAAAAAATGTTGCGGATATTGTAATTAACAGCGGTATGAACGATGTTGCATTTGATATCGTAAGCACAAAAATTAAAGCACTTCTGGAGGAATATAAAAATGATACCTAAAGTGATACATTATTGCTGGTTTGGTGGAAAACCTATTCCAAAAGAATATATGAAGTATATTGATAGTTGGAAAAAGTATTTGCCCGATTATGAAATTAAAAGATGGGATGAGAGCAATTTTGATGTTCACTGTAACAAATTTGTCGAGGCTGCCTATAATGCCGGGAAATATGCATTTGTGAGCGATTTTGCTAGATTCCAAATTTTGGCGAATGGGGGGTATACTTTGATACAGATGTTGAAGTGATTCGAAGCCTTGACGAGATTATAGCCAAAGGACCTTTTCTAGGTGAACAAGTTAAAGGTAGAGTAGCCGCTGGTTTAGGCATGGCTGCTGAGCCGGATATGGAATTCTACAAAAAGGTAGTTAACCTGTACGACAATATGACCTTTGATTTGTCACAAGATTCAAATAAACAAGTTACAGTTGTTCAGCATGTAACGGATTTGCTCATTGAATGTGGATATGATCCAAAGTTTGATGGTATCCTTCTTTGGAATCTGTAAAAGACGATATCATTGCAGCGTATCTTCTGATGGAAGAATGCTATGAAAATGGTGGAAAGCTGCTCGTAGCTGGTAATGGCGGCTCTGCGGCAGATGCCGAACATATTGTTGGAGAGCTGATGAAGGGCTTCAAAATGCCTCGTAAGCCGGAATCAGCTTTTGCAGAAAAGCTTGTTGCTGAGAACCACGAACTGGGCTCCGTTCTTGCAGAAAACCTGCAGGGAGCACTTCCAGCGATTGCGTTGGACGGGCATCCGGCGTTGTCTACTGCATACATGAACGATTGTGAACCACTGCTCTGCTTTGCACAGCAGGTCAATGGCTATGGCAAGACTGGAGACGTATTCCTTGGTATTTCGACCAGCGGTAACAGTAAGAACGTTCTGTTCGCTGCAACTACTGCGCATGCAAAAGGGCTGAAAGTCATCGGCCTGACTGGTGCGAAAGATAGCAAGCTGAAAGATATGAGCGATGTGTGCATTAAAGCTCCGCAGACAGAGACCTACATGATTCAGGAACTGCATCTGCCCATTTATCATTACCTGTGCTTAATGTTGGAAGATAAATTTTATGGGACAAAAGTAGATTGATAGAACTACTGAAGCAAATTTATTACAATGCAGTGGCCTGACTGATCTCTATGTTTAGTACAAAGAGGGTATCGATGATGTTTAATAAGAATTATTGCTCGTTTACTCCCTTTTGGAGAAAAGAATATGGAAGAAAAATAGCTATGATACATCATGTAAAAAGAAAGGGCTATTTAAGGAACTTATTATTGGTGTTCATCGGACTGTTTGTAATAACCTCATTAGGAATAAGTAACTATATTTATCGAGAAACCTTTCAAAGGAAAGAAAACCGATGGCCGGATTTAGGAGCTGCTGATGACTGGCAATATGAAATTCTAACAGAAGCCTATAAAATAAAGAATAAACCGAATAGAAAGATTACGATTATGTCTTCTGATGGAATAAAATTAGTGGGTCACTATTATGAAAGAAAGAAAAACGCAGCAATTGTCATATTTTTTCATGGATTTTTAGGTGATGGTTATACGAATGGCGTGCCAATCTATAGAATTACAGAGGAAAATGGGTGGAATCTCTTATTAGTAAGTTTGCGGGCACATGGTGAGAGCGATGGTGATATCTCAACACTTGGCGTTTTAGAAAGGTATGATTGTCGCGATTGGGCAGATTGGGCAGCATCTGAATTTGGAGAACAAGTGCCCATATACCTTATGGGAATTTCTATGGGCGGGGCTACTGTGCTGATGAGTAGTGATTTAGAGTTGCCACAATCCGTTTGCGGAATTATTGATGATGCTGGCTTTACATCACCCCTAGAAGCGATGGCGATTAATCGAAGAGAAAAACTTCACTATGAATTTTTTGTGGATTTTTTTGAACAGATGGTAAATACAGGAGCGGAAATCTGGGGAGGCTTTGACTTGAGAGACGCAAATGCTTGTATTGCTGTGTCGAAGACAAAAGTACCAGTTTTAATTATCCATGGAGATAGAGATACGCGGGCACCGCTGTCAATGGCATATAGAATTTATGACAGTTGTCAAAGTGAGAAAGAAATATATATAGTTCCTGGTGCAGAACATACTGAGTGTTACAGAACAGATCCTGAAAAATATGAAAAGACGGTTTCTGAATTTATAGAAAAGTACATTCCACAATGATATTTATCAGCCATGTAAAAACATGGCTACGCCATCCGAAAATGCTGCCTCTACGTGGCGGGTGGCAGGCAACGGAGCGTGGTGCAACTTCCTCCGGCTAAAGCATAACTACTATTTTGAAATGGAGAATGAACAGAAACATCTAGTTTCAGAAAGGATGGTTTGTAAAGCTAGAATCCAATGAGTGACTTCGGCCCGAAGCGCCCGATGTCGGAGGATGCACTATGTGTATCAACCGATACCGTAAAAGCGAAGCGCGGCCGACCGAAGAAAAAGCCTGATTATGACCGTGAGAAAGAAATCGATGCGTTGCAGCGGAGGGTAATCAATCTTTTCGGTGAACCCTTTGACGACCGTGTGGAACGCTCAGAAGAAGCTCCAAGCATTCGGGAGATTGCAAAGGCATTGGATACGACCCCTCTGACGGTTCGGAAGATACTGGTCGCTACCGGATATTATAGTACGAAACTCAGCCGAAAGGTACAGGAACTGTACGAACAAGGGTGTACGATCCAAGAAATCATGGATCAGACTGGGCTGAAAAGAGCTTCTGTACATGGCTATCTGCCATATACAAAAGGAAACTATAATTTGCCTGAGTTACCACTGAATGCCGAGCGTAGACGAGTCTATCGGAGAAGAATTGCTGTCTGTGAGCGACTTATGCTGGAAATCAATTCGCCGAGTGCGGAGGAGTGTTTGTGGGATGCCATAGTGGCGTATGCCGGTTATAAATAAGGAACCTGATGACAGGCACTATAAAATGAACTGTTCTGCAAAGACTAAGCATAAAAATAAGAGCACTTCTGGGGAGAATTAAGCTGATACCTAGGCAACGTATGGCTGGGAAAAAATCAGAATTTTAGAAAAGTTAAAATGGCGTTATAACAAATTGTAACCAAACAAGAGATGACGAAAGATTGGGGGATATTGTGATACAATCAAAAGAGGACTACTTAAGATTTCTGGAAAATGATAAGAAAGCATTGTATAAAAAGGCGAACCATCCATCAATTATTGACTATATATGGAAATATGAAAGACTTCTCAGAAAAACTGAGTATTATGTCAATTGCAGAAGAGACTTAGTGGGAAGAGCCTGCGGATTGCTGTTAAAGTATAGATTAAATAGGTTCGCTCTAAGATTAGGCTATACTATTCCAATTAATGTATGTGATGAAGGTCTATCTTTGGTGCATTACGGAAATGTTACAATTAATCTTGCTTCCCGAATAGGCAAGAATTGCAGAATCTATAATGGTGTTGTTATTGGTTCCCAAGGATTCGGGGGGGGGGGAGTCCTACGATTGGAAATAACGTTATGATTGGAGCAGGTGCTAAGGTTCTTGGTGATTGCAAAATATCTGATGGCTGTATTATCGGGGCAAATGCTGTTGTTACAAAGGACATACCAGCCAACTGCACTGTCGTCAGTGTGAATAAAATAATTTGCAGAAATAATAGAATCTGATAGATGCATCTCGGATGTTTAGCCATGTGCAATAGCATGGCTGTGTTGCTCAAGTGTGCTACCTTTCCGTGGTGAGCAGTAGGCAACGAGAGCTTCTCTCGGCTAAAGCATATAATCGTCAATTCACTCTTTGGAGGAGGAAAAGCTATAATGGGAAAATATTTTGGAACTGATGGCTTCCGTGGGGAGGCTGGAATCACTTTGACTGCTGACCATGCCTATAAGGTTGGTCGTTTTCTGGGCTGGTATTACAACGCTCTGCGCGAACGCAACGGCAACAATGAGCCTGCCCGTATCGTCATCGGTAAGGATACCCGCCGCAGCTCCTATATGTTTGAGTATAGTCTGGTTGCAGGCCTGACCGCTTCCGGTGCAGATGCCTATCTGCTCCACGTCACCACTACGCCCAGTGTTGCCTACATTGCCCGGGTGGATGATTTTGATTGCGGCATTATGATCTCTGCCAGCCACAACCCCTACTACGACAACGGCATCAAGCTGATCGACTGCTACGGTGAAAAAATGCCTGAGGAAACTCTGCTGCTGGTAGAGGACTACATTGACGGCAAACTCCATGTGTTTGATAAGGACTGGCCGGAGCTGCCTTTTGCTCACCGGGAGCATATCGGCTGCACGGTGGACTATGTGGCAGGCCGTAACCGCTATATGGGCTACCTGATCTCTCTCGGTATTTATTCCTTCAAGGGCGTGAAGGTTGGTCTGGACTGCGCCAACGGTTCTAGCTGGAACATCGCCAAGTCTGTGTTTGATGCGCTGGGCGCAGACACCTATGTAATCAATGCACAGCCCAACGGCACCAACATCAACAACAATGCTGGCTCTACCCATATCGAGGGCCTGCAGAAGTTTGTAGTGGAGAAGGGTCTGGATGTTGGTTTCGCTTATGACGGCGATGCTGACCGTTGCCTGTGTGTGGATGAGAAGGGTAATGTTATCACCGGCGACCACATCCTGTACATCTACGGCTGCTACATGAAGGAGCGTGGCAAGCTGATGACCAACACTGTGGTCACGACTGTCATGTCCAACTTTGGCCTGTACAAGGCTTTCGATGAGCAGGGTATTGGTTATGCCAAAACGGCTGTAGGTGACAAATATGTCTATGAATACATGGCGAAAAATAGTTGTCGTATCGGCGGTGAGCAGAGTGGTCATATTATCTTCTCCAAGTACGCAAGCACCGGTGACGGTATCCTGACCAGCCTGAAGATGATGGAAGTCATGTTGGCCAAGAAGATGCCCATGAGCAAGCTGGCGGAACCTTTGAAGATTTATCCGCAGGTTCTGGAAAACGTCCGTGTGACCGACAAGAAAGCTGCACAGGATGATGAAGCAGTGCAGGCAGCAGTCAAGGCCGTAGCCGAGGCATTGGGTGACACTGGTCGTATCCTTGTCCGTGAGTCTGGCACAGAGCCTGTCGTGCGTGTGATGGTCGAAGCCCCTGATCATGACACCTGCCAGAAGTATGTGTCTCAGGTCGTGGAGACTATCAGGAGCAGAGGCTACGGAGTTTGAGTGCAAACCTGAAACGAGGATGTAGAATCCTGCTGATTGTATCTGTGACATTGGTACCTGACCTCGGAAAAACATTGGGGTTGTTATAAACTAAAAACTGGTGAATTGAAAAAGTAAATTCTACTTTGAACTTCAAGAGCTAGTTCGAGACACATATCTATGGAATGATAGATAATAGAAAAGGCCGTGTGGTATCCCACATGGTAGCTGCTCGAAAAAGGCACACCGCTACGAGGTGAGCATCAGGCAACACAGCGGGAGCTGTGGCTAAGAGGCAAATATCTTACTGTAGGTTTAGGCTAGCACAGCTGGGGAGAGCAGTGGTTCCAGGCATAGTGTTAGTGTTCATCGGTCTACTGATGATAGGTTGTTTAACGAAGCACATTGAGAGTGATTCAGCAAATACTCAGGGGGAATACCTAAATAGAGGTTAATTGCGCACGAAGAAAAGGAAAAAGGATATGGGGTCAGGACAAAAAGATAAAAGAACTATTGATGAAACACTCTTAATACCAATTCTTGAAGATGGGAAAAGACTATACCATTATACATCAGCTGCGGGGTTGCAAGGCATTTGTGGCGGAGAATTCTGGGTAACGGAAAGATCTTTCTTGAATGACATAATGGAATTTCAGGTGGCGACACAGATCTTTTGCGAAGTAATTGATAGACATATGGCGAATAAGACTCGTTCTGAAAAGCTGAAGAAAAAAGTTTGTGATGAGATAGACCGGTTGAATACGCCAGGAATGCTAGGTGAGGAGGTTGCCTATTCAGGTGATTATGTAATTTCATTTAGCCTGGATAATGATAGCATCCTTATGTGGAGTGAGTATTCAGATTTTTATGGATATTGTATGGAGTTTGACGGAGAAGAATTAATAGAAACATTTCAGAGTAATGATAGCTATAGTTTTTTACATGGACAAGTGGTATATGATCACGATGAGCAGGTGAAAATTATTGAAAATACCTTGGAAATGGAAATTATGAATCACGAGCCAGGATTCGAATATTTGAATTCGTGGAGTGATTTGGATGATTTGACAAACGAAAATATAGAAGATTTATACTTGTGGATTGCGGTGATTATTAATGCGTATAATGTGTTCTTCAAACTAGAATGTTTTAAAGGCGAAAATGAGTACAGATTTGTTTTCATGAGTATTCATGATGGAGGAAGAGTTAAAGAGAATGAAAGAGAAAAACAATATTTTAGAATAAAGAATGAGGTTTTGACTCCGTTTATTAAAAAGAAAATTCAGAGATTGAATCCATTAAAATCGGTGATGATAGGTCCAAAAAATAAAAGTGATATAGCAGAAAAGGGATTGCGTTACTTTTTTCGAAATATGAAATTGGAAGTTAATGTTTATAAGTCCCAAATGCCGATAAGATACTAAACTCAACAATACTCAGGGGAGTACTCAGTGCCTGACTCTGGGAAAGAACAATAAAAAACTCTAAAATTTCTATGAAATTATAAGAATAAGAGTAAACGTCAAATCCTGCGCTTTGGCTAATTAGTCTTTTTATGTCACACTCTAAATGACACGAAGGGAGTATCCCAAAGTTTGTGTAAACCTCCAAACTGATGTAAGATAAAATTACTCAGTTTGGAGGTTATTTTTATGGCAAGAAGAAAAGACAGCCCACAAAAAGCAGCAATGAGAGAAATGATGCGTGATTATCTGAAAAATAATGATATCAGCATCAAAGACGGCACCGATGTAAATGGCATCATGCGTGACATGATGTCTGTCCTATTGGAAGGTGCTTTGGACGGTGAATATTACGGTTCAAATGTACCCCTGTTCCGAAGAACCCTGCCGTACCGTAATATTCATCGTAGAATGTGCTCATAACATGGATAACGGCTATGTTGAGGTGTGGTTTACAGATGGAAATATGTTGCGGATAAAGTGCGAAGAAGTGGAGGCTGCTCTGAGGACAACAGAGCAGTCATTGGCGAAGTTGCATAAGCTGTTGGATAACAAGCCAATAGAATATGTGGCAATGGCTTTGTCCGGGGAAATGCAGGCATATTGTGATATTGAGGATGAGATGGTTAAGGGAATGTTTGGGACGATTGTGCAAGGGTATTTGAAGAAGGGGTATAATCGGGCTACGGCGGAGATGATGGCTAGGGAGTTTTTTAGGTATGAGAGTTGAACATTAAACTGTTTTTAAATGGTTATGTTTACTTGACAAATATGCTATACTTAGCATAAGACTATTGTACTAGTATAGAAACAATATATCTTGTTTGATAGAAATTGCATATAATATTATATATGGAGAAATAGCATATGGCAAAAGAAAAAAATCAAAATAGTTACATAATACCCAAAAGATATGTGTATATTTTTTGGGGTGTATCATATGCTTTTTGCACATTAGTGCTGTTTTATCTTTCAAAAAGATATTATAAACCTATTGAAATTTGTGACGAAACAAATAGTGTCTTAGATATTATTTGGGATGAATTGGGAAATTCAATTACAGTTGCTTCAGGCTTATTATGTTTGTTGATGAATTTTATATCACAAAGGGAAAAGCAAATAGAACCTTGGATAAAAAGAATAATTGCAATTTCGTTGTTCTTGTTATTTAATTTTTGCAGGTGTGCAAATGCATTAAAATTAACAGCAAATCAATTTTCTTTAATCGTATTTGTTTTTTATTTAGTGAATATAATACTAATAGTAGCTTTGTCTAATTGTTCTATTGCAAATGATCAGATTAATAATTTAAGATTAAAAAGTATATTAGGTAAAATTAAAAATCAAAATATTGTAAGTATACAATTATTCGATGTGGAAGAAACTAAAGAAGGTGAATATTGTAAATATACATTTAAGTATATTGATGCCTTATGCCAGGACGAAAACGATATAAATGGTATGCTTTCAACAACATATAAAATAAAAAATGAATATGTATCAGAAATGGCATTGGTTTTGTTGGGGTATCAAAAGCTGATTGAGTCAGGGGCAGATGAAGTGAAAAATACTTTGCTTGCTAGTATAGAATGTAATAAAGAAAAACTTTTGAATGAATTGAAGCAAATAAAAAATATTAATGATGTTGCTAAGGAGCAGTGTTGCATTGCTAGAATGTTTATTTTATATTTGACAATTGAAAATATGTTGCAAGACGCAAATAGTGCAGGAATACAGTTATTAGATGGCGTGTTGGGATTGGATGATATTGAAATTGAAAGACGACTTTTTACTTATTTCAGAACAGGTATTTTAGGTGCTATGTTTTTGGGACAAAATGATATATATACATTTGACTATTGGAAGGATGGTTCAAAAGTAGGGAGAAAATATTGTGCATTTCAAATTAAAAGTGAAGAAAAAAATTTAATTTGCATGGTTGTATTAAAAGAAAGAAAAAATAACCTTCTTTCTAAAGATATTGTTGAGGCAATAAAGAAAATAGAGAAGAAACTTGATGATAGCTGGAAGGAAAGAAAGGAGATTGAATTATGTTAAGAAGAAAAAGCCAGAAAGTAATTAATGTATCAGCGATTGAGCACGATGATTTGATAAAAATGATTGAGAATATGGAAGGGGTTAGTGTGCGAAAAACTCTAAATGGAGTACAAATTTCGATTCACAAACAGGCTCTGGAAAATGCATCTGTTGGTATTTGTGTAAGAAAGAAAAACAAAAAAGGTAAGAGAATAGAGCATTTGACACCAATATATGGTTCCGAAAAAAGAGATGCATCTCAGTTTAGACAGACAAGCGCGATTATAGCAAAATCATTTTAGAGTTTTGGCTCCATTTTGGCTCTAAAAATATTAGACGAGGTATACAAAAATGCGAAATAAGATGAATATGAAGAATGAAATACACAAATGTGTACCAAAAACAGCCAGATAAATCTCTCTGCCCAAGAGTTTGAATGATGTGAAAACAGCGGGAAGCCAGTATTTATGCGGCTTCCTGTTTTCTGTGCTTGCAAAATACTTGCAGTTTCTTGATATAATTAAATAGTAGAATAAGGAATATATCTATAGAAATAAGGTCCTGAAGGTGAATGAAAAATCATTTTCGAGACTTTTTTATTAGATATGAATATTACAAGCATACTCCTTTTCTCCTTGAATGTTGTCCGCAACGACATTTCAAGGATACATAAAGACAGGTATGTCTGCAATGGATGTTTGATATTTTCCTAAATCCACAGGAACTGTGGACTTAGGAAAATACCAAACAGGGCTCTGCAATAATAGGGAAATTCCCTCTGCAATAATTGGTATTTTTATTATACAAGAAACAGCCAAACGATACGGATAATTGCGGAAGAACCAGAGATCCCCGGAATAATCAGTCAACTTGGCAAGACGGAGATGTGGTATGTTCCGGATGCCAGCAAAGATGCCAAACTCATCTATGGTCTGGGTAAGAACTGTACCGAAGAAGAAGTGCGGACAGCGATTGAGCAGGGCACGCTGATGAACTACTTACAGCAAGTTCCGGTGAAAAAAGATGACCTGTTCTTCATCAAGGCTGGTACGATTCATGCGATTGGTGCTGGTGTGCTGGTGGCAGAGATTCAGGAAAGCTCAAATCTGACCTACCGCCTGTATGACTATGACCGTGTGGGCAAGGATGGAAAGAAACGGGAACTGCATGTGGATAAGGCACTGGAAGTAGCTAATCTGAGCAGCAGTGCAGAACCGCGTCAGTCTCTTCGTGTGTTGAAATACCGGAAGGGTGTGGCATCAGAACTTCTGACACGCTGCAAGTATTTTGAAGTGTACCGGATGTTAGTGAATACCGAGCGCCGACAGACGGTTCATTACCATGCTGATGAGGTTGCATTTAGAGTCTTGCTCTGTGTGAACGGTTGCGGTACAATTAGCTTTGAAGGTGGAAACATCACCTTTTATAAAGGAGATTGTATCTTTGTCCCGGCCGATTCGGAGGTTCTATCCATTCACGGTCAGGTACAGTTCCTGGATGTGAGAGGATAATAGATTGGAAAGATCGCTGTTTCAACAACAACTAAAAATTTATCCTGTGTACTCCAGTCATCAGGAACAGCATCCATACCAGGAGCAGCATAGCCTTCCTTTCTGGCTTTATCCCGCCAGTTACGAAATGTCTGTTCTGAGATACCTTCTTCTCTGGATATCTTGGTAATAGATTCATTGTTTGGTGGAAGCATCCTCCGGAGGAGTGCATTCTTTAATTCTGGACTATAGTTCATAGTGAAAGCTCCCTTCCCGTGATAGCTATATACTACCACAAAAGTAATTATCTTTCACTGACAACTATCCTAACACACAGGGCTATGGGGAAGAGGAAAAGGCGGATTTTCAAGCATAGAGGTATGAAAAAGCTTCCTCTGAAGACTGTTCCTGTGAGCAAGAATGTAAAAACGAGGCGAGGAGGAAAAGAAAATAATGTATGATCTGTCATCAAAGTTCAATACTTTTTATACATCATATGTTGTTCTGTCACAGGATGAACAGAATAACTTACATAACAAAAAGGATCTTAATGTTCAGCGCCTCAAGGATGGTTTAAAAGAATATAACATCGAAAATAATACATCATATACTATTGCCGAGACTTGCGTACAGGGGAGCGTGGCAATGTCAACTGTTGTTCAGAATGAGGATGGGGATTATGACATTGATGTTGCTGTGGTCTTTGACAAAAATGTGTTGGGAGATAAAGGGGCACAAGCTACAAGAAACTTAGTGGCAAATGCACTAAAACGAAAAACAAAACAATTTAACGCTGAGCCAGAAATAAAAACAAGCTGTGTTAGAATTAAATACGCAGATGGATATCATATTGATTTTGCTGTTTACAGACGGCATTATGATTCTGAAAATGAGTGCTGGATTTATGAACACGCAGGCTCGGATTGGTCTGAGAGAGAACTCAAGGGGTTAACCGATTGGTTTAAGTCACAAAATGATGATTCAAATGGTAAGTTAAGGAAAATAATTCGGCTATCAAAGATGTTTTGCAAATCGAGAAAATCGTGGAAAAACATGCCGAGTGGATTGCTTCAAACAGTGCTATGCGATGAAAAATTACAGCAATCATACGAACGGACAGACGAACAGTTTTATTATACGATGCAGGAAATTGTAAATCGCCTTGAAACAAGTACATCGGTTATAGCACCAGTAGATGACGGTCGTGATTTGACACCAAGAAATATCGATCATCAAAGAATGACAAACTGGAAAAACCGTCTAAAAAGCAAACTGGAGGATTTGGAAGTCTTATTTAGTGAGGACTGCACAAAGGATGATGCGATTCAGGCATGGTATGGCTTCTTTAACCATGATTACTGGGGCGAGCAGATGACGATGGCAGAAAGCTATGCCGTCGCTTCTGTGTCTAAATCTGTATGTGGTTTTTTTGATGGAGAACAGTATATTGAAGAAATGTATCCGATGCGATTGGTGTATCAATGTGATGTATCTTGTAAGGTTTCGGGTGATGGGTGGAGACCAAAGCCGATAAGGGAGTTCCTATCGATGTGGCAACATTATTTGCCACATAATTTTGAAATTCGATGTGAAATGGAGTATACCGATTGTCCATGGCCGTATAAAATACTTTGGAAGGTTAAAAACGTAGGTCCTGAAGCGGAAAGAAAAAATCAAATAAGAGGCCAAATTGAGGAGCGCGGACGCACGATAGTGGAACATACTTCTTTCTTTGGCAATCACTATATTGAATGCTATATTGTAAAAGATGGCTCGTGTATGGCAAGAAAAAGGATTGAGATTCCAATAGCCAGGAGGTGATTTTGTGAAGATTCTCAAAGTAGTTGTACTTGGAGGATTATCGTTAATCTTGGCAGGAGTAATAATATTGTTTGAACGCAATAATTGGCCTGCCGGAAGTAGTTTGTCTGGAATAGCACTTGGCTTTTCGGTGCCTGCTTTTTGGAAATCTCTACAAGATCTCACAGACACTACAAATTGGAAAACCTCTCAGAGAAAGTTGAAACGCGGGGACTTTATTAAAAATGATACGCTCGTCCGCATTTCATTTGCCTATCTTTATAGAATTAAAGTTGGCAACAAGTATTTACTGGTGAAAAACGAACGAGGTACGGAAAAGTATCAGCCAGTCGGAGGCGTATACAAGCTTGCGGGAAATGAGAAAATTGAGCTAAAGAACCGTTATCAAGTTAAGGATGATGACAAGATTTCAATTGACGAGTCGTCACGAGATGATTATCGTCTCAGAATTGAAAATAAGTATTTGCGAAAATTTATGAAACGGTTTGATCGTGGAGCAAATCGTGAGCGTATTGATAATCTGAGTCGAGAATTCAAAGAAGAACTGATTGACAAAAATATTGTAAATTGGAACCGTATATTGTATCGCTATTGTGGTAGACATATAACAGAACTTCATTGGGGAGAACATTTTCAATGTTATGAACTTCTCCTTGCTGATATCATAGAATTGCTTCCGACACCAGAGCAAGAAAACGATTTGAGAAATTTGATGGGACAGCCTTCGGAAAGCTATCGCTTTGCAACAGCGGAAGAAATAATTTCTTTGGGTATTGATACTAATAGTGGGAACTTAAGAGAAACAATCGCTGATCATGCTACAAAGATTATACAAGAAAACGAAGGAAAGCTGATTAAAAATAAAAGCGTTGGGAAAATATACAGCGTCACCGTCTAGCCGATTTACAAGTATCTAAAGTGACTGGGAAAGGAGCAACTTATGGACCAAGAGTTATCGAAAGATGCCGACCAATCAGAAAGCACTTGTGATCCTTATCAGCCAATCCGGTGAAACCGCCGATACGCTGGCGGCTCTCCGTCTTGCAAAAGAAGAAGGCATTATGACACTGGCCTTTGTCAATGTGGTCGGAAGCCTCTGTTGCTACAACAAAGGCATACAGCGCACAGTTGGCAGCAATGTACTGTCTGACCGTTCAGTTTGCAAAGGTCAGAGAAAAAATCATCGAAGAACAGTACAGCTATTATATCTCCGAGCTGCTGACCATCCCGGAAAAGATGCAGAAAACAGCTACATCCATTCCGAGGTCTACGCTGCGGGTGAGCTGAAGCATGGTACCATCAGCCTGATCGAGCAGGGAACACTGGTCATCGGCGTTCTTACCCAGAGTGAGCTGTACGAAAAAACCATCAGCAACATGCTGGAATACAAGAGCCGTGGTGCATACCTGATGGGTATGACTACTTACGGAAAGTATGAGACGGAAGATCAGGTGAACTTCACAGTCTATGTGCCGAAGGTGGACGAGCATTTTGTCGGCAGTCTGGCTGTGATCTCGCTGCAGCTGTTGGGCTACTATGTATCTGTTGCAAAAGGTCTGGACGTAGACAAGCCGAGAAATCTGGCGAAGAGCGTTACTGTAGAGTAATAGAATTGAGGAAGCTCGGACAGAGCCGGGATTTTGACACCCGGAGAAGAAGTCCATGAGAAACGAATGCCGTGTGGACAAACGAAACCTCAGGGGGTGGTGGTTCCTATAACAAGGAGCCGCCACTCTTTTTTTGTGTGGAAAACGAAGATGTCTTGATATTTTTGAAAATCACGGGTATAATAATAACAGAACAGAAAATATAAAACACGAAAATGTGAATGGAGGGCAGTATGGAAACATTATATGAGTATCTTTTAGAAAACTACAAACCGAATGAGCCGATTTTCCTTGCTGAGCTTCAAATTGAAGGTATGAGCCGCGCCAACCTTCGACAACAGATAAAAAAACTCACGGATGTTGGAAAGGTAAAGCGGTTTGATAATGGAGTTTACTTCTTGCCGAAAAAAACGATTTTCAAATCAGGGTCACAGCTTCCACCAGAAAAAGTGTTGGAATGTAAATATCTAAGAGATAAGGATAAGCGATGCGGCTATGTGAGTGGTTTGATGTTCTTTAACCAGATGGGGCTGACTACGCAGGTTCCGATGTTATATGAAGTTGTATCAAATAAGGCTACGAATGAATACAGGGAAACATCTCTGGCAAAGTCGCGGGTGATCGTTCGTAAGCCGAAAGTGTCAGTGACAGAATCCAATTATAAGGTACTACAATTTCTTGATTTGCTGAAAGATGTAGATGTGTACTCCGAAGTTACGGGAAAGCCTTTGCAGGAACGGTTGTACCAATATATGAGTGATGCAAGTTTGAGCCTTTCGGAAATGGAACCGTATTTTTCTTATTACCCGGATAAGTTGTACAAAAATTTGGTAGAAACGAGGGTGATTTATAATGGCATACTTGCACAGTGATAGAGAACAATTCCGGGATGCGATTGACTTGGCCTATGAGCAGACTGGTGTTATGGTACAGGCAATCGAAAAAGATTATTATGTTACGATGTTGCTGCGGCTTTTGGCGCAGAAGATGCCGTATATCGTTTTTAAGGGTGGCACATCACTGAGCAAGTGTCATAAAGTAATTCGCCGCTTTTCTGAAGATATTGATATTACGATTGATACGTTGCTGTCACAAGGGCAAAAGAAAAAGATAAAGCAGGCAATCGTGGAGTCGGCAGAAAAACTTGGAATGACGATTGAGAATCTGGACGAAACCAGAAGCCGCCGTGACTATAATCGTTATGTGATCGCATACGATTCAGTCATTCCAATGGCAAGTGATGCGCTGAAAGCGGCGGTTTTGTTGGAGACGTCTTATACGGCAGTATCCTTTCCGACTGTTTTATTGCCTGTCCATAGCTACATTGGTGACATGATGGAGCAGGAAGCCCCAGATGTGATTGAAGAATATAATCTAAATCCGTTTGAAATGAAAGTGCAGGGAATTGATCGAACACTGGCGGACAAGGTTTTTGCAGTTTGCGATTATTACTTGCAGGGAAAAGTTGCAAAGCATTCTCGCCACCTCTATGATATTTATAAGTTGCTGCCGCTTGTTCCACAGGATGAGAATTTTAAAGAATTGGTAAAAGAAGTACGAGCAGTTCGCGAACAATCGGTTATTTGTCCATCTGCATTGCCGGAAGCTGATGTTCCGGAATTACTTGAAAAAATCATAAAAGAAAAAGCATATAAGCAGGACTATGATAGTCTGACAACGCAGCTATTGGAAGAAACCGTGCCGTATGATACTGTGATAGCTACATTGAAGAAGGTTGCAGAAAGCGGCCTTTTTGAAAACAACTAAAAAATTGAGAAGCCATCCACAGGACTTTCAGAGAGAAGTCTTGTGGATGGCTCTTTTCTTGTAGTTTCTTAGTAAGCGATTAAATCTTGGGTAGCTTTGCTGTCTACGTTTTTAAACTCATAATGATAGTAAATAGATTTTTACTACACTCCGCTTGATAGGAGATAGAAATTTACTACATTTGGAGGTTTCATTATGAGTAAGAAACGTGCTCCAGGGCGTTCCCTGGACGAATGGATGGAACTGGTAACCGAATGCAGACAAAGCGGTCTGACAGATGCTGCATGGTGTAATGAGCATGGGATATCTCCCAGCTGTTTTTACAATGCAGTTACCCGTCTCCGCAAAAAAGCCTGTCAGATACCGGATCCAGTTGGAAAAGCCAGCACTCTTGACCTTACATCCCATAAACAGGATGTAGTCCAGATTGCTATAGAACCGGAGTCTTCTCCGACAGGACTGATCCCAGATAATGGAAACAGACCTATGCACCTTGACAATTCACATACGATTGAAATCGAAGCAGACGGATTGCTTATACGAATGAGTAATGAGATCAAACCGTTACTTCTGAAGATGCTTATGGATACGCTTAAGGAGTCGTTATGTTAGCGGACATCTCAAGCGTTGATGCGATCTATATCGTCTGTGGCAGAACAGATATGCGCAAGTCCATTGATGGATTGTGTGCGATCATCCAGGAACAGTTTTCGATGGAGATCGACCATGCACTTTTTCTTTTCTGCGGTCGTAAATGCGACCGTATCAAAGCTATTTTAAAAGAACCTGACGGGATCGTTATGATCTACAAAAGACTGACCGCCCAGGGATCTTACCGGTGGGCCAGGAATAAATCTGAGGTCCGGAATCTTACATGGCGTGAGTTCGACTGGCTGATGTCTGGCATTGATATTGAGCAGCCCAAAGCGATCAAGGCAACGTAAAAAAGATGCACATAAAACTCTTGCTTTTTGCTGTATTTTCGGCACTTTCAAGGTCTGGTAAATCCGCTGTTTTGCTGGGAAAAGCCACTGTTTTCTGGTACAATAAGGATAACTACTGAAGCAGAAGGGGGAATATCATGGCTTATGATGTAATGCCATACGCACAGGCGGTGTTGGATGTATTTCCGGAAAAGAAAAAAGATGGGTTTGACCGGGTTATGGAGGTGGCACATTTACTCATGGATGGTACGGTTGGCACCGTATGCACTACAATCAATTCTGTTTTTCAGATGTATGCCTTGATGCAGGGAAAAAAGGAAGCAAGAAGTGACAAATTAAGTGAACAGATAAATTTTTTGAATCGGCAGATTGCAAACGCAACCGGGCAGAAAAAGAATGAATATATGCAGCAGCACAAGGAATGCTGTACAAGGCATCAGCGACTTTCGAAAATGAAAAATGTATTTGGTGCCAGAAATACACAATATCTGCAGAAAGTGAAAGAACAAAACGCATATACAAAACAATGCAGGGAGTATATCATCAGTAATTTTGGTGAGAAGGGAAGAGCCTGGGGAGAACGCCTTAAAAAAAGAAAAGTTGATTTAGTAGGAGATAGTTGAGTGCTTTTTGGCAGTATATCAATAAGCGGAAACAATTTTGAGAGGGAAACCGAATATGCGTATTTTTATCAGTCACGCAACGAAAAACAAGGAAGTTGTATTAAAGTTTGCAGAATTTTTGGAATCTGTGAGCAGTGAGATTGAGGTTTTTTGCTCCTCAGAAAATGGGAGCATTAAGGTTGGAAAGGACTTTATTAAAACCATTTTTGAAGAATTAAATTCCAGTGCCTTATTTATTCCGGTTTTGAGCAAAGAATATTATGAAAGCAGATTTTGCATGATTGAGCTGGGGGTTGCATATTCCTATTTTTTCAACAAGTACGAAAAGGAAGGGGAAGAGTATATCATGCCGTTTGCTTTACATCCTGTCACGAGGGGACAGGCGCTATCTGGGACACCTATGGCGAATATCCAGACGGGTGAAATGAATGATGAGGATGATATAAAAAGCCTGCTGGAATATCTGTCGGCAGAAAAAGGTGTCCATATTGGAGCGGGAGTAAACAGGAAATTGCATTCTTTTAAAGCTGAATTGGATCAAATATTTTTGACAAAGCAGAATATCGTAGAGCTGGCAAGAATAGGGACTTATTTTGATGACAGCATTGATTTTAAGCGGAAAGAAGATGTGGTAAGTTATAGTGTCAAAGATAATGCAATCATCGTTAATTATAATGTGAACCCTTATGAGAAGATGGAGGTAAAAAAGCCCAATTTTATAAGTATGGTTTTGAAATATGTAGATACGATCGATCTTGGGCGTTATCTGGATTTCAATGATGCGGCGGAATTTACATTTGTGCTGACCAGTTTTACAAATTCTTTGATGAGGATATATGTAGAGTTTAAATACACGGGCCAGAGTGTTTTAGAAACGTTTAAGCTTCCGGTAGTTTATGGAGAAAATAAATTGAGCATACCGTTAAAAGAGATGCGCAGTAAGGCATTGACTCAGATAAAAGAAATTTGTTTCGTGATCCATCCGGAAGATGTTGTTGAAGAGGAAGGGATGTTCCAGATTGGTGAGATTAGGATATGCTGATTTACTATAGAAGTATCCAGTGCCTGACCCCGGGAAAAAACAATAAAAAAACTCTAAAATTTCTATGAAATCGGAAGAATAAAAGAAAAAGTGGTTGTATAACCATGTCATAGGTGATACGCTTACAAAAAGCAACCGGGTGATGGAGAGAAAAATCTATGCAGTACAATATAGAAAGTTATATCGCAGAGAAGGAAGCACGCGAGAGAAGGGTACTTGTATATACAGAGAAAATACAGGAACGGATGCTGTATCATTCCTCAGAAATCATTAAGAAGCTGGTGGAGGAAAGACATCGCCAGAATATGACTCAGCAGGAGATCGCAGACATTATGGGAGTGTTGCCATCGAATCTGGCGCGATTCGAGAGCGGAAGCAGGATTCCTACGCTTGTAGTACTGGAAAAATATGCAAACGCCCTGGGAAAGCATATAGACATAAAAATCTGTGACTTCAAAGAGCAAGAGTGACGCCGGAGAAAATGAGGGAATTAGAAAGTCCCTCATTTTTTGCAGAAAATCATAAATGACAATGTGATAAAAAACGATGTGTTTCAACAGAAAAACGAAAGGATTATGGCAAGAAAGAGGAGAATATGGTTTCCGGGTGCAATTTATCATCTGATGCACCGTGGAGTGAGGAGAACTGCAATATGTGTTTGAGGGACGATATAAATCCTGTCTGGTAAAAGAGGACTCCTATTTTTTGCAGACCAGTCGGTATATACATTTGAACCCGGTAGAAGCAGGCATGGTCAAATATCCGGAGGAATATCGCTGGAGCAGTTACCGAACAATGATCGGCCTTTCCGATGATAAGATCACAATGGTGTCGAAGACACTGGCTTATTTTAAAAATAATAGTGTAATGCGTTATCGGGAATTTGTTGCAGATACAGGACACAAATATATTATGCAGGAGCAGAAGGATGGAAGAATGATAGAAGACGATGCGATGTGGCTACCGTGGTAAGGAGTTTTGCAATACAGGGAATAGATGCATTCATAGCATCCGGTGCCTGACCACAGGAAAAAGGATATATTCGACTGATGGAAAGGATAGAGGAGAAAGGCCTTTTATTATCTGAATATCCGCCTGGAGTTCGTCCGAGCCAGTACACTTTTCCACGAAGAAACCGACTTATCAGCGCCTGGTCAGATAAGTTGATTGTAATCGGCGCTGGAAATCGAAGCGGCGCACACATTGCGTAAACGTCAAATCCTACGCCTTGGCTAATTAGTTTTTTTATGCCACACTCTAAATGACACGAAAAAACTATTAGTTTTTTAGAGGAGGCTAAAGCGCATGTGCAAATTCCGCTCGACCTGAGCACTGATTCCGTTTGGAACTGATCATGCCTTCCGGCCACACCGGACTGGCGGCTCTGCCGCACCGTAATATTCAGGGATGCAGGCACGGGAGCAAGAAAGAGATGTCCTTGCTTGACAGAAAAGAGGTCAGTGCATAATTACTGGTTTCATATTCATGAATGTAATAGGGGTGTTGATAGATGGTGTTAAAGTAATTATACACTGGAAAACATCGAGGACGGTAAAATGGGCGTTCCGGAATTTTATAAAGGACAATCTGGTGATGTTTATTGGAGATGTTCTGATACTGTTGTTGCTTGGCGGAGTTTGGTATAGATGGGAAAAATCGAGCGAAAAGGCAGCACAGGATTTAAGCAGACAAAGATATATACAAGATTTTCAAAATGATAATCAAGAATCGGAAATAGATATACGGGAAGACAGAAAATAAAAATTATTTTGAGGTAAATATATGCCGGATACTAAAGATTTTAGGACAATAGATGAGCAAATTGAAGGTCTTGAGAAAAGAGGATTGCAGTTTAAAAATAAAAAGAAGGCTGTAGATATATTAAAAAAATACAATTATTTCGACGTAATAAATGGATTTGAAAGTATTTTACTTAAGAGAAATGTGGGAGTAAAGGAATATGAAAATATTTACTTTGAAGATTTTAAAGATTTGTATTTTTTTGATTTGACGTTGAAAAAAGACACATTATTTAAAATTTTTGATATAGAATCGAGATTGCGCACTTCAATAGCGTATAATTTTACAAGCAAGTATTGTTCATCGGCAAAAGATACCATGAATTATACAGATCCGAAATATTATAAAAAACCGACAGATGTACATTTAAAGAATATATTTTTAAGGTTTGATTTATTTCGACAAACGCAAGTAGATGTTCATGGAAAAGTAAAGAGAAAGTCCTTTATTGATGAGCTGAAGCTAGAGAGGGAATATGTTGGGCAGTACAAGAATCCTCCATTTTGGGTAGTAATAAAAACGCTGCCGTTAGGAAGCTTGTATTATACATTTATTTTTTTGGATGATACAGTAAAAGAAAAGGTGTTGAAAGATTTTGGACTTGAATTGGTCGATGCAGATTTATTCGAACAAGCATTATTTGTATTAAAAGAAGTTAGAAATCAATGTGCTCATTTAGAGTTAATTACACGCTTTAGATTGAAGAGAAGTAAAGGACTGAATTATTTAAATGATATAACTGTTAAAGCAAACTTATCACATGGAGATATAAACTATTTAGATGTTGTGAGAATATTTCGGGTATTCGGAACCGTTTCTGATATAAAAAGGGAAATTCTTTTATTTTATTTGAAGATGTTAGGAAAGAGAAGAAAAGAAATCGCAGATAAAATATTGGCAAAAATGGGACGAAAAAATTTAAAAGTTTGGATGAATTGAGACCGTTTCAAGTTTTGTGTAAACGTTAAAAACTGATATAAGATTTGTGAA
>ERZ1106915.147-NODE-147-length-115184-cov-44.305362_pt1 | contig 115184 bp, 100 predicted proteins | sample MGYA00403653_ERZ1106915 | MGnify/ENA primary metagenome ERZ1106915 (study PRJEB35170, sample SAMEA104062404) | human gut metagenome | biome: human gut; feature: human-associated habitat; material: faeces | place: Denmark | collected 2012-06-06 ...
AATCCGTAAATTATTTGCCTGATGGCAGAAATGGTTTCACGGAATCGCGCTTCTCAGAACAGCAAAGCTGATGTGCGGAAACATGGGAAATCATACGGTTTAGAGTAAAGGCACACGGAACAGAAAAGTCGATAAGTGTCACCTGTGGACAGGACATCATAACGACAATTTTGAGCGGATTTGAGAGTAAGGCTTTTTTAACGATGCAGCGAAGCGGATGCGCCGAATGGCGTACTGGCTTCGCTTTTTTGTTATCTAATTATGGAGGAAATTTGAATATGAGTGTACGCAATGAAATCAAGGCGCAGATCATTCGTGCCGGTTTTACGATGCAGGAGGTTGTTGATCTGTTGCATGATGAATATGGCTGGTCGGACAGTGTTTCCAATCTGTCCGCAAAATTGCAAAGGGAGAGCATCCGCTACAAGGAGGTCGTGGAGCTGGCCGACGTGCTGGACTGCGACATCGTGTGGGTGAAGCGAGGGGAGCGCCGATGAAAGCACAGTACGCCATTCTCCGCTTTGCCAAGTACAAGGGGCCGGAAATCGGCCACATCGAGTCCCACAACGAGCGTACCAAGGAGAAGTACGCCAGCAACCCCGACGTGGACACGGCGCGCAGCCACCTCAATTTCCATCTGGTGACGCCGCAACGCAAATACCGCGCCGAGGCGGAAAAGCAGATCGCGGAGGCAGGCTGCCGCACGCGGTCGGATAGCGTGCGCGTGGTGGAGGCGCTGGTGACGGCCAGCCCGGAGTTCTTTAAGGGCAAGAAAAAGGGCGAAATCAAGGCCTATTTTCAGGAGGCGCTGGATTTTATCCGGGAACACCAGGATCCCAAAACCATTATATCCGCCGTGGTGCATATGGACGAGAAAACGCCCCATATGCACCTTTGCTTTGTCCCGCTGACAGCGGACAAGCGGCTCTCCGCCAAGGAAATCGTCGGCAACAAGAAGAAGCTGACGCAGTGGCAGGACAGGTTCTGGGAGCACATGGTCAAAAAATACCCCGATCTGGAGCGCGGCGAGAGCGCCAGCGAAACCGGGCGCGACCATATCCCGCCGCGGCTATTCAAGGAGGCCGTGCATCTGAACCGGATGAAGGAGCAGATACTGAAACTGATGACAGATACCAATCTTCTTAATAAAAAATCGAAAATGGAAGAACTGGAGGCATTGTTGGACAAATATGTTCCAGCAACAGAAGCTCTGCGGACGAAGCTCAGAAAGTATGATAAGGCGTACAAAGCGCTTTCTGATGAGAACAGCGCACTGGAAGCGGAATTACAAACAGCAAAAGATGCCAGCAAGGAAAAGATTGCGGACAGACTGAAATACGGAAAAACGGAGCAGGAGCTTTGTGAGCTTCATGCTCTGATAGACAACATACCACCAGAAATTGTAGCTGCTTATAGGAGAAAAACAACAGGATTGCAAAACGAACGTTGAGGATAGCTTATGAACAATGAATTGATGAGAGACGAAAACTTCATTCGTTGTTCTACGATGATCGCCGAACTGCTGATGAAGTATAAATCTATGGAAACAGAAGAAGACCAAGAGGGCTGGATGCAAGAAGGGGCATCCAGCCCTCTTCTTTTTTACTGCGGCTATTGAAAAGTTTTCTGTCATCGTTTATACTGTTTGAAGTAGATGTTTATTACTGACAAAACAGAATGAAGGAGGTACCGTCCATGGAAAACGCATACATATATACACGTGTTTCAACTTTGATACAGGTGGACGGTTTTTCTCTTGAGGCACAGGAAGCAGAAATTAGAGCTTTTGCGGAAGCACGCAAGATCAATATCGTCGGGAAATATACGGATGAAGGAAAATCCGGCAAGAATGCCGAGCATCGTCCTGCCTTTACGCAGATGATGGAGGATATTCGGAGCAAGAAGGACAACATTCGTTATGTTCTTGTTTTTAAGCTTTCCCGTTTTGCCAGAAATACCAGTGATACCGCAAAGTATCTTCAGGAACTTTCAAGCTATGGAATCGGTCTTTTGGGGATCAAGGACGGAATTGACACTTCAACCGTTACCGGTAAGATGATTGCAAATATTATGGGAGCCGTTGCGGAAGTCGAGCTTGAGAACATTCATGAACAGACGCTTGCCGGAAGACAGCAAAAAGCCAGAAGCGGTCTCTGGAACGGAGCGCAGGCCCCGTTCGGATATTCTTTGAAGGATAAAAAACTAATGATATATCCGAAAGAGGCGGAAACGGTCAAGGAGATTTTCCGGCTCTACACAGAGGAAGGACAGAGCATCAGCTACATTGCAAAGAAACTTAATGACGAAAACATCCAGCGTGAGCAGCGGGGAAATGTAAAAATCTCTGGCTTTACAGACAGAACCGTCCGTGTCATTCTCAGCAATCCGATTTATGCAGGTATGATCTCCTACGGTCGCCGACATACAGTAAAAGTTGAGGGAAAGAACAACGAAACGAAGGTTGTGAAGCAAGACGATGAAAGCAAGATTATTCTTGTGGATGGCGTACATGAACCGATTGTCAGCAAGGAGACTTTCGCAAAAGCAGCAGAGCGGCTGAAGAAGAACGTTGCCCATCGAAAGACCAGAAGTGACAGTACGACCGTTTATCCACTGACTGGTCTGATCAGATGTCCGGACTGCGGAAAAAACATCTTTGGTTATACTGCGCCGCCAAGGAAAAAGAAAAACGGAAAAGAAGGTTATTATCCGAGATATATTTCCTATCGGTGCATATCCGGAAGAGACAGAAACGGGATCAGCTGTTCTCTTGCCAACAAGTATTACAGCGGCACCAAACTGGAAACCGAGGTGAAAGAGGTTATATCCTCCATGGTGACAATCCCGGAGTTTGTAGAGCTTATTTCTCAAAAGATTGATATCCAGACAGATGTAAATTCTCTGCGGAAGAAGCAGACAGCAATCCGAAATGAGATCACCAAATATAACGGCAATCTGCTCCAGACCGAAAAGAGACTGACGGAGCTTGACATTGCGGATAGGCACTATCAAAATAAAGTAGACAGTCTGAATCGTATTCTGGATGACCTGTATGAAAAGATCGAGGATGCACAGACAAGACTTGATGAAGTAGATCAGGAAATCGCTATGGTTGAAAAATCTGCCATGACAAAGAAATCCATCTTTGAAATGCTGGAAGGCTTCAGCAAGTACTACGATGTCATGTCACCGGAGGATAAAAAGGCATTGTTGCAGGCTATGGTTTCGTTTATAGAGCTGTATCCGGAAAAGCGGGATGACAAGCATCTGATAAAGACGATCCATTTCACCTTCCCTGTTACCTACGATGGTGAAAGCGGAGCATTATTTGTCAGAACTAATGAACGGCAAGTTGAGACGGTGTGCTTGCTATCCAAACTAAAATAAAAGCTGGGTATTTTTAAAAGGAAAGGGTAAAAGTGTCAAGAATATACATTGCATTCATAGAAAGTATGGCTGCCGCTGTGTTTATTGTTCCACTTTGGTGTATATAATAGGTTTTGTTTTCATAACCGAAAACGAACGATTATTTATATGATATTTGGATTCTATTTAACTGCTGTATTAGCATTAGCAGCAGATAAAAAATAGTTCTAAAAGGTATATCTTTGTAATGCAAGAGTATGATACAATTGGTTGTGGATACTAAAAACTAAGGAAAATCAGGTATGCTGAATAAAAAAGATTTCTTAAAATACGCTTCAAAACTAGCCTTTCCGATCATGATCCAAAATCTGATCGGAACTCTGGTAAACATTGCGGATACGGTAATGCTTGGATATGTAAGCCAGACTGCCATGTCGGCTTCATCCCTTGCGAACCAGTTTACTTTTATTCTTTTCTGTTTATATTATGGTATGGCCACGGGTGCTTCCGTTTTATGTGCACAGTACTGGGGAAAAGGTGATAAAAAGACAGTAGAAAGAATTCTCGGCCTGGCGGAGCGAATCTCACTGATTGTTTCCTTCGTGTTTTTCGTGATTTCTTTTTCTGTGCCGGCTACGATCATGAAGATCTTCACAAGCAGTCCGGATACGATTGCTGCTGGCAGTGAATACTTAAGGGTAATTTCATTTTCCTTTATGTTTATGGGATTCTCTCAGGTTTTTATGAGCGCCCTTCGAAGCATCGGAAAAATAATGCTGCCTTCTGTCACGTACATTGTTTCGCTTTGTGTCAATGTTATTTGTAATGCCACCTTTATTTTTGGTCTGTTTGGATTTCCAAAGCTTGGCGTTACCGGTGTGGCTCTTGGTACTGTCATTGCCAGAATCACAGAAGTACTGATCTGCCTCATCTACTCATTAAGAAGTTCCGATGTCAGATTTCGGATAAAATACTTCTTTGCGAAATCAGGTATTCTGTTCCAGGATTTTATGAAAATTGCTACTCCGGCTGTAATAAATGATGTTGTCTGGAGTCTTGCCAGCTCAGCGTTTGCAGCAATCCTCGGTCATATTGGTGATGATATGGTTGCCGCAAATGCGGTTGCTGTTATGGTGGTAAATATTGGTGCGATCGCCTGTCGTGGTTTTGCCAATGCAACTACGATCATTGTCAGTCAGGAACTGGGTAAAGACAACATTGAGGCAGCAAGAGAATATGGAAAGCGCATGCTCAGAATAACAATGGTTGTAAGTCTGGTCGGATGCGTCATTATTCTGGCACTTCGTCCTCTGATACTGGATTTCTATCGGGATAAACTGACAGAGACGGCCATTTATTATCTTGGCACTTTTATAATTATGACAACCTGGCGCCTTGTGGGAGAAGGCATCAATACCTGCCTTATATGCGGCTGCTTCAGGGGTGGCGGTGATTCCAGATTTGGAATGATCATAGATTCCCTCTTTATGTGGCTTGTTGCAGTTCCACTTACCTTTCTTGCAGCATATGTCTTAAAGCTGCCGCCTGTCTGGGTATACTTTGTAATGACGCTGGATGAGTTCGAAAAAATGCCGGTGGTCTTCATCCACTATATCAGAGGTAAATGGCTCACAAACATTACCAGAGATTTTGATTAGAAAGCGGGGCTGTCGCACTAGCAAATATTTTTTGCTGGGCGGCAGCCCCTTTTGAAAGATGAATCACGCTTTCCACAGACTATGGAGGTTGCAGTAGGCGTAGACCGCTTCGACTTCATCGCCCTCGCAGAGAGCGAAGCAGACCTCCGGCTTCTCGCCGGGATGCAGTTCCTTGCGCTGATTGCCCTGCTTGGTCTGGAGAGATACCCACTCGATGTAGTGCTCCGGCAGCATGGGATGCTCCACGGAGCCGACCTTGACATGGACGATATCGTTTTCCACCGTCCAGACGGGGACATGCTTCTCCACGGCGGCATCGGTGGTGCCGGGAACGATCTCCCTCATCGGCTCGCCGCAGCAGATGACGGGAACGCCGATGTCCTTGATTTTGGTAATGATATTACCGCAATGCTTGCAAAGGTAAAACTTCTGCTCTATGATGATTCTTCTTTTCTTTAATAATTTTCCGCGTGAATTTCAAAGTAGCTCTGGGGATGGTTGCAGGCGGGGCAGACTTCCGGGGCTTTCTCCCCCACGACGATGTGACCGCAGTTGCGGCACTCCCACACCTTGACCTCGCTCTTGGCAAAGACCTGCGCTGTCTCCACATTGTGCAGCAGAGCACGGTAGCGCTCCTCATGGTGCTTTTCAATGGCGGCGACCAGGCGGAAGCGCTGCGCCAGCTCATGAAAGCCTTCCTCATCGGCAGTTTTGGCAAAGCCGTCGTACATATCCGTCCACTCGTAGTTCTCACCCTCAGCGGCGGAGAGAAGGTTTTCTGCGGTGTCGCCAATGCCGTTCAGTTCTTTGAACCACAGCTTGGCGTGTTCCTTCTCATTATCAGCGGTTTTGAGGAACAGTGCCGCGATCTGCTCAAAGCCTTCCTTCTTGGCCTTGGATGCAAAATAGGTGTACTTGTTGCGTGCCTCGGACTCACCGGCAAAGGCAGTCATCAGGTTTTTTTCTGTTTGAGTTCCTGCGTATTTCGTTTCTTTCATGGTGGATACTCCTTCCTTTTTTTTGCTTTTATTGTAGCAAATCTATGATTTTCTTCTGTGACGAAGTCACATTCCTTTTTATTTTAGACGATTCAGTCTGTTCTTATCCCGCAGCGTGATTGCACCACGCTTCAGCTCCACCAGTCCGTCCTCCGAGAAGCTTTTGAGCATCCGTGCCACTGCCTCCCGTGCCGAGCTGATGTGCTGGGCGATCTGCTCATGGGTCATGCGTATCGTGTCGGAGCCGGTACGCTCCGCTTCAGTAAGGAGAAATTCTGCCAGCCGCCGATCCAATCCCTTGAACATGATCTGCTGCATCGCCCACATCACATCAGAAAACCGTTTCGTTGCCAACTCATAGAGGAAGCAGCGGACATATAGATTTTTCTCCTTGAGTGCAGCAATGACATTTGCAGGGATAATCAGAACGTCCGTATCCATTCCGGCAGTCATTTGCGTATCAAAGGTGATCTGACTGATCACGCAGGAGGCGGAAAGCACGCATAGTTCGCCCGGATACAGGCGGAACAGCGTTACCTCCCGCCCCTCAGCAGAGAGAAGATAGGTGCGGATCTCGCCGGAAAGGACGAGCATCATTCCAAGACATTCGTTGTCGCTGCTGTGTACGAACGCACCTTTTTCATAATGGCGGACAAAGGCACTTCGGCGCAGCGTCTCCATTTCGTGTTCGGCCAAGGATGACCAGAACGGAAGTTGTGTCAGTGTGCGTTCCATATCAATGGCAGCTATGCTTACCGCAGCCGTGGTTACCGCAGGTGTGGCCGGCCTCGCCGTGCGCATGGTCATGGTGGTCACAGTGAACATTGGGATTGTAGCCAAGATTTCCGCTGAGCAATGCGTTTACCGCCGCATCAGCCTCCCCGCTGACACCGCCATAGAGCTTGATCCCCGCTTCGACCAGAGCTGCCTGCGCACCGCCGCCGATGCCTCCGCAGATCAAAGTGTCCACACCGTGCTGCATCAGAAAACCTGCCAGCGCGCCGTGACCGCTGCCGTTGGTGTCAACGACTTCCGCATGGATAACTTTGCCGTCTGCAGCTTCATAAAGCTTGAACTGTTCAGTGTGGCCGAAATGCTGAAAAATTTGACCGTTTTCATAGGTAACTGCAATTTTCATAATGGAATCTCCTTTACAATTTTGGTTGGATTTTTCTGGGTTAGCTCTCTGCATACGGCAGTAGCGGCCGCAGTGGGCTGCCTCCTGTCCTCCGCAGATGCGGTAGTTACCTCCGGTGATGTGCAGCGGCTTCCCATGGACAAGGCACGCTGCGATTTTGCGCCGTGCGCTTTCGTAAATCTCCTGCACGGTAGAGCGGGAAATATCCATTTGTGCGGCACATTGCTCGTGGGTTTGCTGCTCCAAGTCAACCAACCGAATAACCTCGTATTCGTCCAGCGTCAACAGGATCGGCTCGGTATCTTCACACCCGTTGGGGCAGAAGGTATCAACTTGTGGTGCGCCACAAATACGACGGCACCGTGGCGGTCTTGGCATGGGCGCTTTCCTCCTTCTGTTTTCGGTATATACCGATTATAGCACCTCGCGCAGAAAAATCAATACAGATTTTTAAAAAGCCGCTGTAACGCTTATTCGAGGTGCAGTGCTTCACTTCGATCGTGGTACCCAGTACACCAGTGCGCTTTACCGCAACACCCTGAGAAAAAATGAAGAGCTGCCGGACAGCATTGTTGTAGAGGTTATCGTAAAGCTGGTAAGCAATCCGAAGTTCGCCGCCATGATGCAGGAAAAGATCAGCATGAAGGTGGATATCTCTGCCATTGAGCAGGAGATCGCGGCGCATGAAAAGCAGCTTCGACAGAGTAATTCCGTAAAGGCACGACTGATGGAGGAGATTGATTCCCTCGACCCGGATGATAAGCACTACATGAAACGCTAAGCAGACCTTGATGACCGGCTTTACAAGATGTATGATAAAATCGAGGATACGGAAAACCAGCTCAAGCTCCAATCATTGCGGAAGATATGAGCTTGAGTTTGGACAATGACGCACATATCGAAATGGTATGCCTCTTGAGCAAAGAGGCAGGGGAGGAACAGCAGAGATGAATCAGGCAATGAAGAAAGCAAAGGAAACTTTTGCACAGGGAAATTATACCTGTGTCTGGTGCAGGGACAACGAGCTTTTGACGAGTAAGGAAGCAGGTCTTCGTCCGCTGCTGACACGCATCCGGGAGGGGAAGGATTTGAACGGATTTTACGCGGCGGATAAAATCGTCGGACGCGCGGCAGCATTTTTATATGTGAAGCTTGGAGCAGCCGGGGTGTATGCACCTGTGATGAGCAGGGGTGCGAAAGAGCTTTTGACGGAATACAACATACCTGCAGAAGCAGACGAACTGACAGAGAACATCCGAAATCGTCAAAATACCGGATTATGTCCAATGGAATGCGCAGTTTCTTCCTGCGGCAGTCCGGAAGCAGCGTATGCTGCCATTTTGGAAGCAATCAGAAAAATGCAGCAGAAATAAGCGATAAAAATAAAGGGGAAAACATAAGAGGAGGAGCGGTTAAATGCTGTACAAAAAGAATCAGGCAGAGAAACTGGAAGACAGCTTGTTTAAGCAGCCCACAGCGGAGTATAGGGGAGCTTCCTTTTGGGCGTGGAATACGATGCTGGATCAAAAAGAACTCGACAGACAGATGGAGGTCTTAAAGTCGATGGGCTTTGGCGGTGCACATCTGCATCCGCGTACCGGTCTGGAAACACCGTATTTAAGCGAGGAATTTATGGATCGGATCAAGGGCTGCCTGGCAAAAGCAAAGCAGGAAAATCTACAGGTTTATTTGTATGATGAGGATCGTTGGCCATCCGGATTTGCGGGAGGTCTTGTGACGAAGGAGGAAAAATACCGTGCGCAGTATCTTCTGTTTACAAACAAGCCTTATGAAGCAGGGGAAGAGGTACAGATGCAGACAGATTCCAGTGCGAGAGCAGCAAGAACCTTAAATGGCAGGCTGCTTGAGGTTTACGATGTCGTTCTGGACGAAAAGGGTTATCTGGTTTCCGGTAAAAAACTGGAGGAAGGGATGCAGCCCCAGGGAACCTGCTGGTACGCTTATCTGGAACGCCCGTTGCCGAGCACCTGGTACAACCATCAGACCTATGTAAATACGCTGGACAAAGCGGCAATGGATCGTTTCCTGGAAATCACCCACGAGGCTTATGCAAAGGAGATCGGGGACGAGTTTGGAAAAACTGTGCCGACGATCTTTACGGATGAGCCGCAGTTCTCTCATAAAACACTTTTGCAGTTTCCGCAGGAAAAACGGGATGTGATCCTGCCCTGGACAGAGGATTTTGCTCAGACCTATCAGGAAATGTATCAGGAGGATATTCTGGAAAAGCTCCCTGAGCTGATTTGGGAAAAAGCAGACAGAAGCGTTTCCACGATCCGGTATCATTATCATGATCATGTGACGGAGCGTTTTACCCGCGCGTTTGCAGACAATGTGGGAGCATGGTGCAAAAAGCATAATATCGCGCTGACCGGACATATGATGGAAGAGCCCACACTGCGCAGTCAGACTGCAGCACTGGGCGAGGCGATGCGTGCGTACAGAAGCTTTGAACTGCCCGGTATCGACATGCTGTGTGACAGCCATGAATACACGACGGCAAAGCAGGCACAGTCTGCATCTCATCAGTTTGGGCGTGAAGGCGTAATGAGCGAGCTTTATGGTGTAACGAGCTGGAGCTTTGATTTCAGACGCCATAAGCTGCAGGGAGACTGGCAGGCGGCGCTGGGCATTACACTGCGTGTGCCGCATCTGTCCTGGGTTTCTATGAAGGGGGAGGCAAAGCGTGATTATCCGGCGAGCATCAATTATCAGTCGCCGTGGTGTAAGGAATATAAAACAGTTGAAGATCATTTTGCAAGAGTAAACACAGCCATGACACGTGGGAAGGCAGCTGTGCGTGTCGGCGTCATCCATCCAATCGAAAGCTACTGGCTTCACTGGGGACCGGAGTCCCAGACCGGATCGATTCGGGAGCAGATGGAGGAACGGTTCCAGAATGTGACCCGCTGGCTGTTGTTTGGCAGCTGTGACTTTGACTTTCTGGATGAATCGCTTCTGCCTGATTTGTGTACGGAAGCAGGAAACCCGCTGAAGGTCGGTGCAATGTCCTATGATGCTGTTATCATTCCCGGCTGTGAAACGCTGCGCAGTACGACAATAGAACGTTTGAAAACCTTTGCAAGAGCGGGCGGTAAGCTGATCCTGATGGGAGAAGCACCGACTATGACCGATGCAGTGCCCAGTAACGATGGAGCAGAGCTTGCAGCACTGTCCAGCCAGATCGTCTTTGAAAAAGCGGCGCTTTTGGAAGTGGTTGAGCCGTATCGCACATTGCGCCTGGAAAATGAGACGGGAAGCCTGACAAACCATTACATCTATCAGCTGCGCATAGATCAGGACTGCAGCTGGCTGTTTATTGCAGTGGGAGAGCCTGCAGGAAATCCGGATTTTGTGAAAAAGGATCCTGTGAACATCGTGTTAAACGGCAGGTTCACGGTGAAAGAATACGATACCATGACCGGAAGAATCCGGGATGTGAAGACGGCAAAAAGAGGGGCGCAGACGGTTGTAAATCATATCTTTTATAACCAGAGCAGCTTGCTGTTAAAGCTGATGCCGGTGGGCGAGGCGAGCGGCAGCGTGCAGGCGGCTGATGCGAACGATGCAACACAAGCAGCTGGCGTGCTTGGCGCGATACAGGCGGTATCTGGCGCATCCAGCACGGCAGAAAGCTGCGCAGCATGCGGCGATTCTGCTTTAGCTGCAGCCCTCCGGGAACAGCTCCTTGCGTCCGGCGCAGCGCCGAAAGCCCTTCCAAATCGTGTTGCCGTTACTTTAAGTGAGCCGAACGTTCTTCTTTTGGATCGTGCGGAATTTTGTATGGACGGCGGAGCATATCAGCCTGCACAGGAGCTGCTGCGGGCAGACAATGCCTTGCGTAGTCAGCTCGGTTTCCCGGCGCGCGGCGGAGAAGTCGCCCAGCCATGGGTGTTGCCGGAGGAAAAGACGGAACATTTTGCGACCCTTCGCTTTACGGTAGAGAGTGAAGTGGAAGTACCGGTACGTTTGGCACTGGAGGAAGCGGAGCATGCATCTGTAAAACTGAATGGGAAAACAGTGAACGAAAAGGTGTCCGGCTGGTATACGGACCACTGCATCGGGACGATTGAAATCGGCACACTTCAGAAAGGCACAAATATAGTGGAAGCGACAGTTCCTTTCACGCACAGAATCGGTCTCGAATGGTGTTATCTCATCGGTGATTTTGGCGTGCGTATCGAAGGCAGAGCCGGTGTTGTGACAGCACCTGTCAGAGCGTTAAGCTTTGGGAATATCGTACCCCAGGGACTTCCTTTTTATGGTGGGAATATTACCTATCATCTGCCGGTATCGATCGGAGCAAATGGCGCTGTTGTACATATTCCTCATTATCGTGGCGCACTCGTTGCAGTTGAAAAGGATGGAAAACGGTTGGGTGAAACGACATTTGCACCCTATGATCTGGAAGTTGGACAGGCTGATTCGATCGATCTGGTGCTGTTTGGAAACCGCGTCAATACCTTTGGCGCAGTCCATATGGTTGGAGAGGATGACAGATTCCTGAATCCCGGCAGCTGGCGCACACAGGATGATGACTGGTCGGAGGAATATGTGCTGCAGAAGGTAGGTATTTTGTCTGCACCGGTGATCGTGCTGGATAGATAGAAATAAGCAACAGAGTGTATGTTATGCGAACATTCCATTGTCTGGAATAAAATATTTCATCGGAATAATTAATATGAGACGAAGACGGGGAATAACGGGGCAAAAAGGTATTGTTGCCGATCAGGTCTTGCTCTCCTAAAAACTGGTGCGAACAGGAAGCGCATATGAATTCTTCTTGAGATTCGCACCTGAAAAATTATGAAATAATGAGCGCAAGTGAGCGGGAACAGGCAGAGCCTGCTCATAGCGAACGGCGAATGCCGATCATGAACGAAGTTCATGATATAACATTTATTAATTTATTTTTTTAAAACAGGGGCTATATTTTATTCATGACAATAGAATGCTCGCAGAGCGTGCATTCTATTGTTGGTGAGATGAAATAAAATATAGCCGTACTGTAAGCGAAAAGATGTTAATAAATGCAGTCGCTCCCTTCGCGGGAGCGTGGATTGAAATTTTTCAAACAGTTGGCTATCTATTCAGGAAGGTGGTCGCTCCCTTCGCGGGAGCGTGGATTGAAATGATTTTGGGATTAAGCTCCTTGTATCCTTTGGAGTCGCTCCCTTCGCGGGAGCATGGATTGAAATCAAGGATTAAGCCATTTGGATTTTTCAATTTTTTTGTCGCTCCCTTCGCGGGAGTATGTCAGAAAAAGGATCGTAACAGAAAAACTGTCAGAGAAAATGGGGAGAGGCATATGGACTATTTTGCACATATTGATGGGGAACGAAAACAGAGCGTTTTGGAGCATTCGGAGGGGGTTGCAAGACTTGCCGGAATGTTTGCCGGAGAATTTGGAAAGTATGAATGGGGATATTGCAGTGGTCTGCTGCATGATATTGGAAAGTACAGCCTCAGGTTCCAGAGAAGACTTCAAAAAGGAGATGTTCAGGTAGACCATTCAACGGCCGGAGCACAGTTGTGTGCGGCAAAGGGCGGCTATTATACATTTCTGAGTTATTGTATTGCAGGGCATCATGCGGGATTGCCAGATTGCGGAAGTAATACGGACAATAGCGGAGAGTCTACGCTGAGCGGCCGACTGAAGAAAAAGATAGAGGATTATCAGGCTTATCAGTCTGAGATTGAGGTTCCGCTGCTTCATTCGGCACCCATTGATCCAAAAGCTGTGCCGAACCCTTATTTTTCTTTAAGCTTTTTCCTACGAATGATTTATTCCTGTCTGGTAGACGCAGATTTTCTGGATACAGAATCTTTTATGAAGCAGGGAAAGACAGAACGAGATCCTGGCACGAGAATAGAAGAACTGTACAGAAAGTTAGATAAATATATTGAGGATAAAGGATGGCTGGAAAATAGAAAACCCGATACGATCAACGGCAGACGAAGTGAGATTTTGCGGCATTGTATGGACATGGGAACTCAGGAAAAGGGAATGTTTCGTCTGACTGTTCCGACCGGTGGAGGAAAAACAATTGCCTCGCTGGCGTTTGCGCTCCGGCATGCGGCAGCGCATCAGATGAAGCGGATTATTTATGTCATTCCATATACCAATATTATCGAACAGAATGCGCAGGTATTTCGGGAGATTCTGGGAGAGGAAAATGTGTTGGAAAGCCATTGCAACATTGATTATACCAGTTCGGAAGAGCTCAGACCGATGCAGCTGGCTTCGGAAAACTGGGACAAGCCGGTGGTTGTTACGACCAATGTACAGTTTTTTGAATCTCTCTTTGCATCGAAATCATCAAAATGTAGGAAGCTTCATAATATTGCAAACAGTGTGATCATTTTCGATGAAGCGCAGATGATTCCGCCGGAGCATCTGAAGCCTTGTCTTGCTGTTATAGAGGAACTGCCAGCGCAATATGGTTCGTCTGTTGTGCTTTGTACAGCAACGCAGCCAACATTTCAGAATTTTTTCCAGAGAAAGTGGGAGCCGGTTGAGCTTTGTCCATGTATGGAAGAGCAATTTCATTTTTTCAAGAGAACGAGATTTGAAGATATCGGAACGGTGACAGAAGAAGAGCTGGAGGAAAAACTTTTAAAAGAAACTCAGGCGTTGTGTATTGTCAATACGAAGAAACGAGCGCAGAGAGTTTATAATGCGATCAAAGGGGACGGAGTCTTTCATTTGTCGACAACAATGTATCCAAAGCATCGGAAACGGGTGTTAGAGCAGATTAGGAAAAGACTGGAAGATGGTAAAAAGTGTATTTTAATTGCAACGAGTCTGGTGGAAGCTGGAGTGGATCTGGATTTTCGATCTGTATATAGACAGCTTGCGGGAATGGATTCTATGATTCAGGCGGCAGGACGCGGAAATCGAAATGGAGATCGTTCCATAGAGGAAAGTCCGGTATATATTTTCAGAATGGAAGGAAAAGAGTTTGTTCCCGGTCAGCAGATGCAGATTGATACGTCCAAAGCGCTTTTACTGGATGGATATCAGCCGGAAGACCTTGCGACAGTAGATCGGTATTTCCAGATGCTGTATCAGTTAAAACAGGATGAAATGGATAAGGACGGTGTGATGCGCTGCTTCGAAAATCAAAATTATCAGTTTGCGTCAGCTGCTAAAAAGTTTCATCTGATTGAAGAGAATACCGTAACAGTGTTTGTAAAAAGAGAGCAGGAAGCGGCGAAGTTATTGGGACAGATTCGAAGCCAGGGGTATTCCCGCACTTTGATGAGACAGGCAGGACAGTATTGTATCAATATTTATGACAGGGATTTTGAAAAATTAAACGGACAGGGAGCGCTGCGTCCGGTGTCCGGTGATATAGAAGATTTCTATGAATTGGTTTTGGAGGAACTGTACACAGAAGAAATGGGATTAAAAATGGATATTGAAGAAGGCATCGGAGTGTTTTGGTAATTGTTTTAGCAAGTGCTGCAGGCCGGAGTCTAGAGGATAAAAGCATACGGAACAGAAGAGAAATAATCAACTTCTGTTCCGCATCGCTTGGTTCACATGGTGTGAAAAAATATTTTTTCAATCCCCAATTCCGTGTCATTGTAAATGGCAGGAAAAGACGATGTTTATTATATAATAGTTATTCCATATAATCCAGTGTAAATATTTTTATAGAAACTTCAATATATTTTCCCACACTTAATAAAAACGTTGTTGCATTATATAAAACAGTGTAGTATAGTGGAAATATAAAGAAAAAGACAGTGAGAAAACGATAGTTTTTATAAAAAGGGGAACAGAGATGGTTTTATATCATGGGAGTAAAGAAATCGTGGAATATCCCGAAATTCGAAAAGCACGTTTTCAGAAAGATTTCTATTTTGGATTTTACTGCACACTTTATGCAGAGCAGGCGAAGCGTTGGGCAACCAGATACGGTGATGGGTACATCAATAAATATGAATATGTTCCAAGCAGTACTTTGAATTGTTTATATTTTGAAGAGATGACGGAAGAATGGCTGGATTTTATTGTGGCATGTCGTAGAGGAATTCCACACAAATATGATATTGTGGAAGGACCGATGGCAGATGATACGATTTACAATTATATCCAGAACTATCTGGATGGCAAAATTTCTAGAGCCGCATTTTGGGAACTGGCAAAGTTTAAATATCCGACGCATCAAATCAGTTTTCATACGATTTCAGCGCTGGATACATTAACATTTGTAGGAAGCGAGGCCGTGTATGAGAACAAAAAATAATAATGATTTATTTTATACATGCAGTTTGATCGAATACATCGGAAGGAAAATGAAACAGCCTCGGAAAAAAGTAGCAGATTATCTGGGAAGAAAGCATATTCATCGGATTTACGAACATGCAGATGTATTTCATTGTGAACCAATTGAAAAGGTGGCAGAAGAACTGATTGAAGAATGCAAGATTCCGAAGGGCAGCTTTGATAATGTGGGAGCATGCAGATACAACGTACCGGATTACTGGGATATTGGTGAAGTGTATGAAAGATTGATTGAAGATTCCTATTCTGATCAGGATATTGAGAAAGGACTTTGGCAGGTATATCATTCCTGGATAGATTCCAGCATTTCTGATTATAATACGGATTTTTACTATCAACCGAGAGACTATCTGGCAGCCTGCTATCAGGATGGTTCGATATTGTAGATGAAAAAGGGGTGATAAAATGGGCATGGGTGTAAAAGTCAGGGTATGGGGACCATATGCGCTCTTCTCAAGACCAGAGATGAAAGTGGAACGGTGTTCTTACGATGTAATGACGCCATCTGCTGCAAGAGGAATTCTGGAAGCGATTTACTGGCACCCGGGGCTTCGATGGGTGATCGACAAAATTCAGGTAAACAAACCAATCCGGTTTACCAGCGTTCGGAGAAATGAAGTGAAAAGCAAAATTTCTGCCAGCAATGTGCTTCAGGCATATAACGGAGCGGATAAGGAATTGTATCTGAGCACAAAAGAGGAAATTGTACAGCGGGCATCTTTATTGCTGTGTGATGTAGAATATGTTATTGAAGCACATTTTGAAATGACGGAACAGGCAAATGAAACAGACAATCCCGGTAAGTTCAAGGATATCATGATGCGTCGTTTAGAACGCGGAGAATGCTATCACATGCCGTATTTTGGATGCCGGGAATTCCCGGCGCATTTCGAATTGTGTGAAGAGAAAACTACATCCTGTTATGCTGTTGTTCCGGAAAAGGATCTCGGTTTTATGCTCTACGACATGGATTACTCTGATCCAAATGATATTCAGCCGATGTTCTTTCGGGCGGTGATGAGAAACGGTGTTCTTGATCTGAGAGACTGTGAGGTGATTCGGTGATTTTACAGGCGCTTGTAAAGGAATATGAAAGTCTGGCAGAGCAGGGGAAAGTATCGCAGCCGGGGTGGTGTCAGACAAAGGTTTCCTATGAAATCAATTTGTATGTGGATGGACGAATCAAACAAATTATCTGCCTGAAGCAGGAAAAAGAAATTGGGAAAAAGAAGGTTTTAATTCCCAAAACGATGAAAGTACCGCAGATGGTCACCAGATCTTCCGGGATAGCAGCAAATTTTCTGTGTGATAATTCAAAATATCTGTTGGGAATTGATGCAGAAGGAACTTCCGGGCGTATAATGGATTGTTTTCTGGCAGCAAAGGAAAAACACATTTCTGTTTTGGAAGGAACAGATGGCATAATGGCGCAGGCAGTCCGCAATTTTTTTAAAAACTGGAACCCGGAAAGCGCTCAGGAATGTCCGGAGTTGAAAGAACAATGGGAAGGAATTACAGATGGCGGGAATCTTGTTTTTGGAATGAACGAATTCTATGCACAGGATGATCCGGAAATCCAGAAAAAGTGGAATGCAAGTCAGTCTGAGACAGAGGAGGAAATATCAGGAATTTGTCTTGTAACCGGAAATTATGGTCCGATTTCCAGAATTCACAGATCCATTAAAGGGGTTCCAGGGGCACAGTCGAGCGGCGCAGCACTGGTGTCTTTTAATGCACCGGCATTTGAATCTTACGGAAAAGAACAAAGCTACAATGCGCCGGTTGGAAAGTATGCAGAGTTTGCTTATACGACAGCTTTAAATTACCTGCTGGGACAGGAAGACTACCGATTTCAGCTTGGTGATACAAGAGTAGTATTCTGGGCGGAAAGTGGAGAAGAGGCATATCAGGATTTTTTTGCTTCTTTTCTGGAGCCCAAACCGGATAATGAGGAGATGCTGAAAGCTGTTTTTGCAGGATTAAAAAAACAGAAATATCTCGACCTGGATCAGGTTGAATTAAATCCGGATCAGAAGTTTTATATCCTTGGACTTGCACCGAATGCTGCGCGATTATCGGTTCGTTTCTTTTATGAAGATTCTTTTGGAAATATTTTGAAACATCTTGCAGAGCATTATCAGCGAATCGAAATTGTAAAACCGGTATGGGCGCAGAGCAGTTATCTTGGAATCCGGGATATGCTTGCGGAAACGGTGAATCAAAAAGCAAAGGATAAAAATCCGATTTCGAATATGGCATCGATGGTGCTGCAGGCAATCCTTGCAGGAAATCGCTATCCGGCAAGTTTGTATACAGACACGATGATTCGCATTAAGGCAGAGCAGGGAAACGTTACCTGGAAAAAAGCTGCGATTATCAAAGCTTATTTGATTCAGAACTATCATTTGGAAAAGGGGGAACATTATATGGGATTGAATGGGGAATGTACGGAACAGGCATATGTTTTAGGAAGACTGTTTGCTGTGTTGGAGCAGATTCAGAAAAATTCAGCTTCGGGTATTAAATCAACAATTAAAGACCGTTACTTTAATTCAGCTTGTGCAACACCTGCAATTGTTTTTCCGGTACTGATTAAACTCGAAAACAGCCATATAAAAAAAATGGAGAGAGAAAAACCAGGTGAAAAAAAATATTATGAGGATCTGCTTACAGAGATTATGGGGAAACTCGGAGAATCGATGCCGAACCGCCTGACACTGGAAGAACAGGGGCAATTTGATCTGGGATATTATCATCAGATGCAGAAAAAATATGAAAAGCGGGAGGAAAAGTAAATGAGTGAGACAATCAAAAACAGATATGAGTTTGTAGTATTGTTTGATGTGGAAAATGGAAATCCGAACGGTGATCCTGATGCAGGAAATATGCCGCGTATTGATCCGGAAAGTGGTCTCGGTCTTGTGACAGATGTTTGTCTGAAACGAAAGATCAGAAATTATGTGGAAACAGTAAAAGAGGAGGAGCCGGGGTTCCAGATTTATATCCGTGAAGACGTACCGTTGAACCGAAGCGATAGAACCGCATGCGAGAGCCTTGGAATCCATGAGACAGATGAAAAAAAAGTGACGGATGGATTAAAAAAGCTGAAAAAGAACGATCCGGATGCAGATCTGAAAATTCGGGATTATATGTGCCAGAATTTTTATGATATCAGAACTTTTGGTGCGGTTATGACAACATTTGTGAAAGCATCGCTGAATTGCGGGCAGGTAAGGGGTCCTGTGCAGATTGGCTTTGCCAGAAGCATTGATCCGATTATCAGTCAGGAAGTAACGATTACGAGAGTTGCGATTACGACAGAAAAAGACGCGGAAAATAAGAGCACGGAAATGGGCAGAAAAAGCATTGTGCCCTATGGATTATATCGTGCAGAGGGATATGTTTCTGCAAATCTTGCCAGAAAGGTAACCGGATTTTCTGAGGAAGATCTGGAGCTTTTATGGGAAGCAATTATCAACATGTTTGAAAATGATCATTCTGCGGCAAGAGGAAAGATGGCGGTGCGGGAACTGATTATTTTCAAACACAGCAAGGAGCTGGGAGATTGTCCCGCATATAAGTTATTTGATGCAGTGGAAGTAAAGAAAAACGACGATATTATTTATCCCAGAAACTATAAAGATTATACAGTTAAAATTCATCAGGATCAGATACCGGAATCTGTTGAAGTGACAAGAAGAGCATAGTAATCAGGAAGCAGAAAAAGGCACACTTTGTTTGAAATGCGTTGAAAAAGAGGTGTCGTATAATGGAATATGCGGAAGACGATTATTTGATGATATCCGGTATCCAGCATTTTAAATTTTGCAGGAGACAATGGGCATTGATTCATGTGGAACAGCAATGGGCAGAAAATGAACATACTGTCATTGGAGAGCTGATGCACAAAAAGGCGCATGATCCATATCTGACGGAAAAGCGGAAAGATTTGCTTGTGGTAAGGGCATTGCCGGTCAGTTCCAGAACGATGGGAGTCAGTGGCGAATGCGATATTGTAGAATTTCGGAAATGTGAAGATGGAGTGAAACTGCACGGACACAGGGGATTTTACAGTATTTATCCGATAGAGTATAAAAAAGGGAAACCAAAATATTCAGAGGAGGATATCTTACAGCTGACAGCGCAGGCAATGTGTTTGGAAGAAATGTTTTCGACAACAGTAACGGAAGGGGCAATTTTTTACGGAGAAACCAGAAGACGTGAAGTAGTTGTAATTACGGAAGAACTGAAAAATGAGGTTTGTCAGACATTTGAGGAAATGCATCAATATTATGACAGACGGTATACGCCGAAAGTAAAATACAGCAAAGCATGCGCTTCCTGTTCTCTGAAGGAAATATGCCTTCCAAAGCTCGAAAAAGCCGGATCGGTAAAGGAATATCTGAAACGGGCGCTGGAGGAGGAACCGGGATGAAAAAACTGCTCAATACATTGTACGTTACTTCGGAAAATAGCTACCTTGGATTGGATGGAGAAAATATTGTTGTTTTTGAAGAACAGAAGGAGATTGGAAGGCTGCCGTTGCATAATCTTGAGGGAATTGTTTCTTTTGGTTACAGAGGGACAAGCCCAGCGCTTATGGGCGCTTGTGTAGACCGAAATATTTCCTTGTGTTACCTTACACCACAGGGGAAATTCTTAGCTCGGGTGACTGGAAAAGTAAGAGGAAATGTTATTTTACGAAAACAGCAGTATGATACAGGAAAAGATGAGGAAAAGAGTCTTACAATTGCAAAAACTTGTATTCTTGGAAAAGTATACAATTCGCGCTGGGTTCTGGAACGGGCAGTCCGGGATCATGCAATGCAGATTGATGCGGAAAAGGTAAAAGCAGCATCAATGCAATTAAAAGCTTCCCTGGAGCGGATTCAAAACTGTACATCCAAGGATCAGTTAAGAGGATATGAAGGGGAAGCTGCCAGCATTTATTTTGGTGTATTCAATGAATTGATTCTGCAGCAGAAAAAGGATTTTCAGTTTCAGGGACGAACAAAACGTCCTCCAATGGATACGGTTAATGCGATGCTTTCTTTTGCCTATACACTTTTGACGAATCAGATCATGTCTGCTCTGGAATGTGTTGGCTTAGATCCCTGTGTCGGATATCTGCATACAGAACGTCCGGGAAGAAGTTCACTGGCATTGGATATGGTTGAAGAACTTCGCTCTGTAATGGCAGATCGGTTTGTATTATCTCTTATTAATAAGAAGATTATTAGCGGAAAAAACTTTACAAAAAAAGAAAATGGTGTAGTTTTGATGGATGATGAGCTGCGGAAAAAGTTTTTGACAGAATGGCAAAATAGAAAAAAGGAAGTTATTACACATCCGTATCTTAGGGAAAAAGTGGAGTGGGGAATGGTTCCCTATGTGCAGGCAATGCTCCTTGCCCGATATTTACGCGGAGACCTGGACGAATATCCTGTTTTTCTCTGGAAATGAGGTGACAAATGCTTGTACTGATCACATATGATGTGAACACAGAAACAGCAGCTGGTAAAACAAGACTGCGGAAGGTTGCTAAACAATGCGTCAACTATGGAAGAAGGGTTCAGAATTCTGTATTTGAATGCATTTTGGATAACGCTCAGTGCATCGCACTGAAAGCACTTCTGACAGATATTATCGACAGCAAAGTAGACAGTCTGCGCTTTTATTATCTTGGTAATAAATACGAGACGAAAGTGGAGCATGTCGGGGTCGAAAAAGGTATTGCTGCCGATCAGGTCTTGCTCCTCTAAAAAACTGGTGCGAACAGGAAGTGCATATGAATTCTTATGGAGATTCGCACCTGAAAAATTATGAAATAACATTTATTAATTTATTTTTTTAAAACAGGAGCTATATTTTATTGGTGAGATGAAATAAAGAATAGCCGTACTGCAAGCGAAAAGATGTTAATAAATGCTGTCGCTCCCTTCGCGGGAGCGTGGATTGAAATTTACTGCTTGACATTAACGAGTTACAGCCTGCGGCGTCGCTCCCTTCGCGGGAGCGTGGATTGAAATCTGTATGTGGAAGCAGCAATCGGGACAGGGTACTACGTCGCTCCCTTCGCGGGAGCGTGGATTGAAATAGAAGAAAATCTGAAAAAGGCATTCTATGCAGCAGCGTCGCTCCCTTCGCGGGAGCGTGGATTGAAATCAAATCGCACTTGCAGTAGTAGAAATGTTTGTCCAGTCGCTCCCTTCGCGGGAGCGTGGATTGAAATCTCTTTACAGTTATTATAATAAACCGAAAACAGTGTCGCTCCCTTCGCGGGAGCGTGGATTGAAATGTCTCTGTCTATTTTTTGTCCCAAAAGAGAGCGCGTCGCTCCCTTCGCGGGAGCGTGGATTGAAATCTTTTGATACTGTCATGATAAACCAAAAAAAGTTGTCGCTCCCTTCGCGGGAGCGTGGATTGAAATCTCTACCTGCTTTTCAATGTCTTTTGCCCATTCCAGTCGCTCCCTTCGCGGGAGCGTGGATTGAAATACAAAGGAAGGAGTAAGGATAGGCAGGGAACGCCGTCGCTCCCTTCGCGGGAGCGTGGATTGAAATTTTCTATCGACGCAGGAATCTGGAAATTGTAGTTCGTGTCGCTCCCTTCGCGGGAGCGTGGATTGAAATTGACAGATGCGGCAATGCTTTATCTGGCAGGAGGTCGCTCCCTTCGCGGGAGCGTGGATTGAAATATCGACGTCACTACACAGCATCGTACTGCCGCTGTCGCTCCCTTCGCGGGAGCGTGGATTGAAATGCTGTAAAATTGGCTGGTAGAAATTTTGATTACGGTCGCTCCCTTCGCGGGAGCGTGGATTGAAATCCGTCCAAGATGTCCCAGTGGACAGGGTAAAACGTCGCTCCCTTCGCGGGAGCGTGGATTGAAATTCCGCTAATAGCAATAGCAAGAGAGACTTCTCCGTCGCTCCCTTCGCGGGAGCGTGGATTGAAATACGAAACCGTCATCGTCAGCATTCATGCACAGGTGTCGCTCCCTTCGCGGGAGCGTGGATTGAAATTTTCGTGGTATAATGTTAAAAAACTTCTTGGAGGTGTCGCTCCCTTCGCGGGAGCGTGGATTGAAATTCAATAAAAATATCCTTATCAGAATTGTCTGTTGACGTCGCTCCCTTCGCGGGAGCGTGGATTGAAATTGTGTACACGTATGCGACAAACCATCCGATCAATGTCGCTCCCTTCGCGGGAGCGTGGATTGAAATCGTTATTATAAAACTCATATCCAGAGTTTTCTTGTCGCTCCCTTCGCGGGAGCGTGGATTGAAATTGTGTACACGTATGCGACAAACCATCCGATCAATGTCGCTCCCTTCGCGGGAGCGTGGATTGAAATCTGGATGCAACGTGCAAACCCGTTTAGCTTATCTGTCGCTCCCTTCGCGGGAGCGTGGATTGAAATCTCAACTTCCCAAGTAACTTCATCTCCCATAAACGTCGCTCCCTTCGCGGGAGCGTGGATTGAAATGCAAAGTGCACCGGAAGGGGGACGGAGTTCGCCGGTCGCTCCCTTCGCGGGAGCGTGGATTGAAATACTTGGGGCGCACCCAGAGGAAATAGTAAACTGCGTCGCTCCCTTCGCGGGAGCGTGGATTGAAATTTTCATTGAGGTTGTGCTGCCGAATGGTGCTAGGACGTCGCTCCCTTCGCGGGAGCGTGGATTGAAATAATGCAGAGAAGCTGTATTGGAATTACTGGTTACGTCGCTCCCTTCGCGGGAGCGTGGATTGAAATGTCGCATGCTTCCATGATGTCGTAAAGATCTTCGTCGCTCCCTTCGCGGGAGCGTGGATTGAAATTAAAGAATCCAGTATTTATGCGGGTTCTGCGCCGGTCGCTCCCTTCGCGGGAGCGTGGATTGAAATCGACGTATCAAATGCGGCTTATGCAGGAAATGCCGTCGCTCCCTTCGCGGGAGCGTGGATTGAAATAGCGTCAACCTGCATAACCTCGTCCAATGCTCTCGCGTCGCTCCCTTCGCGGGAGCGTGGATTGAAATTTGATACAATTGTTACTGTAACTGATGTATTTTGTCGCTCCCTTCGCGGGAGCGTGGATTGAAATAATACAGTGCGAGGAAGAGGGCTATCCCAGCAAGGTCGCTCCCTTCGCGGGAGCGTGGATTGAAATTACCGGAATAGACGCATACAAAGACGTGCGTTCTGGTCGCTCCCTTCGCGGGAGCGTGGATTGAAATGATCACTTTGTAAATCAGCTGTATTTGTTAGCAAGTCGCTCCCTTCGCGGGAGCGTGGATTGAAATGGCAACAGCCCGGAAGAGTTTTATCAGGAGGTTAGTCGCTCCCTTCGCGGGAGCGTGGATTGAAATCAGGCATCAAGGGAGATGTAGACCTTGACATGGCAGTCGCTCCCTTCGCGGGAGCGTGGATTGAAATACGAAAGTGTGCGGCAATTATGCGGAACTTGTGACGTCGCTCCCTTCGCGGGAGCGTGGATTGAAATGCAGGACGGCGGTTGCTTAGAAATGTTGCAAACGGAGTCGCTCCCTTCGCGGGAGCGTGGATTGAAATGTCAAATTTGAGGGCATGACAGAGGACGATGCGAGTCGCTCCCTTCGCGGGAGCGTGGATTGAAATCTGCTCCGGATACCTCGGCCGTCACTGCCTGTAAGTCGCTCCCTTCGCGGGAGCGTGGATTGAAATATCGACCCTGAAACAGATTCCATAGGATTCGAATAGTCGCTCCCTTCGCGGGAGCGTGGATTGAAATACATGGATGAAGCGCAGATTATGGGCAGAATCAGTCGCTCCCTTCGCGGGAGCGTGGATTGAAATTCTCAAGGAGCCGATGCGCATCTTCCCGGGAAGCTCGTCGCTCCCTTCGCGGGAGCGTGGATTGAAATTTGGTTTACAGCGTTTGACAAGGACTGTGAAGATTTGTCGCTCCCTTCGCGGGAGCGTGGATTGAAATTTATCTCGGTATGTCCGTCTTTGTAAAATTTCATTGTCGCTCCCTTCGCGGGAGCGTGGATTGAAATTCGGGCTTAAGGATTTACTTGACCAGATGAAAGAAGTCGCTCCCTTCGCGGGAGCGTGGATTGAAATGAACAGTATCTGGAGGAAAAGGGAAATGCATTTGAGTCGCTCCCTTCGCGGGAGCGTGGATTGAAATTCTCAAGGAGCCGATGCGCATCTTCCCGGGAAGCTCGTCGCTCCCTTCGCGGGAGCGTGGATTGAAATACGCGCAGTTTTACTGGTAGTGTACAATAAACACTGTCGCTCCCTTCGCGGGAGCGCGGATTAAAATGTTAAAATTTATATAAGAGAATATTCACAAAAGAGAATATAAATGATCAGAAAAACACATCATCTAAAAATTTACATAAATGCATAAAAATACTCCGAAAATTTAGGAATCCTTTTTGATGAAAGTATGGTATAGTAAAAACGTATTTCACAAAAAGGAGAGAAACTGAAAATGGAACATAACAAAAGAAGCAGCTTTTCCGGCAAACTCGGATATGTCCTGTCGGCTGCGGGAGCATCTGTCGGGCTGGGAAATATCTGGAGATTTCCGTATCTGGCAGCAAAGTACGGAGGCGGCATTTTCCTGCTGATTTATATTTTGCTGGCGTTGACCTTCGGCTATACCATGATTGTAGCGGAAACCGCGATTGGGCGCATGACGAAAAAGAGCCCGGTCGGAGCCTTTTCCTCTTTCGGCAAATCGAAATGGCTGTCTGCAGGCGGCTGGATCAATGCGATCATTCCTGTGCTGATCGTACCGTATTATTCCGTAATCGGTGGCTGGGTCATCAAATATCTGGTTGAATATATCAAAGGAAATGGTCAGAAGCTGGCAGCAGACGGCTATTTTTCCGATTTTATTTCAAACGGAGCATCTACGGAAATTTGTTTTACGGTATTTGCGCTGTTTACGCTGGCGATCATTTATGCGGGTGTGCGTAACGGAATCGAGCGCGTATCGAAATTCATGATGCCGATTCTGATCGTGTTGTCCGTGATTATTGCAATTTATTCGGTAACGCGTCCGGGCGCACTGGAAGGTGTGAAATATTTTCTGGTACCGAATGTGAAGAATTTTTCCTGGATGACTGTGGTTGCAGCGATGGGACAGATGTTTTATTCCCTGTCGATTGCTATGGGAATTTTGATCACGTTTGGATCCTATATGAAAAAAGATGTTTCGATTGAGGATTCCACGAGAAATGTAGAAGTATTCGATACAGCCATCGCAATTATGGCGGGTCTGATGATCATCCCGGCAGTATTTGCCTTTTCCGGCGGAGATCCAGAGACGCTGCAGGCGGGACCTGCGCTGATGTTTATTACGATTCCGAAAGTGTTTGCAAGCATGGGATTTGGAACAGTAGCTGGAATTTTATTCTTTGTACTCGTGTTATTTGCAGCGATCACAAGCTCGATTGCACTGACAGAGAGTGCAGTGTCTACCTTTGAGGATGAGCTTCACTGGGGGCGCAGGAAGGCAGTTGTTTTGGTTGGCGTGATCATGCTGGGTCTGGGGACTTTATCCTGTATGGGATACGGTCCGTTGTCCTGGGTAAAGCTGATCGGAATGCAGTTTCTGGATTTCTTTGATTTTCTGACAAACTCTGTTATGATGCCGATCGCAGCAATTGCGACCTGTCTGCTCGTGTCGAAAGTAGTTGGAACAAAAAGCATCGAAGAAGAAGTTATGCACGGCGAGAGCGCATTTCGGAGAAAGAAGATTTTTAACGTGATGATTCGGTATTTATGCCCGATCTTTGCGACGATCATTTTGATCAGCTCCGTGGCAAATGCATTTGGGTGGATTTCAATGTAAAAAGAAAGGTGCATTTTACCGCTGCTTATGGTGGAGAAGGCTCTTCCCGAAACAATAGAATGCACGCTCTGCGAGCATTCTATTGTCATGAATGAAAACGGCAGACCTCAGTGGTCTGCCGGAAAAAGAATTTTTTGTTGCCTGCGGACGGTGTCCATGATTTCGAGCTCGAGGCAGGATGCCTTCAGCCAGGAATGACGGATAAGGGAAGGTATCCCATCCGTTGAGTCATTTTCCAGCGCCTGCTGCAGCTGGTCGATTAAGCGGACAAATTCAGCTGCTTCGTAGACCATGTTGTTGGAAACAGCTGGAATGTTCGGATTTTCGGTATGACCGTCTCGAAACAGGAGCGTGAGCTGCTGGGGATCCTGAATTTTATCGATCAGCAGGGTTGCGGCTTCTCCCTGAATCTGGGATGGCAGATACGAATCCGAGATTTTGGAATACCGGAGCGTTGCCTGCATATCCGGGTACTGTAAAAGAACCGTGCCGGCGCCTTCGAAGCCGTTGGATAAGAAAATGCTGCTGCTCTGAATCGAAGCCGGCATGCCAAACAGGGAGACGAGCGGATGGACACAGTAAACGCCGATGTCCATCAGGGCAGCGTTGGAAAGTGCAGGATGGAAAGCGTTTTCGATGATCCCCTCTTTGAAATGGTCATAGCGGCTGGAATATTTACAGAAAGAAAAATCTACTTGCCGGATTGTTCCAAGCACAGGCAGCAAGGAACGGATCGCTGCAAAACCCGGAGAAAAGACAGAGCGCATGGCTTCGAGCAGAATGACCTGATTTTTTATGGCAGTGTCATACATCTGTTGAAATTCCGAAGCATTGGAGGCGATTGGTTTTTCACAGAGCACATGCTTGTGGTGTTGCATCATCAGGATGCTCTGGGCCGCATGGCAGAAATTGGGGCTGGCGATGTAGACTGCATCGATCTGGTCTGAGTCAGCCAGCGCCTCCAGAGAATCAAAGACAAGCGAAACGTTATTTTTTTGTGCATACTCCTGCGCCCGCGCAAGCGTTCTGGAATAGACAGCGCAGAGCTTGAAATCAGGCAGTGCAGAGGCTGCCTGGAGAAATTTATCGGTAATGGTGTTTGTGCCGATTACAGCGAAACGGATCATGTGGAAGCCCTCCTATATTATCAGGTACTATCAGTATAAGACAGGAATGCAAGAGGCTTCAATTCTTTTTTTGACGGACACCCCGAAATAGAGCAGCTATGGAAAGGAGCGGATTATGAAAAAGTTTTTCATCGGACTGGGAATATTTTTTGTGCTTGCGGGAATTGTATTCTGTGCAGCTGATACGAAAGATACGAGTGCGCGTGCGCAGGCACTTTATGACGCACCGGTTGTCACCATGCAGGATCTGGAGGAATGGAAAAATCAGGACACGCAGCAGGAAGTTGTGGTGACGCAGACTCCACTGACCGGCGATCTGGTTTCCGATCCGCGAAAGTTTCTGGATGGGCAGTTTTATTATCTGAAAGTGGAAAAATGGGTCTACCAGAAAGAAGAGGATGAGGATTCTTCCGGCTGGGAAAAAGAGGATGGTGGCAGCTACACAGTCCGGGGGGATCATGTCGCAGCTGCATTGGACGATCAGACAGAGCTGACGGAGGATAATGTTCGCGGTCTGGAATGGTTTGACGAATTTTACCCGGGCGGAAAAAATGGAGACACCCGTTATCAGATCTGGGGACTGGGAGAGGATGCGCATCTGACGGCGGTAGCGCTTGTCGGAAACGGTGAAGTGACGGTGCAGAAGCCGTCCGAGGGACACGCATATCTCTATTTTTACGGGACAGAAGATGATTTCTATCAGTATGTGGAGGATTTCGTTGAAGGCGACAGCTTCCTGCTGCTGATTGTTGGATGGTTTTTGGCGGCGATCTGTTTTGGAATCGCGTGGTTGTTAAGAGGACACAAAGCCTCCGGCAACATTTTTATTATGTGTGCAGCGTCTGTGGTGGCCCAGAAGCAGGCGTATCAGCAATTGAACGATGTAGAAAAACTGCGGTTCTGGGGGCTGAAAATCGCGGCTATTCCGTTGGAAATCGGCGGATTTGCGGCGATTTGGATGCATTCGGACAGTACATTATGGATTGTGGTCGGAACGGTGCTTCTGATTTTTGGAGTCGCGGCATGGATGGGTTCGTCTGCGTCGGACGAGAATCTGGAGGAGCTGGAAGAGAACGACTGAACGGAGGATTTATCCAATACATGAAAGAAGCGGGATCGCGTTTGCGCCTACAAAGTGCATGACGTGAGGGCGTCTGCAAAATGTAGGAAAAGATTGAAAAATAAAATTTTTCAATCACGAGATTTGTGTCTGCGCGCACTTGACACGAACTCGGCATGCGCAAAAGTGTGCGCAGAAATGAGAGGGAAGGATGAATTTTTTAAAAAGAAGACAGCAGCTGTTCGATCAGATGGAGGAAAATGCAGCGCTGATTTTATTTTCTGGAATTGAAACACATGTGAGCGCGGACGAATACGCGCCGTTTGAGGCGAACCGCAACTTTTTTTATCTGACGGGACTGCGCCGGGAGCGGATGATCCTGCTCATGAAAAAGACGAAACGCGATCCGAAGGAAATCTTATTTATAGAAGAGGCGGATCCAACGCAGGAACGCTGGTATGGCAGGAAGGTGACGGTCGATGAGGCAAAAGAGATCAGTCAGATCGAAGATGTGCGTTTCCTGGAAAGCTTTGACGGGGTGTTCGATATGATGATGACCCGCGAGGATGTCAAAAGCCTGTATTTTGACTGTTATCGCCATCAGCAAGAGGATCTGCCGGATTACAATGCGGTAAAGGCGAAGGAATACGCAGCGCTGTATCCGGGACATCCGATCAGAAATCTGTTCCCGTATGTGGCGCAGATGCGGATGCAGAAGGATGCAGACGAGGTCGCACAGCTCAAAACGGCGATCGGAATCACTGACAATGCATTGCAGTATGTGATGAAGCATCTGGAACCGGGCATGGCGGAATATCAGGCGCAGGCGGATTTTGAATATCAGATCATGTATCAGGGCGCGGATGGAACTTCGTTCCCGACGATTGCCGGAAGCGGTGCAAACGGTACAATGCTGCACTACGAAACCAACCGGGATATCTGCGAGGACGGCACGCTGCTGTTGATGGATCTGGGCGCAAAATATCAGGGCTACTGTGCGGACATCACGAGGACCTATCCGGTAAACGGGCATTTTACGCAGCAGCAGAGGGCGGTTTATGAGGTCGTTTTGGAAGCAAACCGGACGATCGCAAAAACGGCAAAGCCCGGCATGACGCTTCGGGAGTTGAATGACGTCTGCAAAAAGGTGCTGGCGGAGGGATGTATCCGTCTCGGTCTGATTGAAAACGAAGAGGAGATCGGCACTTACTACATGCACAGCGTATCCCATCATCTTGGAATCGACGTGCACGATGTCAACACGCTGGAGAACGATAAGCTGCTTCCCGGAATGGTCATCAGCGACGAACCGGGGCTGTACATCGATGAATGGGAAATCGGCATCCGAATCGAGGACGACCTTCTGATTACGGAGGACGGATGCGAAGTCCTTTCGGAGCAGATTATCCGCGACCCGGATGAAATCGAAGGGTTCATGCAGAATCGTTGATGCGCGCTCGGCGCAAGGGTAGGTGGTTGCCGAAGCAACCGCGCCTCGGCGCGAGAATGTGCCAAGGCACATTCTTTATTATCGTATAGGAAACTTCGTTTCCATACGATAAAAACGCTCCGCGCGGATCGCACTGCAGCGGAATGGAAGAATGTCGCTTGCGCGACCCGCCGCAGGCGGAGAATCCTGCTTCGCAGGATTCTTTTTTATATATTCATAGAAAAAACATCCTGCGTCATATATTGGAAAAGAAAAAACGACTGTGACAGCCGGGTACCGGAACGTGCGGCGAAAGGCTGTCTGAAACGGAAATCAGGATGGAACGATTCAATGACGCGGTGCGGACAGTCTGCGACCTTTTGTGGAATTTTCCAATGCTGGTGCTGCTTGCCGGGACACATTTGTATTTTACAATTCGACTGGGCTTTATTCAAAGGAAGCTGCCGGATGGACTGCGCCGAAGCCTGTCCTCTGCCGGATCAGGAGGGCTGTCACCCTATGAAGCACTGTCAACCGCCCTGGCGGCGACAATCGGAACCGGAAATATCATCGGAATTTCGAGTGCAATTGCGCTCGGAGGACCCGGGGCGGTTTTCTGGTGCTGGATCAGCGGCTTTTTCGGGATGGCGACCTGCTATGCGGAAAGCGTGCTGTCCGCAGCGTGCCGGAAAAAGCGGGCAGACGGAAGCTTTTATGGCGGACCGATGTATGTGATGGAGCAGCTGTTGCACAATCGGTTGCTGGCGGTTCTTTTTTCCGTCTTTACCGTGCTGGCGGCGCTGTGCGTCGGAAGCGGTGTGCAGGCGCATTCCTTGACAGCGGTAATTTCTCGCAGGCTTCCGGTGTCTGTACACTGGATCGGCATCGCAGCGGCGCTTTTGGCGGGCAGCATCCTGATCGGAGGAGCGAAAAAAACGGCGAAGGTTTGTACCTGCCTGGTTCCGGTGATGAGCGTGCTGTACCTGGGTAGCTGTCTGTTTTTGCTGGTAAAAAATGCAGCATGGATTCCGGCGGCGCTTCAGGCGATTTTTGTGTCTGCTTTTTCGAAAAAAGCGGTGATCGGAGGCATTGCAGGGACTGCAGTGAAAATGGCGGTTCGCACCGGAATGGCGAAGGGACTTTTTACAAACGAGGCTGGAATGGGCTCGATGCCGATGACAGCGGCAGCGGCGGAAGGGCTATCTACACGGGATCAGGGGCTGGTTTCGATGACGGGAGTGTTCTGGGATACACTGGTGATGTGCGCGGTGACGGCGCTTGCAATTTTGAGCGATATGGTAAAAAATGCCGCTCCTTACAGGGCGGCCGCTGTAGATGAATATTGTTTTGTTGCATTTTCGAACCTGCCGGTTGCGGGAGAGGATCTTTTGTCGCTCTGCCTGGTGCTGTTTGCATTTGCGACGATTATCGGCTGGAGCTTTTATGGGGAATGTGCGGCGCGGTATTTGTGGGGCGAGAGAGGTGTAACGGTATTTCAGGTGATTTACATGGTGTTTGTATATCTCGGATCCGTCTGCTCGCTGGAGCTGGTCTGGAACCTGTCGGACCTATGCAATGCCTGCATGGCGGTTCCAAACCTTTGGTGTCTGTGGAAATTGAAAGAGCTGATTGTGGAAAAGACCCGGAACTGATCAGAGGTTCGGGTTCTTTTTATGGATTTTGGTGCTGGTAAAGCCGGAGCCTTTGACCTCGTTTGCATCACTGATGATCAAAAAGGCATGGGGGTCGATTTCCATGACAATCTGATTCAGGGAAGCCATTTCGCGGCGGGAAACGACGGTCATCAGGACGGGCTGATCGGTCTGCAGATAGCCGGTCGTCGCATTTAAAAGGGTGCAGCCGCGGTCAAGACGGGTAAAAATTGCCTGCCGGATTTCTTCATAATGACTGCTGACGATGTCGGCGCGCGCCTGATGGGTGCCGATGACTAAAACCTTGTCCAGCACAAAGGTATAGATCATGACGAGCAAAATGCCGTAAAGACTTTCTTCGATGTCGGAAAAGAACATCTGCAGAATCAGGATGGAAAAATCAAACACATAGAGCGTTGCGGAAACAGGGAGATGGAATAGTTTTTTTAAAATCAGGGGCGGGATGTCCATACCGCCGGTGGATGCGCCTGCACGGATGACAATGCCGATGCCGGCACCGATCATCATTCCGCCGAGGATCGTGCAGAGCATTGCGTCCTCCGTCAGGGAGGACAGCGCCGGGAACTGCTGCCAGAATGCGAGCAAGATCGGGTAAAAGAATGTGGACAAAAGCGTAGTTGCGGCAAACTTCCAGCCGAGCACGAAAAGCCCGAGCAAAAAGGTCAGGACATTGAAGCACAGTACGAACGCTGTGATCGGCGTGTGGAACCAGTGCGCAGATGCGAGGGCCAGACCAGTTGTGCCGCCGGTGATGATGCCGGATGGAAGGATAAAGGCGACGACCGCAAGGGAATACAGGGCGTTTCCAAACAGAATCAGGAAAATCCGGAACAGATTTTTTAACGTATGGTGCAGCTTGGGTGACATGGCAGTTTCCTTCTTTCATTGTGATAATATAGTAAAGCGTCAAAAAAAAGCGGGATATGTGAACCCCACACATCCCGCTTCCGAAAATTCTTTTTGTATTATAGCGTTCGAATGCAAAAAAGTAAACAGATTATGACTTTGTTATGGAAAAAAGTACAATTTGTGGATATACTGATATCAGGGTCAAAAGGTCGGAAATCCGACGCAAGTGTGCTTGCAGGAGGTTGTTCGAACTGTTGACTCTGGTATCATAAACAGAATAGAATAAAGATTGAAAAATAGTAACTGTTCCGTAGGTCTGCGCATTTACTGCGCTGACCGTAAGAAAACTTAGGCTGGAAGGCAAAAATCCTATCGGCACAGCCGATTTGGAATGGATTTTTGCGTGTAACTGTGAGGAGACTGAACAGCTACGAAAAATAGAATTTTTCAATCGCGAGATTTGTGTCTGTGCGCACTTGACACAAACTCGGCATGTACAAAAAAATGTGCGCAGAAATGAGAGGAAAATATGGCTAAAAATATTACCGTGGACAATTTTGAAAAAGAGGTACTGCAGGCGGCAGGCCCCGTTTTGGTAGACTTCTGGGCAACCTGGTGCGGACCCTGCCGGATGCAGGGACCTGCAGTGGAAAAGCTGGCAGAGGAAGGCTATAACGTCGGCAAAATCAATGTGGACGACGAGGGTGAGCTTGCAGAGCGCTATCATGTGATGAACATTCCGACTCTGATTATTTTCAAAAACGGCGAAGAAAAAGAGCGCATGGTCGGCGTACAGAGCAAAGATCTGCTGGAAAGCAAATTGAAGGCGCTGGCATAAGGCGTTGTGACAAAGCATTTGTTACAGGAAACGGCTTGCTTTCAGCCGCTGTCGTAGTACAATGAAATGGCATCACGCAAAGCGGCAGGATATGCCGCATAGATACAAAGGGGAAAGAGGGAAATAACATGGAATTGGGAATTAACACAGATTTTGCAAACGAGCCGTGGGAACTGGAAGAAATCAAAAACAAGCTCCGCGAGATCGCAGAGGCTGGCTTTACGCACATTCACTGGTGCTTTGACTGGGATGGGGATTATCTGTACGCCCGCAGCGAAATGGAGCAGATCCGCAGCTGGATGGACGAGTTTGGATTGAAAGAAAAAGGACTGCATGCTTCGAAGGGCAGCCGCCGATTTGTAGAAAGATATGCAGAGGCACCTCATGGCAGAAAAGACTACCTGTCTGAGCTGGAGCCGAACCGTATCGCGGGCGTCGAGCAGATTAAAAACCGTGTGGAGCTGGTTCATGTGCTGGGAGGCAAGGAGATCGTGCTGCATATGTATCTGCCGACAAAGAGCTTTGAAGAAAAGCCGGAAACCAAAGAGCTTTTCTATCAGCAGGCATGCAAGTCTCTGGATGAGCTGCAGCCCTATTGTAAGGAGCTTGGGGTAAAGATCTGTCTGGAGAACCTGTTTGAAGCTTCGGCAGAAGCACAGATCGAGCAGTTTGATTATCTGTTTGGACGTTATCCTGCAGATTTTCTGGGACTGTGCATCGATACCGGACATGCAAACCTTGTCGGCGGCAACGAGTTCATCAAGCTGCTGGCAACCCGCTATGCAGACCGTTTCTTCTGCCAGCACCTACATGACAACAGGGGCTGGGGAAAAGAAGATGGCTGCGGAGACGCACACCGTCTGCCGGGGGAATGCAGCATTGACTGGAAAGAAACCATGAAGCTTGTCCGGGCGTCCGCTTACGAGCAGCCTTTCGTGATGGAAGTTTCCAAGCCGGAAGGGGAAGACTGCGCACATTACTTAAAGCGCGCCTATGAAGCAGGCGTTTGGATGGCAAATTTATAGAATTGATAAAGATTGTCCGGAAAGGGGGATCTGTATGCACTATGCGGAAGAAGAAATGCAGTATCATCTGCAGATTCATAACGGGCAGGTTGGAAAATATGTCATTTTGCCGGGAGACCCTAAACGGTGTGAAAAAATCGCCGCATATTTTGAACATCCGGTTTTGATTGCGGACAGCCGGGAATTTGTGACGTATACCGGAACGCTGGAGGGCGAGACCGTTTCTGTGACCTCGACAGGCATCGGCGGTCCCTCTGCGGCGATTGCGATGGAAGAGCTGTTCAAAGCGGGCGCGCATACGTTTATCCGCGTCGGAACCTGCGGCGGCATTGACACAGAGGTACAAAGCGGCGATCTGGTCATTGCAACCGGCGCGGTACGGGCTGAGGGGACGAGCCGGGAATATGCTCCGATCGAATATCCGGCAGTCGCAAACCTGGATGTGATCTGCGCACTGCGGGAGGCAGCCCGGGATCAGGCAATCCGATTCCATACGGGCGTTGTGCAGAGCAAGGACTCCTTTTACGGACAGCACGAGCCGCAGGTTATGCCGGTGGATTACATGCTGCAGCAGCATTGGGGCGCGTGGAAAAAGATGGGATGCCTTGCATCGGAAATGGAATCCGCGGCGCTGTTTATCGTGGCGCAGTATCTTCGGGTGCGCTGCGGCGCGGTATTTCTGACGATGGCAAACCAGGAGCGGGAAGTGCTCGGACTTTCTAATCCGGTCGTCCACGACACGGACATGGCGGTGCGCGTCGGCGTGGAGGCACTGAAAAAGCTGATCGCACAGGATCGTATGACGAAGCTGTGAGCCTGGGATCTGTCTGTTGAGCCGCGTAATCAGGGATGGATGTTGTCCTGCACAGAGCAATTTCCTTGTCACCATAACAAAAAGAGCAGTTCCCGTGACGGTGGGAACTGCTCTTTTTCATACAGAATTTTTTAATTCTGTTTCATTCGTTTCAAAATTAAGCGATTTCGTTTACTGCTTTAGCCAGACGGGAAACCTTTCTGGAAGCGGTGTTTTTATGATATACGCCCTTGGAAGCAGCCTTGTCGATAACTGTGGTTGCGTTCAGCAGTGCAGCCTTTGCAGCTTCCTTGTCCTGTGCTTCGATTGCAACACGAACCTTCTTAACAGCGGTCTTAACAGAAGATTTGATTGCCTTGTTTCTTTCAGCCTTGGTCTGGTTTACTAAAATTCTCTTCTTTGCAGATTTAATATTTGCCACGATGATACCTCCAATGAATTAACCCAAAAATGTGTGCTGTATCGTATTACATTAAAGCCGGACACGGACGTTCTAATGCAAACATACATATGTATTCTATTGGATGAAAAGAATTCTGTCAATAGATATTTTCTGGATTTTTGGAAAAAATGGGAATATAGTTCTTACAGTTCACTCGTACCGTTTGTAAGCAGATTTCATGCTCGCATGAAAATCTGCTTACAAAAAGGTACGAAGGGAGAGCCACTTTATGAGTAAAAATGAGCTGCGAAGCAGCGGAGAGCGTCGAAGACGCGGTTCATGACAATAGAATGTTCGCGGAGCGAGCATTCTATTGTATTGTGAATGGCGCGAGTGAACTGTAAGAAACACAATCTTAGAAGGAGGGAATGCGAATGAGCGTTTTTGTCGTTCGAACAGATCTTGCACTGGAAGAGGGGGAACGGATTCGGGAGTCCGGCGTTGAGATTCACGGGGTAATTCTGGAAGAGGAAACCAGACCGGAAACGGGAATTTTGGTGACGCGGGTAAAAATAGAGACGAAAAATGGCGCAAAAATTATGGGGAAACCGATCGGAACATACGTTACACTGGAAGCCGGACAGCTTGGAAACGACGAGGAGGAGTATCAGCAGGAGGTGGCGAAGGAACTTTCGATGCAGCTGCAGAAACTGATTCCTGATCTGGAGACTGAAAAATCCGTGCTGGTCGTGGGGCTTGGAAACCGGCAGGTGACGGCGGATGCGCTGGGACCGCGGGTGGCGGACAGACTGTTTATTAACCGGCACATCATTCTCGAGTTTGGCGCTGCAGCGTATAACCGGAAAAAAATGAACCGCGTCAGCTGTCTTGTCCCCGGAGTAATGGCGCAGACAGGCATGGAGAGTGCGGAAATCGTGCGGGGCGTTGTGAAGGAGACAAAGCCGGATCTGGTGCTGGTTGTCGATGCGCTTGCGGCGCGTAGTACAAAGCGGTTAAACCGGACGTTCCAGATCAGTGACGCAGGAATCTATCCGGGTTCAGGGGTCGGCAACCACAGAAATGCGCTGACCGGGGAATCTCTGGGAGTGCCGGTGCTTGCGATTGGTGTGCCGACGGTAGTGGATGCTGCGACAATCGTCGGAGACGCGCTGCGGGAGATGGAACAGGAAAACGATTCTGCGTTGCTTCAAAATCGCGAGCATCCGCAGGCACTGTCCGGTCTGAACAATATGTATGTGACCGGAAAGGACATCGATGAGACAATTTTGTATCTGAGCGAAATCGTGTCGAATGGAATCAACCGGGCGCTGAACCCGGAAGGGTGATTGCGAACCAATCAATCAGGTACTGAGCCGGGAAAAGTGATTCCAGCCTTCCTGTGCGCATATATTGCAGCATGGGGAAAAAAGACAGACCGAAAAAAAACAGATATCGGGCAGTGATTGCCATTGTGATAGCGGGAATTGTTTTTCTTACGTTTCCGCGCGCAGAGGAACGAAATTTCAGGGAGCTTCTGACGGAGAATGCAGAGCTGGAGCTTTTAAATGCCTTCTGTCCGGTGATCGCAGCGGCAGGGGACAACGGCAGGATCTCTGTGTCCGGATGGATTTTTCCGTTTCTTGGTTATCAGAGCAAAACAAAAACTGCGCAGCTGGCGCAGGAAAATTCTGATATGGTGGAAAAGATTCTGCTGGCGGAAGGGAGGGACGAATACACCGGGATGAGTGGTGACAATACAGAAAAAAATGCGCCGACGGATGGCAGGAACCTATCACTTGAAGAGCTTGCGCGGTTGGAAAATGAGCAGGCGGGCGGAGGAAAAAGCGGACAAAACGGCGTGGCGGACGGCAGCGAAACCGACGGGAGCAGTGTTGCATCCGACCGCGAAGGGCAAAGCAACGGCGGGATCGAAACCAGACCTGGCGATAGTCAAAACGAAACCGGCGACACAGCAAATAGCTCCGGCATCGGCGATTTTACAGCCTCTCTTCCGGAGAAGCAGCGTACCTACAACTGGTCGGAGCTTACGAGTTATGATGCGCTGGTGCGGGAATTTTATGCGATCGATCCGGCAACCGCGGCGGACGAGACGCAGCTGAATCAAAAGGCGCTGCTTGGCAGGGTGCTTTCCGTACAGAAGCGGACGGACGACCAGCCGCAGATTTTGATTTATCATACCCATTCGCAGGAAGCCTTTGCCGATTCGATTCCGGGAAACGCGCAGACCGGAATTATGGGCGTCGGGGAGGTGCTGGCGGAAATTCTTCGCAAACAGTATGGCTATAACGTGATGCATCATATGGGACAGTATGACGTGGAAAAAAGGGATTATGCCTATTCCAATTCCCTTCCGGCGTTGGAAGCGATTTTGAAGGAAAACCCGTCGATTGAGGTGGTGATCGACCTGCACCGGGACGAAGTGGCAGAAGGAACACGGCTCGTGACGGAGATCGGCGGCAAAAAAATGGCGCGCTTTATGTTTTTCAACGGACTGTCCAGAACGAGGCGGCTCGGGGATATCGATTCGCTTCCAAATGAAAATATTGCGGATAATCTCGCATTTTCGTTCCAGATGCAGGTGCTGTGCAACGAGTATTATCCGGGGCTGACCCGCAGGATTTACTTGAAAGGCTACCGTTACAACATGCACTTAAAGCAGAGGTATCTGCTGATTGAAATGGGGGCGCAGACCAACACCTATGAGGAGTGTATGAATTCCTGTGTTCCACTGGCGCAGATGCTGGATCTGGAATTGTCGGGAAAAACAGATTTTACGCTTGATCCGGAGAAAGGATGAGAGTAAAATGAGAACAATAGTCTCCCGTTTTGCAATGTCCGGCGGATGGGCGCAGAACGGCATTGAAGTTTTCATTCTGATGATATACTGAGGGGATACCATCGACAAAAATACGACAGATAAGGGGTATTAGATGAGAGAGAAAAGAATCAGATGGAACGTATTTGCACAGGCAGTCTATACTATTGCACTGCCGATCGCGTTTCAGAATTTATTGTCTACGACGGCGAGCATGGTGGATACGATCATGATCGGAAGCATGGGAGAGCTATCGGTCGCGGCGGTCGGCATCTGCTCGCAGATTTCGTCGCTGTTTTTCTCCTGCTATTTCGGATTTGCAGGAGGCGCGCTTTTGTTCTTTTCCCAGTATTGGGGTGCCAAAAGTGAAAAGGGTATCAACAAAACCTTTGGGCTTTCCATGAGCTTTATGCTGCTTGTCGGTCTTTTGTTCGGAGCAGTAGCGGTGACAAAGCCGGAATTTTTGCTTGGGATTTATACAGATAAGAAAAATATTATAGGAGTGGCGATTCCCTATATCCGGATCGTTGGCTTTGCTTATCCGCTGCAGGTACTGGCGGTGATCATCAGCTTTCTGATGCGGGCGACGGAGCGCGTCAAGATTCCCCTCGTTTCTTCCGCAGTTGCGCTGGTAGTCAATTTTGTCCTGAACTGGATCCTGATCTACGGACGGTTCGGCATGCCGCAAATGGGAGCGGCAGGCGCGGCGGTAGGCACGCTGGTTTCCGGCATTGTCAATCTGATCATCCTGACAGTGTTTTTGCTGAAAGATAAAAAGACGGTTACCCTGCATGTACAGGAAATGTTCCACTGGGGAGAAGGATTTGCCGGAACCTATCTGTCCAAATGTTTTCCGATTCTGTGCAATGAGCTGTTTTACGGCATCGGTCAGATGCTGATCAATATCGTGATCGGAAGACAGTCGGAGAGTGCGATCGCAGCAATGGCAGCGTTCCGTGTTCTGGAGGGCTTTGTTTATGCCTTCTTCGGAGGACTGGCGGATGCCAGCAGCGTTGTGGTCGGCAAGGAGATTGGTGCAGGACGGCATATGAAGGGCTATCAGTATGTGAAAGGGTTCACGATCCTCTGCCCGGCGATCACATTTGGTATCTGTCTGGTTGGTGTGATCTTCAACCGCCCGCTGTTGTCTTTGTTCGGATTAGGAGCAGAGGCTATGGAATATGGAAAATATATGCTGCTCATTTATTTGGCAGCGGGAACCGTGCGAACCTGTAACTACATTATGAATACCTGTTACCGCGCAGGCGGCGAGGCAATTTTCGGAACCGTTTTGGAAATTATCTGTCTGTATACGATCAGCGTACCTGCAACCTGGGTTGCAGGCATGGTTCTGCATCTGCCGTTCCTGGCCGTGTTCGCCTTTTTGTATACAGATGAGCTGATCCGTCTGGTGTTCGAGCTATGCTATACTGCAAGCGGCAAATGGGTTAAACCGGTTACGCAGGAAGGGCGTGCGACTCTCGAAGAATTCCACGAGCAGATGGCGCAGCGCAGGAAGAAAAAACAGACGGCATAGTGCACCGTCCCATTTAATAGAAACAGACCAAAACAGCCGCCCGGCAGATATTTACCGGACGGCTGAAATTATTTTTTATTCATGAAATGATCTTTATTTCATGAAATGCTTTTTATTTCATGGATTCTTCCTGCTTCTTGATCATTCTGCGAACCATCTCGCCGCCGATGGAGCCGGCTTCCTTGGAAGTCAGGTCACCATTGTAGCCTTCCTTTAAGTTGACGCCCAGCTCGGACGCAACCTCAGTTTTGAAGCGTTCCAGTGCGGCCTTCGCCTCAGGAACTTCCACTCTATTGGATTTACCAGAATTCGTTGCCATGATTAGTCACCTCCATTATTTTCTGCTGTTGGGTTTCAGATAAGCTGCAGAGACTCTGTCATCGGATGGAACGTTGGCTCTGCAGCTGCCTGTCCGGTCGATGTATCAGTGTCACATTTGCTTATCTTGAGCTTAGTATGTTCCGGATACAGGGAATTATAATGGAAATTTTTGTCATTTTAGTTTCCTTTGGAACGACTGATTTACACAGAACAATAGGAATCGAACGGGCAGAGAATTTCTGCACCCAAAAGCGCAGCGTCCTCTTTTGTATGAGCAGCAAACAGAAGAATTTTGTCCTGCGCGCGGTTACGGACGAGTGCAGCTGCTTTTTTGCGGTTTTCGCTGTCCAGACCGTTGAAGGGTTCGTCTAAAATCAAAAGGTCGAAGGGAACGAGCAGGGCGCGCAGCAAAGACAATCGGCGCTTCATGCCGCCGGAAAATTCGCATACCGGCTGGAACAGGGCATTTTGCGGCAAAAGGGCTGCAGCGTAGGCAGAAAGTTCTGCGTCGGAAAAGCGCTGCCTGCACACAAAACGGAGATTTGTCAGGACATCGTAGCCCTCCAGCAGCCGATCCTCCTGAAAAACAGCGGAAATTTTGAGATTTTTTAGTCCATCTATTGTGCCGCTGTCCGGTGTTTCCAGACCCATCAGGATGCGAAAAAGCGTTGTTTTTCCTGTGCCGGACGGAGCCATGAGACAATAGGCGTTTCCGGGAGAAAGCGCGAGGCTTAGATCGGAAAAGACGACCTGTCCGTGATAGGATTTGGAAAGTTTTTGCAGAATCAGATCATTGTTTTTCATGAACAGTGTTCCCCTTTCCGCCGGCAGCAGTCATGAGCCGGAGCAGAATTTTTTCAAAACAGGAGGCGACTAGAATGATCGCGAGCGTCCAGGCAAACAAAGAAGCCGTGTCGAGATAAATTTTTGCTTCATAGAGGTTTGCACCGATGGAAAAGTCGGGGACGCCGATGACCTCGGCGGCGATGCCGGATTTAAATGCCATGCCGAGCGCCGATTTACAGGCGCTGATCAGATAGGGCGACAGCGCCGGACGGTACAGGTAAAAGACTTTTTTATGGAAAGGAACGCGAAAAACCTGCGCCATTTCCAAAAGTTTCGAGGCGGTGCTTTTTAAGCCGCTGACCGTGCTGATGTGCAGGATCGGATAGGCGACCAGAAAAGAAATCAGGATCGAAAGGTTTTTCGAACCGGTCCAGATCAGGGCGAGGATGACAAATGACGCGACCGGGATAGATTTCATAAACTGAATTGGCGGTTCCAGAAATTCCCCGACAATCCGGAAGCGGCAGGAGAGCGCCCCGGTCAGGATGCCGAGCAGCATGGCTAGAAAAAATCCAATGCAGATGCGGGAAATCGAAAACCAGATGGAACGCCAGAACCCAGCGGTGATCAGACATGAAAAAAAGGTCCGAAGCGTTTTTGACGGGCCGACGAGCAGGATGTCATTGTGAAAGAAAACAGCGAGCAGCTGCCAGACGAGCAGCCAGAACGCGTATATGCCGAGCTTTTTGAAAAGCTTCGGGAATCCTTTTTTTCTATTCATAAAAAATGCTCCATATCAAAACAGCTGCAGCCGCACGCAAAAGCGCGGGATGCAGCTGTAACTTCTTATCATATGGAAACTTTGTTTCCATATGATAAGAAACGCTCCGCGAGGATGCGCACTCGGCGCAAGAATGTGCCGAAGCACATTTTTTTACCGCAGATAATAGAAATCATCCTCCGGCAGGGAACCGCCAACGGACTGCGGGTTCTGCGAAAGCAGTACGGACAGATAGCCGTTTAACGCATCCTTCATGTCCTGTCCGTCGAGATAGGTGATGTTGCAGGCGGGCAGTGCTTTCTGTGCGATGGCAGCTTTTGCGACGATGCCTGCCTTTTCGATCAGGGCAGCAGCACCTTCAGGATCGGCTGCAGTATAGGCGATCGAAGCCTCGTGCTCCGTTAAAAACGTATCTACAAGATCTTTGTGTGCGGCTAAAAACTCGTTGTTGACGATTGAAACGCCGGTCACGAGACGGCTGTTGGAACCATCCTCCTGCAGGCTGTCCCATACTTTTGTCAGATCAAGGACAACGGACAGGCTGTCGTTCTGCGCGATGGCAGCAGTTACAAAAGGCTGTGGAAGCAGACCGATCGCATTGGGATCTTCTGCGAGAACTGCGGCAACCTCGGATGCTTCGGACTTAAATTCGAGGGTCACGGCATCGTCGGAAAGACCGGATGCAGAGATCAGATAGCGGAGCACATATTCCGGGGTTGTGCCTTTGCCGGGCAGATAAACGGTTTTGCCGGACAGGTTTTCGATCGAGCTGATAGAAGAATCGCCGGATACCAGATATAAAACGCCGAGGGTGTTGATATCGATCACGGAAACCTTACCTTCTGTCTTGTGATACAGGACAGAAGCGACGTTCGCGGGCAGCAGGGCGATGTCCACCTTGCCGGAAGCAACCAGACCGGTCAGTTCGTCGGCGGCGGTCACCATTGTGAATTCGTAGTTGTTTGCGGCAGTGCCGTTTTTGGCATCATCCATGAGTTTGACCAGTCCCATTGTGGTAGGACCTTTGAGGCCGCCTACGCGGACAACGGTGTCATCAGAGCTTTCCTCCAGGGCTTCGGTCGAGGTCTCTGTTTTAGCAGCAGTCATTTCTTCTAAAGAAACTTCCTCGGAGCCGGTTTCGATAGCGCCTTCGGCAGTGCTGATGGTTTCGGGAACAGTGCTTTGCGAAACGGAAGCGGAAGATGAGCAGCCTGCGAGCAGGGATGCGCACAGCAGGGCGCTCATCAGCAGGGAACCAAACTTTTTCATAATCATGTCTCCTTTTTCAGACTTTGATAGATGGTTTTCGTACTGATGCCGTCCAGCATGCCGAGCTTGCCGGACAGGCTGCTGATCTGGTTCATAGGCGCGTCGAGAACAATGCTGATAATAGAAAGACCGCGCTCCCGGTAAGGCAGTCCCATCCGTCCGATAATATACTGTCCGTATTCATGCAAAATACGGTTCATCGTTTCGATCGAATCGGGATTTTCCACCATAATTCCAATCAGGGCTACGCGGTTGTCCATAAAATTTCCTCCTGTGTACGCCTTCTCCCGCAGAAAATCAGCCCGCAATCCGAAAAACTGCGGCAAAAATCTTTAGGGTCAGCACGAATTGTCTTAACAATAGCATAAAATCGGGAGACTGTCAAAAAAAACTGGCATTTTAAAACACCTTATGATATAATCGTACAATGACTGTAGTGAGTTTGATGCGGTTGTGCGTCTTTTTATAAAAACGCTTTTGTACCGGCGGCTCACTGGAATATCCGTCAGACGGACAAAAGCAACACGAGGAGGACTTATACAATGAGTTTACAGGTTGAAAAACTTGAAAAGAACATGGCGAAACTGACCATTGAGGTTTCCGCAGATGAATTTTCCAAGGCACTGGAAGATGCTTACCAGAAAAACAAAAGCAAAATCTCCGTACCCGGTTTCCGTAAGGGCAAGGTTCCCAAGAAGATGATCGAGCAGATGTACGGCAAGGGTGTATTTTACGAAGATGCTGCCAATGCCCTGATTCCGGAAGCATACGAAAAAGCGCTGGAAGAATGTGAAGAGACCATCGTTTCTTCTCCTAAGATCAACGTTACCCAGATCGAAGAAGGCAAATCCTTCATCTTTACTGCAGAGGTTGCATTAAAGCCGGAAGTAACCCTGGGCCAGTATAAGGGCGTTGAGGTTGACAAGGTAGAAGTTTCCGTAACCGACGAAGAGGTTGAGGCTGACTTAAAGCAGCAGCAGGAAAACAACTCCAGAACTGTAGTTGTGGAGCGTCCTGTACAGGATGGCGACATCGCTGTAATCGACTATGAAGGCTTCATCGACGGCGTAGCCTTCGAAGGCGGCAAGGGCACCAACTACAATCTGACGATCGGTTCCCATTCCTTCATCGGCGACTTCGAAGAGCAGCTGATCGGCAAGAACGCAGGCGAAGCGTGCGAAGTAAACGTAACTTTCCCTGAAGAGTACCATGCAAGCGAGCTGGCTGGCAAGCCTGCACAGTTCAAGGTAACTGTTAAGGAAGTAAAGGAAAAACAGCTTCCTGAATTAAACGACGAGTTCGCAGGCGAGGTTTCCGAGTTTGAAACCCTGGCTGAGTACAAAGAAGATATCAAGAAGAGCCTGCTTGCAAAGAAAGAAGCAGACGCTAAGGGCGCTAAGGAAGACGCTGTCATCGACGCAATCGTAGAGAATGCGCAGATGGAGATCCCGGACGCTATGGTAGAGACTCAGCAGAGACAGACCATCGACGAGTTCGGTCAGAGACTGCAGATGCAGGGCCTGAACCTGGAGCAGTACTTCCAGTTCACCGGTCTTACCTACGAGCACATGATGGAGCAGGTAAAACCTCAGGCAGAGCGCAGAATCAAATCCAGACTGGTTCTGGAAGCGGTTGCAGCTGCTGAGAATATCGAAGCTACGGAAGAAGATTTTGATGCAGAAGTAAAGCGCATGGCAGAAGGCTACAAGATGGAAGCAGACAAGATCAAAGAGCTGATGGGTGAAGCCGGCAAGAAGCAGATCATGGAAGATCTGGCTGTCCGCAAGGCTGTAGATTTCGTTGTAAGCGAAGCAGTAGAGAAATAATTTCAAACTGCGAACGATTCGAACATGATCTAAAATATTTCTTAAATATCAGCTGGATTTGTTGCAAAAGACAATGCCATGGGATAAGATTGGAAACAGATCAAATCCGACAGCGGGGCAGTTTCCTGCTGCAATAAAAAAAACCGCAGGGTTTTATGTATGCCAGAGCAGGGGCGTTTAACTGCTCTGGCATACCCCTTGTGAAAGGAGAGTGCTCAGATATGAGTTTAGTACCTTATGTAATCGAACAGACAAGCCGCGGAGAACGTTCCTATGACATTTATTCCAGACTGCTCAAAGAAAGAATTATTTTCCTGGGTGAGGAAGTAAACGATGTAACGGCGAGCCTCGTTGTGGCTCAGCTTCTTTTCCTGGAATCTGAAGACCCGGACAAGGATGTCCATCTGTATATCAACAGCCCCGGCGGCTCTATTCCTGCCGGTATGGCAATTTATGATACGATGAAATTTATCAAATGCGATGTCTCTACGATCTGTATCGGTATGGCGGCAAGCATGGGAGCCTTTTTGCTGGCAGGCGGCACGAAAGGCAAGAGAATGGCCCTCCCGAATGCGGAAATCATGATCCATCAGCCTCTGGGCGGCGCACAGGGACAGGCGACTGATATCGAAATCAACGCGAAGCATATATTAAAAACAAAAGAGAGAATGAACAGAATTCTTGCGGAGAATACTGGAAAAGAGTACGAAGTGATCGCTGCGGACACCGAAAGAGATAACTGGAAGACCGCAGAAGAAGCCAAAGAATATGGCCTGATCGATATGATTATCACTTCCCACGAGGATTATTTGAAATAAGAAATAGATAGGAGAACGATATGGCAGGCAGATTTTCTGATGACCAGGTGAGATGTTCCTTCTGCCACAAGACACAGGATCAGGTGCATAAGCTGATTGCTGGTCCGGACGGCGTATATATCTGTGATGAGTGCGTGGACATCTGTGCCGAAATCATCGAAGAGGAAAATGAAGAAGAACCGCAGGAGGAAGATCCCAAACAGATCAACCTGCTGAAACCGGTGCAGATCAAAGAATTCCTCGATGATTATGTGATCGGTCAGGAAGAGGCCAAAAAGGTGCTGTCCGTTGCTGTATATAACCATTATAAAAGAGTGACAGCCGGGGCGGACGACGATGGCGTTGAGCTGCAGAAGTCCAACATTATTATGCTGGGACCTACCGGCAGCGGCAAGACATATCTTGCACAGTCTCTGGCGAAGATCATCAACGTACCGTTTGCGATCGCAGATGCGACGACGCTGACGGAAGCCGGATATGTCGGTGAGGATGTTGAAAACATCCTGTTAAAGCTGATTCAGGCGGCTGATTATGATATTGAACGGGCACAGCTCGGTATTGTATATCTGGATGAAATCGACAAGATCACGAAGAAAAGTGAAAACGTATCGATTACCCGCGACGTTTCGGGAGAGGGCGTACAGCAGGCACTGCTGAAGATCATGGAAGGCACAGTAGCGAGTGTTCCTCCCCAGGGCGGACGGAAGCACCCGCAGCAGGAGCTGATTCCGATTGACACGACGAACATTTTGTTCATCTGCGGCGGCGCCTTTGACGGCATCGAGCGGATCGTGGAATCCAGACTGGACAAAAAGAGCATCGGCTTCAACGCACAGATTTCTTCCAACGTAGAGCGCAAGGCAGGCGAGCTGTATGCGGATGTAACTCCGCAGGATCTGGTGAAGTTCGGACTGATTCCTGAGTTCGTCGGACGCGTGCCGATTACGGTAGCACTGGAGGGACTGGACAGAGAGGCATTGATCCGAATCCTCATGGAGCCGAAGAATGCGCTGATCAAGCAGTATCAGAAGCTCTTTGGATTCGACCATGTAAAGCTTTCCTTTGAGAAGGAAGCGATTGAAAAGATCGCTGACCTCGCGCTGGAGAGAAAGACAGGCGCCAGAGGACTTCGCTCCATCATGGAAAAGACGATGATGGATGTGATGTATCAGATCCCTTCCGATCCGAGCATTACACAGTGCGTAATTACAAAAGAAGCGGTAGAAGGAACCGGAAAACCGATGGTGGTACGGCGTGAAAAACAGGGACTTCTGGACGGCTTTAAAGAAGCAAAATAGAATGACAGTAAAAGACGCCGCCCGCGACAGATACGGACGGCGTTTTTTATCGTATAGGATACGATAAAAAATACTCCGCAGGATTTTATCCTAAACTCCGCATCAATAGGAGATAGCATACGATGGAAAATTTCAAAAAACTTCCGGTGATCGCCCTGCGCAGCATGACGATCCTGCCGGATACGATGATACATTTTGACCTGATCCGCAAGAAGTCCATTCTGGCGGCAGAACAGGCGATGAGCGAGGATCAGGAGGTATTTCTGGTAACCCAGTGCCATGCTGAGACGGAGGACCCGCAGGCAGAGGATCTGTACCAGATCGGCTGTATTGCAAAGGTAAAACAGGTCACGAAGCTGCCGGACAATCTGGTTCGCGTTCTCGTAGAGGGCGTTTGCAGAGGACGTCTTAGGACGCTTTTTGGAGAGTGGGAATGGCTCGGCGGCGACATCGAGGTGCTGGAAGTGCCAGCAATGGACGAAAGCAGGAAAGAAGCGATGCTGCGCAGCGCGCGCGATCGTTTCACAGAATATTGCAAATATTATCCCAGAACGGGACGGACGCTTCTGCGCCATATGGAGGAAATTCGTGATCCTGGTAAGCTGATGGATCAGATTATCGAAAATATTCCGGCAGATTACACCGTAAAGCAGAAAATTTTGGAGCAGGTGGATCTCGAAAGCCGTTTCGAAGCGCTGGCAGAGGTGCTTGCGACGGAGGTAGAGGTTGCCAGAATCCGCACGGATCTGACGGAAAAAGTGCGGGAACGTGTGGATAAAAACCAAAAAGATTACATTTTGCGGGAACAGCTGAAATATATTCAGGAGGAGCTGGGGGAGGACGATGCGTCGGATGCAGCATTGTATGAAGAAAAGCTGCAGCAGCTCAAAGCCTCTAAAGAAGTAAAGGAAAAGATCGCAAAAGAAATCTCCAGATTCAAACGGCTTTCCACAAACAGTGCAGAGTCCGGTGTGGAACGTGCCTACATCGAGACACTTCTGGAGCTTCCGTGGGACAAGACCTCCCGCGAAACCTCCGACCTGACTCGCGCGGAGGAGATTCTTGACCGGGATCATTATGGTCTGGAACAGGTAAAGGAGCGTATGCTGGAATTTCTGGCGGTGCGCGCGCTGACCAAGCAGGGAGAAAGCCCGATTATCTGTCTGGTAGGACCTCCCGGAACCGGTAAAACCTCGATTGCACGCAGCGTTGCAGAGGCGTTGAATAAAAAATACGTTCGCATCAGCCTTGGCGGTGTGCGGGATGAGGCGGAGATCCGGGGACACAGAAGAACCTATGTCGGCTCGATGCCCGGACGGATTGTCAATGGTTTGAGACAGGCAGGCGTGAAAAACCCGCTGATGCTGCTGGACGAGGTGGATAAGGTTTCGAGCGACTATAAAGGAGACACTGCTTCGGCGCTTCTGGAAGTGCTGGATGCCGAACAAAACCGTAATTTCCGTGATCATTATGTGGAAATTCCGATCGATTTATCGGAGGTGCTGTTTGTTGTGACGGCAAATACGACCGAGACAATTCCGCGTCCGCTTCTGGATCGTATGGAAGTGATCGAGGTCAGCAGTTATACCGCTGCGGAAAAGTTCCACATCGCACGGGAGCATCTGATGCCCAAGCAGCTGAAGAAAAACGGTATGCAGGGACGGCTGATTGTCAGTGATAATGCACTGCGCAGCGTGATTGAGGGTTATACAAGAGAAGCCGGTGTCAGAGGTCTGGAGCGAAAGCTTGGGGAGATCTGCCGGAAAGCAGCGAGAGAGCTGTTAAAAGAGGATAAAAGCTGTATCCGCGTCAACGACCGGAACCTTGAAAAATATCTCGGCAAGCCCAGATTCCATTCCCTGAAAGCAAATCAGACGGACGAAATCGGAATTGTGCGCGGCCTGGCATGGACGAGTGTGGGCGGCGATACGCTGCAGATTGAAGTCAATATGATGCCGGGCAAAGGCGAGCTGGAGCTGACCGGACAGTTAGGCGATGTGATGAAGGAATCCGCTATGACTGGCCTGAGCTATATCCGTTCGGTCAGCGAGCGGTATCAGATCGATCCCGACGTATTTAAAAAGAATGATTTTCATATTCATATTCCGGAGGGAGCGGTTCCAAAGGACGGACCGTCCGCCGGTATTACGATGGCGACGGCGCTTCTGTCTGCGCTGACCCATACGCCGGTTCGCGCCGATCTGGCGATGACGGGCGAAATTACGCTGCGGGGCAGAGTGCTGCCGATCGGCGGCTTAAAGGAAAAGACTCTGGCGGCAAAGACTGCTGGAATCAAGACAGTATTGGTGCCAGAAAAGAACCGTCCGGACGTTGAAGAGATTCCGGCGGAGATCAAAAATGGGTTGGAAATTCTTTTTGTAGAAACGATGGACGATGTGATTGCGCACGCTTTTGTGGGCGGGAAAGGAAACAACTGATATGGTAATCAAATCCGTTCAATTGGAAACGGTCTGCGGCATTACGAGTAAGCTTCCGGACAATATGCTGCCGGAAATTGCATTTGCCGGAAAGAGTAACGTTGGCAAATCCTCCCTCATCAACGGGATCATGAACCGGAAAAGCCTGGCGAGAACTTCTTCCCAGCCCGGCAAAACCCAGACCATCAACTTTTATAATGTAAATGAAGTGTTTTATCTGGTAGATCTGCCTGGCTATGGCTATGCAAAAGCCAATCAGGAAGTCAAGGCACAGTGGGGCAAGATGATCGAACGATACCTGCATTCCTCCAAGCAGCTAAAGGCGGTTTTTTTGCTGATCGATATCCGGCACGACCCGTCTGCAAACGATAAGCAGATGTATCAGTGGATGCGTCATTACGGCTTTGATCCGATCATCATTGCAACCAAGCTGGACAAAATCAACCGCAGTCAGATTCAAAAGCAGCTCAAGGCAATTCGGGTTGGCTTAGAGGCACAGAAGGATACGATCATCATCCCGTATTCCTCTCTTTCCAAGCAGGGACGGGAAGAAATTTATGATCTGCTCGACAGCATTCTCTCAGAAGACGGAGGCATTAAAGCATGTGGAGACAATCCAGAAAATATGTAAAAGCGGTGTTAAACCTGATCACTGCAGTAGTGATCTTGCTGTTTGTCGTATTTGTTGTGCCATCGGTCATTTCGTATTTTATGCCTTTTGTAATTGGCTGGATCATCGCGATGATCGCAAACCCGCTGGTGCGTTTTTTGGATGAAAAGATTAAGATCCGCAGAAAAGCAGGCTCTGCGATCGTCATTATTGCAGTTATCGCTGCGATCGTAGCTGGTATTTACGGGATCCTGAGCCTGCTTGCAGGACAGCTGAAGGGATTTGTGGAAGAGCTGCCGGGACTCTGGAAGGCAATGGAGTCTGATATTTCCAACGCGGGAAGCTCACTGGAAAGCTTTTCTCACTATTTTTCTCCAAACGTGCAGGAGCAGGTTGCCAGAATTCTGAATTCGCTGATGAATCTGTTGAGCAGCGCAGTGGATCATATGGGCAGTCCGACGGTATCTGCAGTCGGCAATTTTGCCAAAAATATCCCGACGATCATCGTCGGTGTCATCATGTGCCTGTTGTCCTCTTATTTCTTCGTTGCGCAGCGGGAAGAAGTGATTGCTGCGTTTCGCAGATATGTACCGGAGAACTTCCGCAAAAAGTGGGATGTGATGTATCACAGTCTGACCGGTGCCATTGGCGGATATTTCAAAGCACAGCTAAAGATCGAGATCTGGGTATATCTTCTGATGCTGGTAGGCTTTTTGATCCTGCGGGTGCGTTACGGTGCGCTGATTTCGATCGGGATTGCGATCCTGGATTTTCTGCCGGTATTCGGAACCGGTACGGTTCTGTGGCCATGGGCAGTGATCAAGGTGCTTGGCGGAGACTTTAAAATGGCCATCGGGCTGCTGATCATCTGGGGAGTTGGACAACTTTTGCGTCAGCTCATCCAGCCGAAAATTGTTGGGGATTCCATTGGCGTTCCGCCGCTTCCGACCCTGTTTCTGATCTTTATCGGTTATAAGGTAGGCAGCGTTGCCGGCATGATCCTGGCAGTTCCGGCAGGCATTATTGTTGCCAATATGTATCAGGCGGGATTTTTTGACACAACCATTGACAGTGTGCGGATCCTGGTGCATGGCTTTAACCGGTTCCGGCGCCTGACCCCGGAGGATAAGGCAGAGATTTCGGAGAAAAAGGAATAAAAAACGTTGTCGTGAGGTTCGGGGCGGCGCGCCAAAGTCTGAGGAAACGCTTGGTTGTTCTGGGGTTTTGGCGCGCTGCGCTCGCAGAGTGGAGGATGATTTGCGCAACTTTAGAATTGTGATTCAATACGAAGGAACCAGATATCAGGGCTGGCAGCGGCAGGGGACGACTCAGAACACGCTGCAGGGCAAATTCGAGGCGCTGCTTTCGAAAATTGCGGGGACTCCGGTGGAAATCCAGGCATCCGGCAGGACGGATGCAGGTGTGCACGCCCTAGGGCAGACCGCGAATTTCCATATGAATACGGAGCTTTCCTGCGAAGAGCTTCTGGATAAGCTGAACCAGTATCTGCCGGAGGATGTGGCGGTTATTTCCTGTCAGGAGGCTGCTCCCAGGTTCCACGCGCGTTTAAATGCGGTCGGTAAGACCTATTGCTACCGGATTCACAACAGCAAAATCCCGGCGGTGTTTGACAGACGGCTGGTATGGCAGATCGAACAGCAGTTAGATGTAGACGCGATGAAAACAGCGGCGAAGTATCTGGTCGGGACGCATGATTTTGCAGCGTTTACCTCCGCAAAAAACAAGAAAAAATCGACTGTCCGCTCGATAGAGTCCATTTTGTTCGAGCAAAACGGCGCGGATATCCGGATTTCTTTTCGGGGAGACGGATTTTTGTTCCATATGGTCCGCATTCTGACCGGAACACTGGTGGAGGTCGGTCTCGGGGTGCGCAGACCGGAAGAAATTGCTGCGATTCTGGACGGAAAAGACCGGCAGAAGGCGGGAATGCTGGCACCGGCATCCGGACTTTGCCTGATGGAGGTTTATTATCAGTAGAGGATCTTTATGAAAAAGATATGGAATCAACTGGGACACAGTCTTTTTGCAGAGGATGAAAGCAGTCGGAAAACAAAGCACATTCTCAAGACTGTGTTTTTCTTTTATATTCTTGTGCTGCTCAAGGTGATTGTTTTTAAGTATCCCCTTGCGCGGCTGGAGGCGATCGCTGCTTCCTGGACAAAGGAGGTTGTCTGGGAGGGACTTGGAACCGCCAACTTCACTTTATTTAAGACGATTCGGATGTATATCCGTTACTGGGGAAAATTAAACAGCTTTGAAAATCTTTTCGGCAACGTGCTTGCTTTTGTGCCGCTTGGCTTCTTATTGCCGTTTCTGCAAAAGGAGAGCCGCCGATTCTGGATTCTGTTTTTGGACGCGTTCGTGCTTGTCTGCTGTATCGAGCTGTTTCAGCTTTTTACGGCATTCGGCGCATTTGATGTGGATGATATTTTGCTGAACTGCGTTGGTGCGCTGCTGGGATATGCGGTTTTTTCACGCTGCCTGCGGGACGCCCGTCGGACACAGGAGAAGTAGGATGTACCGGGTGCACCGGGCACCGTCGGATAAAACGCGGTATCTGGGATGGAAGCACAGAGCGCGCTGCGCGGAATGCGGTTGGTATTCGTAAAAAATTTCACTGCGCTACGCTGCCGGAACGCAGAATTGGCGCTGGATTTTTCTGTGGAAATGGAGTAACATGAAAACATGTTTGCTGCATAGCAGAAAAAACTACATAGCAATTTGAAAAATGGGGAGATACAAAAGGAGGAGAGGGTCGATGCGACTGATTTTTATTCGACATGCAGAACCGGATTATTCAATTGACAGCCTGACAGAAAAGGGCTGGCGGGAAGCGAAGCTTCTTGCTGAGCGCACGAAGCGTTGGAAGGTGGATGAATTTTACTGCTCGCCGCTTGGCAGGGCGAAGGATACTGCTTCGTTTACGCTGAAGGAATGCGGCAGGGAGGCTGTGACATGTGATTGGATGCGCGAATTCGATGCCTGTGTCGTTGACCCGGAAACCGGAAAGAACCGGCTGAGCTGGGATTTAAAGCCCGCTTACTGGACAAAAGAGCCGGATTTGCTGAATATAGATCGTTTTCTGGAAACGGATCTGATGAAAAGCGGTCCGGTTGCAGAGACCTATCAGAAAGTCTGCGATGGCTTAGACGGCATCCTCGCAAAACACGGTTATCACAGGGAGGGACGCTTATATCGCACGAAGCAGCATAATGAGGACACAATCGTGCTGTTCTGCCATATGGGAGTGACATTTTATATGCTGTCCCACCTGCTTTCCATTTCTCCGGTGTGTCTGAATCATACGATGTTTCTGCCGCCGTCTTCCGTGACGGTTGTGAGTACGGAAGAGGTGGAGCAGGGCTATGGGATGTTCCGGACGCAGATGCTGGGAGACACGTCTCATCTGTACTGCGCCGGGGAGCCGGTGTCCCACATGGGATATTTTGCGGAGATTCTGCAGGAGCGTCCGTTATGATCGTACCGCGGGGCACGGCAGGTGCACAATCGGCACGTCAGCCTGCGGGCGCATCGTCTGCACAATCGGCGTGTCAGCCTGTAGGCACAGCATCTGCGCAATCCGTCATTCCAACCGCTTACGCTATGCCGCAATCTGTAGTGCTTCCGATTGCGGACACAGCGCTCCTTACAGCACGGACGCTTGCACGCTATCATTTTCCGGAAGACGAGCGTGAGCAGCTCAAGCAGCTGTGCACTCGGCTAAAGGATACCTGCAGCGATCAGATCAGCTGCAGGTTCGCAGCGTGTCCAGGAAAAGAAGATCGACTGGCAGCGTCAATGACACTTGGAAAAGGAGTGGACGAGCTGCAGGAAAAGCTTCAAGAGCAGGACATGCTGCTGGAAAGTTATATGGTTGAAACACTCGCCGGAGAAGCTCTGATGGAAGCCTATAGCCGGTTCCATGCGGAAATTCATCGAAGAACCGGATGGTTTGTGAAGCAGATGAGCTTTTTGGGAAGCAGCAGCGAGCCGATCGAACAGCTTCCGGCGCTGCTGAAACTGCTTGACTGCGATGGTCAATATACCGCTGCCTACATCACCTGCAACGAAAGCCTTTGCCTGATCCCAAAAAAAAGCGTTGTGTTCTGGACAGAATTGACAAAGGAGGGCGTCCGCTGCGCCGGTGTATGCGACAGCTGTGAAAATGTGCAGTGTGAGAACCGAATCCCGGATAATCCGGACAATCAGGAAGCGGCAGAAAAGACGGAAGGCGTGGTAGAGAGCATTCGATGGCCGGATCTGTTCGGACGGCCGCTGCCCTATGGCTATAACCGGATTTTTGGCAGATAAAAAGACCGAATGGAGGAAGACAAGACGTGAAGAAGCTGCTTTGTTATTTGAAAGGGTATGAAAAGGAAACCGTGCTCGCCCCTTTGTTTAAAATGCTGGAAGCACTGTTTGAGCTGTTTGTTCCGCTGGTAATGGCTGCGGTGATCGATCAGGGTATCGGCGGATCGGACAAACCGTACATCGTGAGGATGTGTATGCTTTTGATTGCGCTGGGTGTCATCGGACTGGTCTGCTCGATTACAGCGCAGTATTTTGCGGCGAAAGCGGCGACCGGATTTTCCACCCGCCTGCGCCATGAGCTGTTTGCGCACATCCAGGGACTCTCCTATACGGAAATGGATACCCTCGGCACGTCTACGTTGATCACGAGAATGACGAGTGATATCAACCAGGTACAATCCGGTGTCAATCTGGTGCTGCGCCTGTTTTTGCGTTCACCCTTTATTGTGTTCGGCGCGATGATTATGTCGTTTACCGTAGATGCAAAGGCGGCGCTGATTTTCGTGGTGACGATTCCGCTGCTTTCCATCGTCGTGTTCGGCATCATGCTCTGGACGATGCCTCTGTACAAAAAGGTGCAGGCTGCGCTGGATCAGGTGCTGGGTCTGACCCGGGAAAACCTGACAGGCGTGCGCGTCATCCGCGCTTTTAATAAAGAAGAGGAAGAATTAAGCCGTTATCAGGAAAAAAATGAAACGCTGACTGGGCTGCAGAAATACGTTGGCAGAATCTCCGGTCTGATGAACCCCATTACTTATGTGATCGTCAACGTTTCGATCATTGCGCTGTTGTATACCGGCGCGATCCGTGTAGATTCCGGCATCCTGACCCAGGGACAGATCGTAGCGCTTGTCAATTACATGTCCCAGATTCTGGTGGAGCTTGTCAAGCTGGCGAATCTGATTATCACGGTGACAAAAGCGATCGCCTGCGGCAACCGTGTGCAGAGCGTGCTGGAAGTGCAAAACAGTATGGAGCTGGCTGATGTGGAACAGAAAATTGAGACGGACAAAAATGCGCCTGCGGTTGTCTTCGACCATGTATGTCTGACTTATGCGGGAGCGGGCAGCGAATCGCTGACGGACATCAGCTTTACGGCAAAGCATGGTGAGACGATCGGCATCATCGGCGGTACGGGTTCCGGTAAATCCAGTGTGGTCAATCTGATCCCCCGTTTTTACGATGTGACAAAGGGACGTGTCCTGGTAGACGGCGTGGACGTCAAAGATTACAGCCCGGAAGTGCTGCGCAGCAGGATTGGCATCGTGCCGCAGAAAGCAGTGCTGTTTGCCGGAACCATTGTAGAGAATCTGCGCTGGGGAAAGAAGGACGCGTCCAAAGAAGAAATGTGGAAAGCGCTGGAAATTTCCCAGTCAAAAGAGTTTGTTGAGAAAAAAGACGGACAGCTCGAGAGCAGAATCGAGCAGGGAGGCAAGAATTTATCCGGCGGTCAGAGACAGCGTCTGACCATTGCCCGTGCCCTTGTCAGACAGCCGGAAATCCTGATTTTGGACGACAGCGCGTCTGCCCTCGACTATGCGACGGATGCGGCGCTTCGAAAAGCGATCCGAAATATGGAAGGAAATCCTGCGGTCTTTATCGTTTCCCAGAGAACGTCCTCCATTCAGCATGCAGACCGAATTCTGGTGCTGGACGATGGAAAGGCTGCCGGACTTGGAACCCATGAGGAGCTGCTTGAAACCTGTCCGGTTTATCAGGAAATTTATTATTCCCAGTTCGATGAAAAGGCGGCGAAGGCAGTGCGTGAAAACGCCGCCAATGCGGGTAAGGCAGAGAAAGGAGGATGCTGAACATGGCAAAAAAAATGGAAGCAGGACAGACGCAGACCCTGAAAAAAGTGCTGCACTATATGAAGCCATACCGTTTTTTCCTTCTTTTATCCGTGATTTTAGCGGCGATTACTGTCGCATCCACGCTGTATCTTCCACTGTTAATCGGTAAAGCGGTGGACTGCATCGTTGGAAAAGGTAATGTCAATTTTGACGGACTGATTGCAGTTCTGATCAAAATGGCGGTCATGATCGGGATCACCGCACTGGCACAGTGGATTATGAACGTCTGCAACAATAAACTGACCTATCAGATCGTGCGGGATATTCGAAACGAGGCGTTTGAAAAGATAGAGGTTCTGCCCCTCAAATACATTGACGGACATGCCCACGGTGAGATCGTCAGTCGTGTCATCGCGGACGTCGATCAGTTTGCGGACGGTCTGCTGATGGGCTTTACGCAGCTCTTTACCGGTGTGATTACGATTCTGGGAACGATCGGCTTCATGCTTTCGGTCAACGTCGGCATCACGATTGTCGTGCTGGTGGTAACACCGGTTTCCTTGTTTGTGGCCTCGTTTATCGCAAAACGGACCTTCAGCATGTTCAAGGCCCAGTCCGAAACGAGAGGCGAGCAGACCGCTTTGATCGATGAAATGATCGGCAACCAGAAGATTGTGCAGGCATTCGGGCAGGAAAAGGATGCCATCGAAAAATTCGACGAAATCAACGGCCGTCTCCAGACGTGCTCGTTGAAAGCGATTTTCTTTTCCTCTATCACAAATCCGTCCACCCGTTTTGTCAATAGCCTTGTGTATACCGGCGTTGGCATCTTCGGCGCGCTGGCTGCGATCAACGGACGGCTGACGGTCGGACAGCTGAGCAGTTTTTTGAGCTATGCAAATCAGTACACCAAACCCTTTAATGAAATTTCCGGCGTCGTAACAGAACTGCAGAACGCGATCGCCTGTGCGGGACGGGTGTTCGAGCTGATCGAAGAAAAATCTCAGGTGCCGGAAGTGGAAAATGCGGTTTCGCTGCAGCATGTGGATGGGAAAGTGGAGCTGAAGGACGTTGCGTTTTCCTATGCGCCGGAGCAGAAGCTCATTGAGAATTTCAATCTGCAGGTAAAGCCAGGCGAGCGCGTGGCGATTGTCGGACCCACCGGATGCGGCAAAACGACGGTGATCAACCTGTTGATGCGGTTTTATGATGTAAACAGCGGCTCCATTTCGGTAGAAGATGTGGATATCCGGGAAATGACCAGACACAGCCTGCGTGCGGGATACGGCATGGTGCTGCAGGAAACCTGGCTGAGAGCCGGAACCATCCGTGACAACATTACGGTCGGAAAACCGGATGCGACGCAGGAAGAGATCGAAGCAGCGGCGAAGGCATGCCATGCGCACAGTTTTATCATGCGCTTGCCGGAGGGCTATGACACGGTCATTTCGGAGGACGGAGGAAGCCTTTCCCAGGGACAGAAGCAGCTTCTGTGCATCACGCGCGTTATGCTGTGCCGACCGCCGATGCTGATTTTAGACGAGGCGACGTCCTCAATCGATACCAGAACAGAATTAAAGATTCAGAATGCATTTGCAAAGCTGATGGAAGGCAGGACGAGCTTTATCGTTGCACACCGCCTTTCCACCATCCGCAGCGCGGACGTCATTCTGGTCATGAAGGACGGTCATATCATCGAGCAGGGCAACCACGAGACTCTGCTTGCACAGAACGGCTTTTATGCAACGCTGTATAACAGCCAGTACGCAATGTGAGCGGTATCGGGGGAAAATAGAACTCTATTTGAAAGGGATGAATCGGAAAACAGATTCGTCCCTTTTTTATCGTATAGGAAACTTCGTTTCCATACGATAAAAATGCTCCGCGAGGATGCGCACTCGGCGCAGGGGTAGATGGTTGCTAAAGCAACCGCGCCTCGGCGCGAGAATGTGCCAAGGCACATTCTTTTTTTCATGACAATAGAATGCTCGCAGAGCGTGCATTCTATTGTTGGAAAGCTGCGCAGACCATGACAGATTTTCCTGAAATATGAATTGTATATTGCAGGCTGCACTGCTATAATGGGAAACGAAACAAAAAAATAAAACATGCAGAGTAGGTTTGTATGCGTTAAGTGCCGGCAGGACAGAGAGTTGCCTGTTGGACGAAAAGCCGGTTCGGCTTGCGGTATACAGACCGCATCTCGCTGCAGCAGAAGATAATCCCATTATCTCCTTTTGCGGCCCGATGTCTGTAGAAGGAGGAAATGCAATGAAAAAAATGGCAGCTCTTTTTACGGAATCCATGCGGGAGTTTCGCAATATCCGCACCATCACGGCGTGCGGACTTTTTGCGGCGCTTGCGTTGATTCTCAACTCGTTCACCGTTCAGATCGGGAATTACTTAAAGATCGGCGTATCCGGTCTTCCGAATGAAATGGTGGACGTCCTGTTTGGCCCTGCGGTCGGCAGCCTGTTTGCGGCAGCGATGGATATTTTAAAGCTGCTGCTGTATCCCACCGGAGCATGGATTCCGGGTCTGACCTTAAACTGCCTGCTGGCGGGACTGATCTACGGATTTTTCCTGTACCGCAAACCGACAAACTTTTGGCGGATTCTGGCGGCGGAGCTGACAGTGGCGCTTTTGGTGAACGTCCTGCTCGGAACCTTCTGGCTGTCTCAGGTGTACGGTAAGGCGTTTATGGTGATGCTTCCCGCTCGGCTGATCAAAAATGTGATCAAGGCTCCGGTGGACAGCATCATTTTATATCTGGTGATGACGGTGCTGGAACGTGCCGGTGTTTTCCGGATGTTAAAAATTTTCCGCCCGGGAAAAAGTGGCGTATGGAGACAGGAAAAGATCTCCGGCTTCGACAAAAAATGACAGGAGGTCAAAATGAATCTGAATATTCCTTACATGGAGACAGACAATAAGCTCCTAAACGATGCATATCGGATCGCAGCGGGGGATATTGTCGGCAATATCGTATATTACCAGAACGGACTGCTGACGGAGGAAAAGCCCTGTATGATCGCGGGGCTGGACTACAATACCCCGTGGACCCGGGATACGGCAATCAACATCTGGAACGCGTTAAGCATTTTGTCTCCGGAGGTTTCCAAAAACACGCTGCTTGCGGTTTTGGAGGAAGAAGAGGGAAACATTTATATCGGTGGCCAGTATTGGGATTCGATCATCTGGATGATCGGTGCCAGGGAGTACTGCAGATTTCATAAAGACGATAACTTCTATCGCCTTGCTTTTGAAGCCGGCAGAAATTCTGTACATCGTCTGGAAGAGGACGAATTTGATGAAGAGGACGGTTTGTTCCGCGGTCCCGCTGTGTACGGCGACGGCATTGCGGCATATCCGGACAAGTACAGCAAATGCCCGAATCAGGGTTCCGGAATCCTGGAATGGGTGGATTATCCGGGTAATCCGGTTTATCCCAAGGGCTACGGCATTCCGATGAAAGCACTTTCTACCAACTGCGTTTATTTTAAAGTCTATGAAATTCTGGCAGAGATGGCCCATGCGCTTGGCGAGCCCGCGAAAGAGTTCGAGGAAAAAGCGGCAGCCATGAAGAAAGCCATCAACAAAAATTTCTGGAATGAGAAGCGCGGCAGCTACGATTATCTAGCAGGAGAATGCGATTGTGAAGAGGGGCTTGGGCTGGCATTTGCCGTGCTGTTCGGCATTGCGGACGAACGGCAGACGGCGTTGATCCGGGAAAATACCCATATCTGCGCACACGGCATTCCCTGTGTATGGCCGACCTTCTGGCGCTATGAGTGCCTGGGCGGCTATGGACGCCATTCCGGCACGATCTGGCCGCATATCCAGGGCTTCTGGGCGCGCGCAATGCACAGGGCAGGACATCAGGAAAGCTTCGAAAAAGAGCTGTATCTGATGGCACAGAAGGCAGTCCGGGATATGCACTTTTCCGAAATTTATCATCCGGATACCGGTGCGCTTTATGGTGGTATGCAGGAGCAGGGACCCGGCGGAATCGTGGAATGGGATTCCAGACGCAAACAGACCTGGAGCGCAACTGCATTTTTATCCCTGATTTATTTTGAAATTCTGGGGCTTACCATGGAGGATGGAGAACCGGTCTTTCGTCCGCAGCTGCCGATTAACTGCGGTCGCATGAGGATCCGCGGCTTCGAAGTGGCGGGCTGGCTCTTTGATCTGGATATCGACGGAAAAGAGGTTTCTGTGCGGAAGCGAAAGATTTCATAAACAATAGAATGCACGCTCTGCGAGCATTCTATTGTCATGAATAAAAATTAGAACAAGGCGGAAACGGATGCCTGGCAGCGGGTGTGCGTTTCCGCTTTATTATCGTATAGGAAACTTCGTTTCCATACGATAATAAACGCTCCGCGAGGATGCGCACTCGGCGCAAGGGTAGATAGTTGCTAAAGCAACCGCGCCTCGGCGCGAGAATGTGCCCTGGCACATTCTTTTTTCGTATAGGAAACTTCGTTTCCAGATAATAAACGCTCTACGAGGATGCGCCAGGGCACATTCTTTTTTATCATCCTTGTCGCCCTTGACAAAATGAAAAACGTAGCTTATAGTTTATAACACAAACAATATTATACAATGTATAATATTGCAGAAGATACAGGTTTAGGGAAAGGATGGGAACGTATGATTTTTAATACAGGCTCTGCGCTGCTGGATGCGATTGTTCTTGCAGTTGTTTCTCGGGAGCCGGAAGGGACATACGGCTATAAAATCACGCAGGAGGTCCGCCAGGCGATCGATCTGTCGGAATCGACATTGTACCCGGTGCTTCGCAGACTGCAAAAAGACGGCTGCCTGGAAGTCTACGATATGGAATTCGGAGGCAGGAACCGGCGGTATTATCGGATTACGGAGCAAGGAAGCGCGCAGCTTTCGCTGTATGAAGCGGAATGGATTCGATATTCTGAGAAGATAACGGCACTTTTTGAGGGAGGACAAAATTGATGGACAGGGCAGAATTTTTAAATCGTCTGGAAGCGCAGCTTTTAGATGTTCCGCAGGCGGAGCGGGAAGAAGCGCTGCAATATTATGAGGATTACTTAAACGACGCGGGCGACGCAGGAGATTTCGATATTCTGCAGGAACTCGGCACACCGGAGGAGGTCGCGGGTTCTATCCGGAACGGACTGCGGCAGGATAGCAGCGCCGCTGGCGAGCGCAGCGGCCAGGCGGACGAAAATTGGCAGGACAGCAGCCGCACCGGTCAGCTGGGTGACAGCGGTTATTTCTCCGAAAACGGCTACGTCGACCGGGAGCCGCAGAAGGAAGAGCTGCAGCGGGTAAAGCAACCTGCGTGCGGCGACCGTTCTGATGAGGACTGGCAGAGCACGGATAGCGATGCAGAGGATGATTCCAGCGCTGCCCGCAGAAGGCAACCTTCGGTCTGGCTGTGGATTTTGCTGATCGTCTTCGCAGCGCCTGTGGTGCTTCCAATTGTGTTTGGGCTGCTTGTGGCGGCAATTTCCGTTCTCTTTGCCCTGTTTATCACAGGAATTGCACTGCTGGTTTGCGGAATCGTTTGTACAGGTGCGGGCATCTGGGCGCTGATTCAGGCGTTTACGCAGATCGTAGCGTGGCCAGCGGCGGCGATGATTGGAATCGGCATCAGTTTGGCAGCAATCGGAATCGGCGTTTTGGTGACGCTGCTTATGGGATGGCTGATCGGTAAGGTGGTTCCGACAGGAGTCCGGGCGTTGTGCAACTGCCTGCACAGGATTGTGACGAGAAAAGGAGGTCGGGCAGTATGAAAAACTGGAAAAAAGGGATGATTGCAGGCTCGATCATCTGTATTGCATCAGGATTCCTTTTCATCGGGATCGGAAGCTCAATGGGTGGATGGAAGAATATTGACAAGATCAACAGCCGCTATATTCATTTCGGTGGCAGCGACACGTTTATCGGTTTGAATTTCCCGGCAAATACAAAAGAATCGATTCAGATTTTGTCACGGGAAACCGACGGCCCTGCGGATGTAGGAAGCACCAGCACAGGCGAGGTAATTTCGTTCAACGGGAAGCTGCCGGAAGAAATGGAAATTTCCGCAAATACCCTGGCATTAAAAATCGTTCCTGGAAAGTCCGACGCAATTATCCTCAGCGGAAGCAATCGGGATAAGATGAACTGTTATATCGAAGACAACTGCCTGTATCTGGAAGAAAAGAACCATAAACCGATTCAAAAGGGCGGTGAAATCGTCCTGACGGTTCCGGAATCGATGGACTGGAAAAAGATCGAAATCGATGCACAGGCGGCGTATGTGGCACTGCAGGATTTTTCGGCGGAGGAAATGGAATTTTCGGCAGGAGCGGGAAGCATTGAAGCATCCGGGCTGCAGACGAAAAAGCTGATTTTGTCGGCGGAGGCGGGAGCCATTACTGTGACGGATAGTGAGGCAGCGGAGCTGGAAGCGGATGCAGAAGCAGGTGTTCTCCGTTTTTCGGGGAGCATCACAGATATGGTGGATGCAGATGCTGAGCTTGGAAACATTGTGTTGAACCTTTCACAGAGCGAAGACGATTTTGATTATGAGATCGACAGCGATCTGGGAAACGTAGAATTTGACGGCGTTTCCATGGAAAATTTCGTAATCTGCAATAAGGCATCCGGAAAGATGAAATTGGATTCTTCCATGGGAAATATTGAAATTTACTTCGAACAGGATTAAGATAAAGCAAAGAAAGAGAGGACATCCTTATGAACAATAAAAAATTATTTCGTTCCACAACGAACAGAATGGTATGCGGCGTGTGCGGCGGCCTTGGAGATTTCTTCGGGATCGATGCAACTGTGATCCGTATTTTATATGTAGTGATCAGCCTGATTACAAGTGCAGGCTTACTTGGACTGATTCTGTATTTTATTCTGGCAGTGATCATTCCGGAAGATGACGGAATCGTAGACTAAAGACGGGAGGAAGAAGATTGAAAATAAAATTTTTCAATCGCGAGATTTGTGTCTGCGCGCACTTGGCACAAACTTGACATGCGCAAAAAACGTGCGCAGAAATGAGGAAAACTATGTTTCGTGAAATCAAACCGCAGGAGATCAAGGATAACCCCTTCGAGCTGATCGGAAAGGAGTGGCTGCTGGTAGCAGCAAACAAAGACGGCAAAAGCAACGCCATGACGGCGAGCTGGGGAGCAGTAGGTGAAATGTGGGGAAAGTCGGTCGTGATGATCGTGATTCGCCCACAGCGCTACACGAAGACCTTTCTGGATCAGACAGAGACGTTTTCCCTTGGTATTTTCCCGGAAACACAGCGGGAGATGTTAAATTACATGGGAACGGTATCTGGGAGGACAGAGGATAAGATCGCCAAAAGCGGACTGACAGAGTCACTTGTAGATGGCGCACCCGTTTTTGAAGAAAGCCGGATGACGCTCGTGTGCCGTAAGCTGTTCGCACAGCCCATGGAGGAAGCGGCATTTCTGGATCAAAAGACCGTGGATTCCTGGTATCCGGATAAGGATTTCCATACGCTTTATATCGCAGAAATTGAGAAAGTGCTGGTAAAATAGAGCCGGATCGAAATAACAGATTGCAAAAAAGATCCTGCATTGCAGCTGCGCGTTTGCGTCGGACAATGCAGGATCTTTTGTTTCTTTTATAGGAAAATGCGTCCTATGAAAGAAAAACGCGCTGCGAGGATGCGCACTCGGCGCAGGGGTAGATGGTTGCTAAAGCAACCGCGCCTCGGCGCGAGAATGTGCCTTGGCACATTCTTTTTTCGTGCAGGAAAAACAGGAGCTGATACGCCCGGTTATAGATGTATCATTTACTGGTCTGCCAGATCTGACAGGAAATTTTCGAAGCAGACGCCATCAGGCTCCGGAATCTGCAGCGCTTTCGATGCGGAAATACATTTGGAAATAAAATCCGCCGCCTTTTGGACGGAGACGGAAAAATCGACGCCGTTTAGTGCGTCCGCCATCAGGATCGAAGCGAAAATATCGCCGGTTCCATGTCGGGACGGACCTGCAGAGGGCGTCAGGCAGGCGCGTTGAGAAAACGGCTCCTTGCAGGACAGATAATTTTCAAAGCCTTCTTTCCCATGGATCAGGCAGGGCAGACCTGTGATGACGATTTTGGACGGACCGAGTTTGTGAAGCCTTTGACAAAGCTCAGAAAGCTCAGATTCATTCCAGAAGCCGTCTTTCCAGGGTGTATCCGTCAAAAGGCATGCTTCCGTGATATTGGGCGTAATGATGTCTGCCAGCGGAATCAGGCTACGCAGCTTTTGACAGTGTTTTGGTGTGATCGTGCGATAGGGCTTTCCGTGATCGCCCATGACGGGATCGACGAGAATTGTTTGGCAGCCTCGGCTTTTCTGGTCGGAAAGAAAGGAAGAAACAGACAGAATTTGTTCTGCCTGTCCTAAAAATCCGCACAAAACACCGTCAAACGTAAGATTTAACTGCTTCCATTGCTCCAGATAGGAGGGCAGAAACGCGGTCAGATCCTGACAGGCGAAGGCTGCAAACCCTGTATGATTGGAAAAAACGGCGGTAGGCACCGGGCACGCCTGCACCCTCATGGCGCTCAAAATGGGAAGCGCCTCGGTGAGGGAACAGCGTCCATATCCGGCGAAGCTGTTGATGACTGCCGCCTTTTTGGGAATCTGTAGATTCATTTGGAAGATCCTTCTTTGCCGACCTGAAAGAACAGACCGGACTTTTTGAGTGCAGGCAGAAGCGCCATGTATACAAGAACGGAAACGATGGTGGAAATCACGGTGTTGATGGCTGTTGCAGTGATATTCCATGCCAGGGTCAGCTCTGCAGCGGGTTTGCCCAGGATCAGCAGCTTATAAAAATATCCTACAAGAGGATCAAAGATTGTGTTGAAGATCAGCCCGCCCAGTGCTGCCAGTGCTGCAATACGGGCGATTTTCTTTTTGTCTGTCTGATAAGTGATGTGACCGAAGTGATGGGCGATCAGACCGGTGATCAGACCGATGCAGAGCTTCAGAATAAAGGTCTTGGGTGCATATACGACATAGACGGGATCGAAAAGGTCGCCGATGGTCATGCCGATGGAGCCGCCGATGCCGCCCCAGAGACCGCCAAGGATCAGCGCACCGAGAACACAGACTGCATTGCCGAGATGGATGCTTGTTGCGTCGCCGCCGGGAAGCGGGATCTTAATCTGCAAAAAAGTGAAGACAACATAAGATAATGCTGCAAATACACCGGTTAAAACCAGCTTTTGAAAAGATTCTTTTTTCATAGTGGAAATCCTCCTCATCAAAGTTTTTCTTATCATAAGCAATATGTGGCATGATAGAAAGTGCCATTTTGCACTTTTTTTACCATACCAGTTTTGAAATTGCTGCCAAATTTGCAAGTGGTTACAAAAAGAACGTGCGTTTGGATTATCGATTTTGTGAGACATTACGGCTTACCGGAAAGTCGCAAATTTGCTAGAATGGAAAGCAGAAAAGGAGAGCCGTGCCACATGCCATTGCATGCGTCGGATGAGATGGAATGTGCAGTATGAAGGGAGAAGATTGAAAAATATAATTTTTCAATCGCGAGATTTGTGTCTGCGCGCACTTGACACAAACTCGACATGCGCAAAAAGCGTGCGCAGAAATGAGCGGAAAAAATGAAAGAAACAGGAAGCTATTTGTTGGATGTGCTTTTTATGGGAGGTCTGATTACAGCCAGCATTTGTGATTTTAAGAAAAGAAAGATTCCGGACGCGATCACGGGATTTCTGTTCCTGACCGGTGTTGCTGCGCTTTTTTGGATGCCGCAGCCTTCTATAAGAATGCGTCTTGCCGGGGCATTTATTGCCGGATTGCCGCTTTTTGCGGCAGCTGTATGCAGGCCGGGAGCAGTCGGCGGCGGGGATGTCAAGCTGATGGCGGCAGGTGGTTTCTTTTTGGGCTTGTCTGCTGTCTGGGACAGTCTTGCGTTTGGAATGGCGCTTGCAGGGGGATACTGTCTGTATCTGATGTTGTTTCGAAACGGGAGAGGGCAAAAGATTGCGCTTGGACCGTTTCTGAGTATGGGACTTATGCTTGGAATGTTCCGGTCTATGGGAACATGATTAGGAATAGAAGAGCGGATCTGTGACTTTTTCGTGTAAAGTCTTTACAAAGCGGGAGAAAAATTGATACAATATCGACTGTATGCTCTGGCACCAGAAACAGCTGGAAAACCCGTTGGTTTTGGCATCGGGGCGAAAGAAAGACAGGAAAAGGCAGAGATCTATCATGTGGAAAAAAAGAGGAAAAAAATTAGCGCAGAAAAGGAAAAAGATCGGAATCGCAGCGGCAGCAGTGATTGTGGCGGCAGCAGGTTCTACGCTGATTTATCATAATTTACCGCAGACAAAGGTGGAAAAGCAGCTGACTCTTGCGGCAAAATATATGACGGAAATGAATTATTTGGAGGCGCAGGAGGCTTATACGGAAGCGCTTTCCATCGATGAAGGCAGCGTGCGCGCTTATCGTGGGCTGGCGGATGATTATACAGCGCAGGGACAGCTGGATGAGGCGGCAGAAATTCTGCATCAGGGATACGAGACGACACAGTCCGAAATTCTGCTGCAGAACTACTGTGCGACCGTATTGAACAGCGTAGTGGAGCATGTCAATGAAAAGACTGCCGGTCTGGACGATATCAGGAGTTGTCTTACCGTGCTGGAATCAGATCCGGATAATGAAAGTGTCAGAAGCGTTTTAGAAAACTGTGTCCAGCAGGTCACAGTGCAGGAGGATACTGCGTCCCTGATGTTAGACGAACTGGATGGAACCTCTGATTTTGACGAATATGCAGACGTTGCCGAAAAGCTTTTGGGGCTTGCCGAAAAGGACAGCAGCTACCAGGAAGCAGCATACAGATTTATAATACCGAAAGCACAGAAGATTTATTTAAGCCTTTCGCATCGGGACAGCTGGAAGGAACTGGTAGAACGGGCGCAGGCGCTGGGAGATGCAGAAGCAGATGGTATTTTGGCATGTCTTTCCAAACAGCAGGAGATAAGCGATTACTTCGCGCCGATGTTTGAGGCGTTTGAACAGGAAGACTACAAGACGGCGCGGAATTTCATCGTGACGGATCAGTACAAGGCCATCCGGGATGCGTTTATCAATCGCACGATGGAATACTGGACGGGCAATACCTATGTGCCGGTCACGAAAGAAGCGATCGTATTTCTCCTTACAGATGACGGCTGGAAGTTTTCTTTTGTAGAAGATGATTCTCTTGCACAGCCAAGTGGTACAATTCGGGTGCTGGGACAGAAAATGGAGGATCTCGGCGTACAGAGAAGCAGCATCGAGTATGTGCCAGCTTACGATCCGGCGGCATATTATCCGCATACGGAATATGAAATCGTGTACTGGAATACAATGGTAAGCGGGATTGCAACGGACAATACAAACGTTGTATCCCGGATGAATTACCGCTTTGCAAAAAAGACCTACACGGCGGAGGGCTCGTCGGCGGAAATGATTTATGACTGGGGCGGAGAAAACGAGAAGCGTCAGAAGGAGTAAGTAGGCTGCCACAGCGTGGAGGTATCATGCAGGCGGCGCAGATGGACAGAAGGGAGTGGCAGCATGCAACGGTGTATCTTAATTGGAGCAGGAGACTGCAATGTTCAAAAAATCGAAACAAAGCCGGAGGATTTTGTGATCGCAGTGGATGGCGGTTACGATACCTGCAGAAAATATGATATAGTTCCGGACCTGATTGTGGGCGACTTTGATTCCGTGCAGGAATCGGACATGCCGCAGATTGCGGAGATCGCAAAAATTGCGCCGGATCATGTCGTTTTACTTCCGACAGAAAAGGACGATACGGATATGCTGGCTGCCATCCGTATAGGTCTTTTAGAAGGCTGTCAGGAATTTCGCATTTACGGCGGGATGGGCGGCAGACTCGAGCATACGCTGGCAAACCTGCAGTGCCTGATTTATTTAAAACAGTGCAGCGCAGTTGGGTATCTGATGGATGATAAGACGACGGCGTTCGTGATGCAGAACGAGACGGTCTGGTTTAAACCGGAAGCGAAAGGCTTTCTGTCCCTGTTTTCTCTTGGGGAAAAGGCATCAGGCGTTACGATTCGGAATTTAAAATATGAAATGCAGGACGGTGAGATTACAAACAGCTTTCCGATCGGGATTTCCAATGAATTTATTGGAAAACGGTCCAGTGTGACGGTGGAGCAGGGAATGCTTGCAGTGATCTTATCCGAAAAAGAATAACGGGCGCAAGAAGGGGCAGAATAGAAAGAAGGCACAAAAAACGGCGCTGTCTGGAGAACGAAATTCCAGACAGCGCCGTTTTGCTCGTAGTGAGGCACAACAAAATGATATCGTCTTTATGCCGCGGTGCAGTGATTTACATCACATTTTTAAACTGACTCATGTACAGATCGTAGTAGAAGCCTTTCTGCGCAAGCAGCTGCGCTGCATTGCCCTCCTCGATGATGCGGCCGTCGTCGATGACGAAGATCCGGTCGGCCTTCTGGATCGTGGAAAGGCGGTGTGCAATGACAAAGGAGGTACGTCCCTTTAAAAGCTGTTCAATGCCCTCCTGCACGAGGATTTCCGTGTTGGTATCGATACTGCTGGTTGCCTCGTCCAGAATCAGGATGCGGGGATCGGATACCATCGTGCGGGCAAAGGCAAGCAGCTGCTTCTGACCGATGGAAAGACCGCCGCCGCGTTCGGATAATACGGTGTCATAGCCTTTTTCGAGCTTTAGGATAAAGTCATGTGCGTTGACTGCCTTTGCGGCTGCGATGATCTCTTCGTCCGTCGCATCGAGTTTTCCGTAACGGATATTGTCCTTGATCGTGCCGGAGAACAGGAAGTTATCCTGCGTCATGACGCCCATCTGCTGCCGGAGGCTTTCGATGGAAATTTTCTGTACGTCGTAATCGTCGATCAGGATATGGCCGGTCTGGATATCGTAAAAGCGGCTGATCAGGTTGACGATCGTCGTTTTGCCTGCGCCGGTAGGACCGACTAAAGCAATCGTTTCGCCGGGTTTGATCTGGAAGCTGACGTCGTCTAAAACGCGCTTCTCTCCATCATAGGAGAAGGAAACATGATCGAAGGTAACAGCTCCTTTGACCGGAGGCAGCTTGGTCACGCCGTCAGCATCGGAAATTTTAGACTCTGTGTCCAGAATCTCAAAAATACGTTCGGCTCCGGCGATATTGGTGATGATCTGGTTGTAAAAGTTGCTCAGGTTCATAATCGGATTCCAAAACATCGAAATATAGGAGCCGAATGCGATCAGGATACCGAGGGAAATCTTATCGGGACCGAGAAGGACAATGCCGGTAAAATACAGGGCGAAAGTGCCGATTGCCCAGCAAATATCGATGGCGGAACCAAACGCGTCATTTAAGCGCACTGCGTCGATAAAAGAATCCCGGTGCTCGTCCGTCAGCTGATGGAACGTAGCCATCGTTTCCTGTTCGGCGGAAAAGCTCTGGATGATACGGATTCCGGACAAATCCTCGTGGACAAACGCGTTTAAGTTGGAAGATTTTTTGCGGTGGATCTGCCAGCGCTTATGCGAGTACACCTGGATAAACCACATGCAGAAGATCATCAGCGGCAGGCTGATCAGGGAAGCCGCTGCGAGAACCGGATTTTTGAGAAACATGATCACGACGACGGCGCAGATTGTGAAAAAATCCGGGATCAGCGTCGTGACGCAGTTGCCGAGCACGTCCTTTAAGGAGTTGATGTCGCCGATAATGCGGGCGAGGATCTTGCCGGTGGGACGGCTGTCGAAAAAGGAAAAATCCAGGGTCTGGATGTGAGTATAAAGCTGCTGGCGGATCGTTACGAGGATACTGTTGCAGACCTTCGCCATAATCAGCATCCGCAGCTTGACAAAAAGGATCATGATCACGTTCAGCACAACGGCGATTCCAATCAGTTTTGCCAGTCCGGGAAAATCGCCGGTGGAAATATGTTTGTCGATCGCGTTTTCCATGATCAGAGGGTTTACGAGACTGACAAACACGCAGAACGCCATGATCGCCAGAACAGCGAGGATCTCTTTTTTATAGTCCAGCAGATAGGAAAACAGGCGCATCAGCGTCTTCATTTTACCGACGTCTGTGCTGTGTTCGTCCTGCTTATAAGAATTAACAGCCATAATCTGTCACCTCCTTCTGGTCAGGCATCATGCCAAACTGAGCCTGCCAGGTTTGATAGTAAAGCCCGTGAAGGGCAAGCAGTTCTTCGTGGGTACCACGTTCTGCAATGTGTCCGTTTTCCAGGACGATGATTTCGTCTGCATGACGGACGGCACTGATACGGTGCGCGATGATGAGCTTGGTCGTATGGGGCAGCCGGGTGAGGGTCTGCTGGATGGCATATTCCGTTTCCATATCCAGTGCGCTGGTCGAATCATCCAGCACCAGCACAGGTGTATGTTTTGCAAGCGCCCGCGCGATGGAAATGCGCTGCTTCTGGCCGCCGGACAAGCCGACGCCGCGTTCGCCGATTACGGTGTCATACTGCTCGGAGAGCCGGTCGATAAATTCCGAAGCCTGTGCGTCGCGGGAAGCGAGCCGCACGTCGGAAATGTTTAAGTTTCCTTTCTGACCGAGCATAACGTTTTCCTGAATTGTATCCGAGAACAGAAAGACGTCCTGCATGACGGTGGAAATACAGCTGCGCAGCTGGCGCAGGCTGAGTTTGCGGATATCCACGTTGTCGAGATAGATCGTGCCGCCCGTCGCGTCGTAAAGGCGGCAGAGCAGCTGGATCAGGGACGTCTTGCCGCTTCCGGTCGCACCCATGATACCGATCGTTTTGCCTGCCTCCACATGGAAATGGATGTCGTGAAGAATCTCATGCTGGTCCTCTTTATGGAAAGAAACGTGCTCGAAGCGGATATCGCCGGTCACTTCCGGCAGGACAATCGGCTCTTCGGGTTCCTGAATCGAAGGCTTCTGGTCGTATACTTTGCGGATTTTGCGGTAACTGCCGACCGCGGAGGAAAAGTCGTTGGACAGCCAGCCGAGCATTTCCATCGGCCATACGATGTTGGTGGAATATTGTACGAATGCGCTGAGTGCACCGAGCGTCAGCTCTCCCTGCAGGAATAAGTAACCGCCGATCAAAAGCACCAGAAGCGGCAGCAGTTTTCCAATCAGGGAAAAGTACGGAGAGTAGCGGACAAACACGCGGGACTGCGTCATGTTCAGCTCGTAGTAGCGCTTATTGTGGGAAAGAAACTTTTTGATTTCGAATTTTTCCCGCGCAAAGGCTTTGACGGTGCGCACGCCTGCAAGGTTTTCTTCTGCAACGGTGTTTAATTTTGCGTTTTCCTCACTGATCTCTTCGTAGATAGTTCCGAGTCTGTTTTCCATCAAAATTGCAAGGACAGCGCAGAAAATCATGCAGAGCGTGGGCAGGATCGCAAGTTTCCAGTTTAAGCTGTACATGCAGAATAAAATGACGGTGACATGGAACGCAACCTCCATCATCAGCATGCCGACGTAGCCGAGTGCATTCCAGATGCGGTCGATGTCGTCCTTGATGCGCGCCATCAGCTCACCGGTGCTCGTCTTGTCAAAAAAGTCGGCGGACAGCGACTGAATGTGCGCGAATAAATCGCGGCGCATGTCTGTGGCGATGGTAGAGGAGATTTTATCGAAGGTAAACTCCTTGGTGTACTGAAAAATACAGCGTCCGATGCCGATGAGTAAAATCGCCAGCAGCAGATATTTGAGCTTCCCCATCTGACCGCCCACAAGAACGTCATCGACGATATGTCGGGTCACCTGCGGGGTGAGCAGATCCAGGCTGACCGCGATAACCATCGAAAGGATGGCAAACAGATAGCCCGGAATATGCTGTTTTAAGTAATAGGACAACTTTTTCATGAAAATAAATTCCCCCTTCTTTTGAAGTTGATATATGTGGAAAAAATCCCGCCAGACAGGATTTTCGCTCCATTTGTAAAAAACATAACGTCGAAAGGGACGTTTGCTCAAAATGCCTGAAAAGGCAGGGCATACCCCTGGGTATAAAAAACCGCAGAAGCATGAAAGCATGTTCTGCGGCAAAAATCTTTTTTTGTCAGGAAAGCCCCGGAGCTTTCTGAGAGCGGTAAAGAAACCGGATCAGACAAGAGGCAGGCTGCCCTGATTGACAACAAAATGCCTGTTTTTCAACATCCTGTTGTATAAAAAAAGCCGCAGCATGAGAATGCCGCGGCTCTTGTCAGACGAATCAAAACGTCAGTTTGGGCGGGAGGCATTCTTATGATATTCAAAATAGCTTCGATTTGATCCGACGAACAATAACATCATAACATACCTCCTTTCCTTTCTTTTATCAGAAAATCCCTTCCGGATCTCCCGTGATTGTTAATGTATATCGCATATGCCAACCTTAACACTGCATCATACAGTTGTCAAGCAAAAGATTTTTCAGTCAAACTCACACAAAAGCTTTTAAAACGAAATCACGCCGAGGTGTTCCAGCAGAATCTTTATGCCCATCAGGATCAGGACAAGACCGCCCGCAAATTCTGCGCGGGAGCGGTTTTTTGCGCCGATGATGTTGCCTGCCTTTAAACCGATTGCGGAGAGCAGGAAAGTGATGCAGCCGATGAAGCTGACTGCCGGAACGATGTTTACCCGCAGGAAAGCGAAGGTAACGCCGACGGCAAGTGCGTCGATGCTGGTTGCAACAGCAAGCGGAAGCATGGTTTTGAAATCGAAGCGGTCATTGGATTCATTTTCTTCATCGCTTCTGGCTTCGCGGATCATGTTGAAACCGATAAATGCCAGCAGGACGAAGGCGATCCAGTGGTCGATGCTCGTGATCAGAGAGGAAAACGTGATGCCCAGAAGATAGCCGAGAAAGGGCATCAGCGCCTGAAAGCCACCGAACCAGATGCCGACGGTGAGTGCCTGTTTCATACTGCCGCGGCGTACGGACAGGCCCTTACAGACGGATACGGCAAAAGCGTCCATCGACAGACCGACAGCCAGAAGGAATAATTCGAGTAAGCTCATGATAAAAATTCTCCATTGTAAAAGACGAAATAAGTGGTAAGATTGAAAAATAAAATTTTTCAATCACGTGATTTGTGTCTGCGCTCACTTGACACAAACTCGGCATGCGCAAAAAGCGTGCGCAGAAATGAGGCAAAAAACGATATTACACACGGAGCACAAGATCCGCTAATTTTTGTCGATATTGATCACACAGAAATAGGACGGATCGATCTGCTTGATCCGTTTATCGAGCCAGCTGCGCAGCTGGGCATCAGTCATTTTAAAATGAAACGGAACCACAACATCGAAAATGACGTTTGTATGGGTAGGACCGCGTATAATACGAAAATCGTGAAGGGTCAGCTGCTCATCGAGCCGGTAGACGATATCGGTGACCTTATGGCGCAGCTCATTGATCTCCGGATCATCGGTGATGACCGGGTCCATATGGATGACAGCACTGCAGGAAAGCTTCTGCTGCAGCTCGCGCTCTATGTTATCAATCAGATCGTGCAGCTCCACAAAGCTGCCCTGGGCATTGACCTCCGCATGCAGGGAGATCATCCGTCGTCCGGGACCGTAATCGTGAACGAGCAGGTCGTGAATGCCCATGATCTGTGGATGGGAAAGCACAATGCTGCGGATTTTTGTGACAAACTCCGGGTCGGGAGCCTGACCGAGCAGCGGATTGATGGTATCCCGGGCAGAGCTTACGCCGGAATAAAAGATGAAGACTGCGACCAAAAGACCGCACCAGCCGTCGATGGCAAGACCGAAAATCCACCCAATAACAGAAGAAAGGAGGACGACAAAGGTAGCGAGCACATCGCCGAAGGAATCAGACGCTGTTGCGTTCATCGCAGAGCTGTCGATGGCACCGGCAATTTTGTGATTATAAAAATACATATAGAGCTTGACGAGAATGGAAACGACCAGAATCAAAAAAATAACCGGAGAAATTTCCGGCAGGGTCGGGTGCAGGATCTTCTCAAAGGAGGATTTGGCAAGCTCCGCTGCCATGATGAGGATAATGGCAGAAACGGAAAGCCCGGCGAGATATTCGATTCTTCCGTGCCCATAAGGATGGTCGGAGTCAGCTTCCTGTCCGCTCATCTTAAATCCGATCAGCGTAATGACCGAAGAACCGGCATCCGACAGGTTGTTGAATGCGTCCGCAGTGATGGCGATGGAATGGCTGATCATACCGGCGACGATCTTTAGCACAAATAGAAAAAAGTTAAAAAAAATGCCCACCGAACCGGTGAGAATGCCGTATGCCTGGCGAACCTTCGGGCTGGAATAATTCTCGTAATCCGGGATGAACAGTCTTGACAGAAGCGTAATCATGGTGTAATCCCTCCATAAGTTTGAAATGCTTCCTGAAATTTAAGTTATTTTTTCAGTATACCATTTTATGTGAAAAAAGCAAGGAAAAGTGATAGAAAAATCTCTTGACAAGAACCAACATTCTGTATATATTCAAAGCGTACTAATACTGATAATACACTTAATACAATCAATACAGTTCTGAACCGATGAAAAAGGCAAAAAGAATCGGAACGGAAGAAGGAAGAAAGATTGAAAAATAAAATTTTTCAATCGCGAGATTTGTGTTTGCGCGCACTTGACACAAACTCGGCATGCGCAAAAGGCGTGCGCAGAAATGAGAGGAAAGGATGATTATACTGGATTACCGGGATACCAGACCGCTGTACGAGCAGATCGTGGACAAGTTCCAGATGCTGATTTTAAGCGGTGCGCTGGAGCCGAACAGCCGGATGCCGTCCGTACGCTCCCTGGCGGTGGAGCTGTCGATCAATCCGAACACGATTCAGCGGGCATACAGTGAGCTGGAGCGGACCGGATTTTTATACACAGTAAAAGGAAAGGGCAATTACGTCGCCTACAGCGACAGTCTAAAGGATGTCCGGAAGCAGGAAATTTTGGAAAAGCTCCGGGATCTGAAAAAAGAAGCGCTGAGCATGGGGATGACGGTAAAGGAGCTGACTGAGTTCCTGGAACAAGAGGATACAGCTGCGGCAGGGCAAAAAGAGACCAAAGCCCATGCAGCGGAATGAGAGGAAGATTGAAAAATAAAATTTTTCAATCGCGGGATTTGTGTCTGCGCGCACTTGACACAAACTCGACATGCGCAAAAAGCGTGCGCAGAAATGAGCGGAAAACATGATAGAACTGAAAAACGTGAGCAAATCCTTCGACGGGATTGAAGCTCTGAAAAATGTAAGCGTGACAGTCCGGGAAGGAGAGGTTTTCGGGCTGATCGGGACAAACGGCGCGGGCAAAAGTACGCTGCTGCGCCTGGCGTGCGGGGTATTTAAGCCGGATGACGGATTAGCGATTGTGGATAACATGCCGGTATACGACAATGTGCATGCAAAGGCGAAGCTGTTTTTCATCGCGGACGAGCCGTATTTTTTCAACGGTGCGACGCCGAAGGACATGGAGCGTTATTACAGCAGCGTGTACCGGAATTTTGACCGGGAACGGTTTTACTTATACTTAAACAGCTTCGGGCTGGAATCGAGACGCAGGATCAGCACCTTTTCCAAAGGGATGAAAAAGCAGCTCGCGATTCTGCTGGGGCTGAGCGCAAAGACGGAGTACCTTCTGTGTGACGAGACCTTTGACGGGCTCGATCCTGTAATGCGCCAGAGTGTCAAAAGCATTTTCGCAAAAGAAATGCAGGAGCGGCAGTTTACTCCGGTGATCGCCTCCCATAACCTGCGGGAGTTGGAGGATATCTGCGATCATGTAGGGCTTTTACATCAGGGCGGCGTGCTCTTATCGAAGGATCTGGAGGAGATGAAGTGCAACATCCAGAAAATCCAGTGCGTCTTTTCTTCCAAAGAGGAAGAGAAGCGGCTGTTAAAGCAGCTAGACATTGTAAAATGCGATAGACGGGGATCTTTGTTGACTCTGACAGTCAGAGGAAGCAGAGAAGAGATGATCGCCATGTTTGCAGCGGCAGACTGTCTGTTCCACGAGGTGCTGCCCCTTTCCCTGGAAGAAATCTTTATCAGCGAGACGGAGGTGCAAGGTTATGATATTAAAAAAATCGTACTGGGCTAAATGGCTGGAAAATAACAGAAGAAGAAGCTGGACTTTTTTGCTGTGTCTGGTGATGGCACTCTTTTGCGGTCCGCTGTATCTGATGGTTGTACTGACTGGTTTACAGAACAATTATGCAAATGACAGTGTTTACAATGCAGCGCAGGCCGCAGAGTCCCTGCGGGAACTGATTCAGTCCAGGATCACGGATGTGATCGGTTTTTCCTCCATACACGTCCTGTTTGCTGCTTTTTTTGCAATTCTATTTGCCGTGCAGGGCTTTTGCTGGCTTTACAGCCGCAGAAAAACAGATCTGTACTTTTCGGTCCCGGAATCCTTAAAAAAGCGTTATATGCTGATCTGTGGAAACGGAATTTTGGTCTATAGCTTTTCTACCCTGACAGCACTTTTGCTGGACTGGATCATTGGCGCAGCATTTCATGGAATGACAGGAATTCTGGCGGCACAGTCATTACTGGCATGGTTCGTGGAGCAGCTTGCGTTTATTGCGATGTATCAGGTGGCGCTTGTGGCAGTCATGCTGACCGGAAACATCCTGACGGCGCTGTTGGGATGCGCGGTGCTTTTTTCCTATGAGCTGGCAGTGAGATTCCTGATCGATGAATTAAAAACGATGTTTTTTGCCAGCTATTGCAGTGCAGATGCAAGACAGTGGATGCAAAAAAGCTATCTGACACCCTTTGCAGGCTTTTGGGACTTGCTGAGTCATATCTGGTACAGAGACGAAGGACGACTGTGCAGCTATAAAAATGCAGGCGGCTGGTGCAGGGCTGTGGGGGTAGAATGTATTTTGCTTCTTGCCTGTGCGGCGGCTGCAGGCCTGTTTGCATTCTGGCTTTACCGCAGGCGCAAAACAGAAAGCTATGAGCATGCCATTGCATTTGCACCCCTCAAGGGTATTTTGGAGGCTGCGATGGCAGTGCCCTTTGGCATTGCTGTTGGCATGATCATTTCCCGTGTAGCAGCAAATAAGGGGCTGTTTTTATTTGGTGGCTGCATTGTAGGTGTCCTTGTCGGACATGTGGTGATCCGCCTGATTTACCGATGCGAGTTAAAAACCATATTGGATGGAAAGCTTGCCGGAATTTTCAGTATAGCGGCAGCGGTTTTGATCCTTGCAGGCTTTCAGTTTGACTGGGCAGGCTATGATCGCTGGATTCCGGAGAAAGGGAACATTGCAGCCGTGTCTGTGACGATGGAAGATGACTATACGGCTTTTGGTTATTATCAGGGCGAAAGCTTCGGCTCCGATGACATTATGTATGAGGCTTTCGATGATCGGATGCTCCGACGGATGAATTCAACCGAGGAAAAGACGATCGATGCGGCAATCCGGATGCAGAAGAGATGGCAGGATGCCGGAATGCCGGGGAGCTTTAGGGAGGAGGAAGCGCAGACAGAGATTTCTGCAGAGGAAATTAACCCAAAGGAAGAGAAACGCTATGTCAGATGGGTGGTCTGCTATACCATGGAGAGCGGCAGAAAGGTATACCGTCGCTTTTTGGCCGATTCAAACGAAAACCGTTCTGAAATTGATACTGTAATGCGGGATGCTTCCTACCAGCGGGAGCGATATCAGTTAAATGACCCGGATTTTCTGGCAAATGTCGGTAAGATGAAAGTAAGCTATTATAATGGCGTTACGGAAAGCTTTTACACCGGAGATAAGCAGACCCTCTTAAAGACGCTGCAGGAGGAAATGAAGAAGTATGATTACAGTCTGATCTCGTCGGAGCTTCCAAACGGAAGACTGACCTTTGCTATGGCGGATCCGGAGGAGAAGGATGCATCGATGATGACCACCTGGACCTATCCGGTCTATGGGTCCTATTTGGCCTTAAACGACCTGCTTGTGCAGGATGGTGCTGAGGTTTATGCCCGTGCCGGCCACCAGAGCGCAGATGACATCGAATCGATCAAGGTAGATTACTATTATTATGACGATGACAGCGAAGAGGAAAACAGTGACAGCTTCTTTGAACCCGGAGAAATCTCGGATCAGGAAATCCAGGTGACCCTTTCCGATCCGGAGGATATCGAAAAAATGCTTGACGCAATCTATCCGGTGGAATTAAGCTGGATTAGTGGAGAGGAATTCGGCGTTTACAACTGGGATTATCGGATTGATGTGACAGTTGTGCCGAAGGAAAGCAGCTACAGCAATCCGGATGAGCAGGTGCGGATCCTGAAAAGTCAGGAACCTTCCTTACTTGCGGAGAGGATCCGACAGGCGGCGGTGCGGGATTAAGCTGTCTGCAAAATCAAATCTATCAGGGAATGGAGAGTGCGTATGAAGTTCAAAGACATGCCCTATAAAAGGGTCGATTATGACAAAACAGCGGAGCAGTTTAAAACTTTGACCAAACGGGTCAAAGAAGCAAAAAGCGGAGAAGAACTCTGGGAGATCCATCAGGAATATTACAAGGTTTATCAGAATATGATGGATTCCATGACGATTGCGGAAATCCGTCACGACGGCAATACCGCAGATCCGTTTTACGCGGCAGAAAAGGATTATTACGATGAGACAGCGCCGATGCTGAGCAGTCTGGCAACCGATTATCAGCGCGCCCTGTACGAATCGCCGTACCGTTCTTTTATGGAAGAAAAGATCGGCAGGGTTGCCTTTGCGACGATGGACAATGCGATCAAGAGTATGGATGAAAGCATTATCGGCCTGATGCAGGAGGAAAACGCGTTGACGACTCAGTACAATAAGCTGATCGCGTCCGCGAAGATTCCGTTTGACGGGCAGGTATGCAATCTGTCCCTGCTGCGTCCCTATCTGACCGGAAACGACAGAACCGTAAGAAGACAGGCATGGAAGGCTTACAGCGATTACTTTATGACAGTTGCGGATGAACTGGATGACATTTATGACAAGCTGGTAAAAAACCGCACTGCGCAGGCAAAGGCGATGGGCTATGACAATTATATCCAGCTGGGCTACTACAGAATGAACCGTAACAGCTACGACAGAAACGATGTCGAAAATTTCCGCCGACAGGTGAAGGAGGTATTCGTACCGTTTGCGGAGCGCGTACACGAGATCAGAAGAAAGCGCCTCGGTCTGGAGAAGCTTTCTTATATCGATAACGAGGTTTATTTCAAAGAAGGCAATCCCGATCCGGTGGGCACTGCACAGGAAATTCTGGAGAGCGGACAGAAGATGTATGCGGAGCTGTCCCCCGAAACCAAAGAATTTTTCGATTTCATGATGGAGAATGAGCTCTTCGATGTGTTCGGCAGAAAGGATAAAAAACAGGGCGGCTATATGACCTATCTGCACCAGTATCATTCTCCCTTTATCTTTGCTAACTTTAATGGAACCAGCGGCGACGTAGACGTGATCACGCATGAATGCGGACATGCATTTCAGGGCTATCTGTCCGGGCAGGATCCGATCATGGAGCATGCGGACATCACGATGGAAACTGCGGAAATCCACTCCATGTCGATGGAATTTTTCACGGATCCGTGGATGAAGGAATTTTTCGGAGATCGTGAAAAGGACTTCTTAAGCATGCAGCTGGAGGATGCGATCCGTTTTATCCCATATGGAACGATGGTGGACGAGTTCCAGCATATCGTCTATGAAACTCCGGAGCTGACACCGCAAGAACGCCGCCGGGAGTGGAGCAGACTGGAAAAAATCTACATGCCCCATCTGGATTACGAAGATGATCCGTTCTTTTCCAAGGGGGGATTCTGGCAGAAACAGCAGCATATTTACAACAGCCCGTTTTATTATATTGACTATGTGCTGGCACAAAGCTGCGCATTCCAGTACAAGGTGTGGATGGATGAGGATTACAGAGAGGCATGGAAGAGCTACCTTGCGCTCTGCAGATTGTCTGCTTCAAAATTTTATCCTGAAATGCTGCGGGAATGCGGCTTAAAGGTTCCGTTTGAAGACGGATATTTTGAAGAAATCGTAGAGAAGCTGGAGAAAAAACTCCACGCGTAAACGGCGGTCAACAGGGAGAAAATACTCTCAAAATAGAATAAATTTTGTGAAAAACGACCGGAAAGAAATGAAATTCCGGTCGTTTTTTTGGACGCTATTTCGATATTATCAAACGAAAAAATACTTGAAAGAATAAGAAAATTATGATATAGTTTTCACCAGTAAAAAAAAGCCCGGCAGGTAACGAGCCCAAAGGAGGGTCTTGTTGCCCGGGATTTTTATTTAAGCATAATGTCCGCCTGAAGCGAATAAGTGTATTTACTAGACGGATGTGCGAAAGAAAAGGAGTGTTGACATTTGACAAAGTATGTTGTGAAGAGAGTACTGCTTGCAATCCTGACCGTGTTCATTGTCTGTGCCATTACGTTTTTTGCGATGAACGCGATTCCCGGCGGTCCTTTCGATGGAGAGAAAGCGATCTCAGATGAGGTGAGGCGCGTTCTGGAACAGCGCTTTAATTTGGATAAGCCTGTCTGGGAGCAGTTCTTTTTATATCTGAACAATTTGCTTCACGGTGATTTTGGTGTTTCTGCAAAGACTGGAAGAGAGATTAAAACGACGATCTTCAGTTCCTTTAGTGTTTCTGCAAAGCTTGGCGGCATGGCGGTTTTAGTAGCATTGATTTCCGGCGTAGTGATGGGAAGCATTGCGGCTCTGACCAGAAACAAGCTGCCGGACAGACTGATCATTTTCTTCTCGACGCTGTTTACTTCCCTGCCCAGCTTTGTACTGGGTACCCTGCTTTTGCTGGTGTTCTGTATTAAATTAAAATGGGTTCCGGTATGGAGCTCCTCCAGTCATAACTACGTGTTGCCGGTCATTGCCCTTGCTGCATATCCCATGGCCTACATCACCCGACTGACCAAGACGAGTATGCTAGATGCTCTGGGACAGGATTATGTCCGTACCGCGCGGGCGAAGGGCGTTGCACAGTGGAAGGTCATCTTCAAGCATACCCTGAGAAATGCCCTGATTCCGGTTATTACCTATGTCGGCCCGATGACGGCATCCATCCTGACCGGTTCTCTCGTTGTAGAGTCCATTTTTACGATCGGCGGTCTTGGTTCCAAGTTTGTAGAATGTATTACAAACCGTGATTATCCGATGATCATGGGTACGACGATTTTCCTGGCAACCCTGATGGTTACGATGACCCTGATCACCGATATCGTTTACAAGCTGATCGATCCCAGAATCACACTGGAATAAGAAAGGAGGAAGCAATGAGCAGCGAAACCAATAGCATTGATCAGATGCCCAAGAAATCTCCTTTGAGTTTTCAGGTGGATCTGAAGAAATTTGAAAAAGCAACTGATGAAGAAAAAAGACAGCAGGATGTTATGAGCGAATCGGTATCCTTCTTTAAAGATGGTATGCGCAAGCTGATGAAAAATCCGCTGGCAGTTGGCAGTATTATTGTCCTGATCGTCATTATTGCAATGATTCTGATCGTACCCCATGTGGTACCTTATAAATATTCCCAGATCATTACCGTAAATGGCAGCCGTGATAAGGCGGCGGGCAACATGGCACCTTTTACCTATTCCGAAAAAGAGCTGGCTTACATGGCAGAGGGCGGAGAAGTGTTCCCTCACATCATGGGAACGGACAGCATGGGACGTGATTATTTCATCCGTGTTATTTACGGAACCCGGGTTTCTCTGACGGTAGGTCTGTTTGCGGCAGTGATCGTCCTTTTGATCGGCGTTGTTTACGGAAGTATTTCCGGTTATTTTGGAGGCAAGGTGGATATGGTGATGATGCGTATCGTGGACATCATTTATTCCCTGCCGGATATGCTGATGGTGGTTCTTCTGTCTGTCGTACTGCGTGAGGTTATCAATGTCGACGCATTTCCGGCGCTGCAGAAGATCGGTACCAACATGATCTCCATGTTTATCGTATTTGCCCTGCTGTACTGGACCGGCATGGCACGTATGGTCCGCGGTCAGATTCTGACCGTAAAACAGAATGAATACATTCTGGCGGCGAGAGTCAGCGGTGCGAAGGATTCCAGAATTATCCGCCGTCACATTCTGCCGAATATCGTCAGCGTTATCATCATTGCAGCAGCGCTGCAGATTCCGTCTGCGATCTTTACAGAGAGCTTCTTAAGCTTTATCGGTCTGGGGGTACAGGCTCCGATGCCGTCTCTCGGTTCCCTTGCAAACGAGGCAAGAGCCGGAATCACCCAGTATCCCTACAAACTGTTATTCCCTGCCGGCATGATCTGTCTGATCACCCTGGCATTCAACCTGTTGGGCGATGGCCTGCGGGATGCATTTGACCCGAAATTAAGGAGGTAAGACCATGAGTGAGAATATCCTTTCCGTGCAGAATCTGCATACCTCCTTCCACACAGACAAGGGAGAGGTCAAGGCAGTCAACGGTGTTACATTTAACCTTGAAAAAGGCAAAATCCTCGGTATTGTCGGCGAATCCGGTTCCGGCAAATCCGTAACCGCATATTCCATTATGCGTATTCTGGAAAAGAACGGCCGCATCACAGAAGGCAAAATCCTTTACAAAGGACAGGATATTGCAGAATTTTCTGAAAAACAGATGCGGGAGTTCCGTGGAAAATGCTGTTCTATTATTTTCCAGGATCCCATGACGAGCTTAAATCCGGTATTTACGGTGGGCAACCAGTTAAGGGAAGCCATTGAGCTTCACACGGACAGAAAAGGGAAAGAGGCGGAGGCAAGAGCCATTGAGATGCTGACTTTAGTTGGTGTCAATGAACCGGAAAAACGTGTGAAACAGTACCCCTACGAATTATCCGGCGGTATGCGCCAGCGTGTCATGATCGCAATGGCGCTGGCCTGTGAGCCTGATATCCTGATTGCAGACGAACCTACGACTGCCCTGGATGTTACGATCCAGGCACAGATTCTGGAGCTGATGCAGTCCCTGCAGAAAAAGCTCGGCATGGCAATCATCATGGTAACCCATGATCTTGGTGTTATCGCGGACATGTGCGATGAAATTATCGTTATGTACGGCGGAAGAGTCTGTGAAAGAGGTACGGCAGAAGATATTTTCTACCGTCCGCACCATGAATATACGAAAGGTCTGCTGCGTTCCATTCCGAATGTGGACAGAATCGGCGAAAAGCTTATCCCGATTCCGGGAACACCGATCAACCTCTTAAATATGCCAAAGGGCTGTGCATTTTGCCCACGCTGCGAGGAAGCGATGAAAATCTGTATCGAAGAGCAGCCGCCGGAAATGCAAATGCCTGACGGTCATTTCGCATCCTGCTGGCTGAACGTAAAGGCAGCCATGGAGGAAGAAAAAGGAGGCAGACAGTGAGCGAAGAAGTAAAAAACAAAAGCGAATATCTGGTGGAGGTACGGGATTTAAAACAGTATTTCCCGATCAAAACCGGATTTATGAAAACCACACCCTTAAAAGCGGTGGACGGCGTTTCCTTTTCCATCAAGCCGGGAGAAACCCTCGGTCTGGTAGGAGAATCCGGCTGCGGCAAGACGACTGTAGGAAGATCTCTGCTGCGTCTGTATACACCGACCTCCGGCGACGTCTTTTTCGATGGGGAGAAAGTGAATGAAAAGAGCATCGGACATATGCGCAGACAGATGCAGATGGTGTTCCAGGATCCCTATTCTTCCTTAAATCCCCGCATGACAGTCGAGGATATCATCGGCGAGCCTCTGGATGTCCACAAGCTTTACACCTCCAGAGGGGAAAGAAGAGACAAGATCCTGCATCTGATGGAGCTGGTCGGTTTGAATGCAGAGCATGCAACCCGTTATGCACATGAGTTCTCCGGCGGTCAGAGACAGCGTATCGGTATTGCGAGAGCACTTGCCACCAATCCGAGATTTATCGTCTGTGACGAAGCAGTCAGTGCACTGGATGTTTCCATTCAGGCACAGGTCATCAACATGTTTGAAGAGCTGCAGGAGAAGCTGGGCGTTGCCTATCTGTTCATTGCCCATGACCTGTTGGTTGTCCATCACATTTCTGACAGAATTGCAGTAATGTATCTGGGCAGGATCGTGGAGATCGCAGATTCCAATGAATTAAATGACAATCCCATGCATCCTTATACACAGTCTCTTTTAAGTGCAGTTCCCTATCCGGATCCGAAGATGGCAAAGGAACGGCAGAGAATCGTTCTCGAAGGGGATGTCCCGAGCCCTCTGCACATGCCAAGCGGCTGTGCATTCCGTACCAGATGTCGATATGCCACGGAAAAGTGTGCACAGGAGTGCCCGTCCTTGACAGATCGCGGCAACGGACATCAGGTAGCATGCTGGAATAAGTAACCGGCAGTAATTTTGACGCTTGGACAGGACGCAGGTTTAGCGGACTGTTTGGGTATATATTATTTTTCATTATCTATCTTTAAAGGAGGAAGACATTATGAAAAAGAAGTATCTGGCACTTGTGCTGGCAGCTTGCATGACCGCTTCTTTGGCAGCTTGTGGTTCCACAGCAGCTGATACAAGCGCTCCTGCAGCAACAACAGAAGAAGCAGCAGACACCGCTGCAGCAGAATCCACTGAAGCAGCAGACACTGCAGCAGCAACCGGTGAGCATGGACCCAGCAGCGAAGCTGCTCCGGCATGGGAGGATTATGATGCAAGAATCGCTGCGATCAGATCGGAGACAGATCTTGTAAAGCGTGAAGCGCTGATGCATGAGGCTGAGGACGAGCTGATGAACACCTGGGCAGTTGTTCCGCTGTACTACTACAACGACAGCTACCTGCAGAAGACCGATGTAGAGAACATCTATGCCAACCTGTTCGGCTATAAATACTTCGGTTTTGCAAAGACTCCTACCAACACCCTGGATCTTCAGATTGCATCTGAGCCCGACAAACTGGATCCCGCGCTGAACTCCACTGTTGACGGTGCATGCCTGGCAATCCTGAACTTCTCCGGCTTATTTGCATACGATGAGAACGGTCAGCTGGTTCCCGAACTGGCAGATTCCTATGAAATGAGCGAAGACGGTATGACCTATACCTTCACGATGAAGGATGGTTTAAAGTGGTCTGACGGCGAAGCTCTGGATGCAAATGACGTTCTGTATAGCTGGAACCGTCTGGCAGATGAAAACACAGCTGCTGACTATTCTTACCTGTGCTCCGTATTTGCAACTAAGGATGACGGCACTCTGGATATCGAAGCAAGCGAAGACGGCAAGACCTTTACTGCTCATCTGAACGCACCCTGCGCATATTTCCTTGACCTGTGCGCATTCCCTGCTTTTTATCCTGTACCTCAGCAGGCTGTAGAAGCTGCTGACGGCGCTGACACCAACCCCGGTGCATGGGCACTGGAAGCTGGTTTCGTAGGCAGCGGCCCGTTCGTACTGACCGAGTGGAAGCATAACGAGTCCATGACCTATGAGCCCAACCCCAACTACTGGGCAGCTGACAAGGTTTCCATGACAAAGATCAACTTCATGCTGAGCTCTGATGACACAGCAATTTACAATGCATTCCAGGATGGCTCCCTGCAGTTTGCAGATACCATTCCTACCGATATGATGGCTACCGTTAAGGATACCCCTGAATATCACAAGATCCCTACTCTGGGAACTTACTACTGCGGTTTCAATGTAAACAGCGAGCTGTTTGCAGGCAAGACGGTTGAAGAGGCTGCAGCAATGAGAGAAGCATTCTCCCTGCTGATCGACCGTCAGTATATCGTTGATGCGATCGCACAGGCAAACCAGGAAGTTGCCAATACCTTCATTCCTGCCGGCATGAGCGATGGCAATGGCGGTGAGTTCAGAGCAAATGATGACGCTTACACCTATCCGGATGAAGAGAACGTTGGTTACTTCAATCCTACCGATATGGAGGGCAACACAGAGAAAGCAATCGAGCTGTTAAAGAGCGCTGGCTATGAATTCGATGAAAGCGGCATGCTTTCCGCAAATACCCCGATCAACATGACTTACCTGACCAACGATTCCGAAGGTAATGTTAAGATCGGTGAAGCAATCCAGCAGGATTTCGCTATGATCGGTATCAACGTAACCGTTGAGACCCGTGAGTGGTCCGTATTCCTGAACGAGAGAAAAGACGGTCAGTTCGACTTCGCTCGTGAAGGCTGGCTGGCAGACTACAACGACCCGATCAACATGCTTGAAATGTGGGAGACCACTTCCGGCAACAACGATATGCAGTTCGGCAGATAAGTTAATTGCTGTGGCACATTGCATGGCAGTGAAAATTGCATAAAAATAGAATGTGCGCTCTGCGAGCATTCTATTGTCATAAAAAAAGAGAACCGGCGGACATTGAAAAATGCCTGCCGGTTTTTTTGCTGCCAGAAACTGGAGGTTGCCATTTGGAAGAAGTGTGATAGAATATACGCACTGAGTATAAAGGAGATGGCGGTGAACAAAAAAAGAAACGAGCACCCCGTCTGGACTGCTCTAAGTCAGTCTCACGGTCACAAAACCCGTTTCATATGGTTATGATAAAATAAAAAAATGATCTTGTCAACTATAGAATTATTAATAAATGACAGCAAGGAATTGAAATGTTACTGTTCACTCGCGCCATTCGCAAAAGCGCATCTTCGATGCTTTCCGCTGCTTCGCAGCTCATTTTTGCTCATAAAATGGCGCTCCCTTCGTACCTTTTTGCAAGCAGATTTTCATGCGAGCATAAAATCTGCTTGCAAAAAGGTACGAGTGAACTGTAACATTGAAATTGCAATGTTAAAATCAAAACAAAGGATGGATTTCAACATGACTTCAAATAATCAGAGAAATATACCCCCTAAAAAAACGGACTCGGAGCCTTCTAAAGCCACAGAATCCAAGTTTGCCAAGGCTCCGGAGGCTGCTTCGCCCAAAGAAGCAGACGCCCAGTCTTCTACAAAATCCCATCGCCGCCGGGCCTATCTGGACGATTTCAGGAAAACACAAAACGGTGACTATCAATACGAGGGCAGTCGATATGCCTGTGAACTGTCAGAAAAAGAGTGGAAAAAACAATCCACCGCGATGGCGGCTGCCGGAATTGCGGTCATCCTGATGACGATCGCCGCAGGCTGCGTGCCGTCGGTGGGATTACAGGGAAGCATTTTCGTGCTGCTTCCATATGCAGTGCAGCTGGCGGCAGCCTGCAGCCTCGCGTGGGCATGTGCAAGGCTTTTGGGCAAGGAATATCCGCTTCGGGAATACGTTTATCAGCAGACAGTGTGCAAAATATCGCTGCGCAGCGGAGTCTGCATCGCAGCAGCAGGAGTGTCCGTCATAGGAGAACTTGTTGAATTAACGCGTCACAGCGACGAAATTTTATTCTCCATTCCGTTCCTTCTAACAGAAGTAGTTATGGGCGTTGCCGCACTTGTGCTTTTAAAAAACGTTAAAAAATACACGTGGAAACGTGTGCGACTGTGACGAAAAAATGTATTTTTGACACGGAATGGGATTGACAGAAAGCAAAAAAGATAGTAATATGTTTAAACATTGGCTAATACTTTGACGAAAGGAAAAGAAAATGGGCCGATGTAACCTGCAGGTACGGCGATCACAGGGGCGGAAAAGCTGTGAGAACCGGTATATTCTGCAACAAATGTACAATTTTTAAGAAAAAAACTCCTGTGTATCTGCATGAAATAAAAAGGATGCAAACGGTGTTTTTTTCAAAAAAAGGAGGATTCACATGAAAAAGGCGAACAAGGCTCTTGCAGCTCTGCTTGCGCTTACCATGGTGACCGGTTCTCTGGCTGGCTGCGGAAGCAGCAATGGCTCCGGCAAGACAGAGACAACACCTGCTACGGAAGGCACAACAGAGACAGCAGATGCTGGTGCATCTGCAAGCGGCGCGGATACTCTGGTGGCATCCAGCGCACATTTTGAGGGAAAATTCTCTCCGTTCTTTGCAGCCAGCGCAGAAGATCAGCATATCGTTGATATGACCCAGATCGGTCTGGTAGGCGCTGACAGACAGGGCGCTATCGTGGAGAAAGGTATCGAAGGTGAGACCCGTTCTTACAACGGAACAGACTACACCTACTATACCGCTTCTGATCTGGAGATGACCCAGAACGACGACGGTTCCGTTTATTATGACGTTACTATTCGGGATGATCTGACCTTCTCTGACGGAACACCGATCACAATTGATGATGTAATTTTCAGCATGTATGTATATTGCGATCCTACCTATGACGGCTCTGCTACTCTGTACAGCCAGCCGATCCTTGGCATGGATGAGTACCGGGAAGGTATGGCAACCCTGTCTTCTCTGATCGCAGCAGCAGGCGAGGACAACACAGACTTCTCTCTGTGGACAGAAGATCAGCAGACTGCTTTTTGGGCTGCAGTCAATGACGGTGGTACTGCCTTTGCACAGGAAATCGTTGATTACATGGCAGAGAACAATGGCACAACCGACGTTGCTTCTGCGGCTGACGGATGGGGCTTCACACTGGCTGACGGCGCTACAGTAAAGGATTTCTTTATGGCTATCGGCGATCAGTATGGATGGAACTTCTCTTCCATGGAAGCTGAGACAGCAGGCTCTGCTCTGTCTGACCTGATTCCGGAAGATGTTTACAATTACTCCACCGTTGGTGTAAAAACCGGCGATTCTGCAGACTATATCGAAGGTATCCAGAAGACCGGCGACTACAGCATGAGAGTTGTAACGACCGAAGTTTCCGCAAACATGATCTATCAGCTTTCCTTTGCCATCGCTCCTCTGAGCTACTACGGCGATGCATCCCTGTATGATTATGACAACAACAAGTTCGGTTTTGAAAAGGGTGATCTTTCCAAGGTTCGTTCCGTAACCACCGCTCCGATGGGTGCTGGTCCTTACACCTTCAAGGAATTCAGCAACGGTGTTGTTTATCTGGATTCCAACCCGAGCTACTTCCAGGGCGAGCCTAAGATCAAGCATCTGAACTTCCTGGAAACACAGGAAGACGATAAGGTTGTTGGCGTAGAATCCGGCACCATCGATATTGCAGATCCTTCCTACTCTACCGAGGTTCGTAACCAGATTACAGAATACAACGGCGGCAGCGAAGATTTCGACGGTGATGTGATCACTCTGCGTCTGTATGATTTCCTTGGTTATGGCTATGTCGCCATGAGTGCAGACAACATCAAGGTTGGCAGCGATCCTGCATCCGAGCAGTCCAAGGATCTGCGTAAGGCAATTGCAACCATCCTTGCAGTATACCGTGATGAGGGTATTGATTCCTACTATGGCGATTCCGCTTCCGTTATTAACTACCCGATCTCCAATACTTCCTGGGCAGCACCTCAGGTAACAGACGACGGTTATCAGATCGCTTACTCTACCGACGTAGACGGCAATCCGATCTATACCGACGGCATGAGCGCAGAAGAGAAATATGAAGCAGCAGCACAGGCAGCACTTGGCTTCTTTGAAGCAGCTGGCTATACCGTAGAAGACGGCAAGCTGACAGCAGCTCCTGAAGGCGCTAAGCTTGGCTACCAGGTAAACATCGGTGCAGGCGGCTCCGGTGATCATCCTTCCTTCCTGCTGTTAAAGAATGCGGCAGACGCGTTTGCAAAGATTGGCTTCACCCTGACGGTAAACGATATCGCAGTTGCATCTGAACTGTATTCGACCTATCAGTCCGGCGTAGCTGAGATGTGGGTAGCAGCATGGAGCGCAACCGCTGACCCTGATATGTATCAGCTGTATCACAGCAAGGGCGCAACCAACTACTACAAGATCAACGATTCCGAACTGGATGAAATGATCGTTGCAGCACGTCAGTCCGTTGACCAGACATATAGAAAGAGCCTGTATAAAGCAGCCATGGAGATTATCATGGACTGGGGCGTTGAAGTTCCTGTTTACCAGAGAAGCGAATGCTACATCTTCTCTAGCGAGCGTATCAACATCAGCACTCTGACTCCTGATATGACTCCTTACTGGAGCTGGATGAGCGAAGTTGAAAAGCTGGAGTTAAACTAAACGACGGCGATTTCTGTGCAGCTTAAAACGCACAGACTGCAGGCTTATGCCCCTGATCTTCCTCCAAAGGAGGAGATCAGGGGCGATGCTGTATATCAAGGAGCTGCCTGAAGCAGGCGGCCGCTTGATATACAGCGGAAGAAGGGAATCGATAAGAACAAAGGGAGAGTTTTTTATGCGGAAATATATTGTCAAAAGACTGCTTTTGTCAGTCGTGATTTTATTTTGCGTATCCTTCATCATTTACACTCTGATGAGATGTCTTCCCGGCTCTTTTGTGGAAACGAGAGCGATGCAGCTTTCGCAGGGAGCAGGTGCAAAATCCTATGATGAATGGATGGAACAGTTAAATGCATCCTATGGTCTGGACAAACCGATCGTACTCGGCTTTCTGACCTGGGTAGGCGACGCGCTGAAGGGCAACTTCGGTGACAGCTGGAAATATACCGTACCGGTATTGGACAAATTTAAGGAAGTTATCTGGCTTTCCTTTATTATGGGCGCGATTTCCTTCGTGCTGGAGCTGATTATTGCGATCCCGCTGGGTGTTATTGCTGCAACCAAACAGTATTCCAGAGCGGACTATCTGATTACGGCGGGTGCATTGATCGGTATTTCCCTGCCGACCTTCTTTTTTGCAACGCTGTTAAAGCTGCTGTTCTCTGTAAAGCTGGGCTGGTTTGATTTATATGGTCTGGTGGGACGTAACTATGCACAGCTGGATTCCTGGGGGCAGTTCCTCGATAAGGCAAATCACCTCGTTCTGCCGATCATCACGCTGGTGATCGTTTCCGTTGGTTCCCTGATGCGTTATACGAGAACAAATATGCTGGAAGTATTAAATGCGGATTATATCCGTACCGCGCGTGCAAAGGGACTTTCCGAGAAAAAGGTTATTTATCACCATGCGTTCCGTAATACCCTGATTCCCCTCGTTACGGTTGTCGGCGGTTCCCTGCCTGGATTGTTTTCCGGCGCACTGATCACGGAAACGCTGTTTGCGATCCCCGGTATCGGTTATACCTCTTATCAGGCGATGGTAGCAGGCGATATTCCGTTTTCCATGTTTTATATGACGTTTCTGGCGGTTCTGACGCTTGCCGGAAACCTGATTTCCGATATTTTGTACGCGGTGGTTGATCCCCGTGTCCGGATTGCATAAGAAAGGAGGAGAGCATGATGCAGGAAGAAAAGAAAGCGACAGAAGAAAAAATAGAGCAGGAACTGTCCTTAAATGACGACCGTCGTGTCAAAGTGCTGTCCCCCGGCGCACTGGTTGCAAAACGGTTTTTCAGAAACAGACTGGCAGTAGTTGGCTTGACCATGCTGGTCGTTATGTTTGTCTTTTCCTTTATTGGCGGTCTGGTAAGCCCTTACGGACAGGATGAACAGTTCTATACTTATACACACATGGACAAAGAGTATGTGGGTGTGGTAAAAAATAACGATCTGCGTTATACGATCAATGACGGACAGGAGTTTGGCTCCATTCTGCAGGCTCAGCTGATGCTTGCGATCGGCAAGAATGCAGAAAGCTTTGAGTATAAAGATGTGACCTATGAGGTAGAGAAAGAGGGCGAAGACCTTTATTGGATTTCGAGCAACGGCACAGTGCTGGCAATCGCAGCAAAGGACATCGTAAACGCTGCAGACGGCGCAGAGGCTTCTGCATTGACTTTCGCAGTCAAGCATGAAGCGTTAAAGGCCTATGCAAACGGAGAAGCTTCTTTTACTGCGGACGGTCAGGATTATACGATGGATGCAGATGGAAACATTTTATCCGGCGGCGATGAGATCGGTTATGTCAGTCGTTTCGTTGTACAGGCAAAGGAAAACGGCGTTGTCATCAGCCGTGACTTTAAAGAAAAGCTGGCAGATGCCATCGACAGCGACACCGAAGAATTTGTATACACCGATGCAGACGGTGAGGAATACACCTACACCATCACTTACAAACCGGATTCCAAGACTTGGTCTGTACTGCAATCGAAGGAAACCTATGTGTATGACCGTTATGCAGGTCCCTCCAAAACCCACTGGCTCGGCACCGATACCAACGGTATGGATATGCTGACCCGTCTGATGTACGGTGGCCGTGTATCTCTGGTGATCGGATTTATCGTTGTATTTATTGAAGCGTTCCTGGGTATCCTGCTGGGCGGTATCGCCGGATACTTCGGAAAATGGGTGGATAATCTGATCATGCGTATTGTAGATATTTTCTACTGTATTCCGTCCACACCCCTGATCATCATTCTGGGTGCTGCAATGGATGCCATGCAGCTCGATCCCCAGATCCGTATGCTTTATCTGATGCTGGTTCTCGGTTTCCTGGGCTGGCCGTCTATCGCACGTCTGGTGCGTGGACAGATCCTTTCCCTGAGAGAGCAGGAATTTATGACAGCCGCGGAAGCCTGCGGTATCCGCGCTTCCAAGCGGATTTTCCGTCATCTGGTTCCGAACGTTATCCCGCAGCTGATCGTAACCTGTACGATGAGCCTTGGCGGTACGATTATTACGGAAGCAACCCTTTCCTTCTTAGGTCTGGGTGTTAAGTTCCCGTTCGCATCCTGGGGTAACATCATCAACGACGTCAACAATGCTTACGTTATGACCAACTACTGGTTTATCTGGATCCCGGCAGGTATCTGTCTGCTGATCACAGTACTTGGCTTTAACTTTGTAGGCGACGGTCTGCGCGATGCGTTCGACCCGAAGATGAAACGATAAGGAGGGAGAACCAGCTATGGCAAAAAAACATCCGGAAGGCTATCTCTCCGCGAAAGAATCCAGACGGATTTCCAGAGAGAACCGTAAGATTACAGGTAAGTATGAAAAACAGTACAAGCGTAAAAATGTTCCGGAGCAGGAATATCTGACACAGATGCACAATCCGGAAAATGCAGTGGAATTTGATAATCTGCATACCTATTTCTTTACAGACGTCGGAACGGTAAAATCCGTTGACGGCGTAAGCTTTGAGGTTCCTATCGGCAAGACGGTTGGCGTTGTAGGCGAGTCCGGCTGCGGTAAATCCGTAACCAGCTTATCCCTGATGCAGCTGCTGCAGCGTCCCCAGGGGCAGATCGTAGATGGTCAGATTCGCTTAAACCTGGGCGATAAGGCATATGATATTGCAAAAACTCCGATGGAGAAGATGCAGAAGCTGCGCGGCAATTATATGTCCATGATTTTCCAGGAGCCTATGACTTCCCTGAATCCGGTTTTTCGTATCGGTGAACAGGTAGAAGAAGTAATCGAGCTGCATGACGGCGAAGGAAAGAGCAAGGAAGAGATCAAAGCCCGCACCATTGAGCTTTTGGAGATGGTCGGTATTGCAAACAGCGAAGGCGTTTACAAGATGTATCCCCACGAGCTCTCCGGCGGTATGCGTCAGCGTGTCATGATCGCAATGGCGCTGGCTTGTAACCCGAAGATCATCATCGCAGACGAGCCGACGACGGCGCTGGACGTAACGATCCAGGCACAGATTCTGGATCTTCTGCGCAACTTGAAAAATAAAATCAATTCCTCCATCATGCTGATCACCCACGATCTGGGCGTTATCGCAGAGATGGCGGATTACGTTGTTGTTATGTATGCAGGACGCGTTGTGGAAAAAGGTACGGTACAGGAGATTTTTTCGAATCCTTCCCACCCTTACACAATCGGTCTGATGGCTTCCAAACCGGTGATCGGCAAAAAGGTCGATAAGCTTTATTCCATCCCCGGCAAGGTGCCGAACCCGGTCAACATGCCGGATTACTGCTATTTCCGTGATCGCTGCGAAATGCGCTGCCCGGAATGCGATGGAAAATACCCCTGCGAGATCAGCCTGTCCGAGACGCACAAGGTCAGCTGCTATCGCTATTACGATAAGAAGGAGGGAAAATAAATGCAGCCAATCGATAAGAATTTCACACCGGTAGAATATGATCCACAGTATATTCTGATGGTCAATCAGCTGAAAAAATATTTTCCCATCAAAGGCGGCATGGTCGGTAAAACCGTTGGACAGGTCAAGGCTGTTGACGGCGTAACCTTTAACTTGAAGCGCGGAACCACCATGGGCCTGGTAGGCGAGTCCGGCTGCGGCAAGACGACGACCGGACGTACCATCCTGCGTCTGTCCGGCGAAAAAACCGGCGGACAGGTGCTGTTTAACGGAAAAGAGGTTTATGACCTTTCTTCCAAAGAGATGCGAAAGATGCGTACAAAAATGCAGATCATCTTCCAGGATCCGTTTTCCAGCCTTTCTCCCCGTCTTCCTGTCGGTGAGATCATCGGCGAAGCGGTTCGGGAGCACAATCTGGTTCCCAAGGCAGAATTAAATGACTATATCGATCAGGTTATGGATAACTGCGGTTTGCAGCCCTTCCACAAAGACCGGTATCCCCATGAGTTCTCCGGCGGACAGAGACAGCGTATCTGTATCGCAAGAGCACTTGCCTTAAATCCGGAATTCGTTGTCTGTGACGAGCCTGTATCTGCGCTGGACGTATCGATTCAGGCGCAGATCATTAACCTGTTAAAGGAGCTGCAGGAAAAATACAGCCTGACCTACCTGTTCATTTCCCATGACCTGTCGGTAGTCGAATATATTTCCGATACCGTCGGCGTTATGTATCTGGGCAATCTGGTAGAGTACGGAACGACAGAGGATATTTTCCGTAATCCGCTGCATCCTTACACGGAAGCCCTGTTCTCTGCAATTCCGATCCCGGATCCGGAAGCGAAGATGAACCGTATCGTGCTGGAAGGCTCGATCCCTTCCCCTGCAAATCCGCCGGAGGGCTGTAAGTTCCACACCCGCTGTGCCCACTGCATGGAGCGCTGCAAGCATGAAGCGCCGGTTCAGAAAGAGGTGGAACCCGGACATTACGTTGTCTGCCATCTCTACGATAAATAATGGGAACGGATAAGCAGGAAGAAGAGGACGACGGCCGCGTGATCGCGGACATGAGCGGTATCGAAACGCCGTCTCTGTTTGCCCCTTTTTCCGGACGAAAAAAAAGACGGGAGGGAGAAGTTCCGAAGGTCAAAAACGACCGGCCGTGGGAAGATTCCTCCCTGAATAAAAAAGAACGTTTCTGGTATGCGATGGGAGCGCTCAAAGCGGCGCTTCTCATCGGACTTGCCTATCTTGCCGGACTGGCGGCGGTGATCCTTTTGCTGTTGCTGCTCTGGAAAGTTCTGTAAGCTGGCTGAGCGGCATGGAGGTTCCGTTCACGGTTTGCACGCGCCATTCGTAATACAATAGAATACACACTCTGCGAACATTCTATTGTTATGAATCGCATCTTGCTTTCTGGAAGCGTTCATGTTATAATCAATGTGTTTCGCATTGAGAGGTATCAATGCAGAGAAAGATGAAATGTGGACGGAGAGCCGGAAAACGGCGGATTGTGAGGAAACATGGAGATTCTGAGAATTATTTTAACTGTGATTTTTATAGTGATGTGTATTGCCCTGACAGTTCTGGTTCTGATGCAGGAAGGCAAAGATGCAGGACTTGGCGCTATCGCAGGCGGTGCAGAGACCTACTGGGGAAAGAACAAAGGTCGTTCTATGGAAGGACTGCTTGTTAAAATTACTAAATGGCTGGCAATCGGCTTCATGGTAATTGCAGTAATTCTGAACATCACCAGAATCTGGGGCTGATAAGCGGTATTGTCTGAGCGCATATCGTGGATAAGAAGTACAGAATGTTACGAAAGCACTCCGCACGGCGGGGTGCTTTTTTCACTTACAGCTACGCTGTAAGTGAAAAAAGCATTTTATCGCACTGCGGCGGAGCGGAAGATGTCGCTTACGCGACCCGCCGCAGGCGACGAATCCGGCGGAAGCCGGATTCGATTTGACAGCATTGCAGTGGAGCATCATTTTATAACAGGTGATATATGGAAGATTTATTGGAAAAGAGAAAAAAACTGATCTGTGAGCTGGTGGAGGACGAAAAGTACGTCCCGATGAAAGAAAAGGAGCTCGCAATCTTCATGCAGGTAAAACCGGAAGACCGGCGCGAGCTAAAGCGTGTTTTGGAGGAGCTTCTGGAAGAGGGAAAAATAGAACAGACCAAGCGAGGACGGTATGTGCGCGCAGAAAAGAAGCTTCTGCGTGCAGTTGGTTTGTACCAGTCGAGCGAAAACTTTGGCTTTGTCGTGCCGGACAACAAAAAGCTGCCGGATATTTTTATCCCACGGGAAAAGAAAAAGGATGCCTATGACGGTGCAAAGGTCGTTGCAGAATATATCGAGAGCCGGGAAGAGGGCAAAAGTCCGGAGGGCGAGATCATAGAGGTGCTGGGCGGAAGAGATGAGCCGGGCATCGACATGCTCTCTGTTGTGCGTGCTCTTGGCATTCCGGATAAATTTTCGGAAAAGGTATTGAATCAGGCCCAGCGCGTCTCCAAGCCGGTCAGCGAGACGGATTGCGCGATGCGGCGCGATCTTCGGGCGGTACGGATGGTGACGATCGACGGCGAGGATGCGCGGGACCTGGACGATGCGGTCAGCTTAGAAGAAAAAGACGGCAGATGGCTGCTGGGCGTTCATATCGCGGACGTTGCAGACTATGTGCAGGAAAATTCCGCGCTGGACTGGGAGGCAAAGGAACGGGGAACGAGCGTTTATCTGCCGGATCGCGTGATTCCTATGCTTCCAAAGGAGCTGTCCAACGGGTGCTGTTCGCTAAATGCCGGGGAAGACCGACTGGCGCTGTCGTGCCTGATGGAAGTGGACAAGGGCGGAACTATCGGCAATTATGAGATTGTGGAATCTGTGATCCGTGTGGACAAGCGCATGAGCTATACGCAGGTGCAAAAAATTCTGGACGGCGACGAAGCCCTTTGGGAAGCATACCGCGACGAAGCACCGATGCTTACAGAGATGGCGAAGCTTTCGAAGGTGCTTCGGCAGAAACGAAAAGAGCGCGGCGCGGTGGATTTTGATTTTCCGGAAAGCAAGATCGAACTGGATGAAAACGGCGAGCCGCTGTCGATTCACCCGCATGAGCGAAACGACGCGACGAAGCTGATCGAGGATTTTATGCTGGCGGCAAACGAGACGGTGGCACAGCATTTTTACTGGCTGGAGGAGCCGTTTTTATACCGCGTACACGATAACCCGGATCCGGAAAAAATGCAGCAGTTGTCCGTATTTTTAGGAAATTTCGGCTATCGGCTGCATATCGGGCGCAAACAGGGAAAGCGTCAGGAAAACGGGGCAGACGTCCATCCGAAGCAGCTGCAAAAGCTTCTGGATCAGATCGAAGGGACGCCGGAGGAAGCGATGCTGTCGAGACTGATTCTGCGCAGCATGAAGCGCGCGGTCTATTCGCCGGAATGCAGCGGACATTTTGGACTGGCAGCAACACATTATTGCCATTTTACGTCCCCAATCAGGCGATATCCCGATTTACAGATTCACCGGATTATCAAGGAGTTTCTGCGGGGACGGTTAACCGAAAAGCGAAAAGAGCATTATGAGGACATTTTAAACGGCGTAGCAAAGCATTCGTCCGAGACAGAGCGGCGTGCGGATGAGGCGGAGCACATCTGTGAAAAGATGAAAAAGGCGCAGTATATGGAAAAGCATATCGGGGAGACGATGGAAGCAGTCATTTCCGGTGTGACGGGCTGGGGCTTTTATGCAGAGCTTCCGAATACGGTGGAAGGACTGGTTCCGGTATCGAGCCTGCGCAGCGATTATTTTATCTTCGATGAAGAAAACTCTGCGCTGGTCGGCGAACACACAGGCAAAACCTATCAGCTGGGCGAAACGGTGACGGTTCGGGTGACGGGGGCAAACCGGTATGCCGGAACGGTGGATTTTGAGCTGGAAGAGGCGGAAAAGAGAGGAAACGATGGCAAAATCAGCACAGAAACTGGTCGCGAACAATAAAAAAGCATATCACGATTATTTTGTAGAGGAGACCTGGGAAGCCGGGCTTGCGCTCGCCGGGACAGAGGTAAAGAGCCTGCGCCTTGGAAAGTGCAGCATTAAAGAAGCGTTTATACAGGAAGACAACGGCGAAATGTACGTTTATGGCATGCATATTTCCCCCTATGAAAAGGGAAATCTGTTCAACAAAGACCCGCTGCGCACGAGAAAGCTTCTGCTGCACAAAGCGGAGATTTTAAAGCTTGCCGGAAAATGTAAGGAAAAAGGCTATACGATCATGCCGCTGCAGGTCTATTTTAAAGACGGGCGCGCAAAGATGGAGATCGGTCTCTGCCGCGGCAAAAAGCTCTACGACAAGCGGCAGGATATTGCAAAGAAGGATCAGCGCCGCGAGGTAGAGCGCGAATTTAAGGTGAAAAATCTGTACTAAATTGCAGGATGTCTGCCAATATGCTATGATTGTAAATTGTAATAGTTCGTTCCTGCGAAACTGCAGCGGATCGGAAAGGAGACCGATTTCATGAAAGCATTGAAAGAGCTTTTGAGTGAGCTTACCTTTACCTGTGAAAGAGGAAATCTGGAAAAAGAAATTACGGCGGTCGTTTATGACTCCCGAAAAATTGTAGAAGGCTGTCTGTTTGTCTGCATCAAGGGGGCAAATTTTGACGGACATCAGGCTGCCGCAGAGGCTGCAGAGAAAAAAGCGGCTGCGATTATCGTATCCCAAGAAGTAGAGCTTCCGAAACAGTCGGAAACGACCCTGATCCGGGTGGAGGATACCCGCTATGCCCTCGCGTTCGTATCTGCGGCGTGGTTTGACCATCCGGCAAAAAAACTGACGACGATCGGCATCACCGGAACGAAGGGTAAGACGACGACCACTTATCTGGTAAAATCCATCCTGGAAAATGCGGGACGAAAGGTAGGACTGGTCGGAACCATTGAAATAATCATCGGAGACACGCATATCCACGCGGTCAATACGACGCCGGAATCGTATCTTTTGCAGGAATATTTTGCCAAAATGGTGGAATCTGGCTGCGATACCGTTGTAATGGAGGTTTCCTCTCAGGCGCTGATGCTCCACCGGACCCAGGGCTTTGTATTCGATTTCGGTATTTTTACAAATCTGGAGCCGGATCATATCGGACCGAACGAGCATGGAAGCTTTGAAGAATATGCGCATTGTAAGAGTCTGCTGTTTCAGCAGTGCCGCGTCGGGATTGCAAACTGTGACGATGTGCACTGGCAGCTTATTACAAAGGAGCACACCTGCAGTCTGGAAACCTACGGCATGTCTAAAAAAGCCGACCTGCGCGCACAGAACCTGCAGTTTACAAACAGACAGGGACATCTCGGCATCGCCTTTGATGTGACCGGATTGATGAATTTCCATGCAGAAATTGCGATGCCGGGAAGGTTTTCGGTATACAACGCGCTGACTGCGATTGCGATCTGCAGACATTTTAAGGTGTCGGAAGCGGATATCTGTAAGGCGCTTCTGGCAGCAAAGGTTAAGGGACGTATCGAAATGGTCAAGGTTTCGAATGCGTTTACCCTGATGATCGATTATGCCCACAATGCGATGGCGTTGAAAAGTCTGCTGACGACGTTAAAGGAGTATGAGCACGGAAGGCTGGTCTGCGTGTTCGGCTGTGGGGGCAACCGTTCCCGGGAGCGCCGGTTTGAGATGGGAAAGGTGTCCGGAAATCTTGCGGACTTTACGATCATCACGTCCGACAACCCGCGTTTTGAAGAGCCGGAGGCGATTATCGAAGACATTATTACAGGCATGAAAAAGACAGATGGCGTCTATATTTCCATCCCGGACCGCAAAGAAGCCATTGCCTATGCGATCGACCACGGACAGCCCGGCGACATCATTGTGCTCGCCGGTAAGGGACACGAGGATTATCAGGAAATTAAGGGTGTGAAATATCCGATGGATGAAAGAGATTTGATTGCGGATATCTTAAAAGAAAGAGGAATTTCTTTTTGAAAAAAGAATTTGCGAACGTGATCGTGGATATCTCCCATGAAAAAGTGGATCGGCCCTTCGGCTACCGGATTCCGGAGCGCCTGGCAGACAGCGTGACACCCGGCGTGCGGGTAAAAATCCCGTTTGGCGCAGGAAATGTGCTGCGCACCGGCTATGTGATCGAGGTGACGGATCATTCGGAGTTCCCGCGGGAACGGATGAAAGAGATCGATTCTGTGCTTCCGGGAACAAAGGAACCATCACAACGTCTGATCGTGCTGGCGGCGTGGATGAAGCAGCAATACGGTTCTACGATGATACAGGCTCTGAAAACCGTTTTGCCTGCGAGGGCGACCGTCGGGGAAAAAGAGCGAAAAAGCATTGAGCTGCTGTTACAGGATGCACAAACGCAGGAGCTGGCTGCACAGATGGAAAGAAAGCATCAGACAGCGAGGCTCCGACTGTTACAGGAGCTTATGACGAACCGGACGATTTCGTGGGAGGCAGCGACCAAAAGGTTAAAAGTTCCGACGTCTGTAATCAGCAAGCTGGAATCCGACGGCGTGTTAAAGGTACATGCTTCTGTAGCGTACCGTAACCCGATCCGGAGAATGGGCGAAGAAACGGAAAAAAAGACGCTTTCGGAGGAACAGCAAGGGGCGGTAAATGGAATTTTAAACGCTTTTGACCAAAATGACCGCAGACCGAGCCTGATCCACGGTATCACGGGCAGCGGAAAAACAGAGGTTTATCTGGCACTCATTGAGGGCATGATAAAAAGAGGACGACAGTCCATCGTGCTGATTCCGGAAATCGCGCTGACCTATCAGACGGTGCAGCGGTTTACGGCGCGCTTCGGCGACCGGGTTTCCGTGATGAACTCGACGCTCAGCGTCGGGGAAAAACAGGATCAGTGCAGGCGGGCAGAGCGAGGGGAGCTGGATGTTATCATCGGTCCAAGGTCGGCGCTGTTTGTGCCGTTTCCAAATCTCGGGATGATCCTGATGGATGAGGAACATGAGCTGAGCTATAAAAGCGAAACGAGCCCGAAGTATCACGCGCGGGAGACAGCTCAGAAGCTCGCTGAGCTTTCCGATGCAACGCTGGTGCTGGGTTCCGCAACGCCTTCGCTGGAAGCTTACAGTCGTGCTCAGAGGGGGGACTATCATTTTTATAAACTGACGAAGCGACTGACCGGCGGAAGCCTTCCCAGAGTGGAAATCGCAGACCTTCGCGAAGAGCTGCGAAATGGAAACCGGTCGATTTTTTCGGTGAGCCTGCAGGAAAAATTAAGGGATCGTCTGGCGCGGAAAGAGCAGTCGATGCTGTTTTTGAACCGGCGCGGCTATGCAGGATTTGTATCGTGCCGTGCCTGCGGCTATGTATGCAAATGTCCGCACTGCGACGTTTCCCTCTCGGAGCACAGGGGCGGAAGGCTGGTCTGCCATTATTGCGGGTATGAGCAGCCTGCCGTGAAGCTCTGTCCGTCCTGTGGCTCGAAATATATACTGGGCTTTCGGGCGGGAACGGAAGCGATGGAAGAACAGCTTCATAAAATGTTTCCGCAGGCACGAGTGCTGCGTATGGACGCGGATACGACCCGCACGCGGGAAAGCTATGAAAAGATTCTGGCGGCGTTTGCCAGAGGGGATGCGGATATCCTGGTCGGTACGCAGATGATCGTCAAAGGGCATGATTTCCCGGCGGTGACGTTAGTCGGCGTGCTGGCGGCGGATCTGTCGCTGTCCATGAGCGACTACCGTGCCGGAGAACGGACGTTTCAGCTGCTGACGCAGGCGGCGGGGCGTGCCGGACGCGGAAGCCGTCCAGGTGAGGTTGTGATCCAGACTTACCAGCCGGATCATTATAGCATTCAGTATGCTGCACGGCAGGATTATGAGGGATTTTATAAAGAAGAGCTGACGTATCGGCAGCTGCTTTCCTATCCGCCTGCGTCTCACATCCTTGCGGTGCAGTTTTATTCCAAAAAGCAGGAAGAGGCGCTTGCAGGCGCACAGGAGGCAGCGAGCTACGTACGACAGGTAACTCAGTCGCGGCAGTTTACACAGCAAATGTCAGGCACTGTGCAAATACCAACACCCGCCGCGACACACAACGCCGCCAGCGCTGCCCTGCCCGATACGATTGTGATCGGTCCCGCGCCGGCACTGATTGGCAAAATCAACGACGTTTACCGCTATGGTATTTATTTAAAAAACCATGACTACGAAAAGCTGGTAGAATTAAAGGACGGAATCGAGCAGATGCGCAGCCTGCCGCAGCGGCAGAAGGCGCTGTGTCAGTTTGATTTCGATCCGGTGCACAGCTTCTAGAAAATCATCAGGAGACAGATGCTGCCTGCATAGCAGGAAAGGACAGCAAACCGATAACAGAGAGTAAGGCAGAACATCAGAAAGAGAGGAACAAAAGAATGGCAATTCGCAATATCAGAACGATCGGAGATCCCGTCCTGAATAAAAAATGCAAAGAGGTCAAGGAGATGACGCCCCGCATTCAGGAGCTGATCGATGACATGTTTGATACGATGTACGAGGCAAACGGCGTCGGACTTGCAGCGCCCCAGGTCGGCATTTTAAAGAGAATCGTCGTAATTGATACGACCGGAGAAGATCCGATTGTCATGATCAATCCCAGAATTATCGAAACATCCGGCGAGCAGACCGGCGGTGAGGGCTGTCTTTCTGTTCCCGGCAAGACAGGCACAGTGACAAGACCCAATTACGTCAAGGCGATTGCGTATAACGAAAACATGGAAGCGTATGAAATCGAAGCAACCGAGCTTTTGGCGCGTGCAATCTGCCATGAAACAGATCATCTGGATGGTGAGCTGTATGTGTCCAAGGTAGAAGGACAGCTGATGGATACCGAAGAATATTACGAAGAAATGGACGGGACAGAGGTACTCGACGAAGAATAATGGCAGTACAGCGCAGCCTGGAATGCAATGCAGAAGCCAATCAGCAGGTTTGAATTGTAATTTCCACGGTGCCAGGCGCCTGCAGAATGGAGGACAAGATGAAGATAGTATATATGGGAACGCCGGATTTTGCAGTCGCTCCGCTGGAAGCACTGCTTGCGGCAGGACATACGGTAACGGCGGTTGTGACACAGCCGGACAAGCCGAAGGGGCGCAGTGGAAAACTGCAGATGTCCCCGGTTAAGGAATGCGCGCTGCAGCATGATATTCCGGTGCTGCAGCCGATTAAGATTAAGAGAGCAGAGGAAATCGAGCGTCTCAGGCAGTATGAAGCGGATGTTTATGTGGTAGCAGCATTCGGACAGATTTTATCACAGGAGATCCTGGATCTGCCCCATTATGGAAGCCTGTGCATTCATGCCTCTCTGCTTCCCGCCTATCGCGGGGCATCACCGATCAATCGTGTAATTATGGATGGACAGAAAAAGAGCGGCGTGACGATCATGCAGATGGATGCAGGAATCGATACCGGTGATATCCTGACACAGTCGGAAGTTGTAATTGAGGACACTGATACCGACCTTTCGCTGGAAGAAAAGCTGTCCAAAGTAGGCGCAGAGCTGATTGTGAAAACGCTTCAAAAGCTGGAAGCGGGTACGCTGACTGCGACAAAGCAGGATGATTCCAAAAGCTGCTACGCAAAGCTTCTGACCAAGGCGATGGGACAGATTGACTGGAACCAGAGCGCGATTTCCATCGACAGACAGGTGCGTGGACTGTATTCCTGGCCGGGTGCATACACTTCCTGTAAAGGGAAAATGCTGAAAATCTGGCAGGCAAAGCCTGTGGAGGAAGAAGGCATTGCCGCTTACTCTATGCCCGGCAGTATTGCCAAGGTGACGAAGAATGAAATCTTTGTCCAGACCGGCGATGGCGTACTGTGCCTGCAGGAAGTCCAGCTGGAAGGCAAAAAGCGCATGAAGGTGCACGACTTTTTGCTGGGCTGTAAGGTAGAGGAAGGAGAGGTGCTTGGATGAGCGTTTTGGCATACATGGGATATTATTACTATGATGTGACGTATCTTCTTGTAATTCTGGGCGCGGTGCTTTCGATGATCGCGAGCGCTCAGGTCAACAGCACATTTAAACGTTACAGCCGCGTCAGAAGCAGCTGCGGCATGACCGGAGCAGAGGCTGCGGAGCGGATTTTATACCGGAACGGTCTGACGAATGTGCGGATTGAGCATATCAGCGGCAACTTAACAGATCATTATGATCCGTCCTCCAAGGTACTGCGTCTGTCAGATGCGACCTACAATGCGACGAGTGTTGCAGCGGTGGGAGTTGCAGCGCACGAGTGCGGCCACGCGGTACAGGACGCCAAGGGCTATGCACCGTTAAAATTCCGTTCGGCCCTCGTTCCGGCTGCAAATTTCGGCTCGAAATTCGGTTTGCCGATTTTCGTTCTGGGGCTGTTCTTAGGCTCCAACGAGCTGTTGATGCAGATTGGTATCTGGGTCTTTTTGGCAGCGGTGCTGTTCCAGATCGTGACGCTTCCGGTTGAATTCGATGCAAGTCACAGGGCGATGGGATTTTTAACAGAATACGGAATTTTATCGGAAAACGAAGCAGAGGGAAGCTACAGAGTGCTTCGGGCGGCTGCAATGACCTATGTTGCGGCAGCAGCGGCGGCGCTGTTGAACCTGCTGCGGCTGGTGATGCTGTCCAGGCGGGACGACCGCAGGGACTGACCGCGCAGCCTGAAACGTGCGAAACACCGGAAAAGAGACGCTGCACAGCCTGAAACGTGTGAAATGCCGGAGAAGAGAAGCTGCACAGCCTGAAATGTGTGAAACACCAGAAAAGAAACGCTGCGCAGCCGAAAAAGAAAAAGCGAAACAGCTGCCAGAAACAGCGGGGCACTGCGCCCTGAGCATGGAGATAGAAAATGGATACAAGAGAAACAGCGCTGCTCCTGTTTGTGGAGATGGAGAAGACCAAAAACTTCGGCAGCAGCCTGATCCGGGATACCTTAAATAAATACGACTACGAAGATCCGCGGGAAAAAGCGTTTTTAAAACGTCTGACGGAAGGAACGCTGGAAAGTCTCCTGACGCTGGACTATGTCATCAACGCGTATTCCAAAACGCCGACGAACAAAATAAAACCGCTGATCCGCAGTCTGCTGCGCCTGTCGGTCTATCAAATTTTGTATATGGACACCGTGCCGGATTCTGCGGCATGCAACGAAGCCGTGCGTCTGGCAAAGAAAAAGGGCTTTGAGCGGCTGTCCGGTTTTGTAAACGGTGTACTGCGTACAATTACACGGAACAAAGAAGAAATTTTGAATTCGGAGAGTGCGTTTTGGCAGGAACTTCAAAAGAACCCTGTGCAGGCACTTTCGGTGCGCTACAGCGTGCCGGAGTGGATGATTTCTCTCTGGGAAGCGCAGTATGGAGAAGAAAAGACGGAGCCTATGTTGGAGAGACTGAAAAAAGGGCGTCCGTTGACGATCCGTCTGGACAGCCGTCTGACGGAAGAAGAAAAGGCACAGGAAATCGCAGCGATCGAAGCGGCAGGCGTGACGGTGCAGAAGCACCAGTTGTATGCAGATGCGTGGAATCTGGAAGGCTGTGAGGGCATCGGTCATCTGCCGGGCTTTGCAGAAGGGCTGTTTTATGCGCAGGACGTCAGCAGCATGCTCGCGGTGGAGGCAGCAGGAATTTCAGGTGGAATGACGGTCATGGATCTTTGCAGCGCGCCGGGCGGAAAAACAACGCTTGCAGCAAGAAAGGCGGGCAGCGGGAAGGTGATCTGCGGAGATGTTTCCGAAAGAAAGGCTGCGCTGATTCTGGAAAATACTGACCGGATGAAGTGCAGCAACGTTTCGGTCAATGTCTGGGATGCGTCAGTTTTTATGGAGCAGTATAAAGAAAGCGCGGACGTGGTGCTTCTGGATGTTCCGTGCTCCGGGCTTGGCGTAATCGGCAGAAAAAAAGAAATCCGTTATCGGGTAACGAAAGAAGATCTGGCAGCACTTGTCACTTTGCAGAAAAAGATCGTGGATGCATGCTGGCAGTATGTAAAGCCGGGCGGTATTTTGCTGTATTCGACATGTACCCTGGATGTGTCAGAAAACGAAGAGATGGTGCGGTACGTGACCGAAAAGTATCCGTTTGAAGCAGAGAGCATCGACCCATTTTTGCCGGAATGTCTCCACAGCCAACAGACAAAAGCAGGATTTTTGCAGCTGTTTTTGGGCGAGTGGGACACCGACGGATTTTTTATGGCAAGACTGAGAAGGAAGAAATAGATGATGGAAAACAGAGAAAGCAGGGATTTAAAGTCCCTGCCGCTTGATTTACTGAAAGAAAAAATGACAGAGCTTTCCGAAAAACCGTTTCGGGCAAAACAGCTGTACGACTGGATGCATGTCAAGCTGGCGGGAGATTATGACGAAATGACGAATCTTTCGGCGGCGCTTCGAAACCGGTTAAAGGAAGAATATCCTTTGACAACCCTCAGGGTAGTGCGTGAGCAGACCTCTGCGATTGACGGGACAAAGAAATTTTTATTCGCGCTGCCGGACGGAAATCTGGTGGAGAGTGTGTGGATGCAGTATAAGCATGGCAATTCGGTCTGTATTTCCTCTCAGGTTGGCTGCCGGATGGGCTGCCGCTTTTGCGCGTCTACGCTGGACGGTCTGGAACGGGGACTGACGCCTGCGGAAATGCTGGATCAGATTTACCGGATTCAGAAGCTGACCGGGGAGAGGGTAAGCAATGTTGTCGTGATGGGAAGCGGGGAACCGTTGGATAATTACGACAATCTGCTCGTATTTTTGCGGATGCTGACGGATGAAAACGGTTTAAATATCAGCCAGCGCAATGTGACGGTTTCGACCTGCGGAATTGTGCCGAAAATGTATGAGCTGGCGGAGGAAAAGCTTCAGATCACGCTGGCGCTTTCCCTGCATGCGACGACAGATGAAAAGCGCCGCAGGCTGATGCCCATCGCTAACAAATACGGAATGAAGGAGCTGATGGACGCCTGCCGCAATTATGCGGACAAAACCGGACGGAGGCTGACCTTTGAATATAGTCTGGTCGGCGGCGTCAACGATACAAAAGAGGACGCGGAAGAGCTGATCGGTCTGGCAGCGCCGCTGGGCAGTCATGTCAACCTGATTCCGGTCAACCCGATCAAGGAGCGGGATTTTGTACAGTCCAACCATGCCGCGATTGCAGCGTTCCAGAAGCGTCTGGAAAAAGGCGGCGTCAACGTCACAATCCGTCGTGAGATGGGAAGGGACATCGACGGGGCGTGCGGACAGCTGCGCCGCAGACACATGGAAGAGCAGAGCGAGTGAACCTTCCCGAAAGAGGACAATGCCGGATAACAGCTTGTCCTTTTTGTATTTTTGTGCTAGTATGGTAAAGATAATGGGTGAAATTCCGAATACAGAGAGGGTGAGCGAATGAAAGCTTACGCGATTACAGATATTGGAAAAAAGAGATCCTTCAACCAGGACTATGCGTGGATGACCACCGATGAGATCGGAAAGCTTCCCAACCTGTTTATTGTAGCAGATGGAATGGGAGGTCACCGGGGCGGCGGTTATGCATCGCGCCTTGCAGTGGAGACGATTCTGGAACAGATCCGGCAAAGCCAGGCGGACAGCCCGGCAGAAATTTTGGTGGATGCGATCCGTCATGCAAACGAGTGTATCCGGCAGACGGCAGCGGAGGATGAACAGTTGAGTGGAATGGGGACTACAGTGGTAGCCGCCACCTGCGCAGACAGGCAGCTTCAGGTTGCAAACGTCGGGGACAGCCGTTTGTATATTGCAGATGATGTCGGCATCCGTCAGATTACCGAGGATCATTCCCTGGTACAGGAAATGGTGCGCTTTGGCGGAATCAGTCGGGAACAGGCGAGGATCCATCCGGATCGCAACATCATTACCCGTGCCGTAGGCGTAGAGGATGATCTGCAGGTGGATCTGTTTTTGGTTCCGCTGGAAGGAAAAGACCGGGTGCTTCTGTGCTCGGATGGCCTGACCGGAATGCTGGAGGATGAAGAAATCCTGCAGATTCTGGAAGGAGAAGGCAACGTGGAAGAGCGGGCGCAGCGGCTGGTGCAGGCTGCAAACGACCACGGCGGAAGAGATAATATCGCGGTGATTATTATGGAGCCGTTTTCAGATGAGGTGAGCGGATGATTAAGATAGGAACAATGATAGGCGACCGTTACGAGGTGCTCGAGCGCATCGGGATGGGCGGAATGTCAGATGTTTATAAGGCAAAGGATCACAAACTGAACCGGCATGTAGCGGTGAAAGTGCTGAAGCAGGAATTTTCCGAAAATACGAATTTCGTATCTAAATTCCGGGTAGAGGCCCAGGCAGCAGCCAGTCTGATGCATCCGAATATTGTAAATGTGTATGACGTCGGGGAAGATAACGGGGTTTACTACATCGTTATGGAACTCGTAGACGGCATCACGCTCAAAAAATATATCGAAAAAAAGGCGCGTCTGTCCGTGCGGGAGGCGTTAAGTATCGCCATTCAGGCATGCATGGGCATCGAGGCAGCGCATAACAACCATATTATCCATCGGGATATCAAGCCGCAGAACATCATTATTTCCAAGGACGGCAAGGTAAAGGTGACGGATTTTGGCATTGCAAAAGCGGCGACAAGCAACACGATCACCTCAAATGTCATGGGTTCTGTGCATTACACTTCTCCGGAGCAGGCAAGAGGTGGATACAGCGACGAAAAGAGTGATATTTATTCGATGGGTATTACACTTTTCGAAATGCTGACCGGACGCGTTCCGTTCAACGGTGAGACGACGGTTGCGATTGCGATCAAGCATATTCAGGAAGAAATGCCGTCACCGAGAGAATATGTGCCGGAAATTCCGGTCTGCGTGGAACAGATTGTTTTAAAATGTACCCAGAAAAGTCCGGATCGCCGCTATCACAGCATGGCGGCGCTGATTGCGGACCTGAAAAAGGCACTGATGTCCCCGGACGAGGATTTTGTCCAGATCGAGAACCCGGACGAGGCGATGGCGACCCGTACCGTGACCTCCAGGGAACGCAAGGAAATCAATGAGAGCAGAAATAAAGAGGCAACAGAGGGGGCGCGCCTGAAAAAGAACGAGACGCCCCAGAAGCCCAAAAAGAAAAAACAGCCCGTCTATGAAGAACCGGAAGAGGATGAAGAAGACGAGGATGAGGAGTACGATGACGATTCCAGAATGGAAAAAATCACGACGCTGCTGGCGATCATCGGTGCTGTTTTAATCGGCTGTGCCGTGATCTTTTTAGTTGGCAGGGCAGTAGGTATTTTCAATTTTGGTGCGACGTCTGCACAGGTGACGGTGGAGAATGTGACCGGTAAATCCGCGGCAGAGGCGCAGAAGATCTTAGAAGACCTCGGGTTGGAGGTAAAATTTGCCTATGAGACTTCCGATACGGTAGCGGAGGGCAATGTCATTTCACAGGATGTACAGGGCGGTACGACGGTTTCCTCCGGTACGCAGGTACAGCTGACCGTGAGCGGCACGGCACCTGCTTCCGATACGGACACAATCCCGGTTCCTGATGTGTTAGGAGCACTGGAGGCGGATGCGACCGCAACGCTGACCAGAAGCGGATTTACCGTGACGAAAGCGGACGGCTACTCCGATACGATTGAAAAGGGAAAGGTTATTTCCCAGAATCCGGTCGGTGGTTCCCGTGCAGCCTCCGGCTCTGCCGTGACGATCGTGATCAGCCAGGGACCGGATACCGGCAGTAAAAATACGATGCCGGCTATCATCGGTCTGGATGTGGAGACAGCGGTTGCAATTTTGACAGAAAACGGATTTTTGATCGGGGACCAGAAAGAGATGAGCGATGACACGGTTCCTGCCGGAAAGGTATGCTATGCAAGCTATACGGCAGGTGCTGCGGTAGAGCCCGGTTCTACGATCGACATCGGAATCAGCGTCGGACCCAAAGCGGTTACCTACGCATATCAGGAAGCGGTTGCAAGCCCGGCGGATCTGGATCCTCAGTACAAAGAAGGAACCGAGTGTACAGTAACGATCACCGGACAGTCCGGAACGGAATATTTAAAGACGACAGTTCGTTCTTTCCCGATCACGACAGTCAATCTGCATGGAATGGCAGATCCGGCAGGACTGATTACCTACGAATATACGGTAACCGGAGAGGCGACCACGACGACGGACGAGGACGGAAACCTTGTAACCGTGCCCGGAACGACAACGAGACAGACTGTGCAGCGTCAGGTCATGTTTACATCGGAAGGATAAGCGGATGCAGGGAAAAATCATCAGGGGAATCGGCGGATTTTATTATGTGCACACCCATCAGGGCGTATATGAATGCCGTGCGAGGGGCATTTTCCGGAAGGATAAGGAAAAGCCCCTGCCGGGCGACCTGGTTTCGATCAGCGTCCTGGACGAAACAGAAAAAAAGGGAAATCTGGATGAAATCCTGCCGAGAACAAACAGCCTGATCCGACCGGCAGTAGCCAATGTGGATCAGGCGCTTGTCATTTTTGCACTTGTGAGCCCCAAACCGAACTTTAACTTACTGGATCGTTTTCTGGTTTTAATGGAAAAACAGGAAATTCCTGCACTGATCTGTATGAACAAGACGGATCTGGCTTCCGACGAAATGGTCGCGGAAGTAAGGGGACGCTATCGCACCAGTGGATATCCGCTGCTGTTTGTCAGCGCGGCACAAAAAGAAGGTATTGAAGCGATCCGGGAGTATCTTCGGGGGAAGACGACGACTGTTGCCGGTCCCAGCGGAGTCGGAAAATCGTCTCTGATCAACCTGCTGCAGGATGGTGTACAGATGCAGACAGGCGCAGTGAGTGAAAAAATTGAACGGGGACGGCACACGACGCGGCATACGGAGCTGATGTGGGTGGAAGAGGATACCTACATTCTGGATACGCCGGGCTTTTCGTCAATTGAGTTATTCGACATTGAGAAAGAAGAGCTGGGCGGCTATTTTCCGGAGATCGCAGCACATGCCGGAGATTGCAGGTTCCGGGGATGCGCGCATCTGGCGGAGCCGGACTGTGCAGTGAAGGAAGCGGTGGATAACGGCGAAATCAGCAAAGGGAGATACGAGAATTATCAGCTGTTTTATGAAGATTTGAAAAAAACGGCGGGATACGGAAGGCGCAGGGACACCTGACGGAGACGGATTTAGACAGAGCATAAAAATAAGCTGCCCGGAGGAATGAAAAAATCCTCCGAGCAGCTTATTTTTCATGACAATAGAATGCTCGCAGAGCGTGCATTCTATTGTTTGTGTCTAGCGCCACGCAAATGTCGCCATGCCGTAGATATAAATAAACGCGATGGCAATCGGGACGACGAAGCGAAAGACTGGTTTCATCCATGCCTTCACCTTTAAGCCGTGTCCGGTATTAGCTTCCTGTACGAAGTTCTCCCAGCCCCAGCCAAAGCTGTTGCAGCAAAACAGAGCAAGCACCAGGGAACCGAGGGGCAATACATTGTTGGATACGATAAAATCCCAGAAATCCAGCCATGCCGTGCCTGCTGCGAAGGGCTGAAAATGCAGGACGCTGTAGCCGAGGGCAGTCGTCAGAGCCAGGACAAAGATGCCGGCGCCGCAGACAATGCAGCCCTTTTTTCGTGACCAGCCGGTGAGTTCACGGATCATGGCGAGAATATTTTCGCAGACACCCAGGACAGTTGAAAGGGCGGCGAACACCATGAACAGGAAAAACAGCGTACCCCAGATACGTCCGCCAGCCATGTGGTTGAAGACATCCGCCATCGTGTCGAATAACAAACTTGGACCAGCGTTGACCTCCAGACCGTAGGTGAAGCAGGCGGGGAACATGATGATCCCTGCGAGAACTGCCACGAGGGTGTCCAGTAAAATAATGGTGACGGATTCCCCCATCAGCGACCGCTTTTTGTCAATATAGCTGCCGAAAATAGCCATGCCTCCCATTCCAACCGACAGTGTGAAAAAGGCCTGGTTCATTGCACCGACGATGACGGAGCCGTTGAGCTTGGAAAAGTCCGGAACCAGATAAAACTTCAATCCGTTTGCTGCGCCGGAAAGGGTCAGGCTGTGGACCGCCAGCACCAGCATCAGAACGAGCAGGGAGGTCATCATATATTTCGTGATGCGTTCCAGCCCGCCCTGTAAGTCAAAGCTCAGAATCAGAAAAGCGACGATGACCGTGACGAGCAGATAGGACACGTTGACGGACGGATTCTGAATCATCTGTGTAAAGCCGAAGGACTGATTCTGACCGGTTAAAAATTTCACAAAGTAATAGATCAGCCAGCCGCATACGACGGTGTAAAATGCCATCAGAGTAATATTGCCAATCAGACTGACGATACCGAAAATCCCCCATTTGTGGCCGGGCTTTTCAAGCTTTTGATACATGTAGAGCGGACTTGTCCGGGCAGCGCGCCCGACGGAAAATTCCATCGTCATGACAGGCAGACCGAGAATCAGAAGGCAGATCAGATAGATCAGCATAAAGCCTCCACCCCCGTTTTGTCCGCACATCCACGGAAATTTCCATACATTGCCGCAGCCGATGGCACATCCTGCCGAGATCATGATAAATCCGAGACGGCTGCCGAGTTGTTCCCTTTTTTCCATTGTTGTTGATTTTCCTCTTTTCTTTTTCCCAAATACAGCTCTGCCCAGGAGAAAAACAGAACCTGCAGAGAAAAGTATAGCGGAAAGCATAAAAAAAAACAAGCCATCGGATTTGGAATGACGGAAGTGGATTTTGGGACGGCGTGTTATGCGTTATGATCTTTGGAAAATTGATTTTTGAGGTTTAAAAAAGAAAACAAATATGATATATTATTAGATTGTATCCAACTTTTTGCTTACACGGCAGAGAGAGGGAGAAAATAAAAGAGCTGGAGAAAATAGAAAGCGTCCTGAAAATGTGCAGGTAATTGTGCAGTACAAAAACATAGAAAGGCGAAAACCCCGATAAATCAAGGGTTTTCGGACAGGTAAATCGTAAAATGAAACTTGGTATCGTTATTACGAGACCGATTTCATAAATGTCCATATAAGTTGTTAAATGCCTTTAAATGCTGATAGCTAGAGCATTTAACGGATTTCCGACTTGGATAAAACTCTATATAAATTCATGTAAGTTTTTGAAAAATGGCCCACTTTGTGGCCCATTAACTTTTGATTGAAGTCCTAATATGGTAAGGAGAAGTGCTTGTATGAGCGCTTCTTTTTTGCAAGTATTATAATAAAAATAACTGGTGATTAGGTTCCAATATGAATATGTAACTGGAATTTTAAAGGCATAGTATGTTGTACCATCTAATAAATTTTGCTTTCATTTTTGCTCATGACCATGAGACTTTTTTCACTCAAACTGCATGCTGATGATATATTTCTAGTATCGAACAGAACGTTGTTGTATTATGATTTGCTTTTAATTGTCACGGCAGTGTTTAATGGATGCTGTGAAAGCCTAGGCTTTAAAGGATTTTTTGATGATTGACGAATAATTTACACCTTATTTATACCTTTGGAAGACCGGATCGGAATAATAGAGAAATAAAGAAATAGATAAATATAACAGGAAGCAATTTTGTCATATTGGAAATAATTAAAATTTGCTGAACCGTGTTGATTTTATTGATTGAGTATAATAAAAGTAAGAACAGAAACTTCCATGCTTGAAGCGGTTACCAGAATTGACAAAGAAATGCAAGTTAGCCAATCCGGTAGTCCAGCATATTTTTTCATTGTCACCCGACGTTTATACAAAACATATACTTATTCCGCTTGATGCGTCATTCTTGTTCTGAAAACAGGAACAGAATCCTTACAGCGACTGTAAGTGTTATTTATTGTGCTTCTGTGCTATCATTTACCCAGAAATGGATAGGAGGCATTCACATGAAACCAATTTTGAATATTGAAAATCTTACCAAAGTCTATGGGACGTTGCCAAACCAGACGAGAGCACTGAACGGAATCACTTTTCAGGTCATGCCGGGAGAGTTTCTCGGTATTATGGGAAGCAGTGGTTCCGGCAAATCCACGCTTCTCAACTGTATTGCAACTGTGATTCAGCCTACAGGTGGAAGCATTCAGGTGGAGGGAGATACTCTGCAATCCCTCAAGGAAAAGGCTCTTGCCGAGTACCGTGGCAAAAAAGTTGGTTATCTATTCCAGAACTTTGAATTGCTGGACAACCTGACTGGCAGGGAAAATATCCTGCTCCCGACTTCCTTGCATGGGGTAGCCGAAACAGAAAGCAGCCAGCGGCTGAAGCAGTTGGCTGACTATCTGGAAATTTCTGATGTTCTGGATAAGTTTCCGTCCAAGATGTCCGGTGGCCAGCGTCAGCGTGTTGCGGCAGCAAGGGCTCTGATCTTACATCCCCAAATGATCCTTGCCGATGAACCGACGGGTGCGCTGGATTCTAAGAACGCAAGAAGTCTTATGGAGAAGCTGTCCGGCCTGAATCGTGACGAACAAGCTACGATCCTGATGGTAACCCATGATTCCAATGCCGCCAGTTTCTGTAAGCGCATCCTGTTCATCCAGGATGGCGTGATCTTTCATGAGCTTCGGCGTGGAGACGAAAGCCAGCAGGAGTTCTACGGGCGCATCCTGAAGGTGATGGCGCAACTGGGAGGGGGCAGCGCAAATGTTCTCTAATCTCATTCTTCGGAACAGTCGCCGCAGTCGAAAGGAAAACGGTCTGTTTTTCAGCTCCCTGGTGATTTCTATTGTTGCATTTTACATGATTCTTTCCATCTCCACTCAAGATGTGATGCTCTTTTTGCAGAAAATGGAGAGTGACGCAGTTGACAAACTCCTGCTTCTGATTCCTGCGTTTTATGGGATGACCCTCGGTATTCTGTTCTTTTTGATCTATTTTGCCTGCAAGTATCAGTTCGAGCGCAGACGGCATGAGTTTGGTGTTTATCTAATGTTGGGGATGCGTAGAAGTAAACTGTTTGGTATGCTTCTGGCGGAAGATTTCCTGACCAGTATTCTTGCCATGCTCATAGGATTACCTGTGGCTGTGGTGCTTTCAGAAATTGTCAGTCTTGTCACCGCCAAACTGGTAGGCATGGGGATCATCGGTCATCAGTTTTCTTTATCCTGGTCTGCGATTG
>ERZ1106915.152-NODE-152-length-113969-cov-92.078524_pt1 | contig 113969 bp, 112 predicted proteins | sample MGYA00403653_ERZ1106915 | MGnify/ENA primary metagenome ERZ1106915 (study PRJEB35170, sample SAMEA104062404) | human gut metagenome | biome: human gut; feature: human-associated habitat; material: faeces | place: Denmark | collected 2012-06-06 ...
TGCCGCCTACTATGTGCACATCTGGCGGCGCGTGGCCTGAGAAAGGAGGTTTTGAGCGATGATCCCTGTGACATTTGACACTGTGGCAACATTGCAGTTTGGCAGTGAGGGTCACCCGACCAGTCTGCACTTTGCCATCCCGGAAGAGTGGAAAACCTGCAAAATCAGACTCCACCTGCGGCGCAGCGACGGTAGCTTTGTGCCCCCGATGCAGCTGGACGAAAATGGATGCGTAAAAGTAAACCGCAGTGACTCCGGCAAGACCGGCGGACAGTGGATGCTGTCGGCTGAAAGTCCTGACGGAAAAGTATCTTACTCGCGAATCGGCAAATATGTGACCCCCATGGAGGTGACACAATGAAGATCCTTAACGAGACCGGCGCGGTCGTGGAAAACCCGGACCTGACGCTTGGGTATCTGGTGGACGACACCGAACCAGTGGAGCACCCGGCTGTGGAAGGTGTGGAGGAAGTGAGCCACTACGAGACGGTGGCGGAGTACTCCAACGGCGGCAGGGATGTGCGGAAGGTCATCGATGTGCCGGGCGTGCCTGCGCAGGCCGCATGGACTGAACAGGTGCCGGTGCAGAGATACATCCGCTACACCGCCGAAGAGCTGGCCGCGCAGGAAGAAGCACGCAAAAAGGTCGAAGCCCGGGAGAAGCTGCCGGACACGGTGGCGGCACTGCAAAAAGAAAACGAGATGCTCAAGCAATGCTTGCTTGAAATGAGCGAGATTGTTTATGCATAAAATCACACAAAAATTAGAAAGGTTGGTACGTATGATGGCGATGTTGTGGGCACAGGAAATCATGTCTGCTGAGACTATGGAGGAGGCAAAGGCTCTGTATGAGCGCTGCCCCCGCCTGCTGAAGGAGAAGGTCAAGGCAATTCTCATCAAGAGCGGCTTTGAGGAAATCACGCAGTAAGGACGCTGAGGACAAGGCAGATCAGTAGCTGGAAGAGAACGTGAAAATCGGGGCCTGACCCCGTGAAAGGACGTGATACATATGGCGATCAAACAGTATAGCCTGAAGAAGGACAGCGCAGCGCAGCTCTCCCCCGCGTTCCGCGTGCGGGAGTTCCGCTGCCGCGACGGCACCGACACCATCCTCATTGACGAGGGCCTTGTGGTGCTGCTGCAGTGCATCCGGGAGCACTTCGGCAAGCCCGTGACCATCACCAGCGGCTACCGCACCGCCAGCCACAACGCAAAGGTGGGCGGCTCAAAATCCAGCCAGCACCTGCTGGGCCGCGCCGCTGACATTCAGGTGCAGGACACCGACCCGCTAGCTGTGGCCGCCTACGCCGAAAGCCTGATGCCCGGCTGGGGCGGCATTGGCCGCTACCCGGTCAAGGCAGGCCGGGGCAAGGGCTGGGTGCACGTGGACACCCGCCCGAACAAGAGCCGGTGGACACTATGAGGGGGTGAGACCAGTGGAAAGCATCATCTCAGCCATCCTTGCCGGTGCGGTGACCCTGATCGGCGTGCTGATCGCCAACAGCCGCAGTCAGGCCGTGACCGACACCAAGCTGGAAGAGCTGACCCGCGAGGTGCGGGAACACAACAATTTTGCCCGCCGCGTCCCCATTTTGGAAGAGCAGATGAAGGTGGCCAACCACCGCATCGCTGATTTAGAAGCAGACGAACACGAAAGAGAAAGGAACTGACTATGAACGCACACACCTACAACGCACCCACCATCTCCGCAGGTACCATTGCCCGCACCGCCTGCCTGCTGCTGGCCCTGACCAATCAGGTGCTGTCTGCACTGGGCAAGCCCGTGCTGCCCATCGAGAGCCAGACCGTGGAGCAGCTGGTCACCGCCGGTATCACCACCGTGGCCGCGCTGGTCGCGTGGTGGAAGAACAACAGCTTCACCCCCGCAGCCCTTCAGGCAGACCAGACCTACGACAAGCTGAAGGCACAGGGAAAGTAAGCCGCCCTGCCCAAAATAGCCATACATAGCAGCAGCCCCGGGGAGCCTGACGGTTCCTCGGGGCTGTTTTTGTTTGGCGTGTTTCGACGCTTTACGACGTATATCGACGTAATTGGTAAATTTTAAGTATTTTTCGGTTAGAGTTGACGCATAGAAAGGATGTGTCAACTATGATCGTTTCCGAATTGTCCACTCAGGTCAATGATTTGCTGCGCCCGATGGGCATCACACGCAATCTGAGCGCCTACAGTATCCTGTGCCAGTGTCTTGAGCTGGTCTGTGAGCAGGAAGACCGCCTGCAGGCCGTGGAGAAAGATATCTATACCCCTATCGCCGACCGCAGAAGATGTGAGCCAAAAGCGATTCAAAGCGCTGTCCGCCGGGCAGCTAAAGGTGCATGGCTCACAAACCCGGAGTATGTGCAGCAGCTGGCAGGCTATCCGCTGACCGGTGCGCCCAGCGCGGTGCAGTTCATTGAAATGCTGTATAATGCGCTGGTGAGAGCAGTCTGAAAACTTAATAGTGTTACCAAAAGTGTTACCATGATAAGAAAAAACACGCTGGTTCTGTACGAACCAACGCGCTTTTCTTTGTATGCGGGTAGTGGGGGTCGAACCCACACGCCTTGCGGCACAGGAACCTAAATCCTGCGCGTCTGCCAATTCCACCATACCCGCGTATTCTTCTATTCTGCAGCTGCGGCCAAACCGCCTTAATATAGTATCAGTTCCGGCGGAAAAAGTCAATCACTGCATTGATATTTCCGCCCTTCACAGCGCATACTATCGCCGGACGATCGTATCATTTTCCATGGCGGAAAGGGGCTTTTTGCCGATGCGCAGATCAAAACTACGCCGCGCTGGCAGCATTGCGGCAGCTTATCTTCTGGTGGCCGCGCTGGCGGTGCTGGGCTGGCTGTGGCACAGTCTGCCTGCTGAAATTTTGCTGGAACCCGGCCAGACCCTTACCCTGCCCCGTTTTGCCTATGTGCAGCCGCTGCGCACCGCTGGCTCCCGCAACGCGGCCAGCACGCAGGCTGCGGGCAGCTATCAGGCCACTTTGTCCATTGGCGGGTGGCTGCCCGTCAAGACTGTGCGCGCTCTGGTGGAAACACGTCCGGTGGTAACCGTGTGCGGTACGCCTTTCGGCGTTAAGATGTTCTCCGAGGGCGCGCTCATTGTGGGCTTTTCCGACCTGAACACCCCGGACGGCACCGCAAACCCCGCCAAGAAGGCCGGGCTGCGGCTGGGCGACCGGGTGGTGCGCATGGACGACACCCTGACCGAGACGAACGATGCCGTGCACGATGCTCTGGAAACGGCCGCAGGCGCGCCGGTGCAGGTGGTCTACATCCGCAATGGTGAGCAATTCCAGACCCGGCTGACCCCCGTGTGGGACAGCACCGCCGGGCAGTGGCGCGCCGGAATGTGGGTGCGGGATTCTTCCGCCGGGGTAGGCACCATGACCTTTGTGGACAATGCCGCCGGGGTGTTTGCCGGGCTTGGCCACCCCATCAGCGACAGCGACACCGGTGAGAGCGTGGCCCTGCGCAGCGGCGAGATCGTCCCCTGCCAGATCGTGGGGTGTACCAGCGGCACCGTGGGCAGCCCCGGTGAGCTGAAGGGCCGCTTTCTGAGCACCCATGCGCTTGGCAGCATCTGCATCAACAGCAAGACCGGGGTCTATGGCAGAACACGGGCTGCATTTTCCGGCCCGGAGCTGGAGATGGCTTTTGCACAGGAGGTGGTGCCGGGCGATGCCGAGATCTGGACGACCGTGGACGGCGAGGTGCCCAAGGCATACCGCATCCGCATTGAAAAGGTAAACGACGCAGACCCCCACCGCAACATGATCCTGCGCGTGACCGACCGGCAGCTGCTTGCCAAAACCGGCGGCATCGTGCAAGGCATGAGCGGCAGTCCCATCCTGCAGAACGGCAGACTGGTGGGTGCAGTGACCCATGTGCTGGTAAACGACCCCACGCGGGGCTACGGCATTTTTGCTCAGACCATGCTCAAGCAGGCCCGCGCTGTTGAAAAAACAGACGATACAGCGCACACGCAGACCCAAAACGCAAAATAATTTGCGGGTTTCGATTTTCTTTGCCAAAATTTACCAATATAAACCGTTGAAAGTTCTGGAAAATTATGGTAAAATCCATGGTGTTAAGGGAACTGCACACATTGGAGGAAACAACCATGGACAAAGTTAGATTTTTGATGTCGGATACTGGTGCCCCGTTCACTGCCGCCTGCCGCGAAGCGCTGGAGCAGAAGGGCGTGGACGTGACCGTTGTGGAAAAGGACGGCAACAAGGTTCTGCAGAAAATGCTCACCGTGCGCCCGCAGGTGGTCCTGCTGGATGCTTTTATGCCCGGTCTGGATGCCCTTGCGGTAAAGCAGCGCTACAATGCCGCCGGTGAGCGGCACACCTCCTTCTTCGTGACCGGTGCCTTCCAGAGCGAAGAGATGGTTCAGGAGCTGCTGGATGAAGGCTTTGCCTACTACTTTGTAAAGCCCTTTGATGAGACCGTGCTTGCCGCACGGGTGCTCAAGGCGGCACTTGGCCCGGAAAAGCACATCCTGCACACCAGTGTGGACAGCGATGAGCTGACCGTTACCGAGATCCTGCATCAGATCGGCGTTCCCGCCCACATCAAGGGCTACCAGTTCCTGCGGGATGCCATCCTGCTCACCATGAACGAGCCGGAGTATATCAACGCCGTGACCAAGCGTCTGTACCCGGAAATCGCCAAGAAAAACGGCACCACCGCCAGCCGGGTGGAGCGCGCCATCCGCCACGCCATCGAGGTGGCATGGGACCGGGGCGATGTGGACACCCTCAACAGCTACTTCGGTTATACCATCCATAACCTGCGGGGAAAACCAACGAACTCGGAGTTCATCGCAATGATCGCTGACAAGATGCGGCTGGATAAACGCCAGAGAGTGGGCTGATTTTTTCATAGAATCCGCCGTCGTTCATATTCTGATAAGAGCAAACCAAACAGACAAAGGAGGTTTTGCTCTTGAAGCTTGCAGAATATCTCGCACGGCGCAGGCGGGCCAGAGTTGCGGCCGTGATGCTGTTCGCCCTCATTATGGGGTTCGTATCTGCTGCGCCGCCGGTCGTCACCGGATGTCAGGCGCAGGATCTTACCCCGGCACCGGACACTTCGATGCTCTCCCCCGCCGTTTCGGCTCTGGCACAGGAGCAGCAGGAGCCTGCTGCCCAGCCGCTGCCGGAAAAGTGGGTCTGCCTGACCTTTGACGACGGCCCCAGCAAGACCACACCGGATGTGCTCAGCGCGCTGAACGCGGCCGGAGTGCACGCCACATTTTTTGTGGTGGCTACCGGTTACAACGAGAAGTATCTGCCCCTGCTCACCGAAGCGGTCAGCGCCGGGCACCAGATCGCGCTGCACTCTGCTTCCCACGAGTACAGCGATATCTACCGCAGCAGCGACGCTTATTGGGAGGACATTGCCCTTTTAAAGGAGCGCATTGCGCCCTATGTGGATGCCGAGAGCATCCGGTATCTACGGTTTCCGGGCGGCAGCACCAACACCGTCAGTCGGCGCTACGGCGGCAAAGGCCTGATGAAGCAGTTGAAAGCCGAAGTAGAGCAAAAAGGCTGGCAGTGGGTGGACTGGAACGTGTGCGCCGAGGATGCCGTGGGCGGGCACCCAAGCGCGGACACCATTTACCGCAATGTGGTGCGGGAGACCGGGCAGCAGACGAACTGCATCGTTCTGATGCACGATTCCGCCACCACCCGCACCACCGCCGAGGCGCTGCCCGACATTATCCGGTGGTATGCAGACAACGGCTACACCTTTCTGACGGTGGCCGAAGCTCTGCCGCTAAGCTGAGCAGACTGGCCCAGTTACAGCCGGTGTTCAAAGCCGCGGCCAAGCAGGACCCCTGCCGCTGCCAGTGCTGCCAGCCAGAGCCAGTCCGCTCCGCCGGTCGCCACCCAGCCTGCCGCCAGAATGGCGGCAAAGGTGAACGCTGCGGGCAGAAGGATGCGCAGGACCTGCAGCTGTCGCTCCCGCCGGGAGGGAAGCCCGGTGTTCAGCTGTTCCGGAGATGCAGCATCACAGCAGATCTCATCGCGGTACTTGCCCGGGTTGCGGTAGGCTTTGTATAGGATCCCATCCAGCGAAAATTCCGGGTACATTCCTTCTTTTGTCAGGCTGAGCTGCATCCCGTTGGCCTTTGCGTAGGTCTGCAGGGCCGCTGTGAACTCCTGCGGGGTGTTGATGCTGCCCTCCGGAATAAAGGAAAAATGCCTCTGATGCTGCACCTGCGCCAGCGTGCGGTAATCCTGCACCCAGCCGCAGAAAAAGTTCTGCGGCTGCGCAGGGTCCTCCATCCGGGACAGGCAGGCGTCCACATCCAGTGATGCCACAGACGGGTCCTGCCGGGCCAGTTCTGCACAAAAACGCGCCGCCCCTTCCAGCTGCTTTGCGCGCTGTTCCAGTGCGGTCTTTTGCTCCCGCAGGACACTCCCCAGCGATGCATCGCCTGCAAGCACGGATCGGATGACCGGAAGCGGCACATCCAGCATCCGCAGCATCCGGATGAACCGGAGAGTGCGGATGTCCTGTTCCGTGTAATCACGGTAGTCGTTGCCAGGCAGCCGGGCGGGATTCAGAAGTCCTTCTTTTTCATAGAAGCGGATATTGGGGGCAGACACCCCGCTCTGTTTCGAAGCCTGTTTGATGTTCATTTGCTTCACCTCCGCACTCACATTACACCTTAAAGACACTTGAAGGTCAAGTTTTTTTCAAAAAAAGCCCCGGAATGCGCGCGGCTGCGGGCGATCCGGGGCTAAATCTTTATTCCGCGTTCTGGCAGAACAGTGCAAAGGTGCGGTAAGCCATGTACAGGTCGGTCTTATGGATGACCTCGAAGGGCGAGTGCATGGACAGCACCGGCACGCCGATGTCCAGCACCGGGATGCCGCGGTTGGCCACGTACTTGGCAATGGTGCCGCCGCCGCCCAGATCCAGACGGCCCAGCTCACCGATCTGCCATGCCACGCCGTTGGCATCCAGCAGGCAGGTGATATCCCCTACCAGCTCAGCGGAAGCATCGCTGGCAGAGCTCTTGCCGCGGCTGCCGGTGTACTTGAAGAAGGCCACGCCGCGGCCTGCGTAAGTACCGTTCTGCGGCTCGAAGGCATTTGCCCAGGAGGGGTCGTAGGCGGCGGTCACATCGGCGGAGAGACACACGCTGTTCTGGAAGGCAAGGATGTCGTCCTGACCGGCGGCGCGGCACAGCAGCTGCATAAAGTGGAATACATACATGCTCTGCATGCCGGTCACACCGTCGGAGCCGATCTCTTCCTTATCGGTCAGCACGCAGACGGTGGTGTGCACAGGATCTTTCGTCTCGATCTCGGCCATAAGGGCGGGGTATGCGTCCACACGGTCATCGTGACCGTAGCCGCCCACCATGGAGCGGTCAAAGCCCACGTCCCGGGCCTTATGGGCGGGCACCACCTCGATCTCAGCGCGGGTGAAGTCCCGCTCGGTGATGCCGTACTTTTCGTGCAGCAGCATCAGGGTGTTCAGCTTGACGGCCTCCTTGATGTCGGCATCCTCCACAGCGTCGGAGCCGATGAGCACGTTCAGCTCCTCGGCCTTGATGCCCTCGCTGAGCTTGCGGTCGTTCTGCTCGGCACCCAGATGGGGCAGCAGATCGGTGATGCAGAACACAGGGTCATTCTCGTCCTCACCCACTGCAAAGGACACGCTGGAGCCATCGGCACGGGTGAACACGCCGTGGATGGCCAGCGGCATGGTGCCCCACTGGTACTTGCGGATGCCGCCGTAATAGTGGGTCTTGAAGTAGCTGAGGTGGTTTGCTTCGTACAGCGGGTTCGGGCGCAGGTCCAGACGGGGGCTGTCGATGTGGGCGATCACCAGACGGAAGCCCTCCTCAAAAGATTTCCGGCCGATGGTAGCGGCCACCACCGCCTTGTGCTCCTGCACAAAGTAGATCTTCTGGCCGGGGGCATAGGTCTTTTTCGGCTCAAACTTTTCGTAACCGGCCTCCAGCAGCAGCTTTTCGCTGGCGGCGGCAGCTTCGCGCTCGGTCTTGGCGGCGTTCAGGAAGGCTTTGTAGCCTTCGGCAAAGGCTGCAGCCTTCTCCTTCACGTCGGCGCTCTTGTCGGCGGCGTACTCCGGCTTGTAAAGCAGCTGTTCGGCAGCCTGCTTTGCGGTAAGTTTCTCGCTCATGTTCCTTATCTCCTCTCAGCTTTCTGCATAGATACGCTGATACCGCGCATAGCAGGAAGTAATCTTTTTTACGTAGTGGTTCATCTGGCTGTAAGGGAAGCCCTGCAGCGTTTCGCCGTCTGCGGAGTGCTCTTCCATCTGTAAAAGAGCATCTACCGTGCCCCACCCGCTGTGATAAGCGGCAGCGGCAGTGGCAACATCGCCGTTGTAGCGCTCCATGCACAGGTGCAGGTAATAGCATCCGAACCGGATGCTGGTCTCCGGGTCGTAGAGATTTGCAAAGAGCAGTCCTTCGTCCGGTGCGATCTTGCTGCGCAGCCAGATAAAGGTCTCCTCGGTCATCTGCATCAGGCCCCGGGCATCCACAGTGGAGGTGGCCTGCGGGTCAAAGCCGCTTTCGGTGCGGATGAAGGCATCCACCAAAAGCGGGTCAAGGCCGTAAGTCTCCGCCCACTGGTCCACCAGCGCTTCGTACTTGCGGGGGTATAAAAGCCGTTCTGCCCTGCCCCACAAGTTGGGCACCAGCACAAACAGCAGGATCAGCGCCATGCCCAGCAGGAACAGCCTGCGGCTGCGCATTTTTTTGCGGCGGCGTGCCTTCTGGGCGCGGAGAGCGCGGCGGATGCGGGCCGTCTCCGGGTCGTACTGCGGTGCAGGATCTTGTTCGTTATATCGTTTGTTCAAAATTCTTTTCCCGCACCTCCTTCTGCCAGAAGCTTTGTGCAGAGCTGCTCTGCCGCAGCCTGCAGATGTGCAAGGCTGGAATCGTTGCGCAGCACATAGTCTGCCTGCGCGGTGAGGGTGCTTTCCGGTGTCTGGGCGTTCAGGCGGCGGGCGGCCATCTCGGCCGAGATGCCGTCCCGGGCCACGATGCGGGCCACACTGGTCTCAAACGGTGCCGTGACCACGCACAGGCGGTCACACTCGGCCTGCGCCGCAGTCCCCACGATGACCGCGCCATCCAGCACGAACAGCGGTGCACCGGCATCCTGTGCTGCCTGCTTTGCCGCACGGATGCGGCGCACGATCTCCGGGTGGGTCAGGCTGTCCAGCGCCGCCTTGCCTTCCGGGGTGGCAAAGGCGCGGTCGGCCAGCAGGCGGCGGTCCAATGTGCCGTCTGCTTTTAAAATGTCTGCGCCGAACCGCTGGGCCAGCCGGGGCAGCAGCGGCGAGCCGGGCAGTAAAATCTCGCGGCTGATCTGGTCGGCATCGGCCAGCGGCACACCGTGGGCCGAAAACACCGCCGTGACCGTGGATTTGCCGCAGCCGCTGCGGCCCGTGATGCCAAGCGCGATCATAGCTTGATCACCCGGAAGGCCGCAGCGCGGATCAGGCGGTTGTACACCGCCATGGAAAGGCCGTCTTTTCTGGGGCAGCGGGCGTAGACCACGGCATCGCCCTGCTCATCCAGCGCACGCAGGCAGCGGAAGATGTGCTTTGCCTGATCGGCACCGTCGCCCTCGCGTCCATACTCCACGCAGGGCACACCCAGCTTTTCCGCTTCGCCGGTAAAGCACAGGCAGCTGGGATTCTGCTCGGCGTGGGCGTCCACATAGGCTTTGAACTGCTCAAAGGTGCCGTCCAGCAAGGTCACATCCGCCTTGGGTGCGTAGTGCTTGTACTTCATGCCGGGGCTGCGCACCACAGCACCCTCCGGCAGCTTTTCGAGGATGGCTTTGGACACTTCCACCTCTTCGCCGAGGGCACGCTCGAGGTCCTCCAGCGTGATGTGGCCCGGGCGGAACAGGGTGGGCTTTTCGCCCACCACCGACACCACAGTGCTTTCTACGCCCACGTCGCACTCGCCGCCGTCCAAAATCAGCGGCAGGCGGCCGTCCATATCGGTGAACACATCCTGCGCGTTGGTGGGGCTGGGCTTGCCGGAAAGATTGGCGCTGGGGGCGGCAAAGGCGCAGCCGCTCTTTTCAATGACGGCGCGGGCCACCGGGTGGCTGGGCATCCGGATGCCCACGGTGTCCAGACCGGCACAGCACTCCGCTGCCACCTCCGGGCCGCGGGGCATGATGATGGTGAGCGGGCCGGGGCAGAACGCAGCCATCAGCAGCTGGGCGCGCTCCGGCACCTCGCTGACAAGGCCGGGCAGCATTTCCGGTCCGGTGACGTGGACGATCAGGGGATTGTCCTGCGGGCGGCCCTTGGCCACAAAGATCTTCTTCACAGCCTCGCCGTTGCGGGCATCGGCAGCAATGCCGTAAACCGTCTCGGTGGGCAAGGCCACCAGCTCACCGTTCTGCAGCAGGGCAGCGGCTTTTTCAATGCTCTTTTCGTCCGATGCGGGCAAAATTTCAGTTTTCATTTCCATACGGATCATCGTTCTTTCTATCTGTAAAGTATTTGTGCTTTTCAGCATTTATCGACAGGATATCGTTTTATTTTCAAAGCCACATTTCAGCCCTGCTCGTTGAGCTTTTGCAGCTTTTCGGCCTGTTCGCGGGTGGCCAGTGCGTCGATCAGCTCGTCCAGATTGCCGTCCATGATCTTGGAAAGATTGTGCACGGTCAGGCCGATGCGGTGGTCGGTGCAGCGGTCCTGCGGGAAGTTGTAGGTGCGGATCTTTTCGCTGCGGTCACCGGTGCCCACCTGCCCCTGACGGCTGGCGTTGATGGCATCCTGCTGCTGTTTCTGCTTCTGGGCCAGCAGGCGGCTGCGCAGGATCTCCAGCGCCTTGTCCTTGTTCTGGAACTGGCTGCGCTCGTTCTGGCATTCTACCACCATGCCGGTGGGGAGATGTGTCACACGGATGGCGCTGGAGGTTTTGTTGATGTGCTGACCGCCCGCGCCGGAGGAGCGGAAGGTGTCGATGCGCAGGTCCTTCATGTCCAGCGCAAAGTCCACCTCTTCGGCCTGCGGCATCACAGCTACCGTGGCCGTGGAGGTGTGGATGCGGCCCTGCGTCTCGGTCTCCGGCACGCGCTGCACACGGTGCACACCGCTCTCGTACTTGAGGCGGTTGTAGGCCCCGGCACCGTCCACCGAAAAGATGGCCTCCTTCACGCCGCCAAGCTCCGTCTCGTTGAGGTTGAGCATTTCCAGCTGCCAGCCCCTGCTTTGCACATACATGGTGTACATGCGCAGCAGGCTGTGGGCAAACAGGGCAGCTTCCTCCCCTCCTGCGCCGCCGCGGATCTCCACAATGACATTTTTGCCATCGTTCACATCCTTGGGCAGCAGCAGAATTTTGAGATTATTTTCCAGCTTTTCCACATCTTGACTTTTTTCGCTGATTTCCTGCTGTATCATCTGCTTGAAGTCCGGGTCAAGTGCGCCCGGTTCTTCCAGCAGAGCTTTGGCCTGTGCCAGATGATCCTGTGCGGTCTGCCACGCGCGGTAGGCCTGCACCACAGGTTCTGCATCGTGGTACTCCCGCATCAGCCTGCGGAAAAGCGCAGGGTCTGCGGCGGTATCCGGCTGGTTCAGGCGGATGGAAAGCTCTTCAAAGCGGTGGCAGACAGCATCCATCTGGGTAAACATGTTCGGCATAATTCCGGCAGTTCTCCTTACAAACTCAGATTCATGTTCGTGCAGCCGAACGGCTCCGGGGCCTTTCCGCCCCGGATGCGTGCTGCGCCGGGCGCTAGGCCTGCCCGGGTTTTACCACCTTTTTGATGTTCTTTTCAATTTTAGCACGCGGCAGCATCACCTCGCGCCCACAGCCGGTACACCGGATCTTAAAATCCATGCCGACGCGCAGTACCTCGAAGCTGGACGCTCCGCAGGGGTGCTTTTTGCGGGTGAGGATGGTATCGCCTACAGCAATGTCCATAGCTCTGCTTCTCCCTTCTGCCTGCCCAAAACAGCAGGCGGTGTGTGCGCAAAGCCCGGCGTGCCGGTTTGCTGCGCATACAGATATAGTATAATGCAAAGCCGCACAAAATGCAAATATCCGCCCATGCGGATGCATAAGTTTTAACAGAAAGGCCGCTGCCGTTCCAAGCACGGCCTAAAAAGCAGAGAAAGAGGAATGAAAGATGATGCAAGCTTACCGTACCGAAGGCAACTACCGTTCTGCTGCGCGCCTGTCCCCCGCTGAACTGCGCGCCGCCATGGCAAACCGCGAGATCCTGCAGGCCACTGCTCTGGCCTTTGATACACAGCGCCAGCTGCGGTTCGAGATCGGCGGGGTGAGGGCCGTGATGCCCTTTGCCCAGTGCGCCGATGGTGCCGCAAACGGCACCGTGCGGGACATTGCGGTGCTGACGAGGGTGGGCCGCCCCACCTGCTTTGTGATCGAAGCGCTGGACACCGACGAGAACGGTCAGCCCTTCTACCGGCTCTCCCGCGCGCTGGCGCAGCAGATGTGCAAGGCCGACTATCTGGACACCCTGCAGCCCGGCGATATCCTGCCGTGCACCGTGACCCATATCGAGCCGTTTGGCGCGTTCTGTGATGTGGGCTGCGGCATCAGTGCCCTGCTGCCCATCGACTGCATGTCGGTGAGCCGCATCTCCTCCCCCGCCGACCGGGTGAGCGTGGGCCAGCAGATCTTGTGCGCCGTCAAGAACCGGGATGTACAGGGCCGCTTTGTGCTGACCATCCGGGAACTGCTGGGCACATGGGAGGAAAATGCGGCCGGGTTCACCGTGGGTGAGACCGTAGTGGGCATCGTGCGCAGCGTGGAGGAATACGGCACCTTTATCGAGATCGCGCCCAACCTCGCGGGCCTTGCCGAGAGCTGCACCGACCTTGTGCCCGGGCAGGCGGTGAGCGTCTACATCAAGAACATCCTGCCGGAAAAAATGAAGATCAAGCTGGTGATCGTAAACCACGCCCTGAGCCAGCGCCACCGGTTCGAGCTGAAGTATTTCATCACCGAGGGCCATCTGGACCACTGGGTGTATTCCACGCCGGAAAGTCCCAAGCGCATTGAGACAGATTTTGCCGCTGCGGCTTGCAATCCGGCGTGAAAGCCTTTATACTATAAAAGAAAAGGAATGCAAGGGGGATGTATGGAACGATGGCCGCCAATGATGCTTTTACTGCCGGTGTACGTCCCGGCGGGTTGACCAGCAGCACCGAGATCCGGCTGCTGCTGTGCTATCTGGTCAAAAATGCCGGACCCATTGCCCGGCAGGAGATCGAAAACGCCCTGATGGAAGAAGCGCTGGTGAACTATTTCGAGATCGGCTCGTGTCTGGACGATATCACCAGGCAGCAGCTCGTCACCCTGACAAAGGGCAGCTACACCATCACCGAGAAGGGCCGCAAGGTGGCGCAGGAGCTTGCCTACGACCTGCCCCGCAGTGTGCGGGAGCGCGCTGTGGCCGCTGTGCTGCGCTGCCAGACATGGGCACGCAAGGAAGCCAAGTACAGTGCCAGCATTACCGAAAAAGAGGACGGCCACTGCACCATCCGCTGCACGGTGAAAGGGCTGGACAGTGAGCTGTTCTGTCTGGACCTCGGCACACCGGACCGGCTGACCGCCGAGCTGGTAAAAAAGCAGTTCATCCTCAAGGGCAACGAGATCTACCAAATGCTCATCAATAAGCTGACCGAAGAAGAGAAGTGAACAAATAAAGAGGGAGGCACCCGCGCGGCGCTTCCCTCTTCTGTTTTGTAGCGGTCAGATCAGAATGCAGATGAGCCCGGTGCAGCCCTCATTGATGACCCGTTCCAGCGTTTCCTGCAGGCGGGTGCGGGCCTCCTGCGGCATGTGCAGCAGCTTGTTCTGCAGCCCTTCGTTCACCAGCTCGTGCAGGCTCTTGCCAAAGATGTTGGATTCCCACAGCTTTTCCGGGTCGTCCTCAAAGCCGGCCAGCAGGCTGCGGGCAAGGTCCTCGCTCTGCTTTTCGGTGCCCACGATGGGGCTGATCTCGGTGTGGATGGTGGCCTTCATCATCTGGATGGAGGGCGCGCAGGCTTCCAGCCGCACGCCGTAGTTCGTGCCCTGCCGCACGATCTGGGGCTGTTCCAGTTTCAGCTCGCTGACCGTGGGCATCACGATGCCATAGCCGGTGGCTTCCACCTGCTCAAGGGCGCTGCGCACCTTCTCGTACTCCCGTTTGGCCTTTGCCAGCTCCATGATGCAGGGCATCAGGCCCGCTTCGTCGCCAATGGCAAGGCCGGTCTGCTCGCTCAGCACCTGATAGAAAATTTCCGGCTTTAGCTCCACCGTGATGCGCACACTGCCGTTTGCAAGGTCGATGCCGCTGATGGCCGAGCGCTGCACCGCGTCACATTCCAGCGCAGGTGCGTCTGTTCCGGAGGGCACATCCTTCATGCGGGAGACCTTTGCCGCCAGCTGCATGGCCGCATCGTACACCTGCGTCTGCAGCCAGTGGCCATTTTCCAGCATCGTGACCCAGCGCGGCAGGGCAAAATCCAGCTCCTGAACCGGGAACTCGTACAGAACCTGCCGCAGAATGCTGCCCAGTGCCTCCGCGTCCAGATCCACGCAGCTCACCGGCAGCACGGTGTGGTCGTAGTCCCGGGCCATGCCCTCGGCCAGCTGCTTCGTCTCCGGCGCATCCGGGTGGGTGCTGTTGAGCAGGATGATGTAGGGCTTGCCCAGCGCATCCAGTTCTTCCACGATGCGCTTCTCGGTTCTGGCATAGCCCTCCCGTGGGATGTCGCTCACAGAGCCGTCGGTGGTGACCACGATGCCGATGGTGGAGTGTTCGCAGATCACCTTGCGGGTGCCGGTCTCGGCGGCAAGGTCGAAGGGCACCTCGTGGTCGAACCACGGGCTTTTGACCATGCGGGGCTTGTCGTTCTCCTCGTGGCCCATAGCCCCCTCCACCATGTAACCCACGCAGTCGATGAGCCGCACCCGGCACTCGCCGCCGCCTTCCAACTGCAGGGGCACGGCTGCTTCCGGGATGAATTTTGGTTCCGTGGTCATGATGGTGCGGCCCGCTGCCGACTGGGGCAGCTCGTCCCGGGCACGCTCCCGCGCAGCCGCCGGGCCGATGGCGGGCAGCACCAGCTGTTCCATGAAACGCTTGATAAAGGTGGATTTGCCGCTGCGCACCGGGCCAACCACCCCAATGTAGATATCTCCGCCGGTGCGTGCGCCGATCTCGCGGCAGATGCTCTTCTGTTCCTGATTTGCCAAATTGCTCTCCCCTTCCCGTTTGCGCTGTGCACCGGACAGGATTCCGGTCCGCTTGTTGTAATCGTATGAAACAGGGCGGGGCATTATGCCGGAACGATTTTGAATGCCCTCCGCTCTTCTCTGGGCATATTCAGCGGAAAATTTATTTTATAATTGCAATTCAGGAAAATCTGCGGATTTTCCTGAATTGCTTTTTCACAGATGGGGTCGTAGAGGGAAACAGCATTTACAGCGCCGCTTTCTGCGAAAGCGCGGCGCTGTGGAATAGGCTTTTTCGTTTGCTTTCAGCATGCTGAACCCTCTCAGGCTCACATTCGTTCGCCAGCTCCCCCGAAGGGGGAGCTTTTTGCAGTAACGGCGCAGTTTCCAGATAAAATGCAAGCCTTGCGGATGCGTCAGAAGCTCCCCCTTTCGGGGGAGCTGGCAAATCCGAAGGATTTGACTGAGAGGGTGAGGATGCTTTCCCTTCTCCCAAGGGGACGACTGAACTCCCTCTGGCAAAGTCGGACACCTTCTTATTGCAATCGATACTGATGCCATGCAAAAGCCGTTTTCCGTCACAGCCCCATCTGTGAAAATGGTCTAGCGGAATGCCCGCAGGCATTCCGCTAGACCAAAATCTAAAAATTATTTTCCGCTAAGAATGGCAGAGCGAAGCGGAGCCATTTTAAATCGTCCAACAAAAAGAGAGCTGCCGTGCAAAATGCACAGCAGCTCTCGGTATGATCTCTATGAAATTACGGGGTCAGACGGTTGGGGCCGCGGAACAGGAACTCGGCATCCTTGATGGTCAGGCCGCACAGCAGCATGGTCAGGCGGTCGATGCCCAGACCGAAACCGCCGTGGGGCGGGCAGCCGTACTGGAAGAACTCCAGATAGAACTTGACATCATCGGCCAGACCCTTTTCCTCGGCCTGCTTCTTCAGCACCTCGTAGCGGTGCTCGCGCTGGGCACCGGTGGTGATCTCAACACCACGCCAGATCAGGTCGTAGCCCTGGGGCACACCGTTCTCGTCGCGCATGTGGTAGAACGCACGCTTCTCGGCCGAGTAATCGGTGATAAAGAGGAACTCGTGGCCGTAGTGCTTCTTCACCCACTCATAGCTCAGGCGCTCGGCCTCAGTGGTCAGGTCGCCCTTCTCGCTCTCATCGACGGTGTAGCCGAACTCTTCTTCCAGACCCTTGTACAGGTCAGCCAGCTTGACCACCGGGAACGGAGTGGTGGGAACGATCACTTCCTGCCCGAACATCTCCTTGATCTGGTCGCCGTAGTTGTCCTTGACGGCCTGCAGACCGGCAGTCAGCAGCTCTTCTTCCATCTTCATCACGTCTTTATAGGAAGTGATGTAGCTGAACTCCAGATCGAAGCCGGAGAACTCGGTGGAATGCTTGTTGGTGTAGCTCTTCTCGGCGCGGAACACAGGGCCGGTCTCGAAGATGCGCTCAAAGCCTGCAGCCATGGCCATCTGCTTGTAGAACTGAGGGCTCTGTGCCAGATAGGCGTTGCGGTCAAAGTAGTCCACCTTGAACACCTCAGAGCCGCTCTCGCTGGCAGCAGCGATCAGCTTTGGGGTGTGGATCTCGATGAAGTTACGGTCCAGCAGGAACTTGCGCATGGCGTTCACAAAGCAGCTCTGTGCCTTGAACATCAGCTGGTTCTCGTCGGTGCGCAGGTCGATCCAGCGGTAATCGATGCGCTGGTCGATGCTGGAGCGCTCCACAGCCTTCTTTTTCTTGGTGGCTGCGATCTCCTTGCGGACGATGGGCAGAGCGTTGGCGATGCTCTCGATCTCGATGCTCTCGGGGATCATCTCCACGCCGCCCATCTTGACGTAGTCGTTCTCCACCACCTTGCCGGTGACAGTGATGACGGAATCCGGGGTGAGCTGATCGATGGTATCCACCAGATCGGGGTGATCTTCCTTTTCCACCGTGATCTGCAGTTTGCCGGTAATATCCTTCAGCACGATAAAGGCCATATACTTGCTGTTGCGCAGGTTCTCGATAAAGCCCTGCACCTTGACCGTGCCGCCGATGGCCTTTTGAGCCTCGTTGATATAGGTGCGTTCCATAATACAGGAATCCTCCTTTGACGTCTTGTGTACTGTTTTATTATACGCTTTTCCGGGGATAAATCAAGAGATATGGCGATTTAGAATGGCCTCCGCTGCGCTCTGGCCATCTTCTGCGGAAGAATTATTTTTATTTTGTGTTTGTCGCGGCCTGCGGGCCGCTCCAAGCACCTTTTCACAAATCAGGACAAATCAGCAAAAAATGCAGTTTCTGGTCACAGCCCCTCCGTGAAAAAACAGTTCTGGAAAATCCGCAGATTTTCCAGAACTGCAAACATAAAATCTTTTTCCGCTGAAAATATTTGGGTTTCGGCCACTGGCCGCGGTCGTCGCCGTTGCAAAGCGAACGCGGCGGCTATTTTTAATGGTTCTCTTTGCCTGTTTCTTCGTGCAGAGTGCCGGTGCCGCCCTCCACCACGCCGTCGTGCTTAAGCACCGCGGCAATGGTGCCGAAGAAGCATTTCACATCCAGCCCAAAGCTCAGATGCTCCACATACCAGCCGTCCAGCTTGGCCTTCTCGGCAATTTCCAGCTCGTCGCGGCCGTGGATCTGTGCCCAGCCGGTCAGGCCCGGGCGCACATCGTTTGCATGGTACTTGTCGCGCTCTGCCAGCAGATCATACTGGTTCCACAAAGCAGGCCGCGGGCCGATGACCGCCATATCACCTACAAAGATATTCCACAGCTGGGGCAGCTCGTCCAGACTGGTCTTGCGCAGGAAATGACCCATGCGGGTGATATACTGGTCCGGGTCGTGCAGCAGATGGGTGGGCATATCGTGGGGCGTATCGATGCGCATGGTGCGGAACTTTAAAATGTAAAAGTGCTTTTTGCCAATGCCCACACGCTTCTGTTTGAAGAACACCGGGCCGGGCGAGTCCAGCTTGATGGCGACGGCCAGAATGAGAAAAAGCCAGGACAGGCAGATCATGCCGCACAGCGACAGCACCACCGCCAGCAGGCGCTTGATTCCATTGCGATACATGGGTTTCCTCCATTTTCCGATTCAAAGTAGCAGTTCCAGTATAACAGTATGGGCCGGAATTTGCAATTGCATCCGCCGCCTGCCGCCGATATTTTTATGCTTTGGCTGCGTTCTGCCGGTTTTGTGGCAAAAAAGTGCCGGTTTTGTCTCTTGTTTTGCAGCGTGGCCCGGGGTAAGATAAAGAAAATGAGAAGTCCACTCCCCCAGTCTCGCTTTCGCTCGACAGCCCCCTCGGAGATGGGGCCTTTGGCAAAACCTCTCACTTTGAGAGAGGTGGCACGCCGAAAGGCGTGACGGAGAGGGCAAGGATGCTACAAGGAGGTCCCCTATGATCCAGCGTTTCCGTTTTGGCCTGCCCCTGCCCACCGACAGTGTGGTGCAGGAGATCCCAGTTTCCGCCGGGCCGGTGCCCTTTCTCACAGCCGAAGAAGACGGCTGGGCCTACCGGATGGCTCCGGATGCCATCGTGTACGGTCTGGGCGAAATGCCCCGCGGCATCAACAAGCGCGGCTGGCACTACGTGACCAACAACACCGATGAAGCCCGCCACAGCGAGGATAAGCTTTCCTACTATGGTGCGCACAATTTTCTGCTCATTGACGGCGGCGCAGGCCGTGAATGCTTTGGTGTGTTCATCGATTTCCCAGGCAAAGTGCGTTACGATATCGGCTACACCGAATACGATGCCCTGCACTTTGCCACCGAAGAGCCGGACTATGAGCTTTACATCATCACCGGCGACGACCTGAACGCTATCAGCCGCCAGTTCCGGCAGCTCATCGGCCGCAGCTATATCCCGCCCAAGTGGGCCTTTGGTCTGGCACAGAGCCGCTTTGGCTACAAGACCGCTGAGGACGTGCGGGAGGTGGCCCGCCAGTACAAAGAGAACGATCTGCCGCTGGATATGATCTGCATGGACATCGATTACATGCAGGACTACGCGGATTTTACCGTAAACAAGCAGCGCTTCCCGGACCTTGCCGCCCTGAGCGCCGAACTGAAAGCACAGGGCATCCGGCTGGTGCCCATCATCGATGCGGGTGTGCGCATCGACCCGGAAAACCCCGTCTGTGCCGAGGGCCTTGCAAACGGTTCCTTCTGCACCAAAGCCGACGGCACCCCCTTTGTGGCGGCGGTGTGGCCCGGCAAGGCTTACTTTGCGGACTTCCTGCGCCCGGAGGTGCGGGAGTGGTTCGGCCGGCAGTACAAGGCACTGACCGACTGCGGCATCGAGGGCTTCTGGAACGATATGAACGAGCCTGCGTTGTTTTACTCACCCGAGCGGCTCAAGGCTTTCTTTGAGAGCATGGACGAACTGAGCCGGAAGGACAACATCGTGCAGGATGAATTCTTTGGCAAGGTGGTGGGCGGTGCGCTGGGCCTGATGAACGCCCCCGCGGACTACGCCAGCTTCTACCACGATGTGGACGGCCAGCGGGTGCGCCATGACAGGGTGCACAACCTCTACGGCGGCAATATGACCCGTGCGGCAGGCGAAGCCTTTGCCCGCCTGCGGCCCGGCAGACGCACGCTGCTCTACAGCCGTTCCAGCTTCATCGGCAGCCACCGCTACGGCGGCATCTGGCTGGGTGACAACGCTTCCACATGGGCACAGCTTCTGGCCAATATCCAGATGATGCCCAACGTGCAGCTGTGCGGCTTTCTTTATACCGGTGCCGACCTGTGCGGTTTTTCCTACGATACTACGCCTGATCTGGTTCTGCGCTGGCTGGAGTTCGGCCTGTTCACGCCGCTGATGCGCAACCACGCCACCGACGGTTCCCGGATGCAGGAATACTACCGCTTTGCGGATATGCTGCCTGCCCTGCGGAAGATGCTCCGGCTGCGGTATGCCCTGCTGCCCTACCTTTATAGTACCTTCATGAAGGCGGCATTGGAAAATACCAGTTACTTCCGGCCCTTGGGCTTTGATTTCCCTGCTGACCCGGATGCCCGCGAGGTGCAGGACCAGCTGCTGCTGGGCGAGGGTGTGATGGTAGCGCCTGTCTACACCCAGAACGCCAGCGGACGGCATGTCTACCTGCCGGAAGCAATGAAGCTCTACCGCATCCGCAGTGTGGACGACTACGACACCGAGCTTCTGCCCGCCGGGCACCACTACGTCCGCTGCGCACTGGACGAAGTGCTGCTGTTCATCCGCCCGGGCCATGCGGTGCCGGTGGCAAGACCCGCCAGCTGCACCGCCCAGCTGGACGACACCGCCCTGACCCTGTGGGCCTGCCCGGACGAAAATGGCAGCGCCCGCTGCCGGATGTACACCGATGACGGCGAGACGAGCGATTTTGCCGCACCGGAGCACTGGAAGACGTTGGAAGCGTAAGCTTATTTTATCAGAAGACCGCTGCCCGACAGGACGGCGGTTTTTTTGTAGGATCTCACTTTTATCAGCTGCAAATTTTACGTTGAATTTCACAGCAGCATTTGTTATACTACAAATGAAGGGAGTTGATCTTATGCCGAACATCAAACCTATTTCTGACCTGCGGAATTACAACGAAGTCCTTCGCGATGTGGAAGCAGGATCGCCGGTTTTTCTTACCAAAAACGGCCGTGGAAAGTATGCCATTCTGGACATGGAAGATTATGAGAAAACGCAGGCTACCATCCGGCTTATGAATGAAATTGCAAAAGGACGGTGCTCTGGTGAGACGGAAAAGCTTTACACTCCGGAAGAAATGAGGGCGCATTTCCGCGCAAAAGCCAATGGAAAATAACCTCATTTATACAACTCGTTCCCGTCAGGACCTGGACGACATCTGGGATTATATCTCGTTCGACTTGCAAAATCTGCCTTCTGCAGAGCGCATTCTGAACCGCATCATGGATGCTGCTGAACAATTAAAGCTGTTCCCGGAAAGCGGTGCATTGCTTTCTTCCGTAGCTCCGCTGGATCATGAACTTTATTTGGATGAGCGCTTTCTTGTCAGCGGAAAGTATCTGATTTTTTATCATGCTTTTCGGAACGATATTTATATTGACCGCGTCCTCTACGGCGGGCGGGATTATCTGCGGGTTTTGTTCCGGGACGCTTTGCAGGAAGAATAAACTCTTCTGCCGTGCTTCAAGAAATGTTTTTGATCGTTTTATAAGCGGCACCGCCGGGAATTTGCATTTTTTCGGCGGTGCCACTTGTATTTTTCTGCGCCGCGCGTTATAATATGCCTTCGGTTCCCTTTATTTACGAAAAATTTATATTTCAGATGCTGTCCTCCTAAGCAGTGTGCAATGCTTCGGAAAACGGCTTCTCCGCGTAAACGATAAAAAGGAGGCACTCTTCTCATGGCTCAGACAAGCCGCTCCGCTGACCTTACCAGCGGCCCGATGCTGCAAAAGATCATCCTGTTCTCCATCCCGCTGGCAGCTTCCAGCATTCTGCAGCTGCTGTTCAACGCTGCGGACGTAGTGGTCGTGGGCCGCTTTGCGGGCAGCACCGCACTGGCCGCCGTCGGCTCCAACGGTTCCCTCATCAACCTGCTGGTGAACCTGTTCGTAGGGCTTTCGCTGGGCGCAAACGTGGTGGCGGCCCGCTGCTTTGGCGCAAAAGATGACCGCGGCGTACAGGACACGGTGCAGACCTCGGTGACGCTGGGCCTTGTCAGCGGCGTGCTGCTGGCTGTGGTGGGGTTCTTTGCAGCCCGGGGGCTGCTGGAGCTGATGAGCTGCCCGGAGGATGTGATCGACCTTTCTGCGCTGTACCTTAAAATTTATTTCATCGGGATGCCTATGACCATGCTGTACAACTTCAGCAGTGCGCTGCTGCGTGCCGTGGGCGACACCAAGCGCCCGCTGTACTGTCTGGCAGCAGCCGGTCTCATCAACGTGGTGCTGAACCTTGTGTTCGTCATTGGCTTTTCCATGAGCGTGGCAGGCGTGGCGCTGGCTACCATCATCAGTCAGACCGTTTCCGCCTGCATGGTGACGCGGATGCTGATGAAGGAGGAGGGCGCGCTGCATCTGGATCTGCATCATCTGGGCTTCCACATGGGTGCCCTGAAGCAGATTTTGCTCATCGGCCTGCCTGCCGGTCTGCAGAGCACCGTGTTCAGCCTGTCCAACGTGGTCATCCAGTCTGCCATCAACTCCTTCGGCTCCACGGTGGTGGCAGGCAGTTCGGCCTCCGCCAATCTGGAGGGCTTCGTCTATACCGCCATGAACGCCTTTTCGCAGGCTGCCGTCACCTTTACCAGCCAGAACATGGGCGCGCGCAAGTATCAGAACCTGAACCGTGTTGTCCTCAACTGCCTGCTGTGCGCCATCGTGACCGGCGTGGTGCTGGGCGGCGGTGCGGTGCTGGCAGGCACCCAGCTGCTGCACTTCTACTCCTCGGATGCGGCGGTGATCGCTGCCGGATACGAGCGCCTGCGGGTGATCTGCGGCACCTACCTGTTGTGCGGCATCATGGATACGCTGGCCAGCAGCCTGCGCGGCCTTGGCTACAGCGTGCTGCCCATGGTGGTGAGCCTTGTGGGCAGCTGCCTGCTGCGGCTGGTGTGGATCGCCACCATCTTCCAGCTGAACCGCACACCGTTCATGCTGTACATCAGCTACCCCATCAGCTGGGTGCTGACGGCTGCCGTGCATCTGGCCTGCCTGCTGGTGGTGCGGCACAAGATGAAAAACAGGCTTAAACTTTCTATCGACTGAAAAACAGGGCTGCATCCATTTGGGAACGCAGCCCTGTTTTTTACAAGTCTTTTGCCAGCAGGTAGCGGTCGTGGCCGCCGTACATTTCCCGCCGGGAGACGATGGCAAAACCGGACGCAAGGGCGTTGTGCAGGCTGTACTGGTTCTGCGGGCTGACAGTAGCACCGATATGGGTGATTTTTTTCGGGAAAAGCGGCAGCGCTGCTTCCAGCATGAGCCGCTGCAGGCCGTTGCCGCGAAAGTCTGCGTGGACGATGGCGCTGTCCGCATTGGCCCAGTGCTCCCACTCGGTGCGCGGCACATCCATGAAGGCCGCATAGTTGTGTGCGCTGCGCCCGCAGAAGCGCACGATGAGATACCCGCCAAGGCGGCTGCCCTGCCATGCGCCGATGCACAGATCATTGCGGACATAGGCCGTGATGTTTTCCAGCGTGTCCGGCACGAACTGCTCCGGGTCCGGCATGGCGGCGCGCACCTCGTTTTGCAAGGCGTACACCGCCGGGGCCTGCTCCGGCGTGCAGCGGCGCAGCTGCATGGACACCGGCGGCTGCACCGGCTGGCCGCAGATCTTGTGCAGAAAAACTTCCATCTTGCGTTTCCCTCCAAAATAAAATCATACTTTTTCGCTGTTTCCAGTATAAATGCCGCTTTTATAAATGTCAATTTATGTTATAATAAAGTATAAAGGGGTCTGCGGCGTATGGCGTGGTCACAAAGGTGCCGTGCGGCGTAGGCTTCAAGTCCCGGCGGGGAGCATCCCCTGCCCGTGAACGGAGGAACCGAACCATGAAGGAATCTGCACTTACCTCTTCCAACCGATTGGGCGGTGCTGTGATCAGCGACCGCATCGTTGCCAGTCTGCTGGAAGAGCTGCGCACCGGGCGCTATGCCCGGGCCGACCGTCTGCCCGCCGAGGTAGATCTTTCCGCTGAGCTGGGCGTGAGCCGCACCGTCATCCGCGATGCATTGAGCGAGATGGAGCGCGCAGGCTATGTGGAACGCGTGCGCGGCATTGGCACGGTGGTGAACCGCGCTGTGCTGAGCCTGCGCAGCCGGCTGGACCAGAAGCTGGAATACTACCCGCTGATCCGCAGCTTTGGCAGCTACCCCCACGCCGACGGCATTCAGGTATTTCCCATCCGTGCCGGTGAAGAGCTGGCCCGCGATCTGGAAATTGAGCCGGGCGACGACGTGATCTGCATTAAAAAGCGCATTCTGGCCGACACCACCCCGGTGATCTACTCCATCGACTACCTGCCCAGAGCACTGTTCGGTGCCAGAGACTACACCCGCATCGACCTGACCGGCGGCGTGTTCGATATTCTGGAACGGGAGTGCCACCAGCAGATCTCCTCCAACGTCGCCCACCTGAAGGCAAGCTGCGGCGACGATGCCATCCGCTCCGCCATGCGCCTTGCTCCGGGCGAGGCCATGCTGCTGCTGGACGAAGTGTGTTTCAATCGTTTGTGCCGCCCGGTGATGCGTTCGCTGAGCTACTACACAAACTTCTTTGATTTTTCCATTTTACGCAAGCTGCTCTAAACCAAAAAACTGACGGAGGTATGCACCCATGCGACATCTGATCGACCCGTTGGATTTTACCCAACAGGAAATCTCCACGCTGCTTGATCTGGCCGACCGCATCCATGACGACCCGGCCGCGTATCAGGAGGTGGCCCGGCATAAAAAGCTGGCTACCCTGTTCTACGAGCCTTCCACCCGCACCCGCCTCTCCTTTGAGGCAGCCATGCTGAACCTTGGCGGCCATGTGCTGGGCTTTCCCAGTGAGAACGTGTCCAGCGCAAGCAAGGGCGAAAGCGTTGCCGACACCATCCGCGTGGTGTCCTGCTATGCGGACATCGTGGCCATGCGCCACCCCAAAGAGGGCGCACCGCTGCGCGCTTCCCGCTACTCCCGCATCCCGGTGATCAACGCGGGCGACGGCGGCCACCAGCACCCCACCCAGACCCTGACGGACCTCATGACCATCCGCCGCCGCATGGGACGGCTGGATGACCTGACCATCGGCCTGTGCGGCGACCTGAAATTCGGCCGCACCGTGCACTCCCTCATCAAGACCATGGCCCGCTGCAAGAACATCCGGTTCGTGCTTATCAGCCCGGAAGAGCTGCGCGTGCCGGACTACATCGTAAAGGACGTGCTGGAGGCCAACGGCATCCCCTACCAGGAGACCCGCAGTCTGGAGGAATCCATGTCGGAGCTGGACATCCTGTACATGACCCGCGTGCAGAAGGAGCGCTTCTTCAACGAGGAGGACTACATCCGCCTGAAGAACAGCTACATCCTCACCAAGGAAAAGATGGGCCTTGCAAAGCCGGATATGGCTGTGCTGCATCCCCTGCCCCGCGTCAACGAGATCGCACTGGACGTGGACGACGATCCCCGCGCCGCCTACTTTGAGCAGGTGCAGAACGGCGTGTATGTGCGTATGGCACTGATCATGACCCTGCTGGGCCTTTGCGACCCCAAGGCACCTAAGGAGGAAAACTGATATGCTGAACATCGATGAAATTCAGAACGGAATCGTGATCGACCACATCAAGGCAGGCACCGCCATTGGCCTGATGGACCTGCTGGGCATTGCGGGCAACCGCACCGCCAGCGTGGCGCTGATCCAGAATGCACGCAGCAGCAAGACCGCCAGCGGCCGCAAGGACATCATCAAGGTGGAGGGCGATGCTTCCTGGCTGAACCTGGATGTGCTGGCCTACCTTGACCCGGGCATCAGCGTGACCATCATTGAAAACGGCAAGGCCGTGCGCAAGGAAAAGCCGATGCCCCCCAAGCGCCTTGTGAACATTGTAAAATGCCGCAACCCCCGCTGCATCTCCTCCATTGAGGAAGAGTGCGACCAGATCTTTGAGCTGAGCTCCAACGGCAAATACCGCTGCATCTACTGCGAGCAGGAGCTGCAGGTAAAGCCGGAATAACGACACAGAAAAAGAGCTGCTGTACTAGGCAATTTTGCCGTACAGCAGCTCTTTTTTGCAATAAAAAATCTGACGGAACTCTCACCGACGCAAATGCCCTGTGCGGCAGATGCTCCATTCCCACAAACAGCACCTGCCGGACAGAAATGCGACGTACCGAGTGACTTTATCAGCAGCAAACCCCAAAGTTCGCCGTTGAAAGCCCCGCCAGATGAGCTGCGCAGCGCATGAGGACTGCACAGCGAAGAGCAAAGGGAAAACAGAGCAGCTTAACACGCACCGCTGCCCGGATCACTGCACAGGGGGGCAAAGCTTCACCAGGTTTTCCTTTGGCCGCAAATCCGCCCTGCCCCGGCAGGAGGTCACCTTTACTGGCCTTAGTATAGCATTGTTGCGTGCCTGTTGCACAGAACATGTCATAAATTGTCGGTGCTCATGTCATGAACTGCGCACGGGATGGCGCAGGTAAACCGGAACCACCGGTCGCGGCAGCTCACGGTGTACTCGGCACCGTACTTGCGCAGCACGTCCTGCACATTGGCAAGGCCCATGCCGTGGCCGCTCTCCTTTTTGGTGGTGCCGGGCAGCTTGCCCTCCTCCAGCAGCAGGTCTTCCTGCACGCGGTTGCGCACCGAGATCAGGTATTCTTCCGGCGTTTTGCGGATGCGCACATACACCTCCGGCGGCAGGGCCTGCGCTGCGGCGCGGATGGCGTTGTCCAGAAGGTTGGAGAGCACGATGACCATATCCATGCTGTCGAAGGGCATCCGCTTGAGATCGCACAGGTCAAAGTAAATGTTCACGCCAACTTTTGCCGCTTCTTCGTATTTTTTGCTCAGAATGGAATCCAGCAGCGGGTTGTGGGTATCCATGATGGTGGTGCCCGCCGCCACCGTTTTGCTCACGCTGGCAATGTAGGCCTGTGCGCCTTTCAGATCTCCCTGATCCAGCAGGGCGGTAAGGGCTGTCATGTGGTTGGTGAACTCGTGGGTCAGGCGGCGCTGTTCCGTGTAGGAATCCAGCAGGGCTTCGGCGCGCTGCTGTTCCAGCTGAGCACGGTAGCGGGAGTTCTGCCGCTGCACCACCTGATCGTTGAACATCTGCACGATGGCGATATGCACCAGCACCGCCACGCTCATGCCAAAGGTGAGCAGCATGGTCATCCGGGTAGCGGGCTGCTGGGTCCCTGTGACCATCAGCACAATGTTCAGCACCACAGCCACCCCGGGGAAAAAGGACATCACCAGCGCCTGCAGCGGCTGCAGAGCACACTTCTGGTTCCAGCTGTACAGGGAATGCGCAACTGCTGCACCCACGATAAGGTTCGCGGCGCACAGAGCGATCAGGCAGCCGGGGTGCTGCCATGCTTCGCCGGTGCGCACTCCTGTGAACCAGGAGTAGGTATAGTTGACTGTGTTCTCCACCAGCAGGCACATGGTGCCGTTGATCAGGCAGGCGGTGAGCTTATCGGCAAAGGTTCCGCCAAACAGCTGCGCCGTAACAAAAAGGTACAGCACATTGAGCAGGACGCTCTGCACATTGAAAAATGACATTCCTGTTGCGAGTGACAGGCCCAGCTGCCCCATACACAGCAGCTCTGCCCACAGAACCGGCCAGCGCAGTTTTCCCCTGCCCAGATAGGCCCACTCCACCAGAATAAAGGCGTTCCCCTGGACCAGACACACCAGATGCCCCAGCATCATTTCCGCAAATGCATCACTCATCCACATACTGCCCCTTCCATTCCAGATATGCGTTCTGGATGGCCGCATAGCCTGCGCGGCTCACGCTCAGCTCCACCCCGTTTTTCAGCAGGGCGCGGTAGCTGCGGATGCTGCGCACATATTTCATGTTCACCACATCGCTGCGGCTCACCTGCAAAAAGCCGTTCTCGTAGAGCATGGGCGGCAGGTCGGCGATCTTGCCGTAGTAGGTGCAGATGGGCCGGCGGGCAATGTCGCCGTAGACGTTGATCTGGCGCAGGTCGCTTTCCAGATAATAGATCTGATCCAGCGGAATTTCCGTTTCGGTGCGGTTGTGGTGCACCGTCAGAGTCTTGCGCTGGTCGGTCAGGGCGGCAAGCAGGTCGTCCAGACACTTGGGCAGGGTGCGCGCAATGTCCCGCTTGAGCAGGTAGCGGTAGGCGTTCACCGTGTAGCCTTCCAGCGCAAATTCCAGATAGGCCGAAACATACACCAGCATCAGGCCGGGGCACTTCTGCTTGAGCTGACGGCCCAGCACCATGCCGTTTGCACCGGGCATGTCCACGTCCAGAAACGCCAGCTGATACAGCTCCAGCCCCGGCGTTGCAAGCACCTCGGCTGCGCTGGTGCAGACGGCGGTGTGCACCTGCACGCTGCGGGCGGTAAAGTAGACGGTGACATATTCTGCCATGCGCGCGCCGAACGCCGCATCGTCGTCACAGATCAGGATATGCATGGAAGGTTCCTTTCTGCCGCAAAAGGCCCCTCTTATTGATGGAATAAGAGGAGCCGAAGAACTCCTTCCGTCACGGCTTGCGCCGTGCCACCTCCCTCCCAGAGGGAGGCTTTGGCATGGCGGCAAACTTTCCCTCTTCGCCAGAGGCTCCCTCCATGAGACAGACTCCCCCGGTCGGGGGAGGTGGCACGAAGTGCCAGAAGGGGAACAGCTGTCGAGCGAATGCGAGACTGAAGGAGTTTCGCTTATTTACGCAAAAAATTTATCGTAGAGGCCAAAGGCAAAGATGAACAGCACGATCACCGGCAGCACGCAGGTCAGGTAACCGCGCATCCAGTCGTGCATCTTGAGGCCCTTGCCGGTGTTGACTTCCTTTTTATAATTGTCCCAGCCCCAGCCGTACTTGGTAACGCAGAACAGCAGGTACACCAAGCTGCCCAGCGGCAGGAACAGGTTGCTCACGAGGAAGTCCTCCAAATCCAGCACAGCGCCGCCGAACACGGCAAAGCCGTCCCATGCCCACACGTTGTAGCCCAGCACGCAGGGCAGCGAAAGCAGAGTGATGAGCACGAAGTTCACCAGACTGGACTTCTTGCGGCTGCAGCCGGTCAGCTCCATGCCGCAGCAGATGATGTTCTCGAACACGGCCAGCACGGTGGAAAGCGCTGCAAAGGCCATGAACAGGAAGAACAGGGAGCCCCACAACCGGCCCATGGCCATGTTGGCAAAGATGTTGGGCAGGGTAATGAAAATCAGGCTGGGGCCGCTGGTCTGGTCCACACCGTAGGTGAAGCAGGCCGGGAAGATGATGAGACCGGCGGTGATGGCCACGAAGGTATCCAGCACCACGATGCGGGCGGACTCGCCCAGCAGGGAGTGCTCCTTGCCGATGTAGCTGCCAAAGATGGACATTGCGCCAATGCCAAGGCTCAGGGTGAAGAAGGCCTGATTCATGGCGGACACCAGCGTGTTGACCACGCCCACCTCTTTCATGCGCCCGAAGTCGGGCACGAGGAAGAAGCTCAGGCCTTCCTTTGCGCCGGGCATGAACAGGCTGTTGACGGCCAGCACCACCATGATCACCAGCAGGGCGATCATCATGACCTTGGTCACGCGCTCAAGGCCGTTCTGCAGGCCCTTGGCGCACACAAAGATGCCCAGTGCCACCACGAACACCATCCAGAAGGTCATCACGCCGGGGTCTGCCAGCATTTCGGTAAACTTGCCAGCCACCTGATCGGCGTTCAGGCCTGCCAGCTTACCGGTGGCGGTCATGTAGAAATAGTGCAGCATCCAGCCTGCCACGGTGGTGTAGAACATCATGAGCAGATAGCAGCCAATGAGGGTGAGGTAGCCGTGGATGTGCCACTTCTGGCCCGGCTTTTCCAGTGCCTGATAGGCCCGCACCGGGCTTTTGCGGGAAGCGCGGCCCACCGCAAACTCCATGGTCATGATGGGCAGACCCAGAATGATGAGGAAGATCAGGTAGAACAGCACGAACGCGCCGCCGCCGCCCTGACCGGCAATATAAGGGAACTTCCACACGTTGCCAATGCCGATGGCACAGCCCGCTGAAAGCAGAATGAAGCCCAGCCGGGACTTCAGTTTTTCTCTTTCCATGATTCCAAACTCCTTGTTTTCCGTTCTGCTCTGCCCTGCCCTTTGCGGGGCCGGGCGAAGCGTTGCTTTTGTATTATAGCACAAATTTGGTCGAAGAACAGGGGCGCTTCAGTGAGATGAACTTTTGTTGTCAAAAGTATTCTTTGTCTTTCCCGCGTGCACAGCCCGTCCTGCCGCAGGGTCGTACCGCAATTTTCGTTGCAGATGCGTCCGTTTTCGGTGTATTTGCGGCGGGATGCAATTTTTCTCACCTGAAAGGTGAAGAGCTGACAGTTATTCATCTTTCCACCCAGCAGCAAAAAGGGGAGAAGCATCTTTGGACACTTCTCCCCTTTACAGGTGTATTTACTTGCGCTTTTTCGGAGCATTACCCTTGCCCACCGGGCCGCGGGGGCGGCGCTCGGCAGCCTTGGACTGCACCGCGGCGCTGCGGGTCTGGGCGCGGCCCTTGGCGGCAGCGGCACGCAGACCGTTGATCTCTGCCTTGGTCAGCTCACGGTAGGTGCCGGGCTTGAGCATTCCCAGCTTCACCACGCCCTCGGCGTTGCGCTTCAGGCGCACCACCTCAAGGCCCACGGTCTCACACATGCGGCGGATCTCGCGGTTCTTTCCCTCTTTCAGGGTCATTTCCATCACGGTGCGGCCCGGCTCGTCGGTGACAACGTTGATGGCGCAGGGCATGGTCTTGGTGCCGTCGTCCAGCACAACGCCGCTGCTCAGCTTCAGGATCTGGCTTTCATCGGCGCGGGGCTGCACGGTGACGCGGTACAGCTTGGAGATGCCGCCCGACGGATGGGTGACGGCCTGCGCAAACGCGCCGTCGTTGGTCATGAGCAGCAGGCCCTCGCTGTCCTTATCCAGACGGCCCACCGGGTACAGGCGGGCGGGGATATCGCTCACCAGCTCCATCACGGTCTTGCGGCCCAGCTCGTCGCTGGCGGTGGTCACATAGCCGCGGGGCTTGTACAGGGCCAGATAGTACATCTGCTGATCCTTGCGGATATAGATGCGCTCGTCGTCCACGTGCAGCACGTCGCGGTTGGGGTCCATCTTGTCGCCCACCTTGACGGGGTGGCCGTTGACCTTCACGCGGCCTTCGGCAATGATCTGTTCTGCCGCACGGCGGGAGCACAGACCCTGTTCAGCCATGATCTTTTGAATACGTTCTTCTGCCATAATAAAACTCCTTGTGCGCCTCCCGGCGCTCAAAACGCGCACCTCTCCCCTGCTTTGGGGTGCGGGTGCGCCTGTATCAAAACTGTGAGTTGGAAGCTCACAGTTACGGCGATAGTAGTTAGCGGGACGGAGTGTCCGGTGCCAAGCCCTCCACTTACTGCTCAGCAGGAGCAGCAGGCTCTTCCTTCTTTTCGTCCTTCTTGATGAGGGCGGCAACCTTGTCCACCAGCTCCGGCAGCATGGTCAGGGCACGGTTGATGGTGTCGGCGTTGTCCGACAGCTGGATGGTGCGCACGCAGCCGTCCTTTACCACGAGGAAGGCCACCGGCTGGATGTTCACACCCGCACCGGAGCCGCCGCCGAACAGGTCCTTGTTGGCGGCGTTCTTGCCGTCAAAGTCGGTGCCGCCGGAGGCAAAGCCAAAGCTCACCTTGGAAACCGGCAGGATGGTGGTGCCGTCCTCGGTGATGATGGGCTTGCCAATGATGGTGTTGGAGTCCACCATCTGGTGGATCTTCTCCATGGTAACGTTCATCAGGCCCTGAATGGGATGCTCAGCCATAAAACAGCTCTCCTTTATCGGTTTGATTCGGGCAAAGGCCCGTTGTCTGCAGATCCGGATACACGTATAGTGTACCACATTATAGGAAGATGTCCAATACTTTTTTGCGCCAGAACTCGTACAGCACCCGCACCGCCGCAAGGACGATGAACAGTGCCTGTGCGCTCACCCGGCAGGACACCCGGTCCTCCACGGTGGGCTGCCCGCTGCCAAAGTCCGGCAGGATGCGCAGCTCATCGAACTGCAGCCAGAGAAAGCGGTCCAGCACGCCCAGCACCGGGTACAGCCACGCCTGCAGCTTGCCGTAGCTGCGGGCAGCGGCGGCGGGGTCCTCCCCGCGCACACCAAGGCGCACCTGTATTTTTGTAATGCGCAGCGCACCGAACACAGCTTTGGTCAAAGTGCCCGCACCTTTGAGCATGGTGCAGAGGATCTCCAGCGTGATCTTTGCCTTTTTGCGCGGCTGGGCGGGCTTGTTTGCCTTGGCGGCAGCGGCGGCGGCCTTTTTGCGGGCCTTCTCCTCTGCCTTTTTCCGCTTGCGCTCGGCCCGCCATGCGGCAAACTTTGCCTTGACCTTGCCAAAGCCCCTGGGCGGCTCCGGGTTTTCCGGTGCGGGCGGCGGCTCCGGCTTCGGGTACTGGAACACCGGGAAGGTGATGCCCAGCGCACCGGCCTTTACGGTGAGCACGCCGTGCTCCCAGCACAGGTCTGCGCAGAAGGGACACAGCAGCAACAGCACCAGTAAGATCAGCACCACCAGCAGCAGAATGCCGATCACCCGGAGAATGAACAGCAGCACTGCGCCCAGCGCGGCGAGGAATGCTCCCATGCGTTACCCCTCACTTTCTGTCGGTGATGCGTTCGTTTCCGTTTCCTGCCCGTGCACCGGCGGCAGGTCGGCCAGAGAAGAAAGGCCGAACACCCGCAAAAAGGTGTCGGTGGTGCGGAAGCTCACCGGCCTGCCCGGCAGGTCAAGGCGGCCGGCTTCCTCAATGAGGCCCTTTTCCAGCAGGCCCGACACGCTGGACGAGGAATCCACGCCGCGCACCTGCTCGATGAAGGCGCGGGACACCGGCTGGTTGTAGGCGATCACGGTCAGGGTCTCCATGGCGGCGGGGCCAAGGGGCACTGCGCGGCGGCTGTCCAGCAGGCGGCGGATGCAGTCGGCCCACTCGGTCTTGGTGGCAAGCTGCCAGCGGGTGTTCAGGTGCAGCAGGCACAGGCCGCTGTCCTCCCGGGCGTAGCGCTCCCGCAGGGCTTCCAGCGCGGCTTCCACGCTGAGCTGCGGCAGCTGCACCGCCTGGGCCAGCTTGTCGGCACCAATGGGGTCGCCGCTGGCAAACAGCATGGCTTCCACGGCTGCACGGATCTGTTTCTGGTTCATTCCTTCTCCTTATCACGTTGGATGCGGCCCCGCTGCATGGTCAGCCGGCCCTCGTCGTCCAGCTTTACGCGGCCGCCGCGCACCAGCTCCAGCAAGGCCAGAAAGGTGGCCACGTTGGTGCTGCGGGTCTGCTGGCGGCTGAACAGCTGGCTCATTTTTGCCGCTGTACCGGCAATCAGGTGCCGCAGAATGTACACCACCCGGCTCGTCACCGACACCATGGGCGCTGTGACCAGCGGCTCGAACTGCTGCTGGGTAGGCTCCCGGCGCAGCTTGGTGCGGCCGGAAAGAACGGCCCAGTCATCCGCCAGCACCTGCGGCGCATGGTGCAGGTCGTAGGTGTTATCGAACTCCATCTCCATGGGCGGACGCACAAAAACCGGCGCAGCTTCGGCCTTTTGGCGCAAAAGCGCAGCCATGCGGCGGCACTGGTCGTACTCGATCAGCTGGCCGGTGAACTCCTGCTTCATGCGCTCGCCCTCTTCGCTGCGGGGCAAAAGCAGGTAGCTTTTCATCTCCACCAGCCGCGCGGCCATCTCGATGAAGGCGCTGGCGGCTTCCGGGTCCGGGTCGGCCCGCGCCACCGTGGCGGTGTACTGGTCGATCAGCTCCAGAATGGGGATGTTGTGCAGGTCCATCTTATGTTTGGCCACAAGCGCCAGCAATAATTCCAGCGGGCCGTCAAAATCTTCCAGATGGAAGGTCAGTTCTTCTGCCACGCTCACACCACCGTCCCAAGGCCGGCATAGTAGATGGAATACGCGATCTTATCAATGTAGCCGGTGCCCTTGCCCAGCAGCTCCCACACAATGTTGTTCAGGTAGTACAGGGGGGTATCCAGTGCGCCGAACCACACTGCCGCCAGCAGGGCGATCATGATATAGCGCTCGTACTTCATCAGGCCAAAGTAGATGCGCCGGGGCAGCAGCACCAGCAGGATGCGGCTGCCGTCCAGCGGCGGCACCGGGATCAAGTTGAACACGGCAAGGCTCACGTTCATCAGCACAAGGTACTGCAGGAACATGGCAATGTAGATGGTGGCATCGTTCACCGGTGCCCAGTAGTACATGAGCTTCCACACCACCATGCCCACATAGGCAAGGAGGATGTTTGCCGCAGGGCCAGCCAGCGCGGTGAGGGCCATGCCCCACTTGGGGTTTTTGAAATTGCGGGGGTCGGTGGAGACGGGCTTTGCCCAGCCCACGCCCGCAAACACCATGCACAGCGTGCCCAGCAGGTCAAAGTGGGCAAGGGGGTTCAGCGAGAGCCGCCCCTGCCGCTTTGCGGTGTCGTCGCCCAGCAGCCATGCCGCCAGCGCGTGGCCGCACTCGTGGAAGGGGATGGCCACCAGCGCCACCAGCGCGCGGATGAGATAATAGATGCCCTGAGAGGTCATTCGATATTCCTGCCTTTTTTCAGTATACCATATATAATACTATTTTTTGAGGTTTTAGACAAGGGGGTATTACTCCTTCCACCGCTAACGCGGTCCCCCTCCCTCAAAGAGGGAGGCTTTGGCATACCGGAAAGCTTTTCCTCTTCGCCAGAGGCTCCCTCACTGAGACAGACTCCCCCGGCCGGGGGAGGTGGCACAAAGTGCCAGAAGGGGAACAGCTGGCATCGCGCAGCGATGACTGAAGGAGTTTGGTTTTCCAAAAAACCGCAATATTTTTTGAAAAAAGGCTTGCATTTTGCCCGGTAATCTGCTACAATAGTCAAGCTGATTATTTTGATTCCTTACTTCACTGCAGGAGGTGCAAGTACCATGGCTAAATGTGAATGCTGCGGCAAGGGTGTTGCCTTTGGTATCAAGGTTTCTCACTCTCATCGTCGTTCCAACCGTACCTGGAAGCCGAATGTCCGTCGTGTCAAGGCGGTCGTTGAGGGTTCTCCCAAGTACGTCTACGCATGCTCCCGTTGCCTGCGCGCTGGCAAAGTTACCCGCGCTGTCTAATTTGGTGTATGTGGCCGGTCACTTTGTCGAGTGGCCGGCTTTTTTTGTTGCTGTAAGGAGGCAAAACACATGGCTCTGCCCAACGATCCCATCATGCTGCTGAGCGTGGTGAACCTGAAGCTGCGTGATTTTTACAAAAACCTCGATGCTCTGTGCGAAGATCTGGATGCCGACAAGGCAGATCTGTGCGCAAAGCTCAAAGCTGTGGGCTACGAGTACGATGCCCAGCGCAACCAATTCGTGTGATATTTCCAGAGAAAGCTTTCTTTTGATCGCCAACGACCGGCACCAACGTGCAGCGACTGCGCCCGGGCCGGTGAATATAGAAACAAGGAGTGCTTGATTTATGATCCAGGGTACCTATTACAAAGAGTGGAGCAGCGTGCTGAACCGCGAGATGGAGTTCAAGGTATACGGCAGTGCCGGTGTGCCGGTTCTGGCCCTGCCTGCCCGCGGCGGCCGCTTTTATGATTGGGAGAACAACGGTATGCCCGATGCCATTGCCCCGCTGCTGAACGAGGGCAAGGTGCAGCTGTTCTGCGCCGACAGCATTGACGGCGAGGCCGTACTGAACGGCGATATCCCGGTGCGCCGCCGCGCCGAGATGGAGGAAAAGTACTTCGTCTACCTTACCGCCGAGCTGGCTCCCCGGGTGCTGGCCCTGAACGGTGCCGCAAAGGATGCCAAGCTGTGGTGTGTGGGCATCGACCTTGGCGCTGTGCACGCCGTCAACTGCCGCCTGCGCCGTCCCAAGCTCTTTGCCGGTGCCATCGGCCTTTCCGGCATCTACGATCTGGCCCGCTTCTGGGGCAGTGAAGCCGACGATCTGGTGCTGCGCTGCTCTCCCCTGCAGTATCTGGCCGAGAACGGCATCGCCGACAAGCTGGCTCTGGCCAAGGCCAAGGAGAACAGCCTGATGCTCTGCGCCGGTCAGGGTGCCTATGAGGACGATGCCAAAGCCGACACGCAGGCGCTGGCCGATGTGCTGGCCGCACAGGGCCTGCCCGCCCACCTCGAGGTCTGGGGCGGCGATGTCTCCCACGAGTGGTACTGGTGGGGCAAGATGCTGGGCCTGTTTGTGCCGCGGATTCTGGAGAAGTAAAAGTGATTTGATAGAGGGAAGGCATTTGCAGTGCCTTCCCTCTTTTTGTTTGTATTTTTCAATTCCCTACTTGATTTATCGGGTTTGCTGTGCTATACTCATGCTGTAAGACGTATACCCCCTATGGGTAAAGGAGATATTTTATGGACAACGAGAAAAAGCCCTGCTGCTGTTGCGGCACGCCCGCCCAGCCCGAAGCTGCCACGGCTCCGGCCGTTGACGCATCCGCTGTGCCCACCGAAAGCGTCACCCCCTCCTGCTGCCGCCACAAGGACCGCAGCCCGGAGGAACACAAGGCCCTGCTGAACCGGCTCAGCCGCATCGAGGGGCAGGTGCGCGGCATCCGCGGCATGCTGGAAAAAGATGCCTACTGCGTGGACATCCTTGTGCAGGTGGCGGCGGCGAACTCGGCGCTGAACAGCTTTTCCAAGGAGCTGCTGGCCCAGCACATCTCCACCTGCGTGGCGGACGACCTGCGCGCGGGCAGCGAGGCAAAGCTGGACGAGCTGGTGAATCTGCTGCCCAAGCTCATGAAATAAGGAGCCCTTTCCCGTGCATACTCAACGTAGGAGTGATATTTTATGGAACAATACAACGTTACCGGCATGAGCTGCGCAGCCTGCTCCGCCCGGGTGGAGAAGGCCGTGAGCAAGGTGCCCGGCGTTGCCAGCTGTTCGGTGAGCCTGCTGACCAACTCCATGGGCGTGGAGGGCACCGCCAGCTCTGCCGAGATCATCAAGGCCGTGCAGGATGCCGGTTACGGTGCCAGCCCCAAGCGTGCGGGCGCGGTGGCTGCCAGCTCCACCAGCGCCGACCTTGACGCGCTGGCCGACCACGAGACCCCCAAGCTCAAGCGGCGGCTCATTGCGTCGCTGGGCTTTCTGCTGGTGCTGATGTACTTCTCCATGGGCCACATGATGTGGGGCTGGCCCCTGCCCCGCTGGTTCGACGGCAACCACATCGCCATGGGCCTTGTGCAGCTGCTGCTGGCGGGCATCGTCATGGTCATCAACCAGAAGTTCTTCATCAACGGCTTCAAAGGGCTCCTCCACGGCTCGCCCAACATGGACACGCTGGTGGCCATGGGTTCCATGGCAAGCTTTGTGTGGAGCACCTACGCCTTGTTCGCCATGACCCGCGCGCAGGTGGACGGCAACAGCGAGCTGGTCATGCACTATATGATGGAGTTCTACTTCGAGTCCGCTGCCATGATCTTGACCCTCATCACGGTGGGCAAGATGCTGGAGGCCCGCTCCAAGGGCAAGACCACCGACGCGCTCAAGAGCCTGATGAAGCTTGCCCCCAAGACCGCCACCCTGCTGCGGGACGGTGCCGAAGTGACCGCGCCCATCGAGCAGGTGCAGAAGGGGGATATTTTTGTGGTGCGCCCGGGCGAGAACATCCCCGTGGACGGCATCGTGCTGGAAGGCACCAGCGCCGTGAACGAGAGCGCCCTGACCGGCGAGAGCATCCCCGTGGACAAGGCTGCGGGCGATAAGGTGAGCGCTGCCACCACCAACCAGTCCGGTTTCCTGCAGTGCCGGGCCACCCGCGTGGGCGAGGACACCACCCTTGCCCAGATCATCCGGATGGTCAGCGATGCCGCCGCCACCAAGGCTCCCATTGCAAAAATCGCCGATACGGTGTCCGGTTTCTTCGTGCCTGCGGTCATTACCATCGCGGTGGTCACCACCATCGTGTGGCTGCTGCTGGGCCGGGAGCTGGGCTATGCACTGGCCCGCGGCATCTCCGTGCTGGTCATCAGCTGCCCCTGTGCGCTGGGTCTGGCAACGCCGGTGGCCATCATGGTGGGCAACGGTCTGGGTGCAAAGAACGGCATCCTGTTCAAGACCGCCGCTTCGCTGGAAGCTGCAGGCCGCACCCAGATCGTGGCGCTGGACAAGACCGGCACCATCACCAGCGGTGAACCAAAAGTGACCGACATTCTGCCCGCCGAGGGCGTTTCCGAGGCGGAGCTGCTCACCCTTGCCGCCGCACTGGAGCGCAAGAGCGAGCACCCGCTGGCAAAGGCCGTGCTGGCCTGCACCGACGCGCAGAAGCTCACCGCCCCCGAGGTATCCGGCTTTGCCGCCCTGCCGGGCAACGGTCTGGCCGCAAAGCTGGAGGGCGTGGAGATCTTTGGCGGCAATGCGTCCTTTATCGGCACCAAAGTCACCGTGCCCGCACAGCTGCAGGAGAAGGCCGCAGCCCTTTCCGCACAGGGCAAAACGCCCCTGTTCTTCGGCGGAGCAGGCCGTCTGCTGGGCATCATCGCGGTGGCCGATACCATCAAGGAGGACAGCCCCCGCGCCATCCGGGAGCTGCAGGCCATGGGCATCCGCGTGGTCATGCTCACTGGTGACAACCAGCGCACTGCCGACGCCATTGGCAGGCAGGCCGGTGTGGACGAGGTGATCGCAGGCGTGCTGCCCGACGGCAAGGAAGCGGTCATTCGCCAGCTGCAGGCATCCGGCAAGGTGGCCATGGTGGGCGACGGCATCAACGATGCCCCGGCCCTGACCCGTGCCGACACCGGCATCGCCATCGGCGCAGGCACCGACGTTGCCATCGACGCGGCGGACGTGGTGCTGATGAACTCCAAGCTGTCGGACGTGCCCGCCGCCATCCGCCTGAGCCGTGCTGCCCTGCGCAACATCCACGAAAACCTGTTCTGGGCGTTCATCTACAACATCATCGGCATCCCGCTGGCCGCAGGCGTGTTCATCCCCTTCGGCCTGACGCTGAACCCCATGTTCGGTGCTGCTGCCATGAGCCTTTCCAGCTTCTGCGTGGTAAGCAACGCCCTGCGCCTGAACCTGTTCGACGTGCACAGCACAAAGCACGATCGTGCGGCAAAAAACGCTGCTTCCCTGCCCGCTGTCTCCGCACAGCCCGCAGCGGTTGCAAATAAAGAGAGTACCAAGGAGGACACTGCTATGAAAAAGACCCTGAAGGTGGAAGGCATGATGTGCGGCCACTGCGAAGCCCGCGTGAAGAAGGCTCTGGAAGCCCTGCCCGAGGTGGACGAGGCCGTGGTGAGCCACGAGGCCGGCACCGCCATCGTCACCCTGAACGCCGAGGTCGCCGACGACGTGCTGAAGAAGGCCGTTGAGGATCAGGACTACCCTGTGACCGGCATCCAGTAAACCGCCGCTGAATACTCCCCATCAAATGGAAAGGCCGCTGCATGTAAACGCAGCGGCCTTTTTATCGTGTTTACAGGCTTTTAAAATTGATTCAGAATATCATGGTGTCCGATGTCCAACAGCAGAATGATCGTATCACCGTCGTACTGCCAGATAACCCGCACATCCATGTTTACGCTGAACTCGAACAAGTCTACCGTGCCTTGAATACGCTTTGTGCGCAGCGACGGATACAGCGGGTCCATTTCCAGAATTTCCAGCTTCTTTTTCAGCTGCGCCCGCTCCGCTGCGTTCAAACGCTTCAGGTTCTTTATGAATCGTTTGGTGTAGGTGATCTTATAATTCATTCGTCCGCACCGTCCAGCGCTTCAAACAGTGCGTCCACAGTGTCGAACACCGGCTGCTCCCCTGCCGCAATTTTGGCCTTTGCTTCGTTGATCTCGCTGCGCAGCTCGTCCAGATACTTTTTGGGGTAAACGGCTACCGGCATCAGCTCGATCACGCCATCCTTCTCCACGATCTCCAGCTTGTCGCCCTCACGCAGGCCCATCTTCATTACAATATCCTTTGGAATGGTGATCTGGGATTTTGTCCTCAATTCCGTCAGCATCCTTCATCCTCCTTTGTGCGATTTTCTTACTTTCTCACTTTTATTATACTCTGCTTTTTTCAAAAAGCAACCATGCACCATAAAATTTTACAAAGCGTCGTTTCTGTGGGTTCTGATTGTATTTCGTCAAAAAGTATGTTAAACTAAAAATGCCGCCCCGAAGGGTGGCGTTAAGGTGCTGTCTGCAAGCGCAGGTGGTCATGCTTCCCTCCGGCAAGCGTCCGGGGGACGTAAAAGCTTATTGTTTGTTCCCCCGTTCGCAAACGCGGAAGGGGGGATGCATCATGGTGTTGAACGATGTTCTGCAGCTGTTCGTCATTGTTGGCGGCACAGTTGGGATTACATTTCAGATCGCATGGGCAATCTTCAAAGAGATCCATAACAATAAGAAATGACCGCCCCTGTCTCCAAACGGTAAGCGGTCATTCTTATTGATCCAACCGGAAGGAGCTGACCATTGCGGACAGCACCTTTTCTATTTGTAGTATAGTTATTTTTTGCCGTTTTGTCAAGAGAAGGTGCCCGCCTTCTCTTTTTCTTTTCCCCATTTTCCTGTGCATTTTCACCCCGGAAGCTGTGGCTTTTTGCGCAGAAACTATTTGTTGACACGTTGTTTTTTCAGAGTTATACTTATAGCAACAACATTTGGTTTTGCTTTTAGTTATAAACCACAGCGAAAGGAGAAATGTATTTTGGGAGTATCCATTCAGGACCGCACAGACTTTCTGAACATGCTGGATGCCTGCAGGACCGAGCAGCAGCTGTTCAGCCGCCTGACCTTTGCGGTAATGTTCCACCAGACCGACCCGGATGCACGGGAAGACCTGCTGGACGACGTGCGCGGCGCAGCCTGCAACATGCAGCTGCCCGCCGTCAATTACAAGATCGATCAATGGCTCAACACCTGCAAACAGGCGTGGCAGGCCGACCCCGCAGCCTTTATGGCAGCCGTGAACGCGGACGCAAAGCAGCGCAAGCTTGCGCTGGAGGGCAGCGCGGCGCAGCCCGGCCTGCTGGCCGATGTGCCCATGCAGAGCGTGGCGTGGCTGGTGCCGCAGCTGCTGCCGCTGGGCGAAGTGTCGCTGCTGGGTGCCGACGGCGGCACCGGCAAGGGCATCTGGCAGGCACAGCTCATTGCCTATGTGACGGCGGGCAAGACCTCCGGCTTTTTTCCGCTGCCGCCGCAGCAGACCGGCAAGGTGCTGCTGCTTGCGGGCGAGGACGACCCCGGCAAGGTGCTCAAGGCCCGTCTGCTGGCGGCCGGGGCCGACATGAACCGGGTGCTGGTGCTGACCGCCGACGACTACTTTGCCAAGACCGGCCAGCCCCTTACCCTCAAGGATCAGGCACTGGCGGATTTTGCCGCCAAGGCCGGGCCGCTGCTGCTCATCGTGGACCCGCTGCAGAGCTTTCTGCCCTCCGATGTGGAGATGGCAAGCCGCAACCAGATGCGCAGTGCCCTGCTGCCGCTGCGCGCCATTGCCGCAAAGCAGGGCTGCGCGGTGCTCATCGTGATGCACTCCAACAAAAAGCAGGGCGTTTCCGGCCGCGCACGTCTGGCCGACAGCTCAGATATCTGGGACATGGCCCGCAGCGTGCTGATGATGGGCCGCGCCAAGAACGACGGCAAAATTTATCTCAGCCACGAGAAAAACAGCTACGCCCGCCCCCAGCAGACGGTGCTGCTGCACATCGACGATGTGGAGGTGGAGGGCGTAAAGACCGCGCGGGCCGTGTTTGACGGCTACACCGACAAAAAGGATGCCGACTTCATTGAGGAGCGGCGGGTGCGCACGGCGGAGACCCGGCAGGACACCCGCAGCGCCATCCTGAACGTTCTGTCCGAGAGCCGCCTTGGGTCGATGCCCAGCAACGAGCTGCGCGCCGCCGTCCTGCGGGAGATCGGGTGCAGTGACAGTACATACAACCGTGTGTACAGTGACCTCACGAAGTCCAGCCAAATCGCAAAGCAAGCGATACGTGGAAAAGATGGCAGGAATCGCTGGTATACCTGCTACTGTGGAGAAACATCTGACAAAGTTCCATTTTAAATACTTATCTACGTTATAAATTTGATGTTTGTCAGCTTGACAAAGTTCGGATATTTGACAAAGTTGGAACTTTCTCAGAACAATGGAACTTTCTCACCTTGACAAAGTTACTTTTTAATCGTCGTATCGTTTAAAAGTTCAAACTTGCTCAGATAACGCTCCTACAGTAGCACCTGATAAAGTTCCCCGAAACCGCAGGCTGCGTGCTGGCAGCTTTCTCCGCGAACAGCAACGGGTTGCGGCACCCAGCAGCCGCGTCGCATTCGCTTGCGTCTCGCTGGCCGCGGCCCCAACTGCAACTCCCTGTTTCCGCCATTGGCGGCGGTCGTTTCAGTTGCAGAACCCACGGTTCCGCCCCTGTGCTTACGCACGGGGCCCCACTTCCCGGACATTCGCTGGAGAAACTCCCAGCCCACAGTCCAGCCCGTACCTTAACTCCTCGCCAACTCCTCCACCGTGATGCAGCACACGGCAAAGGCCAGCAGGGCGCAGTCCAGCGGGACACGGCGCAGCACCACCACCCGTTCGGTCAGGGTGGTAAAGGTCTGCACGGCCTGCACCGGCACGGTGCTGCCCAGCCAGAACAGCGCCACCGAAAGCGGCAGATGCACCGCCCGCGCTGCCAGCAACGGCCGCAGCGAGATCTCGGCCGGGCAGATGGTGCGCACCTGCAAAAGCACCGACACCCCCTGCACACTGAGCGCCGCACAGCACAGCGTGCTGGCCCACAGCCCGGTGCGGGCGGCCTGATCGCAGCCGGAACACACTTCCAGCAGCATGGCGGGCAGCGCCCCCCACGGCTGTGGCAGCAATGCCCCGCACCCTGCCGCCAGCAGCCGGAAGTACAGCACAAAGCCGCAGAGCTTCAGGTAGGTCACTGCCGCCTGCGCGATCACCGCGTCCAGTGCGGGCAGCGGAATGGTTTCCCCCTGCGCGGGTGGAGCCTGCCCGGCCCCGCCCTGCATCCGGCACAGCAGCGCCGCCGTGAGGTATCCCGCCAGCAGCTGGGCCGCAAACAGCCGCACCCCCACCGCGCGGCTGCCCAGCATCTGCTGCCCTACCGTGAGGATGACAAAGGACGGCCCGCTGCACACACAGGCGGGCAGCAGCGCCGAGGCCTGCCGGGAAGTGAGCTGACCGGTGCGCACGGCTTCGGACGCAGCCACCGCCGCCGGTGCAAAGCCCCCCAAGGCCCCAATGAGCAGCACGCCGCCCGCACCCTTTGCCCGGATGCCCATGAGCCGCGCCGCAGGCCGGAACACAAAGCCCAGCCACTGCCCGGCCCCGCAGCCTGCCGCCAGCGCCGATACGATGAGGAACGGAAACAGCGATACCAGCAGCGGCCCGCCGCACAGCCGCAGCCCCGCCTGCAGGGCATCGGCACAGCGCTGCGGCGCGGCAAACACCAGAAACGCCGTGTACCCTGCCAGCGCCAGCAGCACGCCCCGCCGGAAATTCCAGCTTCGATTCATAACTCAGCCCTCCGCATCCATATATATGTAGCAGCGCGCCGCGGGCAGAACTGCGGGATGGGAGGGAATGGGATGTGTGCCAAGCGCAAAAAGCGGCTTTTGCCGCAAAGCTGGCTGGCCCTGCTGTTCCGTCAGCCGCCGCAGGGCTTTTACCATGCCCCTGCCGTCTACCTGAGCGGGGGCCGCATGGAGGTGGAGCACTTTTACCGCATTCTGGCCTACAGCCCCGACCGGCTGTGCCTGCAGATGCCCCATGGCCGGTTGACCATCTACGGCGACGGGCTGAAGATCGTCACCCTTACCGCCAGCCGCCTGACCCTGCGGGGGCGGTTCGTGCGCACGGACTTTGCAGATGACTAGGAGGTGCCCATGGAACCGGTAAGCCTTTGGGCCGCGGTGGAGTTCACCGCATGCAATGGCAGCACCGAAGCCCTGCTTACCGCTGCCGCCCGGGCCGGGCTGCATCCCTACGGGGTAACGGCCCTGCCGGGAGGGTTTGGCGGGCGGTGCGCCGCGTGGCAGTACCCGCGCCTTGCCGCGCTGGCCCGCAAGCACCGGGTGCGGCTGCGCATCCGCCGGAAGCTGGGGCTGTATTTCTGCCTGCGCCCCTTGCTGCGCCGGGCCGGGCTTTGGGCGGGGCTGGCGGTGTTTGTGCCGCTGCTGCTCTTTGCACAGCAGTTCGTCTGGTATGCGGACACCTCTTCCCTCACCACCGGACAGGCTGCGCGGGCCTGCGCCGTCCTGCGGGAAGCGGGCCTGCAGCCCGGTGCGGCTGTGACCGAGGCAAAGCTCACCGCCGGGGAGTACGCCCTTTTGCACAGCGGCGAGTTCTCCTGGGCCAGCCTGAATTTTGCCAAAGGGCGGCTGGTGGTGGAAGCCGCCGCGGCCAGGCCCAAGCCGGACATTGCCGCCGGAACGCTGCATGGCATCCGGGCAAAATGCAGCGGCACTGTTCTGCGCACGAACCTTACCAGCGGTACCATGCTGGTGCAGCCGGGCCAGCAGGTGGAAGCCGGGCAGGGCCTCATTGGCACAGCCCGCGCCGAGCGGGACGGCACCCTGATCTTTGCGCCCGCCGCCGGAACGGTGATCGCTCAGTTTGAGTGGAGCGACACCCGCACCGTGCCCTTGGAAGAGACGGTGCAGCAGTACACCGGCGCGTGCACCCGCGCATACCGGGTGACAGCGTTCGGGCACACCTTTCCCCTGCCCGCCGCGCCTGCGCCGGAACATGCGGCGGTGATCCTCCGGCACTTCCAGCCGGAGGTGCCGCTGCTGGGCCTTGCCCTGCCCTGCTCTGTGGAGGAGACCTGCCGCTATGTGCAGCAGCCGGAAACGCTGCACCGCACCGAAGCGCAGGCCGCCGCGCTGGCCCGGCTGCAGAGCCTGCAGGCGCTGTACGCCGCATGGCCGGACGCGGAGCACATCGCCCGCAAAGAGGACTGCACCGTGAACGGCAATGTACTGGACTATACCGTCACCTACACCGTGGCAGCGGACATCTGCGGGTGAAAGGTTCCCGTTGTAATTCGCCAAAAAGTATGCTAAACTAAAAATGCCACCCCAAAAGGGTGGCGTTAAGGTGCTATCTGCAAGCGCAGGTGGTCATGCTTCCCTCCGGCAAGCGTCCGGGGGACGTAAAAGCTTATTGTTTGTTCCCCCGTTCGCAAACGCGGAAGGGGGGATGCATCATGGTGTTGAACGATGTTCTGCAGCTGTTCGTCATTGTTGGCGGCACAGTTGGGATTACATTTCAGATCGCATGGGCAATCTTCAAAGAGATTCATAACAATAAGAAATGACCGCCCCAGACTCCCAAACCTGAGCGGTCATTCTTATTGACTCCTTAGCCAAAGGGAAGCTGACCATTGCGGACAGCGCCTTTTCTATTTGCAGTATAGTTGTTTTTTAGCGGTTTGTCAAGTCCCCTGCTCTGCAGCGGCACGTTCCGCCGCCTGCGCGTCGTACTCGGCAAGCAGGTCGTTGAGGTCGTACTGGTACTTGCTGTGGCAGAAGTGGCACACCACCTCGCAGGCGGGGTCCTCGTCGCGCATCCTCACCAGCTCCTTGCGGCCAAGGCTGAACAGCATCTCCTTGGTGCGCTCGGCGCTGCAGTCGCACTGGTAGTGCACATCGCGCTCGTCCAGCACGTTGGGGGCAAAGCCCGCCAGCGCCAGCTGCATCATGTCCTCGGGGGTCTTGCCCTCGTGCAGCAGGGTGGTGACGGACGGCATGGCCGCGATGTTCTTTTCCAGCTGATCGATCTCCGCATCGGTGGCACCGGGCAGCAGCTGCACCATAAAGCCGCCTGCGCACAGGATGGACAGGTCCTTGTCCACCAGCACGCCCAGCGCCATGACGGTGGGCACCTGCTCGCTGTAGGCGTAGTAGGCGGTCAGGTCCTCGGCGATCTCGCCGGAGACCAGCGGCACCTGCCCCACGGTAGGCTCCTTCTGCAGGCGGTTATCCCGGATGACGGTGAGCACACCGTCTTTGCCCACAGCGCCGCCCACATCCAGGTGACCGTTCGGCTTTGCGGGCAGCTCCACCAAGGGGTGATCGATGCAGCCCTTCACGTTGCCGGTGCCGTCGGTGCAGGCAATGACCACGCCCGCCGGGCCGCCGCCGGACACACGCAGGGTGATCTGGTCACGGTCGTCCTTGAGCATGGAGCCCATCAGGGCCGCGCCGGTGAGCAGACGGCCCAGTGCCGCGCTGCAGGTGGCGCTGGTGGTGTGCAGCTTTTCGGCCTTGCGGACGATCTGGGTGGAATCCACGCCGCAGAACACGACCCCGCCGTTTTCCGACAGGCCGCGGATCAGATTTGCCATAAAGTTATCCCTCCAATTGTGTATACTGCTTGACTGCGCAGAAGAAATAGCGCTGGCTGTCCTCGGTCAGCGGGCCGAAGGTCTCGCCGTCGCAGACGCTTTCCAGCGCAAAGCCGTGCTTTTCCAGCGCGGTGCGGATGGTGTCAAGGTCATAGGTGTACTCGCAGAACTGCTCGTGGAAGTGCTCGCCGGTCTCGTGGTAGTCGATGTCCACGGTGATCTCCACACGGCGGTTGGCGGCATCGTAGTGGTTGCGCCACACACAGGCGGCATCCTCTTCCTCAAAGGTGAACGCGTTGTCGCCCAGCACGTTCCGGTGCTTGTAGGGCGTGTTCATATCGAACAGGAACACCCCGCCCTTCTCCATGAAAAAGCCCGCGTTGGCAATGGCGGTGTCCAGGTCCGGGATGTGGTTGAAGGTGTCAAAGGTGGACACCGCGCCCCGGATGGTGCCGTACAGATCCAGCTTGAGCAGGTCCTGCCGGAGCAGCAGCAGCCTGCCGGAAAGGCCCAGCTGTTCGGCCTTATCGCGCACAACGCAGAGCATCTCCTCGGACTGGTCAATGCCGATCATATCATAGCCCGCCTGCGTGAGCATCAACGTCAGCTCACCGGTGCCGCAGCCAAGGTCGGCAAGGATGCCGTCGTGGATGCCGTGCTCCTTGAGCTTTGCATGGATGTGGGCATACAGGGCATCGTAATCGGCCTCGCCGTTGAATTCATCGTAGAAATAGGCAAATTCGTTGTAGGCCATGGTTTACTCCGCTTCCTGTTCCCCGGCCACAGCGGCATTGAGCACCGCCTGCAGCTCCGGGATGCCGTAGCCGTTCTCGCCGCTGGTCAGCACCACCTTCTGGCAGCCATAGGGGCGGCAGAGGTTCTCAAAGTCTTCCAGCGTCTTGGCCAGCTGGCTCTTTTTGAGCTTGTCGGCCTTGGTCAGGGCCACCACGTAGGGGATCTGGTGATAGTGCAGGTAGCGCAGCATCTGCTCATCGTCGGCGCTGGGAGCGTGGCGGCAGTCCAGCAGCTGCACCAGCAGGGTGTGGTGGCGGGGTGCTTCAAAGTAGCTGTTGATGAGGTCGTCCCAGCGCTCACGGTCGGCGTTGCTCACCTTGGCGTAGCCGTAGCCGGGCAGGTCCACAAAGTAGCAGTCGTCCACCGAATAGAAATTGATGGTAGCCGTTTTGCCCGGCGTACTGGACACGCGGGCAAGGTTTTTGCGGCTGCACAGCTTATTGATGAGGCTGGATTTGCCCACGTTGGACCGCCCCGAAAAGCTCAGCTCCGGGCGGTCGCTCTCGGGCAGCTGGCTGGAAATGCCGTAGCTGGCAATGAAATCAGCTTTGTTGTAATTCATGGAGCTTTCCTTTCTTGTGGTACGTCAAACCCTCTCAGTCTCGTCACTTCGTTCCTCGCCAGCTCCCCCGAAGGGGGAGCTCTTTCATCTGGTGGAAAACATCCCTTAAGCTCCCCCCTTCGGGGGAGCTGGCACGGCGCAAGCCGTGACTGAGAGGGTTTCTATTGTTCTCAGCACACCGCGCCGGGCTGGGGCTTTTCTGCGGTGGGCGGCACAATGGCGGCGTCTGCCGCCTTTTTCTTTGCATGGGTGCGGCTGGGAGCCTTGGCCTTCTTTGCGTTCTGGGGCTTGAGCAGGGCCGCGTTCAGCACCTGTGTCAGGCTCTGCATGGGCAGGAAGGTGAGGTTCTTCTTCACCTCGTCGTCCACCTCGTACAGGTCGGGTTCGTTGTCCTTGGGGATGAGCACCGTTTTCATGCCCTCGCGGTAGGCCGCCATGCTCTTTTCCCGCAGGCCGCCAATAGGCAGCACGTTGCCGTGCAGGGTGATCTCGCCGGTCATGGCCACATCACCGCGCACCGGGATGCCGGACAGGCAGGACACCAGCGCCGTGGTCAGGGTGACACCGGCAGAAGGGCCGTCCTTGGGCACTGCGCCCTCCGGGGCGTGGATGTGCAGGTCGCACTTCTTGAGCTTTTCCGGGTCGATGCCGTACTCGGCGGCGTGCACGCGCACCCACGTAACGGCCAGCTGAGCGCTCTCCTTCATCACGTCGCCCAGCGAACCGGTGACGGTGATCTTGCCGCTGCCGTTGTCCATCACCTGCACCTCGATGGGCAACGTCTCGCCGCCCACGCTGGTCCATGCCAGACCGTTGGCGATGCCCACCGCGTTGGTGCGGTTGAGGAAGTCGGGCTTGACAAAGCGGGGGCCAAGCAGCTGTTCCAGCATGGTGCCGGTAACGGAGACGCTTTCCACCTCGCCTGCGGCGATCTTGCGGGCGCACTTGCGCAGCACGCTGGTGATGGTGCGTTCCAGATTGCGCACACCGGCCTCGCGGGTGTAGCCGTCGATGATGCCGTACAGCGCGCTCTGGCTCAGCGTGACCCTGCCGGTCAGGCCGCAGGCCTTGAGCTGCTTGGGCAGCAGGTGCTTGCGGGCAATGTTGTATTTTTCCACGCGGGTGTAGCTGGGCAGCTCGATGACGTCCATGCGGTCGCGCAGGGGGCCGGGGATGCTGCCCAGATCGTTGGCGGTGGTGATAAAGAGCACATGGCTCAAATCGAACGGGATATCGATGAAATGGTCGTTGAAGGTGCTGTTCTGCTCCGGGTCCAGCGCTTCCAGCAGGGCTGCGGCCGGGTCGCCCCGGAAGTCGCCTGCCAGCTTGTCGATCTCGTCCAGCAGCATGAGGGGGTTCGCGCTCTTGGCAGAGATCATGGCAGTGATGATCTTGCCGGGCATCGCGCCGATGTAGGTGCGGCGGTGGCCGCGGATCTCGGCTTCATCCCGCACGCCGCCAAGGCTGATGCGCACATACTTGCGGCCCAGACTTTCGGCGATGGAGCGTGCAATACTGGTCTTGCCCACGCCCGGAGGGCCTACAAGGCAGATGATCTGTGCCTTCACGTCCGGTGCCAGCTTGCGCACGGCCAGCGTTTCCAGAATGCGGTCCTTCACCTTTTTCAGGCCGTAGTGGTCGCGGTCCAGAATCTGCTGTGCGCGGCTGATATCAAGGTCGTCCACCGTAAAGGTGTTCCACGGCAGGTCAAGGCAGGTGTCCAGATAGGTGCGGATGACCGTTGCCTCCTGATTGGAGCCCTGCATCTTGGCAAGGCGGTCCACTTCCTTGAGCAGCTTCTTCTCGCTGTCCTCGGCAAGGTGCAGCCCGGTGATCCTGCGGCGGTACTCGTCGGCCTCGGCGTGGGTGTCGTCGCCCTCGCCCAGCTCGTCGCTGATGATGTGCAGCTGTTCGTGCAGGTAGTAATCGCGCTGGTTCTTGTCCATGGACTCGTTGACCTTTTCCGCGATCTCCTTTTCAATTTTCATCACCTGACACTCACGGCGCAGCATCTCGATGAGCTTTTTCAGCCGTCCGTTCAGGGTGCCCTCGTCCATCACAGCCTGCTTGTCCTCGTAGCGGAACAGCAGGTTTGCGGGCATGTACTCGCTGAGGAAGGCGGGGTCGTCGCTGGAAACGATGGCAAACACCACGTCCTTGCCAAGGCGCGGGTTCATGCCAAGGTACTCGTCAAACCCGGCCTTGAGGGCGCGCAGCAGCGCTTCGGTCTCCACGGCATCGTCGGCCTTGCCTGCGCGCACCGGGGCCGGGCGCACCTCCGAAAGCAGAAAATCGCCGCTGGCATCCAGTGCACTGAGCTTTGCGCGGTACTTGCCCTCCACCAGGACCTTTACAAGGTCCCCGGAGACGCGCAGCACCTGCTTGACCTCGGCCACCACGCCGTAGCTGAACAGGTCTGCCTGCTGCGGCTCGGTGGTGTCCATGGACTTCTGTGCCACCAGAAACACATTGGAATTATTTGCCATTGCCCACTCCACGGCGGCAATGCTCTTTTCGCGGCCCACCTCAAAGTGGACGAGATTGTTGGGGAACACCACCAGCCCGCGCAGGGCGATGGTGGGCAGATGCAGCTTTTTGCGCTCCACCTTGATGGTAACTTTTTCACTCATAGTGCAAACACCTCCCGGCTGCCGCGCACTTTCCCACGGCGGCAGCGCTGTATGCAAGAGATTTTATCTTTAAAATAGCAGGTTGAAAATAGCAGGTTGTTTCCTTATTATACTGATTTCCGGCCAAAATGCAACTGTGATGCATGGACGGTTGGTTATTCCCCCCGCTTTTCCTGCGTGGAGAAGCCCATTTTGCCAAGAGCCGGCAGCAGGGCCTTGAGGGTGATGGAGGTCAGTGCGCCCATCACAAGGCCCAGCACCAGCATGACCGGCGCATAGTAGAACGAGAGCGACGACGAGATGATCACGCCCGCGCCCAGCAGCTGGCCGATGTTGTGGGCCAGTGCGCCGCATACGGACAGGATGAACCAGGTGGGCCGCACCGGCAGCAGGTAGTACAGCACCCACATCACCAGCAGGGACAAAAGGCCGCCGCACAGCGAGAGAAAGCCCGCCGTGAAGCCGGACACCAGAAACACGAACAATGCCTTGAGCACGTCCAGCACCAGCGCCTGCCTTGGCCCCATGAAAAACAGCGCGTACATCACCACGATGTTGGCAAGGCCCAGCTTCATGCCCGGCAAAAGGCCCGGGATGGTGAGCGTGCCCTCAATGAACGAAAGCGCCATGGCCAGCGCAAACAGCAGGCCGGAAAGGGCGATGCGGCGCGTTTTTTCGTAACTGCGTCTGTTTTGGGGCATGCTGCACCCTCCTTTACTCTTCGGTCTGCTGGCTCTGCTCGTAGCTTTCCTGCTCTTCCATGGCAGCTTCCCACGCGGCAAACAGCTCTTCCTGATGGAAGCGCAGGTCGCTCAGCTCGTCGCTCTTCTGGCGCAGCAGGTCGGGGTCGTTGTACACCTCCGGGGAGTTGATCTCGTTGTCCAGCTCCACTTCGCGTGCACCGCAGGCTTCCATCTCGTCCTCGCAGGCCTTGATCTTGGCGCGCAGCTCTGCGCGGCGGCGGCGCTGCTCCCTGCCGTAGCCGGTCTTGGCCGGTTCGGCGGCCTTCTGCACGGCAGGGGCCGGGGCGCTGCGGCCCATCAGGGCATCGTAGCTGGGGTAGAGGGTGGCCTTGCCGTCCTCAAGGTAGAGGATGGGGCAGGCCAGACTGTTCATCAGGTGGCGGTCATGGGTGACCAGCAGCAGCGTGCCGGTGTAGGCCATGAGGGCCTCGGTAAGGTTCTCGCGGGTGTAGATGTCCAGATGGTTGGTGGGCTCGTCCAGAAACAGCAGGTTGGGCCGTTCCAGCACGATCTCCGCAAAGCGCAGGCGGGCCAGCTCGCCGCCGGAAAGCGCCTCGCAGGGCTTGAACACCGTCTCGCCCCGGAAGCCCAGCTTTGCCAGATGGCTGCGCACCTCCAGCTCGGTCATGCGGGGGTACTTGTTCCAGATCACATCGATGACCCGGCCCTGCCCCAGACGGTTCTGCTGCTGGGCAAAGATGCTGGGCCGTGCGCCGGTGCCCAGCCGCACCATGCCGCCGGAGGGGCGGCGCTTGCCGTCCAGCACCTGCATCAGGGTGGACTTGCCCGCGCCATTGGGGCCTGCGATCACCAGCCGCTGGCCGCGGCACACCGTGTAGGTAAAGGGTTCCAGCAGGGTGCGCTCCCCTATTTTGATGGTCAGGTTCTTGAGCAGCACCAGCTCGTTCCACGGTTCTACGTCATATTCAAACCGGAACTTGAGCTGGTTGGTCTCGTCCTTGGGCGCTTCGGTGATCTCCAGCTTTTCCAGCTGCTTGCGGCGGCTCTGGGCCATTTTGGTGGTGGAAGCGCGCACAAGGTTGCGGTCCACGTAGTCCTGCAGCTTTTCGGCCAGTGCCACATCTGCATCGTGCTGCTTCTGGCGCAGGGCGTCGGCGGCTTCCTTCTGGGGCAGGTAGGCCGAGAAGTTGCCCTTGTAGGTGGTCATGGTCTGGAAGGAGACCTCCCAGATCTTCGTACACACGTTATCGAGGAAGTAGCGGTCGTGGCTGACCACCAGCACCGCACCGGAATAGCTTTTGAGGTAGTTTTCCAGCCATTCCATGGTGGCAAAGTCCAGGTGGTTGGTGGGCTCGTCCAGAATGAGCACGTCCGGCTTTTCCAGCAGCAGCTTTGCCAGCCGCAGCCTCGTCAGCTCGCCGCCGGAGAGCACCGCAATGTTCTTCTGCCATGTATCCTGCGCAAAGCCCATGCCGGACAGCACCTTTTTGATGTTCACATCCATGTTGTAGCCGTCGGCGGCATCCACGATGTTCTGCAGCTGGTCGTGCCGGGCCAGCAGGCTGGCATCCTCCGGGTTTGCGGCCATTTTGCGTTCCAGCACCTGCATCTGGGCCATGGCATCCAGCACAGGGGCAAAGGTGGAGCGCATCTCGCCGTAGAGATCCAGCGTGGCATCCAGCTTTGCGTTCTGTTCCAGATAGCCCAGCGTCACGCCGTGGGTCACGCTGAACTCACCTTCGTAGTCCTGGTACTCGCCGGTCAAAATCTTGAGCAGGGTGGTCTTGCCCGCGCCGTTCTGGCCCACGATGCCGATGCGGTCCTCCCGCTCGACACTGGCGGTCACATCGTGCAGCACGATCTTTTCGCCAAAGCTCTTGCCTAGTTTTTCCAAATGTATCAGCATAGTTCTATGATCCCGTTCTCCATCCGCTTATTGGCTCAGCACTGGTGGCGGCGGTTCTTCAGGCCCACATTGGCCAGCTCTTCCTGCTCCATCACCAGCGGGTACAGCTCTTTCAGGTCTGCGATCTCGTAGGTGGGCACCACCTTGCCGGGGTTCTCGGCGTGGCTGGGGTTATACCAGCAGGTGTCAAGGCCCGCATTCACGCCGCCCTGAATGTCGCTGCTCAGGCCGTCGCCCACCACCAGCACATGCTCGCGGTTCTCCACGCCAAGGGCGCGCAGGGCCGCATCAAAAATTCTGCGGTTCGGCTTTTCGCTGTCCATCTTCTCGGAGACGAACACGTCCTCCATAAAGTTCAGCACACCGCTCTCGGCCAGACGGCGGATCTGCACCTTCTGGAAGCCGTTGGTCACAACGGCCAGCGTTGCCACCTCGGAAAGCTCCCGCAGCACGTCCAGCACTTCCGGCCCCATCAGATCCGGGTGGGTGGAGAGCTGCTCCAGATAGAAGCGGTTCATCTCGGCTCCGTCACCGGCGGCATCAATGGCCTTGAGGAAGCGGGTGAACCGCTCTGCCATGAGCTTTTCCCGCTTGATCTGGCCTTTTTCCAGCTGCCGCCACAGCTCCGAGTTGATGGTGCGGTAGGTCTGCACCGTTTCTGCATCCGGCTCAATGCCGTAGTTCACCAGCGTTTCGGCCAGTGCCTTGCTTTCGGCTGCGTCAAAGTTCAGCAGGGTGTTGTCTGCATCGAACAGCACGCAATAATATTTTGCCATAAACCTTCCCTCTTTTCCTTCTGCCATGGCCTCAGCTGCCATGCGCTCAACAACAGGCAGAAGCCAGCCCTGCCGTAAACAGAGCTGGCTTCACATCATTCTGTTACAATTTCGTACGATGGTACGTCCGTCTGCTCCGGGTCGTTGTCCGGGCAGGTGGTTTTGACATCACAGGGGGTGGCAGCACACTTTGCCATTTCCTCTTCCAGCGCGCCGTTGTCCACGTTCTCCCAGTCGGTGCCGTAATCGTCCACGCTGCCGTCGGTCACGTTCTCTTCCCCGGGCAGCGCCGGGATGCGGGGTTCCTCGTAGTACATGCAAACGCCTCCCTTCCTGCCAGCCTATGCGGCACAGCAGGCCGGGGTGACAGCCTCAGGACGCGGAGTCCGTGGATGCGGACTGCTCGTTGGCGGCTTCCTTGCTGGCATTGGATTCCGAAGCCGCATGGGAGCTGCCAGAGCTTGCAGAGCTGCTGGAGCTGCTATGGGAAGCCGAGCTGCTCTCACCAGAGTCCGCGTGGGACGAGCTGGTGCTGTGGGAAGAGCTGGCTGTTCCGTTGGAAGCAGAAGCCGAGCCTGCCGGGGAAGCCGTGCTCTCACTGCTGGAAGAGCTGTGAGACGAGCTGTCGGAAGAGCTGTGAGACGAGCTGCCGGAGGTGGATGTAGCCCCGGAGGATGCCCCGGAGGTGGTGCCGGACGATGCACCGGAAGAACTGGTGCTGCCGGAAGAACTGCTGCCCGACGTGCTGCCAGAGCTGCCGGAACTGTGAGACGAGCTGCCGGAGCTTACGCCGCTGACCGTCACATTCAGGACGTTGCTGGTAACGGTGCAGCCGTTGTAGCTTGCCACTGCGTACACCTTAAAGGTCGCATTGAGCATGGAGGGGTCGATCTCCACCTTGACGGTGGTCTTGCCCGCCGCCTGCGGCACTTCCGCACCGTTGGCGTACCAGCGGATGCTGTCGGCAGTGAGGTGCTTGCCGCCCAGCTTTGCGGTAAAGGTGTAGGAATCGCCCAGCACGGCCTTGCCGGTGCTGCTGATATGCACGGAAGCCGCTGCAAACACGGCGGTCACGTCCACGTTCTGCTTGAAGTTCGTATCGGTGCGGGTCTTCTGGGTCACGCCGTCGCTCCACTTGACGAACACATAGCCGTCCTGCGGCACAGCCGTCACGCTGATGGACTGGGCGGCGCTGGTCACTTCATAGGAGAGGGATGTCTTGCCGCTGTCGCTGCCGCTGGAAAGGGTGCCGCCGGTCTTGTCCACCCGGTAGCTGGCCTGATACAGCACACCCTGCCCTTCGGAAGAGCCTGCAGCCTCCGAGCTGCTGGGTGCTGTCACCGCAGAGCTGGGGTTCGGGGTATACTCGGCGCGGGTGGGGATGTTGGCGGTGTCGGGCCGACGGTCGTCGGTCTGGTAAGCGTGGGTGCGCAGATAGCTCAGCATGGCCTTCAGGCCCACGGGCTTCAGGTGGATATCGCCGGTCTGGTAGTAATCCTCGCGGCCATAGCCGTTGGCATCCTTCAGCGCTTCGGCGCTGTTGAGGAACTTCAGGCCCATCTGCTCACACATGGACAGCAGGGCCATGTTGAAGTCGTCGATCTTGGTCTGATCCATGTGGGGGTAGTTTGCGTGGTTTGCAGGCACCGGCGGCACCGTGTTCACGATGATGTCGGTGTAGGGGTAGCTTTCCTGAATGGCCTGCACCAGCGCGGTGTAGTTCTTGATGAACTCGTCCACGCTCATGCCGGTATCATTGGTGCCCAGCATGATGACCACGCGGCGGGGCTTCATTTTGGCCACGGCCTGCGCGATGGTGTAGGTGTTGCTGTCCTTTTTAAAGGTAACGATGCCCTCGTTCAGGGCGGCATGGGTGCCAATGCCCTCCTTGGCGCAGAACTGCTGCAGGCTGATCAGGCCGTTGGCGTACAGGCGCACCGTGTTGGAATCGCCGAGGAACAGCGTTTCCTTCTGGTAGCTCTCGCCCGCGTCGGCGGTCTCCGGCAGCAGGGCGGCAGAGGTCTCGCTGATCTGGTAGTGATCCGAGATATCCTCTTCGCCCGGCACCAGCACCTCGCTGGAGGGCTGTTCCCCCGGGGCTGCAGGGGTCTTGCCGCGCTTGAGCAGCGTCATGGTAATGGCAATGGTCAGAATGGCTGCCAGCGCGCACACACTGCACACCAGCACAGCCTGCTTCTGCATAGGAGTAAGCGATTGCTTTTCCGGTCGTGTATTTCTCATATCTCTCACCATTCACTTAGTTTCCGGCACAGGGCCTTCCGGTCATGCCTGTCCGTTCAGGATCTGGTCTGCAAGGCTGGCGCAGCTTTCGGCCAGCAGCACCGGGTGGAAGGGTTCCAGCTCTTCCCTGCTGCCGTAGCCGTACAGCGCACCGGCGGCATCCAGCCCGCAGTCCGCAGCGCCGCGCATGTCGTCGTTGCGGTCGCCCACCATCAGCACCCGCCTGCCCTGCATCATGGGCTGGGCCAGCACATGGCGCACCACGTCGGTCTTGGTGTCGCGGCTCTCGTCCATGGACGCGCCGCCGATAAAATCAAAATAGCCTGCAAGGCCCTTTTCTTCCAGAATGGGCGTAACGACCTGCGTGGGCTTGGAGGTAGCGGTGCACAGCACAAGGCCCGCGTCCTTCAGGCGCTGCAGCATCTCGGCTGCACCGGGGTAGGCGGCGCACTCGTGGCTGCCCTTGACGGCGTAGCTGTCGCGGTACAGGTCGGTGGCCTTTTCAATGAGGGCCGGGTCGGTAAAGTGCTCACCAAAGCTCTTGCGCAGCGGCGGGCCAAGGTAGCGGCGCAGGTTCACATTTGTGGTGTCCACGCCCATCTTGGCAAAGACTTCTTTTAATGTATTTATGATACCGGGAGCGGAATCGATCAGGGTCCCGTCCACATCAAACAGGATCGCATCGTAGTTCAGCAATTTGTAAATTTCCTCACTTTCATGGTGATACATTGTATAGTATAGCACAGAATCCCGTTATCAGCAATTCCAACAAATGGTTTTTACAAAAATTATGCATTCAAGCAGAGAAAAGGCCCGCCCGGCATCCGGACAGGCCTTTCCACATCTTCTTACTTCGCTGCGGCATCCGCAGGCGGATAGTACAGGTTGTTGGAGACGAACTCCAGCTTATCCTTGAGCACCAGCTCCAGGTTTGCCACGGCGTGCACCATGTTGGTGGCCGAATCGTTTACTTCCAGCAGCTTGCACAGGTCCAGACCGTCCAGTTTCATGGCGGCATCCATCTTCCGGCTCTCGGCACACAGGATGTGGCTCAGGGCATTTTCCTGCAGAGCGATGCTCTCCACAAGGTCAACGACCGCCTGCTCCAGCGTCACCTTGGGCAGGCAGGGGCAGGGGCAGCGGGTGGTATCGATACAGTTCTCAGCAGACATGATAAAACCTTCCTTTCGTTCGTCCGGTCAGGGGCGGTGTACGCCCCATTCTATGTCTGCCGGGTACGCCGGTGTTACTCCTGCTTTTTCGGGTTCTGGGTGCCGCGCACCTTTTCAATGGTCTCGCGGTAGCCGCCGGAGCCGTACTGGATGCAGCGGTTGATGCGGCTGATGGTGGCCGTGCTGATCTCCACTGCCTTCACGATCTGATCGTAGGTTCTGCCGTCCAGCAGCATCTTTGCCGCTTCCAGCCGCTGCGCCATATCCGAGATCTCCTTTACAGTGCACAGGTCTTCAAAGAAGTTGTAGCACTCCTCCCGCGTTTCCAGACTGAGGATGGCATCAAACAGTGCATCGGTGGTCTGGTTTCTTCTGGAATTTTTATCTGACATGAATGTTCTCCTTGCCGCCGCAGCGGACTGTCCGGTTTTGGGAGCGTTCCCTCTTTTAAATGTTCCGGAAATGTTCAGGTTCTTTCTTGCATCACCACTTTAGCACATCAAAGTGTGAAAGTCAAGCCCTTGGTGTGAACTCTTTTCATTCGTTGACGTGTATAGTTTTCTTCGTTTCACGCATGAACAAAAATCACCTAAAAATTATTGCAGAACGCTTTCCTGAATTAGTGTATCCTCCGAACTTGTGCCAATGATATTGACAATTTGTGAATTCCGCACTAAAATACGGACAATCATTCGGCAAATGCGATGAACAGGACATGATTCTTTGCAGCACCCTCTCCCAGAGAGCCGCCCATCTGATGCAAGGGCAGCAGTCAGGAGCAAAGTGTTCTCCCCTGCGAGCAGCCTGTGTGAACAAAGGCGCTGACCCCGCCTTCCAGTAATGCATGGCCGTTTTGCCCACGTTACGGGGCTGCGTATGTATGTACGCTGGGAGTGGCTGCCCTGTGCAGCAAACGAAGTGGTATCGCGGAGTATTCCATACACGATGTGCAGTGTATGTGAAGGCCTTCGTCTTCGATGGTTCGTCCCAAATGGAACGAACGCAGGAAGACGGGGCCTTTTTTACACCCTGCCGCCCCATGTCGCTGACATTTGCCGGATGCCAAAAAAGGAAAGAGGTAAAAACAATGAATACGCTGGTCATCGTATTGATCGCAGCCGTGTGTCTGTTTGGCGCTTATATGCTTTACGGCCGCTGGCTGGCAAACAAGTGGGGCATCGACCCCTCTGCCAAGACCCCGGCAGTTGTCCATGAGGACGGCCGGGACTACGTTCCCACCGACGGCTGGACCGTGTTTGCACACCAGTTCAGCTCCATTGCCGGTGCAGGCCCTGTTACCGGTGCGATCCAGGCTGCTGCTTTCGGCTGGCTGCCGGTGCTGCTGTGGGTGCTGCTGGGCGGCATCTTCTTCGGTGCTGTCACCGACTTCGGCGCTCTGTATGCTTCCGTTAAGAACGACGGCAAGAGCATGGGCATGCTGATCGAAAAGTACATCGGCAAGACCGGCCGCAAGCTGTTCCTGCTGTTCTGCTGGCTGTTCTGCGGCATCGTCATTGCCGCCTTTGCCGACATGGTGGCCGGCACCTTCAATGCCTACGGTGCTGACGGTGCTCTGGTGGAGGCTGCCCAGACCAACGGTGCTGCCGGCATGGTCTCCATCATGTTCATGGTGTTCGCCGTGATCTTTGGTCTGCTGCAGAAGAACCTGCACTTCACCGGCTGGAAAGAAAATGTAATCAGCATCGTATTCATCGTGCTGTCCTTTGTGGTGGGTGCAAACTTCCCCATCATTCTGGGCAAGGCTGCATGGAGCTACATCACCTTTGTGTACATCTTCTTTGCCGCTGTCCTGCCCATGTGGCTGCTGAAGCAGCCCCGTGACCACATGACCACCTTTATGTTCGTGGCCATGATCGTGGGCGCTGTTCTGGGCCTGATCGTCAACCATCCCGTCATGAACCTGCCGGTGTTCACCGGCTTTACCAACGCCAAGCTGGGCACCATGTTCCCCATCCTGTTCGTTACCGTTGCCTGCGGCGCTGTTTCCGGTTTCCACAGTCTGGTGTCTTCCGGCACCTCCTCCAAGACCGTTACCAATGAGAAGGATATGCTGAAGGTCGGCTACGGTGCCATGGTGCTGGAAAGCCTGCTGGCTGTCATCGCCCTGTGTGTTGCCGGTGCTTCTGCTGCTGCAGACGGCACCCCCGCAGACGGCACTCCGTTCCAGGTCTTCAGCCGCGGCGTTGCCAGCTTCTTCGTGGGCTTTGGCCTGGACCAGCACTTTGCCTCTGTGTTTATGACCATGTGCGTTTCCGCACTGGCCCTGACCAGTCTGGATGCTGTGGCCCGTATCGGCCGCATGAGCTTCCAGGAGCTGTTCAGCGTGGACGACATGGAGCATGCTGAGGGCTGGCGCAAGCTGCTGTGCAACGTGTACTTCTCCACCTTCCTGACTCTGGCTTTCGGCTTCCTGCTGACCAAGATCGGCTACGCCAACATCTGGCCCCTGTTCGGTTCTGCAAACCAGCTGCTGAGCGCTCTGGTTCTGGCCACCCTGTGCGTGTTCCTGAAGGTCACCGGCCGCAGCAACAAGATGATCTTCCCTCCGCTGATCATCATGCTGTGCGTCACCTTCACCGCTCTGGTGCAGCGCCTGATCGCCATGGTCAAGGCCATCAGCAATGCCGCTGCTGTCACCATCCCCGCTGGCGAGACCACTTGGGGTGCTGTGTTCATTGCAAACGGCCTGCAGCTGATCCTGGCCGTGCTGCTGATCGTTCTGGGCCTGAACATCGTGTTCCACTCCTTCAAGGCCTATAAGAATGCTGAGCACAACAGCGAAGCAAAGGTCTGAGTTTCAGATCCTGCTGAACTGAATCTGTAAATGCAAACTGCCGCTGACGGCGTAAAAACCGTCAGCGGCAGTTTTTGTTGCTGTAAGCTTCTATGATTTGAAATGGCCTCCGCGTGCGCTCTGGCCATAAGCAGGGGAAAATTTATTTGATATTGTGGTTTGGAAACGACTACGGTCGTTTCCAAACCATTTTTTCACAGAAAGAGTCCCAAAGATAAAATGCATAGTCACCACAAAAAATGCAGTGTACGGTCACGACCTTTCCCGTGAAAAAGCAAACCAGCAAAGCCCGCAGGCTTTGCTGGTTTGCAAATATAAAAATAATACTTCCGCTAAAAATAGCCATAGCGCACGCGGCGGCTATTCTAAATCAAAAATCAAACGTTCGTTTCTTCCCACGTTTGAAGGACCGCCATCTGCACTGGGGTGTGGAACCAGTGCTCCCCGCCTTCCATGATCGTCAGATGCGCCCCGCTTTCCTGACGGAAGCGCTCGATCATGGTGCGGCTGGTCAGGGCATCTCTGTCACCATACAGCACCTGCGTGCGGCCATGCCAGTGCAGCGGATGTTCCCGCACCCAGCACAGATACGGCCATGAGAGGGTCTCCCCAAGATCCGTGGGGATCTCCCCTGCCCGCTGCAGCTGTTCCTCGGTCACATGGGCACATTGCATCATATTCGTGATGAGAGCTTCCATATCTACCACCGGAGAGACCAGCAGGGCCTGTTCCGGCGCGTCTCCCTGCAGCGCCTGCATGGCAAGCCACGCGCCGATGCTCACGCCATACAGCCGGATATGCGCCCACACCGGCTTCATGCGGGCGTATACGGCTTCTATCTCCGGCACAGCCACCCACGGCAGAAGCCGCTCAGGGCTGTTTTTCCGTGCGCCATGCTCGGGCAGGTCGATAGCCAGCACCTGCCAGCCCGCTTCACAGGCTGTAGCGGCAAAACGTTCTGCCTCTTCCTTGCAGCCGTTCTTGCCGTGGAGATAGAGGTAAACATTCCGGCTCCGGCTGCCGTACAGGATGGCAGGGATGCCCGCAAGAGTCATGGTTTGTTTTTTCATAAGGGATTCTCCTTATCCGATCATGCTCTCCATTCGGAGAGACGTTTTGTTTACACTGCGCATTGCTTTTCGTCCTCCCTTCTTTCCGTTTTCTCTATGATAGCACATCCGCCCGCCAAACACAAACAAAAAGGAGCCGCAGTGCCCTGTTACGGGTACTGCAGCTCCCAATTCAACTTTGGAAGTTAAATTACTTCACCATGCTTGCAACTTCAGCAGCGAAGTCGTCAGCACGCTTCTCCAGGCCTTCGCCCTTCTGGAAGCGGGTGAACTTGACGATCTTGATGTCGCCGCCCAGATCCTTAGCGACCTTAGCGGTGTACTGAGCAACGGTCAGGTCGCTGTCCTTGACGAACTCCTGATCGACCAGGCAGTTCTCCTTGAAGAACTTCTTGATCTTGCCCTCGATCATCTTCTGCTTCACAGCCTCGGGCTTGTTAGCGGTCTTGGGATCGCCAGCCATCTGAGCCAGCATGATCTCCTTCTCCTTGGCCACGACCTCAGCAGGGACAGAAGCCTCATCGACATAGCCGGGGTTTGCAGCTGCGACCTGCATGGCGATGTCCTTGCCGTAGGTAACGAACTCGTCCTTAGCCTCGATGCCGTTGGTGGTCTCGAAGTTGACCAGAATGCCGTGGGTGCCGCCGCCGTGGACGTATGCAGAGCAAACGCCCTCGTAACGGACGAAACGGCGAACCTTGATGTTCTCCTTGATGACCAGGATCAGGTTCTTCAGAGCCTCGTCCACGGTCTCGCCGTTCTCGGTCTTGCAAGCCATCAGAGCCTCAACATCAGCAGGGTTCTGCTTCATGATGACCTGAGTAGCCTCCTTGACGAAAGCAACGAACTTGTCGTTCTTGGCAACGAAGTCGGTCTCAGCGTTGACCTCGATGACAACACCCACCTTGCACTGGGGGCAGTAGTCAGCGTAGACCATGCCCTCGGCAGCGGTACGGCTTGCCTTCTTGGCAGCGGTAGCCAGACCACGCTCACGCAGGATCTCGATTGCCTTCTCGAAGTTGCCGTCAGCCTCGGTCAGAGCCTTCTTGCACTCCATCATGCCGCAGTCGGTCTGCTTGCGCAGTTCCATAACGTCCTTTGCAGAAATAGCCATTTTCGTATTCTCCCTTACACGTTATTTTGTTGTTTGTGGGATGGGAAATCAGGCGTTTGCTGCATCCTCAGCGGGAGCGGCCTCCTGGTTGCCCTGCTTGCCTTCCAGCACAGCGTCAGCCATAGCGCCAGCGATCAGCTTGACAGCGCGGATTGCGTCGTCGTTGCCGGGGATCACGTAATCGATCTCGTCGGGGTTGCAGTTGGTATCAACGATAGCCACGATGGGGATGTTCAGCTTGCGGGCCTCAGCAACAGCGATGCGCTCCTTGTGAGGATCAACGATGAACATAGCCTTCGGCAGGGTCTTCATGTTCTTGACACCGCCCAGGTACTTGTCCAGCTTCTCCATCTCCAGCTCCAGCTTGGCAACTTCCTTCTTGGGCAGCAGCTCGAAGGTGCCGTTCTCCTTCATCTTAGCCAGCTGATCCATACGGTCGATGCGCTTGCGGATGGTGCGGAAGTTGGTCAGCATACCGCCCAGCCAGCGAGCATTGACATAGTGCATGCCGCAGCGCAGAGCCTCGTCACGGATGGACTCCTGAGCCTGCTTCTTGGTGCCGACGAACAGGATGTCGCCGCCCTCAGCTGCAACTTCCTTCACGTAGTTGTAAGCCTCGTCCAGCTTCTTCACGGTCTTCTGCAGATCGATGATATAGATGCCGTTGCGCTCGGTAAAGATGTACTTAGCCATCTTGGGGTTCCAGCGGCGGGTCTGGTGACCGAAGTGCACACCTGCTTCGAGAAGCTGCTTCATAGAAACGACTGCCATAGTAAAAATACCTCCAGATATTGTTTTGCCTCCGCACACCGTGATCCCGGGCCGTATCGGACGGTTCGGGACTGCCCTCCACCCATTTGGGCACAAAAGGGCATAGTGATGCGTGTGTAATGCCTTGTTATAATATCACAAACAAACGCCGGTTGCAAGAGTTTTTCTCTGTTTTTTACAAAGAAATCGTCTGTTTTTCGCTCATTTGCCTGTGTCCACGCCGCTCAGGCCCGCAAGGCCCATGCGCTGCAGGGCGTATCCCCTGCCGAACATCAGGTCGTACTGCAAAAGCCAGTGCTCTGCGCACCACCGCTGCTGGAACTCGGTAGGCTCCTGCGTGGTGGTGCCGTCCAGATTCATGGTGGTTCCGCGGGTATTGGTGCGGCTGGCCACACGCAGCTGACGGTTCAGGAACTGGAAGTAGAGCGGCTCTTCCAGACCGTAAATGTCCATCATCACCGGCGAGATATCGTAAGCGGCAATGGTGCCAAGGTCCACCTGCTGCTGGCTGTAGTTGGACCACATCAGCAGCGTGGTCTGGTGCAGGCGGGGGTCTGCGCTGGAATCGCTGGCATAGCCGGTAGTGGTGTAGACATCGTAATTGGAATCGATGGGGTTATAGTGGTCGCCCCAGAACACCAGAATGACCGGCTCGTCCACCTGCGAGAAGTATTCGGTCAGTTTGCCCATCATGGCATCTGCATCCCGGATGCCGGTAGCAAAATCTTCCAGCGCGCCCACGGTGCTGGGCTTGAGGCCCGCCGGGTGGGACAGCACCTTTACGCGCTCGTCGTCCGGATAGTTGTCCTTGTTATAATTGGTATGGTTCTGCATGGTGACAGCGTGCAGGAAGATGGGCTTGTCCGAGCTGGACTTCATGCTCTCGTACTGCTGGATGATCTGGTCGGCCATGGAATCATCGGTGACAAGGCCGTTGGTCCAGTAGTGCTTGCGCACCTTGGTCACGCCATGCATATCCTCAAGGCTGATAAAATCGTCAAAGCCGAGGTTGGGGTAAGCCTTGTCGCGGCTCCAGTATTTTGCCCAGAAGCAGTGCACGGCTGCGGTCTGGTAGCCCTTGAGCTTGAGGTAATTGGGCATGGCGAACATGGGCTTGGTCACATGCTGCTGGTAGGGCTTGCTGCCGCTGGGCAGGAAGGATACCGAGTAGCCGGTAAGGGCTTCAAACTCCACATCGCAGGTGCCGCCGCCAAAGCTGGGGCTGTAGGCCCGGCCATAGGCGCTGGTCTGCTGCAAGGCGTGCAGGTTCTTGGAAACATCGGTATCAAAGGTGATGCCGTACTGTTCCAGCTCCGAGACATCCCAGTAGGACTCGTCCATCACATAGATGATGGTGGGCTGCTTCACCTGCTCATCCTTGGGGGTCACGGCGCTGTAGCTGGTGGAGTACAGCGGGCTGGTGGCAAACTTCTGGCTCTCGTCCACATTGTCCAGCAGGGCATCCACCGCTTCCTGCGAGTATTCCTCGGGCTTCGAGATCTCCAGATTGGTGAGGTTGGTCATAAAGCCGGTGATCACGCCGTAGTAGCGGTAGTAGCGGTCCTGCATCCATGCATCCGGCGTAATGCCCAGCACCTGCGTGACAGCGGGCTGCAGGTACACGCCGAACACCAGCAGGCAGAGGGCCGCTGCGGTGGCGGCGCTGCCCGCCAGCCGGGGCAGCCAGCGCTGTTTGTGACGGCCGCGGTACAGGAAGAAGCTGCCCACCGTCAGTGCCAGCACCACGATGATGGTCACGACCATGCTGGGCTGGATCTTGAGGCCCGCAGCGGATGCCACACCGGCAGCCTCCGACACCTGTGTCAGATCCCATGGCAGGAACGGCTCGCCGCGCAGCTGCAGGGTGTAAAAGTTCACCGCGCAGGGCGCACAGCCCAGCACCGCCATGCCCAGCGTGGACAGCGGCGGACAGCGGAACACCCAGTCCAGCAGCAGCCACACCAGAAACAGCAGCAGCCACGCCAGCAGATAAGCCCCGATGTGTGGGAAGATAAAACTTGCAAAAACGTCTGCGCTCAGGCTCCCGCGGGCGATCCCCTCGCCCAGCAGCAGCACGATCAGCGATGCCGCCAGCGGGAATACCATCCGCAGCGCCAAAAGCGGTTTGGGAGTTTTCATAATTCCTGTTCCTTTCCTCATCCTTGAAACCTCAGATCATACGCAAAAGCACATTTCTTTACGCTTTTTGCACAAAGCTTCTGCGATTATTATAGTCACTTCCACAAAAAAGTCCACCCTGTTTTTGCAAAAAATTTACAAACCCAGCTTCACGCGCAGCTTTTGCCACCATTTGAGCTGTTCCGGCTGCGGCGGTGCTTCCGGCAGGGCCGTGTGCACCAGCACCGCATCCGTGCCAATGGTCTCGATCTCCTGCCATGGAATGGTCAGGCTATCGTCCCGGCCAAGCAATCCGAACAGCCTTGGCCGCCCCAGCAGGATCAGGCTCTGCAGCCGGGCGGTGGCAGGGTCAAAGGTCAGGTCGTCGGCCCGGCCAAGGCAGACCCCCTGCTCCAGCTGCACCACCTCTTTTTCACACAGTTCCCGGATGGTCAATGCCCTTTCTCCCCTTTCTGCCACAGCTTATGCAGCCGCCGGGCGCATCATGCAAAAAGCAGTGGAAACCGCATGGCAGATTGTGGTATACTGTGGGCAGAGCATTCCATGAGAAACAGAGGAAATTTTAAATGTATAAAAGCATCGTGTTTGATCTGGGCGGTGTCATGGTGGATTTTGCCCCCCGCGCCTATCTGGTAGACCGCATTTGCAATGAAGAGATCGAAGAGCAGGTGTACGACCTGACCTTTGGCAGCGAGGAGTGGAAGCAGCTGGATGCGGGGCTTGTCTCCCGCTTTGACGGCAATCAGGCCATGCTGCGCAACGCCAAGGCCGCCGGGCGCGAGTTTGAGGTGCAGGGCGTGCTGGACGACTGGCTGCACATCCTGCGCCCGCGCCGCCGGATGCAGGAGCTGGTGCGCCGCCTGAAGAACCATGGCTACAGCGTGTACTATCTCAGCAACATCCCGGAGGACGTGCTGGCCCTGCTCAAGGAGCGCGGCGTGCTGGACCGCTTTGACGGCGGCGTAGCCTCCTGCGAGGTGCACATCAACAAGCCCGACCCCCGCATCTATCAGGCCCTGCTGGATCAATACGGCCTGAAGGCCAGCGAGTGCGTGTTCATCGACGACAATCTGGCCAATGTGCAGGCCGCATTCACGCTGGGCTTCGTGGGCATCCGGATGAAGGAGAGCGTGGGCACCCTGATCCGCAGCCTTGCCACCTGCAATGTGGCCCTGCGCTGACCTCCGTGACCCAAAACAGCTCCTGCCGGAAATGCTCTGGCAGGAGCTGTTTTGCTGCTTTAGGAATTACTTTTTCTCGTAGCTCTGGCAGTAGTGCGGGGTCTCCACCTGCTGCGTATCGCAGGTGCACTGCTCGGTCACTTTGATCTGGGGCAGGTCGCACTTGCAGCCGCTCACATTGTGGCAGCACTCGCAGACATCACAGGTAACGCCGATGTTTTCCATATTTATCACCTCTCTGTCCACAGTATGGCCTGCGGGCAGGGTGTTTATTCTGGAAAACTCAGCCAGCCTTTTTCGCTTCGCGCTTAGACCGGAGTGTGACTGCTACATGCCGGATGGAAAGCACCGGGTGCACCGGCAGCATCCGCGGGCCTGCCCAGCGCATCACCGCGCGGATCTTCTCCCTCATTTCCGGCTTGTAGCAGTGCACTTTGCAGGCCGAGCAGAAGGTCTTGGTCTCCATAAACGGGCATTTGTCAATACGGGTCAGGGCGTAATCGTGCAGCTGCCGGCACTCCGGGCACAGGCTGCCTTTGGGTGTTTTGTGCTGCCTGCGGCAGTAAAGAGCGATCATCTCGCTCACCAGCATCTTTTCATCTGCGCGCTTCTGATCCAAGTTCTTCGGGGTATCCTGCATGGGACGGGGCCTCCTGCTGCCTTATTTTTTTCTACGGTCCGACCGCATTGCAGCGCGGCGCACCGCACGGCGCAAAAATGCAAAGCCTACCGTAACACCAATTGCTGCAGCCACTGCCATATACACCGCCTTCTGAAACCAAAGCGGCAGGAGCGCAGACCTTTCCGTCTGCTGTCCCCTGCCGCAGTTTTGATGCATTCTGTACAGAGGCTGCTGCTTTTGCGTGAAGGTTAGCGTTTACTAACTTTCAGCTCTGCAAAAACACCGTTTTTCGGTGTCCTCATAGTTTATCGCAGCTGTCTCTGTTTGTCAAGAGAAGCTTCTCCTGTTTACCATGCAGCCAAATCTGCACCCAGCTTGCGGCATGCAGCCTGAACATCATCGTCCGGGGCCTCGTTGCAGATCAGGCCCTCACCGTTGAGCACCTGTGCGCCGTCGCCCTGAGCACGCTCCACCCAGTCACGCATCCACTGGCCGTCGCCCCAGCCGTAGGAGCCGAACAGGGCGATCTTCTTGCCGTTCAGAGAACCCTCCAGATCAGAGAACATCGGCTCGAACTCGCTCTCCTCCAGCTGCTCAGCACCCATTGCGGGACAGCCAAAAGCCACTGCATCAAACTCAGCCAGCTTTGCGGCGTTCATCTCGCTGCAGGGCACGATGGTGCCGTTTGCACCCTCTGCCACGCAGTTTGCCATGGTCTCAGTGTTGCCGGTTGCGCTCCAGAATACGACTGCTACTTTGCTCATAAAGATCGTCCTCTCTCAAATCAATATTAGTTAGATGTATCTAACTTTATGTTCCATGAAAATGCGTCCAACCACGCAGACGCATCCCCATTTGGTTAGTACATTCTAACCACCGATAGAATACCACAGCTTCCCGGCTGTGTCAAGCCTTTTATGCAAAAAGAACTGCCGCGGCTGAAAGTACGCCGTAGATCACCGGCTGGTGCAGCAGATACAGCAAAAGCGAGTGCCGGCCCATCCAGCCCAGCGCCGGGCACACCGGGCGGCGCAGCGGTTCCATGCGTCTGCGGCCCACCGCCTTGTGCAGGTAGTACCCCGCCCAGAACAAAAACAGCCACGGCAGCAGGCCAAAGTAATCGGTGGAATAAAAATCGAAGGGCAGAAAGCCGAAAAACGCTGTAAAGTAATTCGCGTACCATGCATCCGGCAACGCAAGGCGCAGCCCGCCGAAGCCGAGCCAACGCTCGTCCAGATGATAAGTCAGTGCAAACAGCACCGCCGAAACCGCCAGCCCTGCGGCGGGCTGGATCTTTTTCAGCAGCGGTTCCAGCACACCGGTGAGCAGCATGGCGCTGCCCAGAAAGGTCAGCACACCAAAAATGACCCGGTTTCCCGGCATGAACACCAGCGTCACCGCCGTTACCAGCGCTCCGGCGGCAAACACAGTAACACCGCGCCGCAGCATATGCCGCCCAAAGGGCGCACAGAAGCCGGACAGCAGAATGAACACCCAGCAGATGGCCTGCTGCCACAGACGCCCCGGCATTCCCGCGTACCAGTCCATCCAGATGCCGAACAGGAACATCATGTCCCAGCAGGCATGGTACAGCATCATGCTGACCAGATCCAGCCCGCGCAGTTCGTCCAGCAGGGCGTAGCGGCCCGCCGGGGTCTTTTGCCGGGTGGTGTGTCCGTTTTTCATTCCCCCGTCTCCCCTTTCGCAGTTCATTGAACACGAGATAAATTATAACCCGCCGCCGCTGTGCCTGTCAACGGAACAGTTCCGTAGGTTGAACAAAAAAACCGCTGCACAGCGGTAAAGCCATGCAGCGGTCAGAATGGATAACCGGGGAAACCTTATCAGACTTCGGTGTTGAAGTAGCGCTTCAGCAGGCCCTCAAAGCCGCGGCCGTGACGGGCCTCGTCCTTTGCCATCTCGTGAACGGTGTCGTGGATGGCATCCAGATTCAGGGCCTTTGCCTTCTTGGCCAGATCCATCTTGCCTGCACATGCGCCGCACTCGGCCTCGGCACGCATCATCAGGTTCTTCTTGGTGCTGTCGGTGACAACTTCGCCCAGCAGCTCTGCAAAGCGGGATGCGTGGTCTGCTTCCTCGTAGGCATAACGCTTGTAAGCCTCAGCGATCTCGGGGTAGCCCTCGCGCTCAGCCACACGAGCCATTGCCAGATACATGCCGACCTCGCTGCACTCACCCTCAAAGTTTGCGCGCAGGCCATCCACGATCTCCTGCGGCACGCCCTCGGCCTTGCCGATGCCCACAACATGCTCGGTGACGTAGGTGTTGCCGGTCTTTTCCACAAAAGCGGAAGCAGGAGCCTTGCAGACGGGGCACTGTGCCGGGATCTCGCCTTCAGCAATATAACCACAAACGGTGCAAACGTACTTCTTCATAAGAATAGACCTCCATCATTCTTTTTATATCAGTTAGAAAACAGGCTGGGCGGTGTTGGTACTCACCGGCCCTTGTCATGGCTCTATTATAGCGAATAATTCCTAGTTAGTCAAGGATAATTTTAAGAATAATTCCTATTTATTTTGCCTTACAGATAAATTCCGGCAGGGTCACTAAAAACCATCCTCAAAAACTGTGTGCTTTGCCCTGTGCACCTTAAAAACAGCAAAGCCGCCCTGCACACACAGGACGGCTTCTGCCTTGTTCTTCCTTCTTCTATGGGAGATCAGACCTGCAGGTTGCTGCTGGTAGCGGCTTCGGAGCCGTCGGCAGCATCAAACTCGTAGTCGTTGCCGGGCAGGATAGCGTTCAGCAGGATGCCTGCGATCGCGGCCACAGCCAGACCGGACAGGTTGATGGTGACACCTGCAACGGCAAAGCTGACACCGCCCACAGAGTTGAAGCCCAGTGCGCACACCAGAATGACAGCAGCCACGATCAGGTTGCGGCTGTTGGTAAAGTCCACGCGGTTCTCCACCACATTGCGCACACCGATGGCGGAGATCATGCCATACAGCACAAAGCTGATGCCGCCGATGATGCCGGTGGGGATGGTGTTGATGACAGCCTCAAACTTGGGGCTGAAGCTCAGGATGATGGCCAGCACAGCCGCAATGCGGATGACCAGCGGATCGTAGATCTTGCTCAGAGCCAGCACACCGGTGTTCTCGCCGTAGGTGGTGTTGGCCGGGCCGCCCAGCAGGCCGGCCATGGTGGTTGCCAGACCGTCACCCAGCAGGGTGCGGTTCAGGCCGGGGTCGTTGATATAGTTGTGGCCCACGGTTGCGCTGATGGCGGCGATATCGCCCACATGCTCCATCATGGTTGCCAGTGCAATGGGGATGATGGTGAACAGTGCGCTGATGAACTCCGGGCTGCCGTCGATGGCAAACAGGCCCATGGCCTCCTTGTGCAGAGGGATGCCCACCCATGCAGCCTCAGAAATGCGCTGGAAGTCCACTGCACCGGTCACCAGTGCCACTGCATAGGACACCAGCACGCCGATGAGGATGGGCAGGATCTTGACCATGCCCTTGCCCCAGATGTTGCACACGATCACGACACCCAGTGCCACAAAGGCCAGAATCCAGTTGGACTGGCAGTTTTTGATAGCAGAGGGGGCCAGGATCAGGCCGATGGAAATGATAATGGGGCCAGTGACCACCGGCGGGAAGAATTTCATGATGCGGCGGATGCCGAAGGTGGAGATCAGCAGGCTGGCCACCAGATACACCAGACCGGAAAATGCGACGGCGGCGCAGGCGTAGGGCAGCATCTTGGTGTTGGCAACGGTCAGGTTGCCGTCTGCATCTGCCAGCATGGGGGCCACGATGGAGAAGCCGCCCAGATACGCAAAGGAGGAGCCGAGGAATGCAGGCACCTTCTTTTTGGTAATGAGGTGGAACAGCAGGGTGCCCAGACCTGCGCACAGCAGGGTGGTGGAAACGCTCAGGCCGGTGAGCAGCGGCACCAGCACCGTTGCGCCGAACATGGCAAACATGTGCTGCACGCCCAGAATGAACATGCGGCCTGCGCCCAGCTGGCGCGCGTCGTAAATGCCTTTGGAGTAATCGATCTTTTCGCTCATGAAGTTTTTCTGCCTCCTACAGAACTCGCAGCCCCAAAAAAAGAGGCACCGCCGTCAGCAAAACGGCAATGCCCCTGAAATTTGGGAACAATGATTCCGCCCGGAAATGAGAAGTGCAATGCAGCGCAGTCGATGATTCTTGTGCAGCATGGTGCGCTCCCCCTTTCATTCAGGCTCTTTCCAAGCCGCCGCCAAAAGCCCCGCAAAAGGCCGCAGCGGGCAGTCCTTCAAGAGATTATAGCAGACTTTTTGCCGCCGTGCAACCATTTTGCTTAATTCTCCTGTATTTCCAGCCCGGAAGTTTGCGCCGCTTCTCTTGCAATCCGGCCCAAAGCGCACTATAATATAGCCTACCATTGTAATCTGTATTATAAGAGAATTATCAGGAGAGTTTATGATCTATCTGGATTATTCCGCCAATACCCCGGTAGACGAAGCGGTTTTACAGCGCTTTTGCGAGGTGGAGCGCAATTGCCCGGGCAATGCCAATTCCCGCCACGCAGCAGGCACTGCCGCAAAGGCTGCCATCGATGCCGCCACCCAGAGCATTGCCCGCAGTCTGAATGTGCAGCCCGCCGAGATCATCTATACATCCGGTGCCAGCGAGGCCAACAACTTTGCCATCAAGAGCATCGCCCGGCTGGAGCGCCACCATGGCAGACACATCATTTCCACCCCGCTGGAGCACTCCTCGGTGAGCGGCAGCCTGACCGCCCTGCAGGAGCAGGGATACGAGATCGACCTTGTGGACATCCGGCAGGACGGCACGGTGGACCTTGCCCACCTGAAAGAACTGCTGCGCCCGGACACCATTCTGGTGGCCGTCACTGCCGTGGACAGTGAGCTGGGCGTGGTGCAGCCGGTGGCCGAGATCGCGGAGATGTTGAAGGCCTGCCCCCACTGCCACTTCCATGTGGATGCCACACAGGCCGTGGGCAAGCTGCCGGTCAGCTTTGCGGGCATCGACACCATGAGCCTGACCGCCCACAAGTTCTACGGGCTGAACGGCATCGGTGTGCTGGTCAAGCGGCGCGGCCTTGCGCTGGAGCCGCTCATCCATGGCGGCGAGAGCACCACCATCTACCGCAGCGGCACCCCCACCGTGGCGCTGGCCTGTTCGCTGGCGCTGGCGCTGGAAAAGGCAGTGAGCGAGCTGCCCGCCCGGGTGGAGCACATCCGCGCCCTGAACGCCCGCCTGCGCACCGGGCTTGCCCAATACCCCAAGGTGCGCATCAACAGCCCGGACACCGCCGTGCCGCAGATTTTAAACCTGAGCGTACAGAACGTGAAGGGCACCGTGTTCCAGCGGGAGCTGGATGCCCAGGGCGTATGCGTCTCGGTCAAATCGGCCTGCTCTTCGGACGGCCTGCCCTCCCGCGCCGTGTTTGCCGTGAGCCATGACCGGCGCAACGCGCTGTCCTCGTGGCGCATCAGCCTGAGCCACCTGACCACGGAACAGGAGATCACCGATTTTATGCAGGCGTTCGATGCCTGTTACAACGCCCTGACGCAATAAAAAGGAGTATTATGAAGCAAGATCCCCCCGCCGACCAGCAGCGAGGGGATCTTTTTTACTGTTTTTGAATGCCGAACAGTCTGCGCAGAATGCCGCGCAGCGCCTTGGGGCTTCGGATCACAACTACCTGCATATGCTCCCCGCCTTTCCGTTTTCTGGCCCATCCTATGCAGGCAGGGGCCGGAACGTTCCGGCAAGGGCAGCAGCGCTCAGTCTGCGATGGTCTCCACCACCACCAGCGCACCGCTGCGGGTGGAGATGGTGATGCAGTCCGACCCGGCAGCGTACTCGTTGCTGACGCCCAGCGGGTAGCTGGCGGTCAGCTCCGCATCGGTCAGCTCATAGTAGGAGCCGCGCTCGCACACGCCCTGCGCCCTGCCCTCCATCGGGAAGGCCGAGAAGAAGAAGTACTTCTCCTTCGGGTAGCGGCGGGTCTCGCCGGGCATCACGTAGGTGATGCGGCTGCGCTCATCCAGCAGGGTGGTGCGCACACCGCGCTGTTCCAGCCCAAGGCCGGTGCACAGGTTTGCAAGGGTGTGCTCCACCCGTCTGCCGCCAAGGCCGCCCAGCAGCAGCACCTCGTCAAAGCCCTTTTCCGAGACCAGCTTTGCGGCATACTCGGTGTCGGTATCGTCCTTCACATGGGGCAGCACGATGATATCGTCGTCCTGCTGTTCCGGGCAGGGGGCGGTGTCAAAGTCACCCACGATGATGTTGGGTCTACGCCCCAGAGGTGCGCAGTTGCGGTAGCCTGCATCACAGGCAATGATAAAGTCGTCCGGCCGCAGGGCCTCTGCCAGCTCCGGAGAAACCGGGCAGGCCGAAATGATCACACAGCGTGACATGAATCTCTTCCTTATCCTTTATACTTTCGGGCGCTGCCAATCCTTCACGTCCTTGACTTCCTCGTACATGGCACAGTAGCTGTCGTACCGGGTCTGGGAGAGCCTGCCCTCGGCCAGTGCGGCGCGCACGGCACAGCCTTTTTCGCTGCGGTGGGAGCAGCCGGTGAACTGGCACTGGCCCAGATAAGGCCCGAACTCCGGGAACGCATGCTCCAGATTTTCCTTGGGGATGAACCCGGCGCGGTTCGCTTCCAGACTGGCAAAGCCCGGCGTATCCGCAATGCGCCCGCCAAAGGCTTCAAAGATCGTCACCTCACGGGTGGTGTGGCGGCCGCGGCCCAGCTTCTGGCTGATGGCACTGGTCTCGCGCTCTGCTTCCGGCAGCAGGTGGTTCAAAAGGGTGGATTTTCCCACGCCGGAGTTGCCGCAGAACGCACACAGCCTGCCGCCGATCCACTGCTTCACCTCGTCCAGCCCGCCGCCGGTCTCGTAATCGATGCGGATGAACGGCAGGGTCGATTTTTCGTAGGCCTTACGCAGGAATTCCGCCTCGGCCAAGTCGCCCTTGGTGCACACGATCACCGGCTGCACGCCCTTGTCCACCGCAATGGCGGCAAGCTTATCCAGCACCAGCGTGCTGGGCGTGGGCTGGGTGGTGCTGGCCACAAGGAACAGCACATCCAGATTTGCCATCGGAGGCCGCACGAACACATTTTTGCGCGGTGCGATCTCGGCAATGACGGCTGCACCGTTCTCGGTCTCCAGCGTCACCTCATCGCCCGCCACCGGCGTGATCTTCTGTTTGCGGAAAATTCCGCGGGGCTTGCACTCCACAATGCCCTCCGGCGTTTTTACATAGTAAAAGCCGCCGATGCCCTTTGTGATATATCCCTTCATGCACGCCTCCGTCAGCTCAGCAGCGAGGACCACCAGTCGGTCAGCGGTTTCTGCGAAGGGTCGCCGCTGCCCGCTGTGCCCTGTTCGGTGCCGGTCTCGGTGCTGGAAGAAGAGGAGCTGCTGCCAAACAGGCCGCTCCACCAGTCGCCGCCGGTGGTGCTGTCGCTGGGTGCTTCCGGTTCCGGTGCAGGCTCCGGCCCTGCGCTTACCACAATGTTCACGCGGCCGTTCAGCTTTGTGGTAGAGCCTGCCGCTGGGTTCTGACTGATGACAGTGCCCACCGGCTGATCGCTGTACTGCTCGGTCTGGCTGCCAAGGCCCAGATGGTTCTGCACCAGCAGGGTGCGGGCATCAGCGGTGCTCATGCCGGTCAGCGAGGGCACCTTGGTGGTGGTTGCCACCTGCGGGCGGCTGATATACATCACCACAGTGCTGCCTGCAGCCACCTGACTGCCCGCCGCCGGGTCGGTGCGGATCACCGCGCCGGATGCCACAGAGGTATCCACAGCCTGCGTTACCAGCACCGAGACACCCAGCTCCTTGAGCTGCTGCTCTGCATCGGCCTGCACATAGTTGGTCAGGTCCGGCACGGTAACGTACTGGGTGCCAAGGCTCACAGTCAGGGTCACATTCTGGCCCTCGCGCACCGTGCGGCCGGACACCGGCGACTGCTTATAGATATAGCCCGCCGCATAGTTACTGTTGTACTCCTGCTCCCAGGTAACGCTGATCTGGCCGGAGACCACCTGCTCAGTGGCAGCAGCCTCGTCCTGCGTCATACCGATATAATCGCCCAGCGTGATATCGGCCTTGTTGTTCATCAGGTTGGAGGAATCGTTCAGGATCATCCAGCACAGCGCAAGGCACGCCAGTGCAAATGCAATGGTAATGCCGAACAGTGCCGGCAGGAAGATGGTGCGCTTTTTCTTGCGCGGTGCGGCCTTTTTGCCGCGGGGCGCAGGCTTTTCGGCCTGACGGTTTGCACGGTTCTGGTTCATGGTACGTTTCACCACCTTTTCGGGAGCATCTTCTGTAATATACTTGTACTCGAACATCACGGAGGGGTTGTGCACGTAGGTGTCCAGCGCATCCAGCATTTCGCGGGCGGATGCGTAGCGGTTCTGCGGCAGCTTTGCCATGGCCTTTTCGGTGATCTCCACCAGTGCATTCGGCACCTCCGGCGCGATCTCGTGCAAAGACTTCGGCTGATCGGAGATCTGCTTGATGGCAACTTCCACCATGTCGTCTGCATCAAAGGGCAGATGACCGCTGAGCATCTCGTACATCATCACGCCCACCGAGTAGATATCGCTGGTGCAGTCGGTCTCATCGCCCTTGGCCTGCTCCGGGCTGATATAGTGCACGCTGCCCATGGCCTTGCCGCTCAGCAGCTGGTTCTCGGCACGGGAGATGCGCGCAATGCCAAAATCCATCATGCGCAGCTGGCCGTTGTCCAAAAGCATGATGTTCTGGGGCTTGATGTCCCGGTGCACCACACCGTTGGCGTGGGCATGTTCCAGCGCCTTTAAGATCTGGGAGATGAAATGCACGGTCTCCCGGTTGGTCAGCCTGCCGCCGCGCTGGTTAAGGTACTCGCGCAATGTCATGCCGTCCACATATTCCATCACGATATACTGCAGATCATCATTCACCGATACATCGTACACTTTTACGATGTTGGGGTGGTTCAGCAGCGAGATGGCCTTGGATTCATTTTTAAAGCGGCGCACAAGGTCCGGGTCGTGCATATACTCCTGCCGCAGCACCTTTACCGCCACCACGGTACCGGCAGGCACCGGGCCGTTGTGCCCCAGCATGACCGCCTTGTAGACGTTTGCCATGCCGCCGGAACCGATCAGCTCCCGCACCTCATACAGGCCGTCCAGCTTTTTGCCGATCAGGTTGTCCATCAGCGCACCTCCTCCACACACAGCAGCAGCGCGGTGATGTTATCCGGGCCGCCGTTCTCGTTGGCCGTGCGGATCAGAAGGTCCGGCAGGTCGTAGAACCTGCCGGTGCGCAGCAGCTGTTCCAGCTGTTCTCTGGGCACGGCATTGGTCAGGCCGTCCGAGCACAGCAGCAGGATATCCCCTTTCTGCAGCGGTGCGGTGGTGAACTCCGAGTCCAGCCGGTAGTCCACGCCCAGCGCCTTGGTGATGATGTTCTTCTGAGGGTGGTGCTCGGCTTCCTCCACGGTAATGGTGCCGCAGTCCACCAGCTCCTGCACATAGGAGTGGTCGTGGGTGAGCTGGGCAAGCCTGCCGTCCCGGTACAGGTACGCCCGCGAGTCGCCTGCATGACACAGGAACACCTTGCCGCCGCGCACCAGTGCGCACACAGCCGTGGTGCCCATGCCCGCCAGCGATTCCTCACGCAGGGCCTTCTGGAACACAAAGCGGTTGGCGCTGAGCAGGCTCTTTTTCAAAAAGGTCTCCTCTTCGCCGGGCAGGCACTTGGAAGCATACTGCTCCTGAAAGCAGCGCTCGATCACATCGCACGCGCTCTGGCTGGCTTCCCTGCCGCCGCGTGCACCGCCCATGCCGTCGCATACCAGCAGCCATGCGGCATCGCCGGGCAGTTCTCCTGCGCGATAATCGTCCTGATTATCCTGCCGGACCCTGCCGACATCCGTTTTTCCTGCAAGTTTCATAGGCTTCTCCCTTTAATATTTACGCTTTCCCGTTCATTTCGTCACGGCGCAGCTGGCCGCATGCGGCGCTGATCTCGCTGCCAAGGCGGCGGCGCACCGTAGCGTTCACGCCAAGGCTCTCCAGCTTCTGCTGGAAGCGGTGCACGTTGGCTGCATCGGTGGCCGAGTACGGGCTGCCGTCCACCGGGTTGATGGGGATCAGGTTCACATGGGCACCCATGCCCCGGATCAGGTTTGCCAGCTGTTTGGCGCAGGCATCGGAATCATTGACACCGCGCACCATGGAATATTCAAAGCTCACACGGCGGCCGGTGGTGTCCTGATAGCGGCGCACGGCCTGCATCAGCACTTCCACGGGATAGGCATCGTTCACCGGCATCATGCCGCTGCGAATTTCATTGTTGGGTGCGTGCAGCGACACCGAGAGGGTCAGCTGCAGCTTTTTCTCGGCCAGCTGGTCGATCTTGGGCACCAGACCGCAGGTAGAAAGGCTGATGTTGCGCATCCCGATGTTCACGCCCTCGGGCGAGGTGATGTTCTCCAGAAACTTCATCACTTCGTCAAAGTTATCCAGCGGTTCGCCAATGCCCATGAGCACGATGTGGGAAATGCGCTCCCCGATATCCTTCTGGGCGGTGTAGATCTCAGAGCAGATCTCGCCTGCTTCCAGATTGCGCACGCGGCCCGCCTGGGTGGACGCGCAGAAGCGGCAGCCCATGCGGCAGCCCACCTGCGTGGACACACACACCGTGTTGCCGTAGTGGTAGCGCATCACGACGGTCTCGATGCAGTTGCCGTCTGCCATGCGCAGCAGATATTTTACCGTGCCGTCCTTTGCTTCCTGCCTGCGCTCGATCTTGGGCGCGGCAATGTAGAAGCTTTCTTCCAGCTTTGCCAGCAGGGTCTTGGGCTGGTCGGTCATGGCAGAAAACTCGGTGACCAGCTTCTGGTGCACCCAGTGGAAGATCTGCTTTGCCCGGAAGCCCGGCTGACCCATCGCTTTCAGTTCAGCGGTCAGCTCTGCCAGCGTAAAGGAAGAGATACAGCGTTTTTGTTCCATTGTGTTCTCCTATTGTTTTTTACGAACAAGCCACCTGTTTCATTGCAGCTTTTCCCCGTTTTTCTGCATGGCACACAGGAAAAAACCGTCCATGCCGGTACGGGTGGGCACCGAAAGCGCGCCGTGCTCCCCTGCCGTCATCCCGGCGGGCAGCGCTGCGGCAGGCTTCACCACCGTAAACTCCGGGTGGCGGGCCAGAAATGCCGCGATCTGCTGCTGGTTTTCTGCCGGGTCGATGGTGCAGGTGGAGTACACCAGCCTGCCGCCCGCTTTCAGCAGCTGTGCCGCCGTATCGAGGATGGCCGACTGCGTGGCCAATAATTCAGCTTCGCGGGCCGGTTCCAGCTTTTTGTAGCGCAGATCCGGCTTTTTTGCCAGAATGCCAAGGCCGCTGCAGGGCACATCCGCTAAAATGCGGTCGGCCTGCGGCAGGGCCGGGTTCACCTTTGTGGCATCGTTGCACAGGGCTTCCACATTGGTCAGTCCCATGCGCTGCACTGCCGTGCGGATCAGGCCCACGCGGTTCTCGGCGGCATCGCAGCTGTAAAGCCTGCCGGTGCTGTGCATCTGCTCGGCCAGCAGGATGGTCTTGCCGCCGGGCGCGGCGCACAGGTCGATGACTGTTTCTCCGGGCTGTGCGTCCACGCAGAGCGCCGCCAGCTGGCTGGCCTGCCCTTCCACATGGAAGTACCCCTGCCGGAACAGCTCGTTTTCCGCCGGGCTGCCCTCGAACCGGGCCAGCACACTGCCGGGCACAATGCCCCGCTTTGCTTCCTTTGCGCCGGAAGCCAGCAGCTTTGCACAAAGCTCATCGGCACTGCCTTTCAGCGGGTTCGCCCGCAAGCTGGTCATGCCGCCGTCGGCCTTGTAGGTAAGGATATCCAGTGCTTCGTCCGGGTAGTTTTTGTGCAAAAATTCCGCCACATCCCGCCCGGCAGAGCCAAGCACCATGAGCCGCTCCACTTCGTTTTTGAAGCTTGCGGTGCTCAGGTCGTAGCTGCACGCCTTGCGCAGCACGGCGTTGACCAGACCGGATGCGCTGGATTTTTTGAAGGCACGGGTCAGCTTGACGGCTTCGTTCACCGCAGCGGACACCGGCACCTGCATATAGCGGGCCTGCGCCAGCGCCGCGCGCAATATTTCGCGCACCGGTGCATCCAGCTTGGCAAGGCCCTTGGGCAGGAACTGGCACAGAATGTAGTCCAGCGTGCCCCGGTGTTCCAGCACCGTGTAAAAGATGGCGCTGGCAAAAGCTTTATCACGGCCTTCCAGCTGCTGGCGCTTGAGTTCGGCATCCAGAACAAGGTTGGAAAAACCATCCTGCTCCTGCCGCACCAGCGCCGCCACTGCCGCCGCGCGGGGATTCGCCGCCATCAGAGGATATCCCCCGTTTTCAGGCGCTGACCGGCCGCAAAGGCGGTGCCATCCATGGGCTTTTTGCCTTCCGGCACCACATTCAGCAGCTGGACGGCCCCCTCACCGCAGGCCACCGTGAGCGGCTTTGTGGCCAGCACGGTGCCGGGCGCTTCGCCGTGAGCTTCCACGGCACGGCACTCCATCACCTTGAGCTTTTTGCCGCCGGAGGTGACGAACCATGCACCGGGCCACGGGTTCATGCCGCGCACCCAGTTGTGGATGTGGGCAGCCGATTCGGTCAGGCGGAACTCTGCCATCTCCTTGTTCAGCATAGGTGCAAGGCAGGCGTTCTCATGATCCTGCGGCTGGGGTTTCAGCGTTCCGGCGGCGATGGCGGGCACCACCTCGCACAGCACCCGTGCACCCACGGCAGTCACGCGGTCAAACAGCTGGCCGCTGGTCTCCTCCGGGTCAATGGCGATCTTCTCGCAGCAGAGCACATCGCCGGTATCCAGCCCCTCGTCCATCTGCATGATGGAAACGCCGGTCTCGGCATCGCCGTTCAGCACGGCCCACTGCACCGGGGCGCTGCCGCGGTACTTGGGCAGCAGGGAGACATGCAGGTTGATGCAGCCGTACTTCGGCGCTTCCAGCACAGACTTCGGCAGGATGCAGCCGTAAGCCACCACCACGATCAGTTCCGGGGCCAGTGCGCGGATGTTCTCGTCCTCGCTGCCGTCCCGCAGGGTGCGGGGCTGGAACACCGGCGTGCCGTGGGCAAGGGCCACTTCCTTGACCGGGGGTGCGGTAAGCACCTGCTTGCGGCCAACCGGCTTGTCCCGCCGGGTGTACACCGCGCAGATGTCATGCCCGGCGGCATACAGGGCTTTGAGGCACTCTGCGGCAATATCCGGCGTGCCCATGAACAAAATGCGCATTACTTGTTTCCTTTCGCTTCGCGGGCAGCTTTTTTGCCCTCTTCGGTATCCTCATAGAAATACTCGCTGGACTGCATGATGGTAATGCCGTCCAGATGGTCGTTCTCGTGCTGGATGCAGCGGCCCAGCAGATCCTCGGCTTCCAGCTCGAACCACTCACCGTGGCGGTCCTGTGCGCGCACTTTGACAGCAACAGGGCGGGTCACGGCGCCGTTGTGGCCCGGGAAGGACAGACAGCCCTCGTAGGCGGTCTCTTCTTCCTCGGATACAGCCAGAATCTCCGGGTTCACAAAGTCGATAAACTTGTACTCGTAATCGGCGGGGATCTCCTCGGGCGCGTCGGTGGTGTCCCACACCACGAACAGACGGCGCAGCATGCCCACCTGCGGGCCGGCCAGACCCACGCCGTCGGCGGCGATCATGGTCTCGTGCATGTCGTCCAGCAGGGTAGCCAGACGGTCATCAAAGGTGGTGACGGGGCGGCAGACCTTGTTCAGGATGGGATCGCCCTCTTTTACAATGTTACGGATTGCCATTTATGGTACCTCCAAATCAGATGTCACCGTCCGAGTGCAGGTCCACCGCAACGGTGGCCTTGGACGGAAGTTTTTCCTGTTCGTATCTTTCCAGTGTGCTGCGCACGAGGTCGCGGAAGCGGCGGTCGTTGCGGCACTTGATGGTAAGTTTGTAGCGGTAGGTGTCGTTGATTTTTTCAATACTGCCGGGCGTGGGGCCAAGCACCCGCAGCGGCAGGTCCGGCTGTTTTGCCGCCTGCTGGCCCAGCAGGGCCGCAAAGCGCGCCGCCGCCCGTGCCACCTCAATCTCCTTTGCGCCTGCAAAGCCAATGACGCACAGCCCGCAGAAGGGCGGGTACAGGCCCAGCTTGCGATATGCAATTTCCTGCTCAAAAAAGGCATCGTAGTCCTGCGCGGCGGCAAGGTTCAGCACCGGGTTATCGGGGTCGGTGGTCTGGATGATGGCAAAGCCCGGGTCTCTGGCCCGGCCGCTGCGGCCCACCACCTGCGTGATGAGGCTGAACACGTTCTCATACGCGCGGAAGCCCTGCGCAAACAGCAGCGAGTCGATGCCCAGCACGCCCACAAGGGTCACATCCTCAAAATCCAGTCCCTTGGCCACCATCTGGGTACCCACCATGATGTCATATTCGTGGTTCGCAAACCTTGCCAGCAGCTTTTCGTGAGCATCCTTTGCGGCAGTGGAATCCTGATCCATGCGCAGCACCCGCGCATCCGGGAACAGCTTTGCCAGCTCTTCCTCGGCTTTCTGGGTGCCGAAGCCCCGGTACTGCAGCTTGCCGCCGCAGGTGGGGCACACAGTGGGCGGTTCCATCTGGCTGCCGCAGTAGTGGCACAATACCTTGTGCGCCGCTTTGTGGTACACCATCGGCACGCTGCACTTTGTGCACTTGAGCACCTCGCGGCAGTCCTCGCACTGGGCCATGGTCTGGTAGCCCCGGCGGTTCAGCAGCAAAATGGTCTGCTTGCCTGCATCCAGATTGCGGCGGATGGCATCTTCCAGCGACAGACTGATCTCCCGCGGGTTGCCTGCCGCCAGTTCTGCGCGCATATCCACGATCTGCACCGTGGGCAGCGGGTTGCCGCCGTAGCGCTGGGTCAGCCGCACCAGCTGGGTGCGGCCATGCTGGGCCGCGTAAAAGCTCTCGGTGCTGGGGGTGGCGCTTGCCAGCAGAAGCAATGCACCGTTTTCCGCCGCGCGCTGCCGGGCCACCTCGTGGGCAGAATAGCGGGGCGCAGACTCCGAACGGTAGGTGTGCTCCTGCTCCTCATCGATGATGATGAGCCCGATGTTTTCCAGCGGCGAAAAGATGGCGCTGCGGGTGCCCACCACGATGTCTGCGCCGCCGTCCTGGATCATCTGCCACTGCAAAAGGCGTTCGGTGTGGTTGAGGGCAGAGTGCTGCACCGCCACCCGGCGGCCAAACTGACTCTTGAGCCGCAGGATCATCTGCGGGGTCAGGCTGATCTCCGGCACCAGCACCAGCGCACGCCTGCCCTGCTCCAGACAGCGGGCAATGAGCTTTAAGAACACCAGCGTCTTGCCGCTGCCGGTCACGCCGTAGAGCAGCGCCGAGTGGGGTGCATCGTCTTCCAGCTTTGGCAGCAGAGCATCGTAAGCCGCCTGCTGCTCCTGCGTGAGGGTGATCGGCTCGTTTTTCAGCGGAATGGACGAATACAGGTCGATGGATTTATTCACCTTGCTGCATTCCAGCACGCCTTTGGCGCACAGGTTATCCAGCACGGCACGGCTGATGCCCTTGTCTTCCAGTTCGTTCAGGGTGCGCGGCCCGCCGCCCAGCAGCGCCACTGCCGCCAATTGCTTGGCCGTCGGCTTCGGCTTTGGCGGCAGCTCGCCCACAAGGCGGTAGGAGTTCTCGGTGTGGCGGGTGAGCTGCTTTTGCAGCACCGGCGTTACACCGTCCGCCGCCACGGCAGGCTTGTACTGTGCACCATAGGGAATGACCGCCTTGACCGCTTCATAATAGGTGCAGAAGGTGCGTTCCTTCAGAAAATGCACCAGCCGCAGCAGTTCCGGGGTCAGGCAGGCGGATGCCGGGGCCACGTCGAAAAGATATTTCAGCTTTGCACTTTCCGGTTCGGCATCGCAGGCCAGCACCACGCCCATGCGGGCGCGGCTGCCGCGGCCAAAGGGCACCAGCACCATGCTGCCAAGTTTTACCGCATTCTGCTGGTCCGGCATGACGGCATAGGTATAAAGCTTATCAAAGTGGAAGGTCGCATTGCTGACGGCAACGCCTACCGTTTTGGGCATTCGTCCAGCTCCTTCAAAATGTTATTCTGCGGCACCAATGCGCTGGCAGATGGCCTGATACAGTGCATCGGCACAGGTATCGACCTGGTCGTTGACCAGCTTCAGGGTGAATTTATCCTGCTGGGCCAGCTCCTGCCGGGCGGTGGCAAGACGCTCCTGAATGCTGTCCTCGGTCTCGGTGCCGCGGCCCCGCAGACGGCGTTCCAGCTCCTCCACCGACGGCGGCAGCAGGAACACGGTGGTCGCGCCCGGGAACATGCGGCGGATGTTCGCTGCGCCGTGCACATCGATGACCAGAACGACCACCTTCTGGGCTGCAAGGCGCTTGTCCACCTCTTCGCGCAGGGTACCGTAGTAGTTGCCGTTGTAGAAGTTGTGCTCCACCACCTGATCGTTCTCGATCAGCTGCTGGAACTGCTCCCGGGTGCGGTAATAATAATCCACGCCCTCCTGCTCACCGGGACGCGGTGCGCGGGTGGTGGCGGAAACAGTCTTTTCGATCTCCGGGTGTGCTTCGCGCAGTGCCTTCACCACGCTGTCCTTGCCGGTACCGGCCGCGCCGGAGACCACAAACAAATATTTATCGTTCGCCATGGGTCTGTTCCTCCTCTGCTGGTGTTTTGCCCTCCTGCCCTGCCGCACGGTTGGCCACCGTTTCCGGCTGAAGCGCCGAGAGCACCACATGATCGGAGTCCATGATAAGCACTGCACGGGTGCTGCGGCCATAGGATGCATCGATCAGCATTCCGCGCTCCCGCGCTTCCTTTACAAGGCGCTTGACCGGGGCGGAGTCCGGGCTGACCACTGCCACCACACGGCCTGCACTGACCATATTGCCAAACCCGATGTTGATGAGCTTCATAAACCCCTCCGAATTTTCTGTATCACTCCAGATTCTGGATCTGTTCGCGGATCTTTTCGATCTCCGCCTTCATATCCACCACGATGCGGGTGATATCCAGATCCTGACACTTGGAGCCGATGGTATTGGTCTCGCGGTTCAGCTCCTGCGTCAAAAAGTCCAACTTGCGGCCCACCGGCTCGTCCAGCTTGAGGATATCGCGGTACTGCGCAATGTGGCTGCGCAGGCGCACCGTCTCTTCATCCACAGCGGTCTTATCACCAAAAATAGCGGCCTCGGTCAGCACGCGGGCATCGTCGACATCGCGGTCCTCCAGAATGACCTTGAGCTTCTCGTACAGGCGGTTGGTGTAGGCTTCCACGCGGCCTGCGCTCAAAGTCTCCACCCTGCCCACGCACTCCTCGAGGAAGTTCAGACGGTTTTCCACGTCTGCCTTCATCTTGGCACCCTCGGCGGCGCGCATCTCCACAAAGCGGTCCAGCGCCTGTGCGGTAACGGCAGAAACATCTTCCCACAGCTGTTCCTCGTCCACATCCGCGTGGCGGGTGGTGAGCACATCCGGGAAGCGGGTCAGCACGCCCGCAGAGATATCGTTCTTGACACCCAGCTGTTCCGAAATATCCCGCATGGCCTGCTGGTAGCTGCGTGCCAGCTCCATGTTGACGGCCACCACCGTATCGGCAGCGTCCACATTCTGCACGGTCATGCTCAGCTCCACCTTGCCGCGGGTGATGCGTTCGTTGAGCTGCTTTTTCAGGCGGCTGTCCAGATAACTGCAGGTGCGCGGGATGCGCGAAGAATACTCAAAGTAGCGGGAATTCACGCTGCGCAGCTCCACCGTGATCTCACGGCCATTGCGCACAGCAGTCCCCCGGCCAAAGCCGGTCATGCTTAAGATCATAACGCTCTCCTGTTCTTACATTTTCAGTGTTTCAGCTTACAAGTTTCGGTATACGTATCCGCCTTTGGGTACACAAACCCATGTTACGATACATATAGTTTCATTTTACTATTCTTCGGCCCAAAATTCAAGGTGCACTGTTGCGTGCCGCCGCCAAAACCGGCCGCAATACACGGTGCAAAGCAAAAAAGCTCTGATACAAAATCTTCCGATCCTGTATCAGAGCCTGTTTCAGTTGGTTTTATATACGCAGGTCACGCTGTTCTGCAGCAGATTTGCGTTCAGCAGTGCGCGCTCCACCCAGTGGATATTGTCCGCAATGGTATCGCGGGAGACACCGTATTCTGCCGCAATGTTCTCCATGCTGCGGTACTCGCGGCGGTAGAGCAAAGTCAGCACCAGCTTATCCTGCATTGTGATCTTGGTAAAATGCGGCCTGCGCCGGTGCTCCTTGCAATAAGCCGCATTCAGTGCTTCCAGCATCTGGGCAAATTCCTTCCGGGTGATGCCGAAGGTAAATTCATAATCCTGCTCTGTAAATTCCGCAAGGCGCTGTACCGTGATGCTTCTCATGCAGATCACCTCTTCTTTTTCCGGGGATGCCCGGGTGTCGGCTGCATCCATTTTGATTCATTATAAAATGGATGGATTTTCATGTCAATGAGCCGCCGCCCATTTTTGGGGCCAGATCCGGTGCAAAACACAAAAAGGAGCCTCCCGCCGCAAAAGCGGGAAGCCCCTGAATCCGTTATGAAAGATCAGACGGGATGAGACTGATTGGTGTAGTCCACATGGTCGCCGTCCACGCCCTGCTTCTTGGCATTGCGCTTTTCAAAGAACTTGGGTGCCACCTGCGGGAACATTGCGTAGGTCAGCACATCCTCTTCCTGCGTTGCCCACTTGGCAGCTTCTGCCTTCAGCTTGTCCATCTCAGGAGCCAGAGTATCAGCAAAGCGGCAGGTAATGGGCTGCTCGTCGCCCAGGATCTTCTTGGTGAACTCGGGCTTGATGGGAGCGGGAGTCTTGCCGTAATCACCGTGGACCAGACCCTTGAACTCCTTGGTGACCATCTTGTAGCGCTCGCCCAGGATCACGTTGAACACAGCCTGCGTACCAACGATCTGGCTGGTGGGGGTGACCAGCGGCGGATAGCCTGCATCCTCGCGGACGCGGGGGATCTCTGCCAGCACTTCGTCCAGCTTATCTTCCTTGCCGGCATCCTTCAGCTGTTTGAGCATGTTGGAGAACATGCCGCCCGGCACCTGATACAGCAGGGTGTTTGCATCCACGCCGAGGCTCTTCGGGCTGATCTGGCCGTTGGCAATGTACTTCTCGCGCAGCTTTGCAAAGTATGCGCGCACAACGTTCAGCTGCTTCAGATCCAGACCGGTGTCGTAATCGGTGCCCTGCAGGGCAGCGACCAGACTCTCGGTGGGCATGTGGCTGGTGCCCAGGCTCAGGGGGCTCATGGCGGTATCGATGATGTCGGCACCTGCCTCAATGCCCTTCAGGATGGACATGGAAGCCAGACCTGCGGTGTAGTGGCTGTGGATGTCAACAGGGATGCTGACGGTCTCCTTCAGCTTCTTCACCAGATCGTAGCAGGTATAGGGGGTCAGCAGACCGGCCATATCCTTGATGCAGATGGAGTTTGCGCCCATCTCTTCCAGAGTCTTGGCGTAGGCTGCAAAGTACTCGTTGTTGTGCACGGGGCTGAGGGTGTAGCTGATGCAGCCCTGCACATGAGCGCCTTCCTTGTTGGCTGCCTTGATGGCGGTCTGCAGGTTGCGCGGATCGTTCAGTGCATCGAAAATACGGATCACGTCGATGCCGTTTGCAACAGACTTCTGCACAAAGTACTCAACGGCATCGTCTGCGTAGGGGCGGTAGCCCAGCATGTTCTGGCCGCGGAACAGCATCTGCAGCTTCTGGTGGGGCAGCTCCTTGCGCAGGATGCGCAGGCGCTCCCACGGGTCTTCGTCCAGAAAGCGGATGCAGCTGTCGAACGTAGCGCCGCCCCAGCACTCCACGGAGAAGTAGTTGATCTTATCCATTTCCGGCAGGATGGGACGCATCTCATCCATGGTCATGCGGGTGGCCAGCAGAGACTGGTGGGCATCGCGCAGGACGACCTCAGTAACCTTGATCGGCTTTTTGGCCATGATTGTCACCTCTCCCTTAGTTCATGGAAACCAGAACGTCACCGGAGTTGACGGTGTCGCCCTTGTTGACGTTGATGGAAGCCACAGTGCCATCCTGCGGAGCAACGATCTCGTTCTCCATCTTCATGGCCTCCAGGATCACCAGCACGTCGCCAGCCTTCACGGATGCACCGGCCTTGACCTTGACATCCAGAATGTTGCCGGGCATGGGAGCCTTGACGGCAACGGCACCAGCAGCGCCTGTAGCAGCCTTGGGAGCAGCAGCGGGAGCCGGAGCAGCCTTAGGAGCAGCGGGTGCGGCAGGAGCTGCAGCAGCAACCGGAGCAGCACCAGCGGCAGTCTCCTCCACGGAGACGCTGTAAGCAACGCCATTGACGGTAATATTGTAGTACTTCATGGAAGGATCCTCCAAATCAAAATCGTATCAAAAAGATTTATACAGACGATTACAGAGCCATGTTGCCGTGCTTCTTGGGCAGGCGGGCAGCACGCTTGGTGCTCAGCAGTTCCAGTGCGGCAACAACGCTTGCACGCACATTGGCTGCATCGCAGGTCAGGTCAGCAGCGCCGCAGGCAACTGCATTTGCTGCGCTGCACACCTCGGCGGTGTAAGCAGCAGCCTTTGCGTTGGTGGCTGCAATGATGTTGTCGGAAGCATCGATCTCTTCCTTGTACAGGACGCTGACCGCTGCGCTGGGTTCCAGTGCGCTGACGGTGCAGCCAGCCACGGCAATGCGCAGATCGGCAGCAGCCAGAGCGGTGTAAACAGGGCCGACGGCCTTGCCAGCCAGCACAGCCACCTTTGCGGTGGTAGCGTCGGCATAGGTAGCAGCCAGACGGGCAGCCTCACGGATGCCGCCTGCAATGTCATCGGTCGCGCTGGGCACAAAGCCCTCGGTATCCACAATGGTGATCACCGGCACGCTGAAGGCATCGCACAGACGCACAAAGCGGGAAGCCTTGGCCACGCAGTTGTGGCACAGGGTCTTGCCGGTGGCCACAACGCCCACGGCGTTGCCGCCCACGGTGGCAAATGCAGTGTAAACAGACTTGCCAAAGCCTGCATACAGCTCCACAGCGCTGTCCTTATCGACCACGGCAGCAGCAGCCTTTGCAGGCTCTGCACCGGCAGCCAGAGCAGCAGTGGGCTGCTCGAACTCAAAGATCGCAGGGCCGGTCAGGTTGTTGGCCGGCAGCAGGCCCACGATGTGAGCAGCCTTCTCGGCAGCTTCCTCAGCAGTGGGTGCCACAATGGCGGCCACGCCAGCCTTTGCAGCGGCGGCTGCGGTGCCGGCATCGGCCACCTTGTCGCCCTTGGCAGCAGAGGTGAACGGAGCGGTGAAGAACAGCTCTGCGCCCTCAGCCATGATGCAGACATCTGCATTGGCAGCGCTCAGTGCGCTGGTGCCGCCGCAGACACCCAGAACAACAGCCACCTGCGGGATCACGCCGGAAACCTTTGCGATCTGCGCATTCAGCTTTGCGCTGGCGGTCAGCACGTCCAGACCCTCAGCCAGCTTTGCGCCGACGGAGTTGTAGAAGGTGACGACCGGGCAGCCAGTCTGAGCTGCCATCTCCAGAACCTTGATGTTCTTTTCAACATCCTTTACGGTAACAGCTTCGCCGTTCTGGTAAACAGCGTAAGCCTGCTGACCTGCCGCATAGCCGCAGGCAGCGCTCACTGCACCGTCAGCAAACAGTGCAGTGTATTCCCCGTCATCAAAAAACTTGGCGAGGATTTCTCCCTTATTGATCTTTGAAGCCATGGTAAGACCTCCTGGTTGTCTGTGTGAGCTTTCAAAATTAGTTTTATTATACTGAATTTTCCATAAAAATGCAAGAGATTCTATAAAAGTCCATGCGAATCAACATCTGTCGCGCAGAGTTCTACAATTTTTTAACGAGTCATCGTTCCTCCGCTTTCTCGCCTTTTTTCGGGCATTTTGCACCGCACACTCAGCTGCCAAAAAATCTCTTTTAATTTTGTGGATTCTGTCTGCCCCTGCTGCATTTTATTTTATAAGAAGTTATGTTACACTATATTTAATATGTAAATTTTTTTCGCAGAACAGCCCGCCGGGAAGCTTCGGGGCGGGTCATTTTGCAGAATATAAAAGGAAGGCCATGTCAAATTGAAAGATCTGTTCACTTCACTCCGCGCCTCCAACGAAACCTACAACTCCATGAAGCACTCCGCCCGGGCTATCATCCGCCGCGCCGAGATCCCCCTGCTCGCGGTCATCGTCCTGTATAAGGCTGCAACGAACCTGCTGTTCGTCCCCCTGATGCAGCAGCTCTGGTCGCTCACGCTGCGGTTCGCACCCATGCACTACCTGAGCAACAACAATGCTTCCGATATCTTTTCCTCCCCTGCGATCATCCTGTGCATCACGCTCATTGCCATCCTGACCGCGTTCTGGGCGCTGTATGAGTTTTCCGTCCTGCTGCATGGGCTGGATCTTGCCCGCAAGGGCGAAACGATCCGCCTGCCTGCCCTGCTGCGCACCTCTCTTGCAGATATCCGCCACGCATTCCTGCCGCAGAACTGGCTCGTTCTGGTCTACAGTGCCGTGCTGATCCCGTTCACCAATTTTTTCCTCGCCTGTAACTATATCACGCAGCTTGCCGTGCCGGAATACATCATAGGTGTCATCCGGGCAAACAGCCGGTATTACCTGCTCTATCTGGCTGCCGGTGCTGCCCTGCTGTTCCTCTGTGTCAGCTGGGTGCTGGTGCTGCCGCTGTTCGTGCTGGAGCGCAAAAGCCTGTGGCAGTCGGTAAAGGAAAGCTTTTGCTGCATCCGCAGGCGCGTCTTCCGTGCTTTTCTTTTGCTGCTGCGCTGGAACCTCTCGGTCGTCCTGCGTTCCCTGCTGCTGACGGCAGCGGTTGCCGTGCCGCTGTACGGCATCATCATCGCGGTCGGGCTGCAGAGCACACAGGCCATGTTTGCACTGTCCCGCGCGGCGCTGGCCATTGAGATGCCTTTCTTCCAGTTCCTGATCGACAGCGCCATCACCATGGCGCAGTGCACGATCCTCGCCATGCTGCACTGCCGCCTGCGGGAGCCTCTCCCCTCTGAGCCGGAGCCGGTCCAGAGCGGAAAGCATCACCGTTCCACCGGCAGGCTGCTTCTGGGTGCATCGGTTGCGGGTGCTACTCTGCTCACCTTTGCGCTGGCATTCTGTTACCTTGCCCTGCCCAGAGACGACGAGCTGCTCTCCATGCTGGGCGGCGTTGCGCCGGTAGTCACCGCGCACCGCGGCTACTCCGCTGCCGCACCGGAAAACACCCTGCCCGCTTTCCAGCTGGCCATCGATCAGGGCTGCGAGTGGGCCGAGCTGGATGTGCAGATGACCAGGGACGGCGTGGTCATGGTGACCCACGATACCAGCCTGCGCCGCTGCACCGGCCGCAACGAGAACATCTACGACCTGACCTATAACGAGGTTCGCAAGCTGGATGCCGGGCGCTGGTTCGGCCAGAAGTACACTGGTGCCAAAGTTCCCACACTGGAAGAAGTGCTGGACCTGTGCAAAGGTAAGATCCAGCTGAACATTGAGATCAAGCCCAATGCCGCCACCCCGGAGCTGGAAGCGGAAACCATCCGCATCATCCGCGAAAAAGGCTTTGCGCAGGACTGCACCATCACCTCGCAGAGTTATGAAACCCTCTGCAAGGTCAAGGAGCTGGCACCGGAGATCCGGACCGGCTATATCCTTGCACTGGGCGTGGGCAGTTATTACGATCTGCCTGCCGCAGATTTCTTCAGCGTACAGTCCACCTTTATCACCTCCGGTATGGTGCAGCAGATCCATAAGCGCAGCAAAACGATCTCCGCATGGACCGTCAACCGCGAAGAGGATGCCAGCGAACTGCTGAGCATCGGCGTGGACGACCTGATCACCGATAAGCCGGATATGATCCAGCAGCTGCTGAGCGAGGATGCCGACCTTGACAACAGCCTCGTCCTCCTGCGCGACTTCATCCGTGACCTGTTCGCTCCGTCCGATGTCGATGAACCCACTCCTGAGGAAGAGACCATCGAAGAAGCCATTGAGGACCCGGACGAATTGCTGGATGCATCGTAATCGCGGCAAACATCAAGTATTCTGTTAAACTACCCGTACACACATAAAAAGCCCCCTGCCAGTTCATCACCGGCAGGGGGCTTACAAGTTTACCTGATCCAGTTTTATCAAGAAAGATCATTCCAATTCGGTAAGCTTGGATCTTTACGAAGCAATTTATTTAATAAATCGGTACTGTGAACAAATCACTTACATTCCTTCTTCATAGCAGAGTAACCGATGAGAACGGTCCACACATAGGCACAGGTCTTGGGGATCATCAGCATACCGATCATGGGGACGGTATTGGCCCAAAGAACAACGGGAATGTAGAACCCGAAGCTCAGCACGATGGTCATCCACATCCAGCGAAAAGCCGCGTCGTTATGCTCCTTGGCGCTGCGGTAGAACAGCACGATGATCAGCAGGCCCATCAGTGCAAAAGGAATGTTACGGTAAATGCCCCAGGACAGCGGAGATTCGACGCTCAGCCACTGGTTCTGCGGCATCATGCACAGGATAACACGCACGGCAGCCAGACCGTAGACGGCGGCAGTCAGGCCATTGTTGCCCTTGACCCGGTAGCGCTCACGCCAGACATAGTACAGCAGCACATAAAAGACAGTCATTGTCACAGAGGTGATCCACTTACCCAGACCCAGAGGAACGGTAAAGTTTTCAAAGCCCGTGGTGCATAGAGCCAGAGCACGGGGAATCAGATGGAACGAGTCGCCGGCACCCAGAACGACAGCCATCAGGCCGAACAGCTTGAACTGGTGGCTGCCCTTGCAGCCACAAATCATCAGGATACCGATGGTGATGACGGATACCAGATACACAGCATCAAAAACAGTTTCTACGATTGCTTGCATAGTTGATTGCTCCTTGTTGATAGATTAAATTGATTGTAACACTGCATTTTTTGCAGGGCCGACTTCGTTTTTACGGTCATCAAGGGCTTGCTCGGCAAAGTTGCATCCAAAGTGCAGGATGTTGAAGCTGGCAGCGCTCCACACAAGACAGGCGAGCAGCAACAGGATATTGCGATGAACTTTCCTAGGAGTGTCCCTTTTAAGTGAACATTGTTCATTTTAGGCATTATAAAATTCCCACAGCAGTGTGGGAAAAAAATGCAGTCAATATAAGGTTCTGCGCACGATTTCCAGCACAGCAGCGGGGTCGTAGTCCTGCCGCAGCAAGGCAGACAGCATCAGCGAAAATAGAACATCGGCAAATTTTTCAACGGTGAATTGCGCGTTAAAAGCTCCCGGACGGATTTTGGTATCCTGCTGCAGCACCGTGCACAGACCGTTTAAGATATGGTGCCAGATTTGCTGCATGTGCCGTTTGCCATCGGCCTTGTCCTCCTGCATAAAGCCGAGAGAGTGCAGTGTGAAGAATCCAGGATACTGCTCACAGCCGTAGGCCATGCGCTCGTACATCCATTTGACACAGGTCTGCACATCCTGAAATACAGCCTCGTCCTGCGGGCGGTGGAAAATTTCGCACCAGACGCTCTCGACCGTGGCGCTGATAAGCTCAGCCTTGGAGTCATAATAGTTGTAGATCGAGCCGACCGAGACCCCGCATGCCGAGGCGACAGAACGGATACTGACTGCCGCCCAGCCCTTTTCCCGGATAAGCTCACGGCTGTTTTTTAAGATATCTTCCTTGGAGGTTACGATTGTATTCATGTGGTCACCCTCAATATGAACAATGTTCATTTTTATTATACTGCCCGTTCCCACTTTGTCAAGAGGATTTCATAAAAGGTTTATATTTTTGTGGTTATCCCTTTGAGCCATGTTCACGAATGGAAAATATGAATCAGCTGAAAGTTTACAAACCAAACACAAATTTACTGCATTGGCTACACGTAATGATCAGCAAGCGTCCTGGCACAGTTGAAAGCCCCGGGGGAATCCATCGGAGACGGCATCAAAAAAGAAGAAAAGCCCCGCTTTTCGGGGGGTATTTTCCGAAAAGCAGAGCTTTTATTTGCGTTATTTCGTTATACTGTTGAAAGGCTTAAAAAGTCGGAAGGAATTTTTTCATTACTCGAGCTCGGTAAGTCCAGATTCTTACTAAACAAATTTGTTTAGTAATGTTATTTGGAGATGTTCATTTTTCCATGAGATTGCCGTGGTAGATGTGGCTTGCTGATTTTTTAGTATCAGGATAGTATCACACAACCAGCGGAACCTCTGTGAGTATTATAATGCCATCTCCCCTTTTTTACAACCTACTTCTGATATTCTTATCTGCAATTTTTCTGTCAGAACTTCCTGTTCGTAATCCAAGCTCATGCGTTAAAAGTTACATTTAGGCGGTTGGCATCTGTCAACTTTGCTTCCAGAATTCTAACAAGCTCTTGTAATTCCATCTTGCTTTCCGCGTTAAGACCCAAACATTTTGCGATTCCTTCAGAATCGGTACTTATTCTCGTATCCAATGTTAAACTTAGACGTTTATCATGCTCTGTAAAATCATATGAATGGATATGTACAGGATCACCTAACCGTACACTATTAATCTCTCCAAAATTAAATTCACTTCTCATATGTTCATACAAGGGCTTTTGAATTATTAATACTAAATGCTTGTTTAAGTGCTCAAATGTTTCACTTTTATGATGCATTTGGATAAGAATTGTTTTCAATGTCATTTTCCAATTCATTCCAAATGGTTTTTTGCTTTTCAAATCGCTTGGGTCTACTTCTAAGCCACACTCGTCTAAAAAACGTTGTCTTTCTGGCCACACCGTACCAGTTGTATCCATGGTTTGCAATTCAATTCCTATAAAATCCTTCACCTTTTTATTTTTTGCTGAAACTAAAAAATAGTCAACATTTCCTCCTGGAATCTGAACTTCTGGAATCAAATACAATTCGTTACCCGGTTCATGCAATGTCAACAAATGAAGGCAATCCATAAATATCTGATTATGTTCCAAAAGTCGAAATGGGCAAATAATGATATCCTGTGTTTGATATTTCACAGAGCATGTTCCTATTTTAGTTTCCGGATTAGACTTTCTCATTTTTGTGCAAATTTTTCCCGTATATGGACACAACTGTCGCTCCATTGCACTTTTAAAATCATTCGTTTTGTCTTTGCAATTCAGGCCAAAAAATTCACTTATTTTACTCATGAATATCTCCCATTCCGTCCTACAAATCACTCATCCAGAACACCACACCGTTCTTTTGCAAGTTCGATATATTCTTCAGACATATCAATTCCTATCGATTGTCGATTCATTCTCATGGCAACGATATTGGTCGTTCCCGTACCGGAGAATGGATCCAGCACTGTTCCGTCCGGCGGACACGTTAAAACTATCGGAACCTTAACTAAATCTTCCGGATATGGTGCAAAGTGGAGTTTTCGTCCCTGTGTATCCTCTGGAACGATCTGCCACACATCAGAAATCATACTCCCTTTAGGATTATAAAATAAGAAATAAAAGCCTTTCTCTTCAAGTTCTTTTGCACGCCCACTTAGATTTGTAGTATTTCCATTAGTAACCCTTTGATTAGCCCCCTTAATGACCATTCTAAAGTCAGAGATTTCTCCTTTTTTCACGCGATCTAGCACCTCATCTAAGGCTTCAAAAGCATTTTTTCTCTGTTCATCTGTTAATTCAGTACTCAACTCGATTTTTCTTTTATAGCGCACACCCGTTACTCCTGTTGCACTAACAACAGCACCATTCTCTATTCGTGCTTTTCTCGGCTTTTTACGTACTGAGTCAGCATCATAGTAATATCCACTTTTCTTCTTAACAAAGTGGAACACCGGCTCATATTCGCAGCCCAAACTATCCTTAGACTGTGACATTGCACCTTTCATTTTATCCCATATAACCGTATTGCGAAGAATCCATTTTTGCTCGTCTTGCATTCGTATAGCAACCCGATATGGAATATTCAACAGTTGCTTATTTTTATAGCTATCACCAATATTAAGCCAAAATGAACCGGTTGGTTTTAACACTCTATAAATCTGTTCCGTTATTGCGAGTAGATTATTGATATATTCATCGAATGTAGGTTCCATCCCAATTCCGCCGCCCAAATATTGACGTTTCATATAATATGGAGGACTTGTTATCACGCAATCAATCGAACCATCCGAAAAATTTCTTAAAACATCCAGTGCGTCTCCACAAATGAACTTAGGTCTCATTATAGATTTATCCATCAATTCTCTCATCATCTTCAACAAGCTCCATGATTTCTCCAATAGAACATCTTAGTTCCTCACAAATTTTTGTAAGCACCTCAACTCTTACATCTTCATTTTTTCCTAACTTAGCCATAGCATTCGTACTTATTTTAGCTTGTTTACAAAGCTGAGACTTGTTGATTCCTTTATCAATCAATAGCTTCCACAGTCGATTATATGAAACATGCATTATTAGCCTCCACTCAAATCGAAGTTTTCTATTTTTAGTTATTATACTATACCATCTCTCAATTTTCAATTAAATATTGAGGATTTCAATATAGCATATATTCATCAATTGCTCCTCTCTTTTTTGCTCCCATATTTCAAAAACAAATTTTATCTACTTTTACCTATATGTACAGCCCCCGCCAACATCCGCTGGCGGGGGTCTACTATACTTACAGCTCTACGTTGTTCTGCCTGTTCTTCTTCTGGCTCCTATCTGTGGTCTGCTCCTGCTCCCTCATAAGCCCAATGACCTGCTGCATCTTTTCGGCACCGAAATAGTTCCATACTCGCCTGAAATCACGTTTCATCGCATAGAACTGAGAGTTTTCAGCCTCCACCTCTTTCAGCCGCTGGCTTAGATGATGGGTAGCTTTCTTCTCGTCCTGATAGAAGTGCAGATACTTATCCCTCTCGTTCTTAACCTCCCAGTACTTCCGATGGAGGGCAAAGAGTACCTTCACCAACTTCTGGATCAGCGGCATGGCCTTTTTCTCCCGGTAGCTCTTGGCGGTCTCAAATGTGGCTGCTTCTGGCACCCATTCTTCTGGCCGCTGGGAGTACTGTGCTGACAGGCTTTCCAGCCCCTCCATGATGGGAGCCAGCTTGTTCAGTTCCTTGCTCTGCTTCTGGTAGGTCAGCTCTGCTTTCTGTACCCGCTGTTCAGCGGCTTCTACGGCTGTCTGCGCTGTTTCCAGCTGTTCCTGCATCTCGGTCAGGTCGGTCTGGCACTCCTGCTTGGCCGCTTCCAGCGCAGCCACCTCTTTGGTGCGCTCCTGCTTCTTGAAGTCCAGCACTGACAGATGTTCTTCGTGGGTGCCTTTCTGTTCCCACTCGATGCCGTGCCGCTCCATCACGGCAGCAAGCTGCTCTTTCTCGGCGTTGATCCACTGGTTCAGCTCGGATTCCCGTTTAGAGCCGCCTGCAAAGCCCAAGGCCTTCAGAGCCTGCTTCAGGGAAATCTTGGTGTCCAATCCTTTGCCCTTCCAGCCGGACACATACGGCACGAAATCGATGTGCAGATGGGGCGTGGCTTCGTCCATGTGGAGGAACGCTCCGAACACCCGCAGTGTCGGGTTACGTTCTTGGAAGCCCTGCATATACTCGTCCAGCAGTTCCTTTGCCAGTGCGCCATTCTCGGTCAAGACACCCATATCATCTTTGTTGCCGATCTGGACGATCAGCTCATGGAAGAGTTTTTCCTGCTTGCCTGTCCGCAGGTGCTCATAGTAGTCGTTGATACAGCGGTCCTTGCGCTTCTGCTTGGCATTGTAACGGTCCACCGCCTTGTCAAACAGTTCGTGGTACACTTTCTGAATCGGTTCATCCCGGTATATGACATTCAGGCTGCTGCGCTCCGGGTCTACGTTTTCAGCGGTGAAACTTCTCCGGTTATGGTTGAGGGAACCGGGGCCCCGCATTGCGGAAATGGTTCTTTTCAATCGCACGTCCTTTCTCTGTGGAAGTAACTGGTGCCGGACACGGCAAAGGCTTTGTTACTTTCGTCGAAAGTAACGCAAAAGCACTTTTGACAGACGTTCCGTCCATCAAAAGATGCCTTTGCGCCCTGCCGGGGGCCTTCGTCTGCGGACGGGGTTTCGCTGCGCCTCACCGCTGCCCGGTCCAACACCACCTTCCTGCGTGATTGCATTCACAGGAGCGTGTCACGCTCCTGTCCTCTGCCAATAGAGGGACTCACCAGCGGAAGCTTTCTGGCACGCCTCGTCTGTCCAGATACTCCTGCCGAGCCTGCTCCCGCTGTTCCTCGGTGGGTGCTGTCTTGTACTGGGCATACAGCTCATGCCGCAGCATCGCATCCAGTTTTTGCTCCAAGCCCTGTTCAATAACCTCTTCGTACTCATTTTCGCCGCTCAAATGATAATGCAGCAAGGCAACGAAAAGTTCCTGCGAAATCTGCACATTTTTCATCGTTATCACCATACCGTGTCGGTTGTGTCGATTGTGACGGTATTTTACATAGTAGCAAAAATACCGTCACAACCGTCACGAATCGTCACGCCCCAGAATTTTCCAGCGTTAATTTGACCACCCTGCCCTCATGGGTGCGCCTGCTTTCGTACCGAATCCCATAGTCGTTGTAGAGCCTGTCGGCACTCACATTCAGCTTCCGGGTCAGGATGTTTGCCTGTATGCTCACACCCGGCAGACGTTCCAGCAGTTCCGTGGGCGCACCGCTCCACTCCGGCTGTTCCGGGGTGAGCATCTTTGCCACCACTTCCAGAAGCGGGTCGGGCGGCAGCTTCCAAAGTTCCGTTTCGGCTCCTTGGAACGCCCACACGCAGCGTTCCCGGTCAAACTCCAATGTCAGCTCCTGATCCGGCTGGTCACGTCCCACGATGTCCAGTAGTGCGGTGTTGTCCGTGCGCCGCTTCTTCTGCATGATGAACGCGCCATCCGCTGCACCCAACAGACCGTTGGTGCCGGAGATCATATCAAAGCTGTCCTCGGCTTCCATCTTCCGGGTGTGATGAACCACCAGCAGGCAGATGCCGTACCTGTCGCTGAAAGTTTTCAGTTTGGTCACGATCTCGTAGTCGCTGGCGTAGCTGTATCGATCCCCGCCGATCTCCCGCACCTTCTGCAGGGTATCGATGATGATGAGCCGTACATCCGGGTGCTCCCGGATGAAGCCTTCCAACTGCTGGTCAAGTCCCTCGCTCATGGACTTGGCATGCGTTGCGAAGTAGAGATTGCTGGTCTCCTCCACCCCGAACATCCGGGAGAGCCGCCGCTGCAGTCGGGCGTAATCATCCTCCAACGCCAGATAGAGGACAGTGCCTTGATGCACCTCGTACTCCCACAACGGAAGCCCCATCGCCACATGGTAGGCAAGCTGCCCCATGAAGAAGGACTTGCCCACCTTGGGCGCACCTACGAAGAGGTAGGTGCCACTGTACAGCAAGTCGTTCACGATGGGTTTCCGAGGTGGATACACCGTGTCGTACAGCTCGGTCATTGATATCGTGTTCAGCCCGAAATTGTTTGACTTTTTCGCGGCTTGCAGATTGATTTGCTTGCCCGAATTTGTTATAATATTGGTGTTGATTTTTGAGGACGACTGTACCGCATCTGCGCCAACAGATGCACCCGGTACGGTCGTTTTTCTATTGTCCGTCATTCGCATTCCTCCTTAAGTCCGTTCAACGTCAGGGCTACCATTTGCAGGGTCTCCAGCAAGTCCGGCGGAACCTCTTCATCCACGGCCAGCCGCTGCAATTCCTGATAGATCAGCTCCATCTGGCCTCGCAGAGCTTTGTAGACCCTTGGGTTGCCTACCACGGTGATTTCCCGGTCAGTCAGGCGGCGGATGATATACTCCTGCTTGGTCAGCCCGGAGAGCTTGACTTTTGCTTCCAGAACCTCGTCCTCTTCCGGGGACATTCGGAAGGCTACCACCTTGTTCCGCCAGCGGCCTTGCTGGTCGAGTACTCGTTCCATCTTCATCCCTCCTTTCGCTCCATGTCCAGCTTCTGCGCCATCTCCTGCTGCTTTGAGGGGAAGAGATGGGCGTACTTATAGGTGATATCCACGCTCTCATGCCCTACCCGGTCTGCGATTGCCAACGCCGAGAAGCCCATCTCGATCAGCAGCGATACATGGGAGTGCCGCAGGTCGTGGATTCGGATGCGCTTCACCCCGGCTGCCTTGGCTCCCCTGTCCATCTCGTGGTGCAGGTAGCTCTTGGTCACCTCAAAGATCCGCTGGTCTGGCTGGACTTTGTAGAGGGATTTCAGGTAATCCCTGATCTCGTCCGTCAGAAACTGCGGCATCTGGATGACCCGGACGCTCTTGGGTGTTTTCGGGTCAGTGATCACATCCCGGCCTTTCAGCCTTTGATAGGATTTGGTGATGGAGAGCAGCCCCTTGTCCAAGTCGAAATCTGCCGGAGTCAGAGCCAGCAGCTCGCCCTCCCGGATGCCACACCAGTAGAGGACCTCAAAAGCGTAATAGGATTGCGGCTTGTCCATCATGACTTCTGCGAATTTGAGGTACTCTTCCTTTGTCCAGAAAAGCATTTCCTTGTGCTTTTCCGACCCCATGCACCCGGCTGTGGCTGCTGCGTTTGATTTCAGCCCGTAGAACCGGACGGCGTGATTCAGGATGGCACTGAGTTGTCCATGGAGTGTCTTGAGGTAGGTCGGCGAGTAGGCCTTGCCGTTTTTGTCCCGGTAGTTCAGCATCTCGTTTTGCCATGCGATCACATCCCGTGGCTTTATCTCGCTGAGCCGCTTTTCTTTGAAATACGGTAAGATTTTCGTTCGGATGATGTGCTCTTTGGTAGACCAGGTGTTTTCCCGGAGTCGCTTTTTCTTGTCCATGATATAAATTTCCACGAAGGCTTCAAAGGTCATGGTCAGGTCTGCTGCCTGCTGAAGAAGGAACTCCCGCTCCCACGCCAGAGCATCCTTCTTGGTGGCAAATCCCCGTTTCAGCTTCTTCTGCTTCACACCTTGCCAGTTCTCAAAGTAGAAGGAAGCGTACCATGTGCCCTGTTTGCTGTCCTTGTAGGCTGGCATCCTATCACTCCTCCCCTGCCCCGTAGATCTTCTCCTGATAGTACCTCCTGCTTACCCGGCCTCCCACGGTCGTGTAGCCCTTGGCTCTCAGTTCCTCGTTCCACTGGGCGATCATTTTGTACGCCAGCCCCTGCGAGATGTCCAGCTCCTTTGCCAGCTCGTCTGCCTTGATAAAAATGCTGTTTGCCATTTTTTGTCCTTTCCTTGTCGGTTTCATTTCGGTGCCGCTTCATCCTCGCTGACTTCCGGCAGGCATATCCCCTTTGCGGTGCTGTGCCGTCCCCTTGTGGAGCGCTCGCTTCCTTTCGGAAGGTCTTGGCGGTTTGGATCAGTTTGGCGGTCATTCAATTTTACTAAGCATTTTTGCTTATCTTTTTGTGTTCTCATTATACTAAACACATTCCGTTAAGTCAAGAGGTTTTCAGGTAAAATCTTAAACTTTTTTGTTTATTTTCTATTGCACCTCCTATTTTTCTGTGCTATACTAGGTTCAACAAATATGTTTAAGTCAGGAGGCAATCGCATGGCAGTCGGTGACCGCATCAAACGTGCCCGCAACTTCCGAGGCATGACCCAGAAGGAACTGGGCATCGCCATCGGGTTTGAGGAGAAAAGCGCAGACATCCGCATCGCACAATACGAAAGCAACACCCGCACTCCTAAAGAAGAGTTGCTCCGCAAGATTGCGGAGGTGCTGGACGTGAACTACCGTTCCCTCTATGAGCCTACCTTGTACGCCGCAGAGGATGTAATGTACACCCTGTTCGAACTGGATGAGCACTACCCCGGCACCCGGCTCTATGAGGTCACAGACACCACCGACCCGGATCTCCCGGAAAAGCACATGGCAGTCAGTTTCCGCTATCGCCTGCTGGATGAGTTCTTAAAGGAGTGGCAGCTCCGTAAGAAGCAGCTCCGGGAGGGCGAGATCACCAAGGAAGAGTATCTGGAATGGAAGCTCAACTGGCCTCAGACCGCCGACGGCTGCGGCCGGTACGAGCCGAAGAAAAAGTGGCGTAAAGAATAAAAGACACAAAAATGCCCTCTGAAAAACTTACCGTTTCTCAGAGGGCATTCTCATGTCTCTCTTTATAAATAATCGCCTGATAGTATCAAAGCAGTATCACAGAGCCTTTTGGCTCTCAAAATATTGCGTTGCATCAATATTTTTCAGGGTTTGCAGATTACTCGAGCTCAATGGTTGCCGGCGGCTTACCGGTGCAATCATAGAACACGCGGTTCACATGCTTGACCTCATTGACGATGCGGCTGGTGACAGTGCCCAGAACATCCCAAGGCATATTATAGCTCTCTGCAGTCATGAAGTCGGTGGTGGTCACAGCACGCAGCGCCACAGCGTAATCATAGGTGCGCTCGTCGCCCATGACGCCCACACTGTGCATGTTGGTCAAGGCTGCATAGTACTGGCTGATCTCCTTATCCAGACCTGCCTTTGCGATCTCCTCACGCCAGATCGCGTCGGCATCCTGCACGATAGCCACCTTCTCCGGGGTCACTTCGCCGATGATGCGGATGCCAAGGCCCGGGCCGGGGAACGGCTGACGGCTGACCAGATATTCGGGCAGGCCCAGCTCACGGCCGGCCTGACGCACCTCGTCTTTGAACAGGTTGCGCAGCGGCTCCACCAACTCCTTGAAGTCCACGGTGTCGGGCAGACCGCCAACGTTGTGGTGGCTCTTGATAACAGTGGACTCACCGCCCAGACCGCTCTCAACGACATCCGGGTAAATGGTACCCTGTGCCAGGAAATCCACCTTGCCGATCTTCTTGGCCTGCTCTTCAAACACACGGATGAACTCTTCGCCGATGATCTTGCGCTTGCGCTCCGGCTCGGTAACACCAGCCAGCTTTGCAAAGTAGCGTTCGCGGGCATCCACACAGATAAAGTTGATATCAAAGCCGTTGGCATTGCCCGGGCCGAATACAGAGCAGACCTCTTCCTTCTCGTTCTTACGCAGCAGACCGTGATCCACGAACACGCAGGTCAGCTGCTTGCCGATGGCCTTAGCCAGCATAGCTGCCAGAACGGAGGAATCCACGCCGCCGGACAAGGCGCACAGCACCTTGCCATCGCCGATGCGCTCACGCAGGGCCTTGACGTTGTTTTCCACAAAGGAGTCCATCTTCCAGTCGCCGGTACAGCCGCAGACGTTGTACACGAAGTTGCGCAGCATCTTCTTGCCTTCCGCAGTGTGCAGCACTTCCGGATGGAACTGGACCGCGTACAGGCCCTTCTCGGCGTTCTCTGCCGCAGCTACCGGGCAGTTGACCGTGTGAGCAGTGATCTTAAAGCCGGGCGCTGCCTGCTCAATATAGTCGTTGTGGCTCATCCAGCAAATGGTGGAGGGCTGCACATCCGTGAACATCTTGCTGTTCGTGTCCACGAACACCTCAGTCTTGCCGTACTCGCGCTCCGGTGCGCGGCAGACATGGCCGCCCAGCAGATGCATCATCAGCTGGCTGCCGTAGCAGATGCCCAGCACAGGCACACCCCAGTTGAAGATCTCAGGGTCGATCGTGGGGGAATCTTCCAGATAAACGCTGTTGGGGCCACCGGTAAAGATGATACCCTTGGGGTTCTTTGCCTTGATAACCGACAGATCGGTTTTATAGGAATAGATTTCACAGTAGACATTGTTCTCGCGGACGCGGCGCGCGATCAGCTGATTGTACTGGCCGCCAAAGTCCAGCACGATGACAGTTTCATGCTGCATGAAGTTCTCTCCTCCCTTATCCATTCAATGTGTTTCTACAGATAAATTCAGTATAGCACATCTGCCAAATAAAAGCGACATCATTTGTGAATTTTCCTGTTTTTATTTTTCACGTATGGGATGCCGCAGAACTGTTTTCAGTGTTCCCGGTGCAGCGCGGCGAGGATCACTCAGATAAATCTCGTGGTGGAAGCGTGTCTCTGAAAAATCAAGCCTATACCCCTGCTCTACGGCAAAGGCATCCATCTGCGCCAGCGTTTTCGGTTCTTCATCATAAGGGCCGATATGCAGGCACTGAACGCAAAGTCCCTCATCATAGGTCAGGAATTCCGCCTTGGAAAAATCCTTTTTCTTTTTTGCCGTTGCTTCCTGTACGGCCCAATCAAACACTTCCGGCGTCACGAATTCTGGCAGTCGAATCATGGATGTCCACTCAAATGTTTCTTTATGCGCATAATCAACGCCATCCACGCCCTTCTGATGCCACAAGCCCTCCAACGGTGGAACCACATATTCAAAATAGCCGTCCATCTTGTGGCTGCCCTTATAGCTCATTTTGATGGTGAAAGCAATGCCATACAGCACTCCCATAGCCTCCTGATAGGCTCCATCCGGAACATTCGGGTCGCCCTTGCCGTGCACTGCCACAAAATTCATACGCGGTATCGTAATCAGATGCGGTTTTTTCGGCGGGAGATAAAATTCCCTGTACTCTTTCTTATAATCAAACGGCATTACTCTTCACACCTTCCAGAAGTTCTCGCTGCTTCTTTTTGCTGAATCCCCTCAGCACCAGCCGATAGGACTTTTCCAGCATTTCCTTTTTCAGTATACCAGAACAACCTTGTTTTGTAAACAAAAAGTTGTGACATGCTGCAAAAAAAATCCCCTGCCCTTACGGACAGAGGATCTAAAGCAAAAAGAGACCTTCCCACTCTCCGGAATGGGAAGGTCTCTCGTAAGTTTAACCTTTAGCCTTAGGAAAGGCGCGAAGGGTCAAAATCACTCAATGATCTTGCCAACAACGCCAGAACCAACGGTACGGCCACCCTCACGGATAGCGAAACGCAGGCCCTCTTCCATAGCAACAGGGGTCAGCAGCTCAACGTGCATCATGACGTTATCGCCGGGCATGCACATCTCAGTGCCTTCGGGCAGAGTGATGATACCGGTCACGTCGGTGGTGCGGAAGTAGAACTGAGGACGATAGTTGGAGAAGAACGGGGTGTGACGGCCGCCTTCGTCCTTGGTCAGAACGTACACCTGAGACTCGAAGGTCTTGTGGGGGTGCACGGAACCGGGCTTAGCCAGAACCTGACCACGCTCGATCTGGGTACGATCAACACCACGCAGCAGAGCGCCGATGTTATCGCCAGCCTCAGCGAAGTCCAGAGACTTACGGAACATCTCCAGACCGGTGATGGTGGTGCTCAGACGATCGGGCTTGATGCCGACGATCTCCATAGCATCGCCAACCTTAGCAATACCACGCTCAACACGACCGGTTGCAACAGTACCACGGCCAGAAATGGTCATGACATCCTCGATGGGCATCAGGAAGGGCTTGTCTTCCTCACGATCGGGGTTGGGGATATAGGTGTCAACAGCGTCCATCAGCTCCTTGATGCAAGCATACTCGGGAGCATTGGGATCAGTGGAGGTAGACTCCAGAGCCTTCAGAGCGGAACCACGAATGATCGGGGTGTCGTCGCCGGGGAAGTCGTACTCGGTCAGCAGCTCACGGATCTCCATCTCGACCAGATCCAGCAGCTCTTCGTCGTCGACCATATCGCACTTGTTCATGAACACAACGATATAGGGCACGCCGACCTGACGAGCCAGCAGGATGTGCTCACGGGTCTGGGGCATGGGACCATCGGTAGCAGCAACGACCAGAATAGCGCCGTCCATCTGAGCAGCACCAGTGATCATGTTCTTAACGTAGTCAGCATGGCCCGGGCAGTCAACGTGAGCATAGTGACGAGCGTCGGTCTGATACTCAACGTGAGCGGAGTTGATCGTGATACCACGAGCACGCTCCTCAGGAGCCTTATCGATGTTGGCATAATCCATGAAGTCTGCGTCGCCCTTCAGAGCCAGGTACTTGGTGATAGCGGCGGTCAGAGTGGTCTTGCCGTGGTCAACGTGACCGATGGTGCCGATGTTCACATGCGGCTTAGAACGGTCGAACTTTGCCTTTTCAGCCATTGGAATATCCTCCCTTAATTTAGGTTTTGATATTTGGTTACAACAACCCTGCAAGATGCAGACATTGCATTGCAAGGCTATTCTACTAAATTTGCCCTGTAAAATCAAGTGCTTTTACAGGAAATTTTGCCGAGGTTACACTACCCCGGCAAAATCTTTATCCATTTTTCAGGAATCAGCCCTTGGTGCGGCCAGCGATGATCTGGTCAGCAATGTTCTTGGGCACCGGCTCGTAGTGAGACGGCTCCATGACATACTGGCCACGGCCCTGAGTCTTGGAGCGCAGGTCGGTAGCGTAGCCGAACATCTGAGCCAGAGGCACAAATGCATTGACGCGCTGAGTACCAGCCATAGCTTCCATGCCCTGGATCTGACCACGGCGTGCATTCAGGTCGCCGATAACATCGCCCAGATACTCATCGGGAACGATAACTGCAACCTTCATGATAGGCTCAGTGATGATAGGATCAGCCTTGCGCATAGCATCCTTGAACGCCATAGAACCAGCAATGGAGAAGGCCATTTCAGAGGAGTCGACCTCATGATAAGAACCATCCCACAGGGTAACCTTGACATCAACAACAGGATAGCCAGCCAGAACACCGGACTTCATAGCACCCTGGATACCGTTGTCGATAGCCGGGATGTATTCCTTCGGGATGGCACCGCCAACGATGGCGTTGACGAACTCGTAACCCTTGCCGGGCTCGTTGGGCTCGATCTTGATCTTAACATGACCATACTGGCCCTTACCACCGGACTGACGTGCGTACTTGGTCTCCTGGTTGGCCTCTTTGCGGATGGTCTCACGGTAAGCAACCTGAGGTGCACCCACGTTTGCTTCAACCTTGAACTCACGCAGCAGACGGTCAACGATGATCTCCAGGTGCAGCTCGCCCATACCGGCGATGATGGTCTGACCGGTCTCTTCGTCGGTGTAGGTCTTGAAGGTCGGATCCTCTTCGGCCAGCTTTGCCAGCGCGATGCCCATCTTCTCGTTGCCGGCCTTGGTCTTGGGCTCGATGGCAACGCGGATAACAGGCTCGGGGAACTTCATGGACTCCAAAATGATGGGATGATTCTCATCACACAGAGTGTCACCGGTAGTGGTGTTCTTCAGACCGACAACAGCAGCGATATCACCTGCGTAGCAGCAGTCGATATCCTTGCGGTGGTTAGAATGCATCTGCAGGATGCGGCCCATACGCTCCTTGCTGTCCTTCACGGAGTTGTAGACAGTGGTACCTGCCTCAACCTTACCGGAGTAAACACGGAAGTATGCCAGCTTACCAACGAACGGGTCGGTAGCGATCTTGAAGGCCAGAGCTGCGAAGGGAGCGTCGTCAGAAGACGGACGGGTCTCCTCTTCCTCAGTCTCGGGATTCACGCCCTTGATGTCAGGGACATCGGTAGGAGCGGGCATATAGTCAACGATAGCGTCCAGCAGCTTCTGGACACCACGGTTCTTGTAAGAAGAACCGCAGACAACGGGAACCAGCGTGTTAGCGATGGTCTCCTTGCGGATCGCAGCCTTCAGCTCGGCACGGGTGATCTCCTCGCCCTCGAGGTACTTTTCCATGAGCTCTTCGTCGTTCTCAGCAACAGCCTCGATCAGGATGTTGTGATACTCCTCAGCCTGCTCACGCATATCCTCAGGAATGGGCTCGGTACGCATGTCGTTGCCCATGTCGTCATAGTAGACCTCAGCGTTCATATCGACCAGGTCAACGATACCGCGGAAGGTATCTTCCTGACCGATAGGCAGCTGGATTGCCACGCCGTTTGCGTGCAGACGATCGTGCAGCATCTTGATGCAGCGGAAGAAGTCGGCACCCATGGTGTCCATCTTGTTAACGTACACCATACGGGGAACCTTGTACTCGTCAGCCTGACGCCAGACGGTCTCAGACTGCGGCTCAACACCGCCCTTTGCAGCCAGAACGGTCACAGAACCGTCCAGCACGCGCAGGGAACGCTGGACCTCAACAGTGAAGTCCACGTGGCCCGGGGTGTCGATGATGTTGATGCGGTGACGGTTCTTCTTGAATGCAACCGGATCCTTCTGGGTCTCAGAGTGGCTCCAGTAGCAGGTGGTAGCAGCGGAAGTGATGGTGATACCACGCTCCTGCTCCTGAACCATCCAGTCCATGGTAGCGCCGCCATCATGAACTTCGCCGATCTTGTGGTTGATACCGGTGTAGTACAGAATACGCTCGGTAGTAGTAGTTTTACCAGCATCAATGTGGGCCATAATGCCGATATTTCTCGTCATCTGAAGAGAAACTTCTCTGGGTGTAGCCATGAAATTAACCTCCTACAGAACAGATCAATAACGGAAATGAGCGAAAGCCTTGTTAGCCTCTGCCATCTTGTGAGTATCCTCACGCTTCTTCACGGCGTTACCAGTGTTGTTGGCAGCATCCATGATTTCAGCAGCCAGACGCTGAGCCATGGTCTTCTCACCACGGCTGCGGCTGTAGGCAGTCAGCCAGCGCAGACCCAGGGTCTCGCGGCGAGCCGGGCTGACTTCCAGAGGAACCTGGTAGTTAGCACCGCCAACGCGGCGGGTCTTGCACTCGAGGCTGGGCATGATGTTCTCCATCGCCTTCTCGAAAGTCTCCAGAGGATCGTTGCCGGTCTTCTCCTGAATCATGGAGAAAGCTTCGTAAACGATCTTCTGAGCGACGCCCTTCTTGCCATCCAGCATAACGCTGTTGACCAGACGAGTGACCATCTTGGAATTGTAAATAGGATCAGCTAAGACATCGCGCTTAGCAATGTTACCTCTTCTAGGCATCTTTCTTCCCTCCTTCACAGAATGATATCATCGGTACTCGAAAGTAATAAAACTCCCGTTGTGTCACAAAGAGCTGACCTTTACATAAACTGTTGCCCTCCGCTTTGCAAGCGGACTTGTTATTTATATAATGGAAAGCCGTTTATGGCGGTTGTCCTCAATTACTTCTTTGCAGCACCGGCCTTAGGACGCTTTGCGCCGTACTTGGAGCGGGCCTGATTACGGCCTGCCACACCCTGAGTATCCAGGGTACCACGGATGATGTGGTAACGCACACCGGGCAGGTCCTTAACACGACCGCCACGGATCAGCACGACGGAGTGCTCCTGCAGGTTATGGCCGATACCGGGAATGTAAGAGGTGACCTCGATACCATTCGTGAGGCGGACACGAGCAACCTTACGCAGAGCAGAGTTGGGCTTCTTGGGGGTCATGGTACGAACAGCAGTGCAGACACCACGCTTCTGGGGGCTGTTCAGATCAGAATACTGTTTCTTCTGAGAATTGTAGCTCTTCAGCAGTGCGGGAGCGGTGCTCTTGGTAGCCAGAACCTGACGGCCCTTGCGTACAAGCTGGTTAAAAGTAGGCATTTTGTTTCTCCTTTCTTAATAATGCACATCGGACTTTTTCCGACTTTTTTGCCGCACTATCCCCATGAGGGATGCGCAACAGTTATATAATACTCGCTTTACAGGCGGATGTCAACAGTTTTTGCAAAGTTTTTTGCATTTATTCCAGATTTTTTCTTTCAGCATTTTTTCGACGCAAAACGCACAGTTTTCTCCCCTGTTTCCGCTTTTCCGGGCATATAAAAACCGCCCTGCAGGCGGATGCCCACAGAGCGGTCCATTGTTTTATTTCAGAAGAAGGAGCTTTGCTTACTGTACAGCAGCTGCCTGTTCGGCAGCGATCTCAGCATCGCGCTCAGCCTCACGGTTCTTCAGATCCTCACGGACTTCCGGCAGACCGGTACCTGCGGGGATCAGTTTACCAATGATGACGTTCTCCTTCAGGCCGGCCAGCGGGTCGACCTTGCCCTTGATGGCAGCTTCGGTCAGCACGCGGGTGGTCTCCTGGAAGGATGCAGCGGACAGGAAGGAGTCGTTTGCCAGAGCAGCCTTGGTGATGCCCAGCAGCACCTGCTGGTACTCAACCAGCTTCAGGCCCTCTTCACCAGCGTCGATGCGCTGCTGCAGATCGGCGTTGATGCTCTCCACTTCCAGACGGCTTGCCAGTGCACCGCCGATCAGGTTGGAAGAACCGGAATCAGTCACGCGCACCTTGCGGCACATCTGACGGACGATGACTTCGATATGCTTATCGTTGATCTCAACGCCCTGCAGACGGTAGACCTTCTGAACTTCGTTGATCAGGTAGTTCTGGACATCCTCCAGACCCTTGATTGCCAGAATATCCTGCGGATACAGAACACCTTCACGGGTGATGATGTCGCCCTTCTCCACACGGTCACCCGGCATCACGCGGGAATGCTGGGTGAACGGGATGGAGTAGCTCTTTACGACCTCGGCACCGTTCTCGTCCTTGCCGGTCACCTTGATAACGACATTCTTCTTGGTATCGTCCTGAGAAACGACACCAGAGATCTCGCTCATGATGGCCATGCTCTTGGGACGGCGGCTCTCGAACAGCTCTTCAACACGGGGAAGACCCTGCGTGATATCTTCAGCAGATGCGATACCGCCGGTATGGAAGGTACGCATGGTCAGCTGAGTACCAGGCTCGCCGATGGACTCTGCGGCGATAACGCCGACAGACTCGCCCAGACGGACCGGCTCGCCGTTTGCCATATCGGAACCATAGCAGCGTGCGCAGACACCGGTCTTTGCACGGCAGGTCAGCAGGCTGCGGATCTTCAGCTTGGTAATGCCAGCAGCCTCGATCTCGTTTGCATCGTACAGGTCGATCATCTTGCCTTCCGGCACGATCACCTTGCCGGTGACGGGGTTGACCACATCGCCCACAGCAAAGCGGCCGATCAAGCGCTCGCGGAAGCTCTCGATCTTCTCCTTGCCCTCGTGGATCTCAGACACCCACAGGCCGTCGGTGGTGCCACAGTCGATCTCGCGCACGATGACATCCTGAGAGACATCGACCATGCGGCGGGTCAGGTAACCGGAGTCAGCGGTACGCAGAGCGGTATCGGCCAGACCCTTACGGGCACCACGGGCAGAAACGAAATATTCCAGAATATTCAGACCTTCACGGTAGTTGGCACGAATGGGCATCTCGATGGTGTGGCCAGCGGTGTTTGCCAGCAGGCCGCGCATACCGGCCAGCTGCTTGATCTGGTTCATAGAACCACGAGCACCGGAGTCAGCCATCATATAGATTTCGTTGTCCTTGGGCAGGTTGTCTGCCAGAGCCTTGGAGACCTTATCGGTGGTAGCCTGCCAGATGGCGATGGTCTGGTTGTAACGCTCGTTGTCGGAGATCAGGCCGCGGTTGAACAGCCTGCCGACCTTTGCGATCTGCTGGTCAGCCTCAGCGATCAGTTCCTGCTTCTGCGGCGGGATCACAGCGTCGCACACAGCAACGGAGATCGCAGACAGAGTGGAGTACTTGTAGCCCTGCGCCTTGATGGCATCCAGCATCTTTGCACACTTGCGGGTGCCGTTGCGGGTCATGCAGCGGGAAATGATGTCGGGCAGAGTCTTCTTGGTCACGCGGAAGCTGACCTCGTACTCCAGCCAGTGCTCGGGATCAGTACGGTCGATATAACCCAGATTCTGAGGAACAGGGTTATTGAAGATGATGCGGCCGACGGTGGCTTCCACCAGACCGGTGCGCTCCACGCCGTCAATGGTCATGGTGCGGCGCACCTTGATGGGTGCGTGCAGGGTAACGATATGCTCTGCATAAGCCATCAGGGCTTCGTTCTCATCGCGGAACACCTTGCCTGCGCCCTCGTCATTTTCACGAACGGTGGTCAGGTAGTAGCTGCCCAGGATCATATCCTGCGTAGGCACGGTAACAGGTGCGCCGTCAGAGGGCTTCAGCAGGTTGCCGGAAGCCAGCATCAGCATCTTGGCCTCACGGCAGGCATCCTCGCCCAGAGGCAGATGCACTGCCATCTGGTCACCGTCGAAGTCGGCGTTGAATGCGGTACATGCCAGCGGGTGCAGCTTGATGGCACGGCCCTCCACCAGCACCGGGTTGAAAGCCTGAATGCCCAGACGGTGCAGGGTAGGTGCACGGTTCAGCAGAACGGGGTGGCCCTTGATCACGGTCTCCAGGCTGTCCCACACTTCGGGCTTAGCGCGCTCCACCATCTTGCGGGCGGACTTGATGTTGTTGGCAATGCCCTTCTCCACCAGATCCTTCATGACAAAGGGCTTGAACAGCTCCAGAGCCATTTCCTTGGGCAGACCGCACTGATCCATCTTCAGCTCAGGGCCGACGACGATAACAGAACGACCGGAGTAGTCAACACGCTTGCCCAGCAGGTTCTGACGGAAGCGGCCCTGCTTGCCCTTCAGCATATCGGAAAGGCTCTTCAGTGCGCGGTTGTTGGGGCCGGTAACCGGACGGCCGCGGCGGCCGTTGTCGATCAGGCTGTCCACTGCTTCCTGCAGCATACGCTTCTCGTTGCGCACGATGATGTCGGGAGCGCCCAGCTCCAGCAGACGGCGCAGACGGTTGTTGCGGTTGATCACGCGGCGGTACAGGTCGTTCAGGTCGGAGGTGGCAAAACGGCCGCCGTCCAACTGGACCATGGGGCGCAGGTCAGGCGGCAGAACAGGCAGCACATCCATGACCATCCATTCAGGACGGTTGCCGGAAATGCGGAATGCCTCAACTACTTCCAGACGCTTGAGGATGCGCACGCGCTTCTGGCCGGAGGACTTTTCCACCTCGGCAGTCAGCTCTTCACTCAGCTGATCCAGATCGATCTCCTTCAGCAGATCCTGAATGGCCTCAGCGCCCATAGCAGCCTCGAACTCATCACCGTAGTGGTCGCGCATCTCACGATACTCGCTCTCGGTGAGCAGCTGCTTCTTTTCCAGACGGGTAGCGCCCGGATCAGTGACGATATAGCTTGCAAAGTACAGCACCTTCTCCAGCAGGCGGGGGCTGATGTCCAGCATCAGGCCGATGCGGCTGGGGATGCCCTTGAAGTACCAGATGTGGCTGACGGGAGCGGCCAGCTCAATGTGGCCCATGCGCTCACGGCGGACCTTGGCCTTGGTCACTTCAACGCCGCAGCGGTCGCAGATCTTGCCCTTGTAGCGGATGCGCTTATACTTACCGCAGTGGCACTCCCAGTCCTTGGTAGGTCCAAAAATGCGCTCACAGTACAAGCCGTCGCGCTCCGGCTTCAGGGTACGGTAGTTGATGGTCTCAGGCTTTTTGACCTCGCCGTAGCTCCAGTTGCGGATCTGCTCCGGGGAGGCAAGGCCGATCTTGATGGAATCGAAAACGTTGTTTTCCATGAAACGAACCCTTTCTTAATCTCTAGTTGTCTCGATGATACAGGCGGCTTTCTTGTTCAGACCACAGGCCCCTCTCCCCTGCCGCAGCACGCGGAACAGGGGGCTTGAGGCTTGTGTTCTTTGTCTGATCAGAAATCTACTTCGTCAGAAGAAGCGGGAGCTTCGGCACCGGAGTTATTGTCCTCCAGCACAGAAGGATCATCGAAACCGGCATCGGCATCCTTAATATTATAATCGTTGAGCAGTTCGCTCTCCTGCACGACGTTCTCAGTGCCGGCAACATCGCGCATATCAAAGCCGGTCTCTTCGTCGTCGAAGTTCTGACGCATGTCGATCTCGTTGCCGTCCTTGTCCTGAACAACAACATCCAGACCCAGAGACTGCAGTTCCTTCAGCATAACGCGGAAGGACTCGGGGATGCCGGGCTGCGGGATCGGCTCACCCTTAACGATGGCCTCGTAGGTCTTCACACGGCCCTCCACGTCGTCGGACTTGACGGTCAGGATCTCCTGCAGAGTGTAAGCAGCGCCGTAAGCTTCCAGTGCCCAGACTTCCATTTCGCCAAAGCGCTGGCCGCCGAACTGGGCCTTGCCGCCCAGAGGCTGCTGAGTGACCAAAGAGTAGGGGCCGGTAGAACGTGCATGGATCTTATCATCGACCAGGTGATGCAGCTTCAGGTAGTACATATAACCGACGGTAACGCGGTTATCGAACTTTTCGCCGGTGCGGCCATCGTAAACGGTGGTCTTGCCATCGCGGTCCAGCTCGATCTTGGAGAAGTCGATGATGTGTCCCTTCTCGCCCATGATCTTGGGGAGCTTCGTGGGATATGCAGGAGCATTCTCGCCATGCCACATCTCGCGGGCGGTATCAAAGGTATCGCCGATGTCGTTCTCACGAGCAGAGTCGAAGACGGGAGTCATGACCTTGATGCCGCATGCCTTGGCAGCGTAGCCCAGGTTGACTTCCAGCACCTGACCGATGTTCATACGGGAAGGCACGCCCAGAGGGTTCAGCACGATGTCCAGCGGGGTGCCGTCGGGCAGGTAGGGCATGTCCTCCTGCGGCAGAATGCGGGAAACGACACCCTTGTTGCCGTGACGGCCTGCCATCTTATCACCAACGCTGATCTTGCGCTTCTGGGCAATATAGCAGCGGACGACCTCGCGCACGCCGGGCTGCAGTTCGTCGCTGTTCTCCGGGGTGAACACCTTGACATCCACGATGATGCCGTATGCACCATGGGGCACGCGCAGAGAAGTATCACGCACTTCGCGTGCCTTCTCGCCGAAGATGGCGCGCAGCAGGCGCTCTTCAGCGGTCAGCTCGGTCTCGCCCTTCGGGGTGACCTTACCGACCAGAATGTCGCCGCTCTTGACCTCGGCACCGATGCGGATGATGCCGCGCTCGTCCAGATCCTTCAGTGCATCCTCAGAAACGTTGGGGATATCACGGGTGATCTCTTCAGGTCCCAGCTTGGTGTCGCGGCTCTCGGTCTCGTACTCTTCAATATGAATGGAGGTGTACACGTCCTCGCGCACGATCTTCTCGTTCAGCAGAACGGCATCCTCGTAGTTGTAGCCTTCCCAGGTCATGAAGCCGATCAGAGCGTTCTTACCCAGAGAAATTTCGCCGTTGCGCATTGCAGGGCCGTCGGCCAGCACCTGACCGGCCTTGACGCTCTCGCCGACCTCCACGATGGGACGCTGGTTGATGCAGGTGCCTGCGTTGGAGCGTGCGAACTTGACCAGAGGATAATCCTCCAGCTCGCCCTTGTTGTTGCGCACAACAACATGGTCGGCATCCATCTTCTCAACGATACCGTCATTCTTTGCCAGAACAGCGGTGCCGGAGTCGGTAGCAGCCTTGTACTCCATACCGGTAGCAACGATGGGCTGCTGG